>Ga0335069_10009992_pt1 | contig 13485 bp, 14 predicted proteins | sample Lox_Sample_11_FD_206714 | JGI IMG/M metagenome (GOLD analysis project Ga0335069, IMG submission 206714) | Soil microbial communities from Loxahatchee National Wildlife Refuge, Florida, United States - Lox_Sample_1.1 | ecosystem: Environmental > Terrestrial > Soil > Wetlands | place: USA... | reverse complement strand
CTAGGGCGTCCGTCGCCGCAGCGTCGCCGCGGCCAGGCAAAGTGCCGCGATCGCGAAACCCAGCACGACGACGATGTCGCGCACCGCAACGTAGGTCAGTTCCGTGTGCGCACCCACCTGCTGCAGCGCCTCCAGCGCATAGCTGGCCGGCATCACGTTGCTGATCCACTGCAGCCAGTGCGGCATCAACGCTCGGGGCACGATAATGCCGGCCAGCAGCAGCTGCGGCACCATCACCAGCGGGATGAATTGCACTGCCTGAAACTCGGTGCGGGCGAAGGCACTACAGAGCAGACCCAACCCGACTCCGAGCACGGCGTTGACGATCGCGATCGCGAACACCCACACCGGGCTCCCGGCGGTATCGAAGCCCAGGAACCAGAACGAGACGATACATGCCAACACGGCTTGCGCCGCAGCGGCAATGGAGAACGCGGTGCCATAGGCGAGCAGCAGGTCGAGCCGTCGCAACGGGGTGGTCAGGATGCGCTCCAGCGTTCCCGAGGCACGTTCGCGCTGCATGGTGATCGCCGTGATGATGAACATCACGAAGAGCGGGAAAAGCCCCAACAGGATCAGGCAGGCGTTGTTGAACGGGGACGGGGTGCCCGGTCGATGCGGGGCGTTCTGAAACATGAAGTACATCAGCGTGATGACCAGGACGGGCACCAGCAGGATCATCGCGACGCTGCGGTGATCGGCCGCCAGCTGACGCAGGATCCGGGCCGTGGAGGCCCTATAGCCGCGCAGCGTCAGCCGGCTGCGGGCATGGCGGTGGTGCGTCGGATGATCGACAGAAACGCTTCCTCCAGTGACGTGCATCCCGTTTCCTTCCGTAGTTGGCCGGGGGTGGTGTGCGCCAGCAGCCGCCCTTCGCGCATCAGCAGCAGATCGCCGCAGCGGTCGGCTTCCTCCATCACGTGGCTGGACACCAGCAGCGTGGTGCCGCGACGCGCCAGGGAGGTGAACTGTTGCCACAGTTCGACGCGCAGCACCGGGTCCAGGCCGATGGTCGGCTCGTCGAGCACCAGCAGGTCGGGCCGGCCGACCAGCGCGCAGGCCAGCGAGACCCGGGCCCGCTGCCCGCCGGAGAGTTTCGCGCAGCGGGCGGTGCGGTAATCGCGCAGCTCGACCGCTTCGATGACCTCGTCGGCGGATTGGCCGTCGACCCCGCACAGGTCGGCGAAGTAGCGGACGTTGTCGATCACCCGCAGGTCGTTGTAGATGGTCGGGTCCTGCGGCATATAGCCCACGCGTCCCCGCACCCGGCGGGACCCCGCCGGGTGGCCCAGGACCGTCACCGAGCCGCCGGTGACGATCTGGGTGCCGACGATGCAGCGCATCAGCGTGGTCTTGCCCGACCCGGACGGGCCGAGCAGGCCGGTGACGGTGCCACGGGCGATACGCACGGAAACATCTTGCAGTGCAGGGATTTTGCCGCGGATGACCTGTAGGTGCTCGATGCTGACCGCCGGCTCCTCACCACGGGAAAGTAATTCATCACTTGATGAACTCATCATATGATGAATATGCGCCTGTGTCGCGCGGCTGTCAAGGGGTCGTACGCCGGCAACCCACCACTGGTCCTTCGTGGGATGGCCCATCGCCTCGTGAAACTACGGAATTTCGCACCCACCGCGAACGAACACACCAGCCCCGCCGCCAGACCGACGACCGCCGCGCCGAGCATGTTGACCGTTCCGCACGACGGGGTGATCGCGACCAGGCCGGCGACCACACCGGACGCCGCCCCGAACGTCGTGGGCTTGCCGTCACGGAACTGTTCAACCGAGAGCCAGCCGAGCATGCCGAGGCAGCCCGCGACGAGCGTGTTGAGGAAGATCGCCGCGGCAGTTCCGTTGACAGCCAACGCGGAACCGGCGTTGAACCCGAACCAGCCGAACCGCAGCAGCCCGACACCGAGCAAGACGAATGGCAAACTGCGCGGCCGCATGGCGTGTTTCTTGAACCCGATGCGCGGCCCGAGCCAGCGCCAGAGCGAGCGCGGAGGAACCCGAGACGATCTCGACAACGAGACCGCCCGCATAGTCGAGCACCCCCAGTTTCGCCAGCCAGCCGCCCGGTCCCCACACCCAATGCGCGACAACCGAATACACGACGATCGTCCACACCGGGACGAACGCGATCCGGGCCGCGAACTTGGCGCGGTCGGCGATCGCACCGCTGACCAGGGCGGCCGTGATGATCGCGAACGTCAACTCGAAGGTGGCAAAGAGCAGTTCGGAAACCGCGCCGTGCAGGGTGTCGGGTGCGATGCCGAGCATCCCGATATGGCGGAGGCCGCCGACCGGCCCGTGCACCCCGTCGTCGGAGAACGCGATGGTGTAGCCGACCAGCAGCCAGGCCACCGTGACCAGCGGGATGGAGATGAAGCTCATCATGATCATGTTGAGCACCCCGGTGGTGCGGACCATGCCGCCGTAGAAGATCGCCAGGCCCGGGGTCATCACCAGGACCAGGGCGGTGCTGGCCAGCAGCCACGCGGTGGCGGCGGGGTCGATCGCATGCATTGGTGGGGCTCCTTGGCCACGAGGCAACCGGGATATTGCCATGGCTGGGGTGCCGGTAGGTTCGGTGGGTGGCTGCCGCCCGGCTGTTGGTCGATCCGGTCGAGGCCGCGCACCGGTTGCTCGGCGCCACCCTCACCGGGCGGGGCGTGCGCGGGATCATCGTTGAGGTCGAGGCCTACGGCGGGGTGCCCGACGGTCCCTGGCCCGATGCCGCGGCCCACTCCTACCGCGGCCTGTCCGGCCGCAACGCAGTGATGTTCGGGCCGCCCGGCCGGCTCTACACCTACCGCAGCCACGGCATCCACGTCTGCGCCAACGTGTCCTGCGGGCCGGACGGAACCGCGGCGGCCGTATTGCTGCGGGCCGTCGCTCTCGAAGACGGTAGCGACCTGGCACGCGCCCGGCGTGGTGAGTTGGTGCGCGCCGCGGCGCTGGCGCGGGGTCCGGGCAACCTGTGTTCGGCGATGGGAATTACCATGGACGACAACGGAATTGACCTGTTTGACCCCGACGGTCCGGTAATGCTGCAACTTAACGAGCCGCTGAGCATCGTGTCCGGTCCCCGCGTGGGAGTCAGTCAGGCCGCCGATCGACCCTGGCGCTTCTGGTTGGCGGGTCGTCCAGAAGTGTCGGCGTATCGCCGAAGTCCGCGGGCGCCCGCCCCGGGTGCCAGCGACTAGAGTCGTGCGCGATGTCTGCTGGGATCCTCGACGAGCTGGGCTGGCGCGGGCTGATCGCGCAGTCCACCGACCTCGATGCGCTGGCCGCCGAGGCGCAGCGCGCACCGATGACGGTGTACGCCGGCTTCGACCCCACCGCGGCAAGTCTGCATGCCGGCCACCTGGTCCCGCTGCTGGCGTTGCGCCGGTTCCAGCGCGCCGGCCATCGTCCGATCGTGCTGGCCGGTGGCGCCACCGGCATGATCGGTGACCCGCGTGACGTCGGGGAGCGCAGCCTCAACGAGGCGGACACGGTCGCCGAGTGGACCGAGCGGATCCGCGGACAGCTGGAACGCTTCGTCGATTTCGACGAGTCACCGACCGGGGCCGTCGTCGTCAACAACCTGGACTGGACCGGGCCGATGTCGGCGATCGAGTTCCTGCGCGATGTGGGCAAGCACTTCTCGGTCAACGTGATGCTCGATCGCGACACCATTCGGCGCCGTCTGGACGGCGAGGGCATTTCCTACGCGGAGTTCAGCTACATGCTGCTGCAGGCCAACGACTACGTCGAACTGCACCGGCGGTACGGCTGCACCTTGCAGATCGGCGGCTCCGATCAGTGGGGCAACATCATCGCCGGAGTGCGGTTGGTTCGTCAGAAGTCCGGCGCGGCGGTGCATGCGCTGACGGTGCCGCTGGTGACCGCCGCCGACGGCACCAAGTTCGGCAAGTCGACCGGGGGCGGCAGCTTGTGGCTGGACCCGGAGATGACCACCCCCTATGCCTGGTACCAGTACTTTTTCAACACGGCCGACGCCGATGTGATCCGGTACCTGCGGTGGTTCACCTTCTTGTCGGCCGAGGAGCTGGCCGAGCTGGAGCAGGCTACGGCCGAGCGCCCACAGCAACGTGCCGCCCAGCGACGGCTGGCGCACGAACTGACGGTGCTGGTGCACGGGCCGGCGGCCACTGATGCAGTCGAGCACGCCAGCCGGGCGCTGTTCGGGCAGGCCGAACTGGACCGCCTCGACGAGGCGACGCTGGCCGCGGCGTTACGCGAGACCGCGGTCGCCGAGCTCAAGCCCGGCGCTCCGGACGGGATCGTCGACCTGCTGGTGGCCAGCGGCCTGTCCGCCAGCAAGGGAGCCGCGCGGCGCACCATCAGTGAGGGCGGCGTTTCGGTCAACAACACCCGGATCGACAGCGAAGAATGGTCGCCGCGGCCCTCAGACTTCCTTCACGGCCGGTGGCTGGTGCTGCGCCGCGGCAAACGCACCATCGCCGGCATCGAAAAGGTCTAGTGCGCAGCTGCAAAACGCCTTGGTGCGCAAATCTTTACCGCACCGTGCTCTAGCTGTGACCCGCGTTGGCCAGGGTTGTCACGGTGATGTCTGTCAGGCAGGTCGAGTGGGCCCTGCTGCGGGTGCTGGGAATGACCGCATGCGTAGCCGGCCTGGCGGCGCCGCTGGCGGCGCCCGTCGGCGCCGACATGAGGGGCAACGCGTTCCTGATGGCTCTGTCCAACGCCGGCATCACCTACCCGCACCCGGCCAGCGCCTTGGCGCTGGGCCAATCGGTGTGCCCGATGCTGGTCACGCCGGGTGAGTCGTTCGACTCGGTCGCCGCCGAGATGGCCGCCCGCAGCGGCCTGGGTTACGAAGCGGCGGGCCTGTTCACCATCGTCGCGGTAGCCAACTACTGTCCGGCGGTGATCGCGCCGCTGCTGCAGAACCGGCTCACGGCGTACTAAGGCGCTCGCCGCCACGTATTCTCGCCATGTGGTCGACGACGGGCAGCGGCAGCGCAGTGGACGGCATCCGCGCTCATCGGGCGGCTGGTCCGGACCGGGCCGTGCGCGACGCGAGCAGCCGCGGAGCCCCGCCGGTGATGGCCACCGCACACCGGACACCGCACCCAGCGGCCCTCCGATACCGCCCGGTGTGGAAGCCCGGCAGCTGGCGCCGGAAATCCGGCGTGAACTGAGCACTTTGGACCGGGCCACGGCCGACGCGGTGGCGCGCCACCTGGTTGCCGCCGGCGAGTTGCTCGACGAAGACCCGCAGGCCGCGCTGAGTCACGCCCGCGCCGCGCGCGCCCGCTCCAGCCGGATCGCCGCGATTCGCGAGGCCGTGGGAATCGCCGCCTATCACTGCGGTGACTGGGCGCAAGCGCTGGCCGAACTGCGTGCCGCCCGCAGGATGGGCAGCAGCTCGAATCTGCTTGCCCTGATTGCTGATTGCGAACGCGGACTTGGGCGTCCAGAACGGGCGATCGAACTTGCGCGCGGGCCGGAGGCGGCCCAGCTCAGCGGCGACGACGCCGACGAGTTACGCATCGTGGCCGCCGGTGCGCGCGCGGATCTGGGCCAGCTCGACCAGGCGCTCACCCTGTTGTCCACCCCGCAACTCGACCCCAGCCGTAACGGCTCGACGGCGGCCCGGTTGTTCTACGCCTACGCCGACACGCTGCTGGCGCTCGGCCGTCACGAGGAAGCGCTGCAGTGGTTCCTGCGTTGCGCGGCCGCCGATGTGGACGGCGTCACCGACGCCGAAGATCGCGTCAGTGAGCTTGGCTGAAGTGACAGGCTCAGCGTGAAAAGTCTTGCGCAGCAATATGACTGCCTGCTGATTGACCTCGACGGCACGGCGTTTCGGGGCCGCCAGCCCACCGAGGGTGCGGTGCAGGCGTTGGCCGAGGTACGCAGCCGCACCTTCTTCGTCACCAACAACGCGTCGCGCAGCCCGGACGAGGTCGCCGCGCATCTGGCCGAACTCGGATTCGCCGCCACCGCGGGCGATGTCGCCACCAGCGCGCAAAGCGCGGCCCGGCTGTTGGCCCGTCAGCTGCCGCCGCAGTCACCGGTGCTGATCGTGGGCACCGACGCGCTGGCCAACGAGATCGCGGCGGTCGGACTGCGCCCGGTGCGCCGCTATGACGACGATCCGGTTGCCGTCGTGCAGGGACTGTCCCTGACCATCGGCTGGCCGGAACTCGCCGAGGCCACCCTGGCCATCCAGGCCGGCGCGCTGTGGGTGGCGGCCAATGTCGACCCGACCTTGCCCACCGAGCGGGGCCTGCTGCCCGGCAACGGGGCCATGGTCGCCGCCCTGCGGGCGGCCACCGGCGCCCAGCCCCAGGTCGCGGGCAAACCGGCGCCCGGGCTCTTCACTGATGCCATGGCGCGGGGCGACTTCCGCGCGGCGTTGGTGGTTGGCGACAGATTGGACACCGACATCGAGGGCGCCAACGCCGCCAAGCTGCCCAGCCTGATGGTGCTCACCGGGGTCAATTCGGCACGCGACGCGGTGTACGCCGAGCCCGTGCATCGGCCCACCTATATCGGCCATGATCTGCGTTCGCTGCATCAAGACGGCGAGCGACTTACGGTCGGTCCGCAGTCGGGCTGGCACGTCGACGTCGATGACGGGACGGTAATCGTGCGCGGTCGGGGGCCGGATGAGGACGACGGGCTCTCCATCGTCCGCGCGGTCGCCAGTGCGGTGTGGGGCGCTCATTCCGACGGGCACCCGGTGCGCATCGCGGCGGCCGACGATCCAGCGCGCGCGGCGCTGCGACGCTGGTCGTTGCTGCGCAGCGATTAGTTGCCGTTTCTAGCCTTCTTCGGGCCAGTCATCCAATTCCTCTGGCTGGTTCGGCGCTTTGCTCACGCCATAGCGGAGCCGAGCAAAACGTAGCCTCGACACAGCAACAGGTCTCCCGGTGCGGCACCACCACGATGGCGCGGTTGTCGTGTTGCCATCACAATTCGTTGGCCATTCCTGGCAGTAACGGCAGCAGGGTGGGCGCCACCGTTATCTCAAAGGCGTCGGTGTCCACGCTGCGACCCAAGATGGCCTCGGCCTGGTTACGCGTTAGCTGACGATGTTGGGATGTAGTGTGAGTCGCTTCGCCGCCCGCGCCGGGCTCCGATTTTCGGAGAGTGTTCTCAGCCGAGGTGGCGCGAGCCAGGGCAGCGCACGCCGCTGTCAGGACCCGCTGGGCCTCGCCTTCCGCTGGTACCGACTCAAACCAGAGGCCAACGGCAACGTGCTCACGATTGATGTCGCAACGCAACTTTTGGGCCGCGCGCTGCGCGTCGCGTTCACGTTCGGACAAGACGTCATCGATCGTTGCCGCCCGAGTAGCGGCTGCGCTGCGCAACCAGGCTTCCCGCTCGACCTCATACACCTGCTCCGCCCGTGTCAGCGCACCGTCGACGTAGGAAAACAGCCAACCGGTCGCCAGTTGCACTGCCGTGGCCTGCTCTGCGGAATCGGATGCCGAAGCTGGGCGGAGCAAGTCCTGGCCCCTACTACTGGCGACGGTGGCGGGTACACCAGCCGAATGGATTCTCGCGGCGATGGCTACTGCTCCAGCAACGGCTGGGGCGACTAATAGAGACACGTCATGGTGCTGTTCGCTACCTCACCCCCCGCTGATCGCCACCCTGACGCTTGATACACGGTTGGTTTTGCCCTAGGCGGGTGACTACCGTGGGAGCGCAATGACCATCGATCCTGATCAGATTCGCGCTGAAATCGGCGCCCTGCTCGCCCGGCTGCCCGAACCCGGGGCAGGCGCCGAGCAGGCGCCCCTGGAACTTCGGCTGGCCGAGCTCGAAGAGATAGCACGCCGTCTTTCCGAGGCGCACGACGTGCTGCTGGCTGCGCTAGAGTCCGCGGAGAAGGGCTGAGTGCGCGCATGTCGCGACGCGCCCGCGTTGACGCCGAGCTGGTCCGGCGCGGCCTTGCCCGCTCCCGTCAGCAGGCCGCGGAGTTGATCGACGCCGGAAAAGTGAGCATCGACGGCCTGCCGGCGCGCAAGCCGGGCACCGCCGTCGCGGTCACCGCGGCGCTGACCGTTGCCGACGATGGTGAGCGCGGCTGGGTGTCGCGCGGCGCGCACAAACTCATCGGTGCCCTGGACACCTTCGAAATCCCCGTCGCGGGCCGTCGCTGCCTGGACGCCGGGGCATCGACCGGTGGATTCACCGAAGTCCTCTTGGACCGGCAAGCCGCCGAAGTGGTTGCCGTGGATGTCGGATACGGCCAGCTGGCGTGGTCGTTGCGCTGCGATCCGCGGGTGACCGTCGTCGAGCGGACCAATGCGCGCGACCTGTCAGCGGAGGCGATCGGCGGGCCGGTCGACCTGATCGTGGCGGATCTGTCGTTCATCTCGCTGGCCACCGTATTACCCGCGCTGACCGGATGCGCCGCGCCGGACGCCGATATCGTTCCCATGGTGAAGCCGCAGTTCGAAGTGGGGAAGGGCCAGGTTGGCGCCGGCGGCGTCGTTCAAGACCCCGGGCTGCGAGCCGGCGCGGTGCTGGCCGTCGCCCGCCGCGCCGCCGAGCTGGGCTGGCGCACCCTGGACGTCACCGCCAGCCCGCTACCGGGACCGTCGGGCAACGTCGAATATTTCCTGTGGCTGCGGGCCCAGACCGACCGGGGGATAGCGGATGATGAGCTGGTGGATGTCGTGCAGCGCGCGGTAGCGAGCGGGCCGCAGTGACTCCTTCGACCGGTCACCGCACCGTTTTGATGGTGGTTCACACCGGCCGTGATGAAGCCACCGAGACCGCGCACCGTGTGCAGAAAGTATTGGGAGACAATGGGATTGCTCTCCGCGTCCTGTCCGCCGAGGCGGTGGACCGAGGGCCGCTGCACCTGGCTCCCGATGATGTGCGGGCAATGGGTGTCGGAATCGAGGTGGTCGACGCCGACCCACAGGCCGCCGAAGGTTGTGAACTGGTGTTGGTGCTGGGCGGCGACGGCACGTTTCTGCGTGCAGCCGAACTCGCCCGCAACGCCGGGATTCCGGTGCTGGGCGTCAACCTCGGCCGGATCGGATTCCTGGCCGAGGCCGAGGCCGAGCACATCGACCGGGTGCTCGAGCATGTGGTGGCACGCGACTACCGAGTGGAGAACCGGCTGACACTGGACGTTGCGGTGCTGCACAAGAATCGCCCCGCCGAACATGGTTGGGCCCTCAACGAAGTCAGCCTGGAAAAGGGTCCGCGGCTGGGCGTGCTCGGGGTGGTCGTCGAGATCGACGGCCGCCCGGTGTCGGCCTTCGGCTGTGACGGGGTGTTGGTGTCGACGCCGACCGGATCCACCGCCTATGCGTTCTCGGCCGGCGGTCCGGTGCTCTGGCCCGACCTGGAGGCAATCCTAGTGGTGCCCAACAACGCCCACGCGTTGTTCGGCCGGCCCATGGTCACCAGCCCCGAAGCCACCATCGCGATCGAAGTCGAGGCGGACGGTCACGACGCCCTGGTGTTCTGCGACGGCCGACGCGAAATGCTGATACCGGCCGGCAGCCGGATCGAGGTGAGGCGGTGTGACACACCGGTGAAATGGGCCCGGCTGGACAGTGCGCCGTTCACCGACCGCTTGGTGCGCAAGTTCCGGTTACCGGTGACCGGCTGGCGCGGGAAGTAACGGCGCTGCCGGCGGTGCTGACCGAATGCTGACCGAAATCCGTATCGAATCCCTGGGTGCGATCAGTGCGGCGGTAGGGGAGTTCGGCCGCGGCCTGACCGTGTTGACCGGCGAGACCGGCACCGGCAAGACGATGGTGGTCACCGGGCTGCATCTGCTCGGCGGCGCCCGCGCCGACGCTAACCGGGTGCGGTCGGGAGCCGAGCGTGCGGTAATCGAAGGGCGTTTCACCACAACGGATCTCGACGACGCCACCGTCGCGCATCTGGACGAGATGCTGGACGCGGCGGGGGCGGAGCGCGACGAGGACGGCAGCGTCATCGCGCTGCGCTCGGTCAGCCGCGACGGGCCGTCGCGGGCGTCGCTCGGCGGGCGCAGCGTGCCCGCGAAGTCGCTGGGCGATTTCACCGGTGAACTGCTGACCTTGCACGGGCAGAACGACCAGCTGCGGTTGATGCAGCCCGAGGAGCAATGCGGCGCGCTGGACCGGTTCGCCGGCGCCGGTCCGGCGCTGGAGCGCTACCGCAAACTGCGTGACGCCTGGCTGACGGCGCGCCGTGACCTCATCGACCGCCGCAACCGTACCCGGGAACTGGCCCAGGAGGCCGATCGACTGCAGTTCGCGCTCAACGAAATTGACAGCGTCGACCCCCAACCCGGCGAAGACGAGGCGCTGGTCGCCGACATCCTGCGCCTGTCCGAACTCGACACGCTGCGCGAGGCCGCCGCGGTGGCCCGTGCTGCGCTGACCGCCGACGACCTGGACGGATCCTGCCAAACCGCGACCGATGCCCTCGGGATGGCAAGGGCCGCACTGGAATCCACCGACGACGCGACGCTGCGGGCGCTGGCCGGCCAGATCGGAGAGGCCCTGACGGTGGTCATCGACGCGGCCGGCGAACTCGGTGGTTTCCTCGACGGGCTGCCCGTCGACGCAAGCGCGCTGGAAGCCAAACTGGCCCGTCAGGCCCAACTGCGCACGTTGACCCGCAAGTACGCCGCTGACATCGACGGGGTGCTGCAGTGGGCGCAGCAGTCCCGCGATCGGTTGAGCCAACTCGACGTCTCCGAGGAGGGCTTGGCGGCACTGGAACGCCGGGTCGACGAATCGGCGCGCGAATTATGCGAAGCCGCAACCGATCTGAGCAACATGCGGCGCAAGGCCGCCAAACGGCTCGCCAAAGAGGTGACCGCGGAACTCTCCGGGCTGGCGATGGCCGATGCCCAATTCACCATCGAGGTGAGCGCCGACGCCGCCGCGGGCCCCGACGATCCCGCCACCCTGACGTTGCCGTCGGGCGAGCGGGTCCGGGCCGGCGGTGAGGGCAGCGACCAGGTCGAGTTCGGCTTTGCCGCCCACCGCGGCATGTCGGTGCTGCCGCTGGCCAAGAGCGCCTCCGGTGGTGAGTTGTCCCGGGTGATGCTGGCATTGGAAGTCGTGCTGGCCACGTCCCGCAAACAGGGAGCGGGCACCACGATGGTGTTCGACGAGGTCGACGCCGGTGTCGGTGGCCGGGCGGCGGTGCAGATCGGGCGGCGGCTGGCCCGGCTGGCCCGTACCCATCAGGTCATCGTGGTCACCCACCTGCCGCAGGTCGCGGCGTACGCCGACGTGCACCTGGTGGTGCACAGCGCCGGGCCCCGGGGAACCAGTGTGGTGCGGCGGGTGATCGACGAGGAGCGGGTCGCCGAGTTGGCCCGGATGCTCGCCGGGCTGGGGGATTCCGACAGCGGCCGCGCGCACGCCCGCGAACTGCTCGAAACCGCCCAGAGCGAGAACAACTAGTGGCGGCGGGGCGGCTCGGCCTTTCGAAACCAGACCGAGACGCATCTGTGACTAATGGGACAGTAGATAACTTCTGAGGCTAATGTTACGGCGCGCCTCCCCGCCTCACCCTGGCTTCACCGACAGAATCGCCCCCATGAAGATGTCAGGCCTGCTATCCCGTAATACCGCTCGGCCGGGCCTCGTCGGCACCGCCCGGGTCGACCGGAATATCGACCGCTTGCTGCGCCGGGTCTGTCCCGGCGACATCGTGGTGCTCGACGTCCTGGATCTGGACCGCATCACCGCCGATGCGCTGGTGGAAGCCGACATCGCCGCGGTCGTCAATGCCTCACCATCGGTTTCCGGGCGCTACCCCAACCTGGGTCCGGAGGTGCTGGTCAACAACGGGGTCACCCTGATCGATGAGACCGGACCGGACATCTTCAAGAAGATCAAGGACGGGGCCAAGATTCGCCTGTACGAGGGCGGGGTGTACTCCGGCGACCGCAGACTGGTGCGCGGCACCGAGCGCACCGACCACGACATCGCCGACCTGATGCGGGAAGCCAAGAGCGGATTGGCCGCCCATCTAGAGGCCTTCGCCGGCAACACCATTGAGTTCATCAAGAGCGAAAGCCCGCTGCTGATCGACGGCATCGGTATTCCCGACATCGACGTCGACCTGCGCCGGCGGCATGTGGTGATCGTCGCCGACGAGCCGAGCGCCGAGGGTGACCTGAAGTCCCTCAAGCCGTTCATCAAGGAGTACCAGCCGGTGCTCATCGGCGTGGGCAGCGGCGCAGATGTGTTGCGCAAAGCGGGTTATCGTCCGCAGATCATTGTCGGCGACCCCGACCAGATCAGCACCGACGCCCTCAAGTGCGGCGCCCAGGTGGTGCTGCCTGCCGATGCCGACGGCCACGCGCCGGGTTTGGAACGCATCCAGGATCTCGGTGTCGGGGCGATGACGTTTCCGGCCGCGGGCTCGGCGGTTGATCTGGCCCTGCTGCTGGCCGACCACCACGGCGCCGCGCTGCTCGTGACGGCCGGCCACACCGCCAACATCGAGACATTCTTCGACCGGACCCGCGCGCACAGTAATCCGTCGACCTTCCTGACCAGGCTCCGGGTCGGGGAGAAGGTCGTGGACGCCAAGGCCGTGGCCACGTTGTACCGCAACCACATTTCGGCGGGTGCCATCGCGCTGCTGGCGCTGACGATGCTGATCGCCGTGATTGTCGCGCTGTGGGTGTCGCGCACCGACGGTGTGGTGCTGCACTGGATCACCGACTACTGGAACCACTTCTTGCTCTGGGTTCAGCACTTGGTGAGCTAGGGCCGGAGATGATCTCGCTACGCCAACACGCGTTATCACTGGCCGCCGTCTTCTTGGCGTTGGCTGTCGGAGTGGTGCTGGGATCCGGCTTTTTGTCCGACACCCTGCTGTCCAGCCTGCGCGTGGAGAAGCGCGACTTGCACGCGCAGATCGACGGCCTCAACGACCAGAAGAACGCGCTCAACGAAAAGTTGAGCGCGGCAAACAATTTCGACACGCAACTGGTCGGCCGGATCGTGCACGACGCGCTTGGCGGCAAATCGGTGGTGGTCTTCCGCACTCCGGATACCAAGGACGACGATGTGGCCGCGGTCTCGAAGTTCGTCGGTCAGGCCGGGGGCACGGTCACCGGAACCGTGTCGCTGACCCAAGAGTTCGTCGACGCCAACTCGGCGGAGAAGTTGCAGACGGTGGTGAACTCCTCGATACTGCCCGCCGGCCAGCAGTTGAGCACCAAGCAAGTTGACCAGGGTTCGCAGGCCGGCGACCTGATGGGCATCGCGTTATTGATCAACGCCAACCCGGCGGTTCCGCCGGTCGACCAGACCCAACGGGATACGGTGCTGGCGGCGCTGCGCGACACCGGTTTCATCACTTACCAGCCGGCCGATCACCTGGGCACGGCGAATGCCGCGCTGGTGGTTACCGGGGGCGCACTACCGCAAGACGCCGGCAGCCAGGGAGTCAGCGTGGCGCGGTTCTCGGCCGCGCTGGCCCCGCACGGCTCGGGCACGCTGCTCGCCGGGCG
>Ga0335069_10009990_pt1 | contig 13486 bp, 7 predicted proteins | sample Lox_Sample_11_FD_206714 | JGI IMG/M metagenome (GOLD analysis project Ga0335069, IMG submission 206714) | Soil microbial communities from Loxahatchee National Wildlife Refuge, Florida, United States - Lox_Sample_1.1 | ecosystem: Environmental > Terrestrial > Soil > Wetlands | place: USA: Florida... | reverse complement strand
TGCAGCAGGCCTGACTGGTCAAGCAGTTCGAAGGCGCGCTTGGCGTGGCCTTCGGTCAGCATCTTCGTCAATTCTTCGCGGACACGCTCGCGGCTGACCTGATGAATCTGCGGTGCGAGGCGCTGAATGGCAGCGAAGGTTGTGGGATCGATCTGGTATTCGAAGCGCGCGGCGAAACGGATGGCGCGCAGCATGCGCAGCTTGTCTTCCGCGAAGCGGCGGTCGGGCTCGCCAATGGTGCGAATGATGCCGGCGTCGAGGTCGGCGCGTCCCCCCACGTAGTCGATGACGGTGTCGTTGTCGAGCGGGTCGAGCAGCAGGCCGTTGATGGTGAAGTCGCGGCGCTGCACGTCTTCCTCGGCGGTGCGGCTGAAGCGAACCTGGTCGGGATGGCGGCCGTCGGTGTAGAGTCCGTCGCTGCGGAAGGTGGCGACTTCGATAGCGTTGTGCTTGGCGGCTTCTGTTGGAGTCTGGTCTTCCTGTTCTTCGTTCTGCGCCGCTCGCTCGAGGTCATGGGCGGTCAGGCCGTCGACGGGGACGAGCACGACTCCAAACTGCGCGCCAACGGCATAGGTTTCGGGGAAGATGCGCATAACGTCGCGCGGGGTGGCGTCGGTCGAGACGTCGTAGTCGGCGGGCTCGCGGTGAAGCAGAAGGTCGCGGACACATCCGCCGACGAGGTAGGCCTGGTGGCCGTGCTCGCGCAGGGTACGGATGACGGAGATGGCGGCGGACTTCTGCATCTTCATTGATTCTAGATGAGGGTAACGAACGGGAGCGGCTGGTTCTGTCACCAAATTCCGGAATTCCGGAATCTTACTGCGAACGCCCCACAACAGCCCCGCCTTTTGCGAAAATAGAAGCAATCTAGTTAGACCCTTATCTACATGACGACCTTGCTGACTTCTTCTCACATACCCCAGGTTAATGGCACGCCGAAACCGCCGGTGGCGAAGCGGGTAGCCAAACCGCAGATCGTACATGGCGTGGACATCACCGATCATTACTTCTGGCTGCGCGACAAAGCGAATCCGGAGGTGAAGGCGTATCTCGATGCTGAGAACGCATACACCGACGCGGTGATGAAGCCAACGATGGCGTTACAGGACGAACTGTACAAGGAGATGGTCGCGCACATCAAGGAGACCGATACCAACGTTCCGTACAAAGAAGGCGAGTACTTCTATTACTCACGGACCGAGCAGGGGAAACAGTATCCGATCTTTTGCCGTAAGCGAGGGTCGACCGAGGCAGCCGAGCAGGTGATCCTGGATGTGAACGCGCTCGCGCAGGGCGAGAAGTTCATGAATGTTGGGCTGGTGGCGATCAGCGACGACGGGCGACTGATGGCGTACACGACCGACAACACGGGATTCCGGCAGTACACCTTGCGCGTCAAGAATCTGGACACGGGTGAGCGACATCCCGAGCGGGTGGAGAGAGTCGGGTCGGTCGCGTGGGCCGCCGATAACAAGACGCTCTTCTATACGGTCGAGGAAGAGCAGACGAAGCGGCAGTATCGCGTCTATCGGCATGAATTGGGAACGGTGGTCGAACGCGACGTGTTGGTGTACGAGGATCCCGACGAGCGGTTTAACGTTCACGTCTTCAGGACGCGCAGCCGCGAATTCCTGATCATCGATAGCGGTAGCCATACCACCACGGAGGCGCGGTACCTGCGGGCGGTTCAGCCGTCAGGTGAATGGCAGGTTGTCGCTCCGCGGGTGCAGGACGAAGAGTACGAGGTTGAGCATCACGGTGACCGGTTCCTGATCCGCACAAACGACAAAGGGCGAAACTTCCGACTTGTGTCAGCGCCGGTGACCAAGCCGGGACGGGAGAACTGGGCGGAACTGGTTCCGCATCGTGCGGACGTGATGCTGGCGGGGGTCGATGCTTTCCAGGATTTTGTCGTGTTGAACGAACGTGAACAGGGCCTGCCGGAGATGCGTATCGCGCCCATGAAGAGCGGCGAGTTGAAAACCGGTGAGGCGCTCAAGATCCGCTTTCCCGAGCCGACGTACTCGGCGATGCCGGCGCAGAATCGCGAGTTCGAGACCACGAAGTATCGATATGCGTACCAATCGTTGGTGACGCCGAGTTCGGTATACGACTACGACGTGAACGCGCGCCGGTCGGAGTTGCTGAAGCGGATCGAGGTTCCCGGTTACGACGAGACGCAGTACACCTCGGAGCGGCTGTGGGCGGCGGCGAAAGACGGAACGAAGGTTCCGATCTCGATTGTGTACAAGAACGGGTTTTTGAAAGACGGCACGCACCCGATGCTGCTGAACGCGTACGGATCGTATGGGTACAGCTATCCGGTGACGTTCAGCTCGAACGCCCTGGCACTGCTGGATCGTGGATTCTCGGTGGCGATTGCGCACATTCGCGGCGGCGGCGATATGGGGAAGCCCTGGCACGATGCCGGCCGCATGATGAACAAGAAGAACACGTTCACAGACTTCATCGATGCCGCGGAATACCTGATTGCGCAGAAGTACACCTCGGCGAACAAGTTGGTCATCAGCGGCGCGAGCGCCGGTGGATTACTGATGGGCGCGGTGGCGAACCTGCGGCCCGAGCTATTTAAAGCCATCGTTACGAAGGTTCCGTTTGTCGATGTGATGAATACCATGCTGGACGCCTCCCTTCCCCTGACGGTGCCGGAGTACGAAGAGTGGGGGAATCCGAACGAGCCGCCGGCGTTTGAGTACATGCGTTCCTACAGTCCGTACGACAACCTGGAGACGAAGCGGTATCCGGCGATGCTGGTGAAGACGTCGTTCCACGACAGCCAGGTGATGTATTGGGAGCCCGCGAAGTACGTGGCGAAGCTGCGGACGCTGAAGGCCGACGGGAATCCAGTGTTGCTGAAGACGAACATGGCGGCGGGACATGGCGGCGCTTCAGGCCGGTACGACTTCCTGCGGGAGATCGCGTTCGACTACGCGTTCATGCTGTGGCAGGTGGGGCTGGCGTAAGCACCTTTCTAGGTTTCAACGCAGAGACACAGAGGCGCAGAGGGAATAGAGAAAAATCCCCTTGAGTGCGTTCGAATGGATCGCCTCATCCACGGTGGACGCGGAGAACTACCCCACTCAAGCCAAAGGAAGGCTTGAATGGGGCACCCGATCCGTTAAGTCCCACATCTGCCAAAAGAAGGCAGATGTGGGGCACCACTTCCTTTCGCCCAATTAATCCATAGGTCCTTCGTCGCGCTGGCGCACTCCTCAGGATGACTTTGGTTTCATAACTACTGCGTTAGCTTCTGCAGTTCTGCCGTCGCGCCATCGATGGCGGCGGCTTCGTTCAGCAAGACTTTCGCGACAACTTCAATGGATTGATCGGCAAGGGGCCACTTATCCTGCTCGATGGCTTCGCGGATGGCGGGCATGGTCTTGACGGCGTACCCGGTATAGAAGCCTGGCGCATACAACTGGTTCTTGAACCAGGGACGGTCGGGCAGTCCCTGATCGTTGGTCAGCGCGTGTTCGGTGGCGATGAGCTTCTCGTCCACGGCAGAGGCTTTGGCGAGAGCGCCATTCGCCAGGGTGGCGGCTAAGGCGGTCTGGTAATTTTTCGCGCTTGTCTTGAGCGTATCGATGGCGTTATGCAGCGGCGCGAAGTTCAAATACGGCGGGATGGCTAAACGTGGCGGCGGGACAGATTTCTTGGTCGGATCAGCAACCGCCGTGAACACACCCTCGTCGAGTTCGCGATCGCGTTCGATGGCATCGTCGCGTTTCTTCTTGGCAAGCTTTTCCAGTTCATCGAGGTAACGAGCGTAGGTATCGGCCATGCCGTTGAACTCGAGCGGGACAACATCGGCGTCGGCGAGGCGCATCACGGCCGTACCGAGGGTCTGGGAAAGGGCGCGTCCGTAAACGAAGGTCGGGTCGTCGAAGTGCGTGTACCAGTAGAAGTCGTCGTAGATGGAGTGATAGATTCCGCTGTCAACCTCGCCACCATAGCCCAGATTCAGCGATGCGATGCCGAGGTGGTCGACGAACACGGTGTAATCGGAACCGGAACCAGCGGCATCGATGCGAAGCTGGGAGCGGTCGCGAACGTCTTTGCGATCCTCATCGGTCTTGGCCTTCGAGATGTCGTAGAGCTTCCTGCGCTCCCAAACGGAGGTGTTCTTCTCGGGGTCGGTGATGTCGCGCGCGACGTCGTTGATGAAACTCTCAAGCGAGTGGGACCCTTCGACCTCCAGAAACCCGCGATCGTTGCCATCGGTGTTCAGGTAGGCGACGGCTTTCTGGCGCAGTTCATCGGCGTGCGCTTCGCCCCATTCGGTTGAGCCCAGCAACCCAGGCTCTTCGCCATCCCATGCGGCATAGATGATGGTGCGCTTCGGACGCCAGCCCTGCTTCAGCAGGTCCGAGAGCGCGCGGAGTTCTTCCATTTCTGGCGACATGCCGGAGACGGGATCCTGCGCGCCGTTGACCCAGGCATCGTGGTGGTTGCCGCGAATAACCCATTCGTTAGGAAGCTCGGAGCCGGGAATAGTGACGATTACGTCGTTGACGGGTTTCAGATCCCAATTCGATTTGACCAGCAGGTGCACCTTCGCGGGGCCGGGACCGATGTGATAGGTGATGGGCAATGCGCCGCGCCAGGCCTCAGGCGCGACCGGTCCCTCGAGCGCGGAGAGCAACGGCTGCGCATCACCGTAGGAAATCGGCAACACGGGAATCTTGGTGAGGACCTTGGCTTCGCTGAGCGAAAGGCGCTTGGCGTCGGCGGTGGCACCGACTCCGGGCGTCAGTGGATCGCCGGGATAGAGCGGCATGTCTTCCACGCTGCCGCGCTGCGCTCCCCATTCGTTGCGGAGCGCGCCCTTGGGGAAGACGTCACCTTGGAAATAACCGTCGTTGCGCGGATCGGAGTAGATGATGCAGCCGACGGCTCCGTGCTCGGCAGCGACCTTGGGCTTGATGCCGCGCCAGGAGTGTCCGTAACGAGCGATGACGATGGCGCCTTTCACGGAGATGCCGAGGCGATCGAGTTCCTCGTAGTCCTCAAGAGTGCCGTAGTTCACGTAAACGAGCGGCGCGGTGACGTCGCCGTCAATGGAGTAGGCGTTGTAAGTCGGCAACTGCTCGGCTTTCTGGCCGGAGGTGGGATCGACTGCGATCGCAGGTTCTTCAAGCTTCGCGGTGTAACGCGTGGGTTCGAGGAGTTCGACGGCACGCTGTTTCGGAGTGGGAAAGAGGACGCTGAAGGTTTCGATGTGGGCGTCGAGTCCCCATTGCTTGAAGGTGGAGAGGAGCCACTCGGCGTTGTCCTTGTCGTAAGCCGAGCCGACGTTGTGCGGGCGCGCGGAAAGGCGCTGCATGTCGTCGCGAATGCGCGCGGGATCAGGCAGGACGCGAAACTTCTCTTCCCATTGGCGCTCGGACTGGGAGTTGTCGCGGGTGTATCCGGCGAGTTGGGTGGAGTCGGAAGGGGCAGCGGAGAGAACGGAGAATGTGGCGATCAGGACGACAGTAACGGAGATGATACGGCGCATTCGGGCTCCAGGGTGGAATCGAACGCGGAATTATAAATGAGGGCGCGGACGGGGGCGTCCGCGCTACATATCGTTAGTCGGCGGCGACGTCGGGAATAACTCGGCGCTCGACGACAGAGAAACGACGCGTGTTGTACTCGATGTCGATCAAAACGTAAACAAGTTCGGCGATAGCCCACCAGAAGATGCCGGAGAGGATGGGGGCCAGCGTCCAGAGCACATTTGCTCCCATACCTGTGTAGTCGTGGCGTGAGGCGGCGGTATAGATGATGCCGATCAAGCCAAGAATTCCGGCGATGATCGAAAGGGCGCCAATCACTTTCATGAGAACAGCGACAAAGCGAAGTGCTCCGTAACGACGTTCCATAAGGCTCTCCTGAATGAGGTTGGATGACGGATTTGGCGTGCGGGAGGGATGGGGAGGCTCGGAAAGCAGCTACCTCGCCATAACAAAAAAGAGCGCGGACGGGCGTCCGCGCTAAATTCGTCGTTGTTCGCGGAGCTTCGCTCCGCCCGACCGGGCGAGGGCGCCCGGTCCCACATTACATAATCGCCGTCGGTGGCGCGGGCTCGTCGGGCGAACCGGCGTTGGCGAGCGGCAGCTTGATCATGACCGCGACAATGAGGGCCAGCCCAACGAGGCCGGTCCACCAGCCGTCACCGAAATCGATATGGAACAACTGGTGTCCGGTGCCGACGATGGCAGCGATCACGAGTCCGCAGAGGGCCTCACCGGCGATCAGGCCCGATGCGGTGAGAACGCCAGCATTATCGACGCGGGCTTTCTGCGCATCGTTGAAGCCGCGGCGATTACGCAGGCTGTCGGTAATCCAGCGGATGACGCCGCCGACGAAGATGGCGAAGGTCGTCTCCAGCGGCAGGTACATGCCGACGGAGAAGAGCATGGGGCTCTTGACCTGTACCATGATGAGCGCGAATCCCATGCAGATGCCGACGACAACCAGCGGCCATGCCATGTTGCCGCCGACGATGCCCTGCGCGAGCATCGACATGAGCCCGGCTTGCGGCGCAGGGAGGGCGGCGCTGCCGAAGTGGTAGGCCTTGTCGAGAATCATCAGCGGGAAGAAGAGAACGAGCGACGCGACCACGATGCCGATCAGGTCGCCGACCTGCATGCGGGCGGGCGTGCCTCCGAGGATGTGCCCGACTTTGAGGTCCTGGAGCATTTCACCGGCGACCGCTGAAGATACGCAGACCACAGCAGCGACGCCGAGAACGGCAGCCACACCGCCGATCCCGGAAACGCCCAGCGCGACCATCAACAGTGCCGCCACCACCAAGGTGCACAGCGTTAACCCCGAGACCGGGTTGTTTGAGGAGCCGATCATGCCGCAGAGATTGCCGGAGACAGCAGCGAAGAAGAATCCCAGGACGGCCATGACAAGAGCTGCGACAACGGCTCCGGTGATGACCTTGCTTTGCGGCAGATGTCCGGCATTCGAGATGAAGAAGAAGTAGAGCGCGATCATTGCGATCACGACCAATCCCACTCCGGCGAAGACGACCTTTGCGTTCAGGTCGCGCTCGGTGCGATCGGTAGCCTGGTGGGCGGCGGCTGATTTCTTCAGATCTGAAATCGCGCGCGAGATGCCGAGGATCAATTGCTGGCGCATGCGGAAGAGGGTGTATCCGGCGCCGACCAACATGCCGCCGACAGCAATTGGGCGCACGATGGTGAACCAGATTCCATTGGCAACTCCACCCCAGTAGGCGATCTCACTCGTTCCAGCGGGAACAGGAGGCAGGCTGGGTCCGAGGAAATAGGCGAGGAGTGGAACCAGTAGTCCCCAGGCGACGACGCCACCGGCGAAATTCAGGGCAGCGAGGCGTGGTCCGATGATGAAGCCAACGCCGAGATACGCCGGGCTGATGGCGGGCGAGGTGAACGTGGTCATGCCGCCGGTGGCAACGGTTGGAGCAGTCGCGCTGCGACCGATCTGCAAGCCCCTGGACATCGCGGGGATGCGAATCGCTTTCGTGAACGTGTACCAGAAGAGATTGATCTGCGACAGGAAATACATGAGCGCGCCGAAGCCCATGTTGGCGAAGAGGATTTTCGCCGCTTTGGCGCCCTGCTGTCCGGCTTTATGAATTTCAGAGGCAGCGACCGATTCCGGGAAGGGCAGTTCGGGGTCTTCCACCATTACGCGCCGTAGCAGCGTCACAAAGAGGATGCCGAGGGTTCCGCCGATCACCATGAGCGCGACGGATTGCCAGTAGTGGCCGGTGAGTCCGCCCCAGAGGCCGGGGACAATGACGAACGCAGGGATCGTGAATACGGCGCCGGCGGCGACGGATTCGCCGATCGATCCGATGGTGCGGGCGATGTTCTCTTCGAGAATCGATCCCTTCACCAGCCGAAGCACGGCCATGCTGATGACGGCGGCAGGATAGGTGGCGGCAATCGTCATGCCGGCACGCAGGCCAAGGTAGGCGTTCGCGGCTCCAAGGATGCCGGTCATAAACATGCCGAGAATCACCGCGCGCACGGTGAACTCGCTCATCTGCATGTTAGGGGGAACAAAATGCTGGAACTTTTTCGCCGGGGGAGGCGCAGTAGTGGTGCTCATAAGTGGAAGCCCTCTGTTTTGGTTCCTGCTTAAGCAAGCATGAAGCCGCGCAAGTTTCGCACGCGGAGCGGCTTACGCACAAGTTTCGGGCGTAGGTAGGCATCTTGACCTTGTCCGCGAGATCAGCGAAAGCGAGCTTCAGTCGCAGAGGTAGGTGGACTTCCGTGTCCGGGGCTGGGCTTTCTCCGGGAAACACCTGAATTTGGGGGTGGTTCGCGGGCGTCACTTAGGAGATTCCCCGGCCATTGCCAGATTGCTGGAGGTGGAAAGTCGGGAATATAATCCGGATACTCTGGTGGTTGTCTTGCTTTGACGTGCAAGTAGAACGCGCACGGTTCCCCCGGGTTGGTGCGCCTTTGAGGTCGGTAATGTCTTTTTGGCGGCGAATTTCGGACCAACCAACGCGCGGACAGCACGTCATTCTCCGCACCTCCTTCTTCCTCATCCTGAACCTGACTATGACGCCAGCGCTTCATGCGGCCGACGGAATCACCACCGTTCAAGAGAACGGCAAGACGGTTTACGTCAACGCGGAAACGCCGCAGGAGAAAGCGATTCTGCATGCGGCGGCGCTACACTCCAACAGCACACGCCTGATGTATTGGAGCAACACCGAGCATACCTGGAAGCCGGTGCCACGGCCTTCTGCCGCAGCGATGTATGCGGCGCGGTTTGCCGCGGCTGAGGTCACCAAGTACGTGAATGCCCAGCCGCGAAGCGCGAAACGTTCGGCGGAAATGAATCCGAACTATCGGCAACTCGCGAGCGGGTACGAGGTTTCTTCGGCGGCGATCGATAAAGCCATTGAAGAAGCAGCGCAACGGCACGGTGTGGATTCGAATTTGGTACGGGCGGTGATCAAGGTGGAATCGAACTTCAACGCTCATGCAGTTTCGCGCAAAGGGGCCATGGGACTGATGCAACTCATGCCCGAGACTGCGCGCAACCTGAGCGTGGATAATCCGTTCGATCCGGCGCAGAACGTCGATGCCGGCGTGCGTCATTTGAAATCGTTGCTCAACGATTACAACGGAAACGTGGAGCTTTCACTGGCGGCTTACAATGCCGGCGAAGGCGCTGTGACACGAAACAAGGGCATCCCGCCGTATTCGGAAACGCGTGATTACGTGAAGAAGATTACGGACATTTACGGCAACTCGAACGGGTCGAGGGTGTTTGCAACTTCATCGGCGCCGATCCGGATGACGCGTGATGCCAACGGGAACATCAGGATCTCTAACACAGAATAGACGGGCTCTCGAAAGAGTGGCAGTAAAAAATAAGGCTCCCATGGGTTCGCGAAAGTCACGCTGCGGAATCGCGCTACTGGCGTTGGTGTTGTTGTGCACCATGGCGACGCCGTTGTTCGCGCGCAGCGTTGCGGAAAAGAAACAGATCGCCCGCAACCAATTCGAAATTGCCGAAGAGATGCGCGAGGCGCTCAACCAGAAACCCGCGGCGCAGCGCAGAGAACGCGACTACCTGAAAGTTATCGACGCCTACCGCAAGGTCTATTACACCGCACCCACCTCGAGCAAAGCCGATTCGGCCGTGGAAGCCGTGGCTGAACTGCTGACAGAAGAAGGACGAGCGTTCAAGAGCCAGCACGCGCTGGAAGAGGCGATCGGACAATACGAGTTTCTGCGCAAGGAGTACCCGGGCAGCAAGTATCGCGTGACGGCGCTGTTCACCATCGGGCAGATTTACAAAGACGATATCGGCGACAACGATAAGGCCAAGGACGCGTTCGAAGAGTACGTAAAGCGGTATCCGCACAGCGAGCAGATCGCCGACGTCCGGCAGGAGTTGAAGGACATCGACGAAGCCGCCGTCGCGCAGGCAAATAAGAAGGTTCAGCCGAAGGGCAAGCCGGAAGCGAAGCCGAGCGAGACGGAATCGGCGCGCGATTTGAAATCGCCCGAAGTTAAGTCGGGCGATTTGAAGCAAGTGGAACTGGCTTCGGATTCTCAGAGCGGCAGTGCGACGGGCGAAGGACATCATGGGAAGGCGCTGGTGACGGGCATTCGTCACTGGTCTACGCCGGACTACACGCGCATTGCGATCGACCTCGAGAACGAGATCAAGTATGACTCGGGGCGCATTCCAAATCCGGATCGCATCTACTTCGACCTGAAAGACACGAAATTATCCGGCGAGTTGAAGGGCAAGAGCTTCGACGTCGATGACGGATACCTGAAGAAGATTCGCGTGGCGCAGTTTGCCCCAGGACTGACACGCGTGGTGCTGGAAGTTGGCGATGATGTTTCGGAATACTCGGCGTTCCTGGTGCCAAATCCGTATCGGCTGGTGATCGACATCCACGGGAAGCGCTCGACGACGCTCGTCGCCAAGGCACAGACGCCTAAGACAGAAGTCGAGGCGTCCACGGTAGAAAAGCCGGCCCAGAAAGAGGTTGCGAAGCCTGGCGAGGTGAAGACGACCGAGGTTATGTCCGAAGCCAAGCCCGCCGTGACGAAGGCGTCATCAGACAAAGTGACGTCGGCGCACGTCGAGGAGAAGCCTGCGGACGTGAAGCCGCCGGCAGTGGAAGCGAAGGCGACCACCCAGCCTGCGGCTCCGGTAAAGAAGATCGTCGAAAACGATGATGCGGACGACACGCAAACCACGGCGAAGGTGACGCCGCCTCCGGCTCCGGCGACGACCAAAGACGAGCCGCCGCGACACGTCAGCGTGAAGAAGCATCCAGTTCCCGATAAGCTGACCGAGGCGAAAACTCGCGAGGCGCAGCCCACGAGCGATGGCGACCGCTCGCTGATTCGCGCACTGGGACTGAAGATCGGGCGTATCGTGATCGATGCCGGTCACGGCGGACACGATACCGGGACGATTGGTCCGGACGGCGTTTATGAAAAAGACGTCGTGCTCGATGTGGCTTTGAAACTCGGCAAGTTGCTGGAGAATCGGCTTGGCGCAGATGTGGTCTATACCCGCGATAACGACACATTTATTCCCCTGGAAGAGCGGACGGCGATCGCCAATCAGCAGCAGGCAGACTTGTTCATTTCGATCCACGCCAATTCGAGTAGCGACGCCGCGGCACGAGGAGTTGAGACCTACTACCTGAACTTCACTTCATCCCGCGATGCGCTGGAAGTAGCCGCCCGCGAAAACGCCGTGTCACAGCAGTCGATTCACGAACTGCAAGATCTGGTGAAGAAGATTGCGCTGAAGGAAAAGATCGAAGAATCACGCGAGCTGGCCGTCGACGTACAGTCTTCGTTACACGCTGGGCTGGCTTCAAAGGCTCCCGCGATCCGCGATCGCGGCGTCAAGAAAGCGCCATTCATCGTGCTGATCGGCGCGAACATGCCGTCGATCCTGGCGGAAATTTCCTTTATCTCGAATCCCACCGACGAGAAGAAACTGGAGAGCTCCGAGTACCGGCAGAAGATTGCCGATTCGCTCTACAAAGGCATCGCGAAGTACGTCAACGGACTGAGCGGCGTAAAGGTGGCGGCGAAGTTGGCGACGGAGCCGGGAGACTGAAGTAAGTCCTCAGTAATCAGTTCAGTTTTCAGTCAAACACTCGGGCTGCGCGTCTTCCTAATACGGGTACCTAAGAAAAAGGGACACGATGCGGATCGCGCCCCTTCGAGTTTTTGGGCAAACTCCTTATTGCACCGCCCCAGGCGTTTGTTTCGCCGTGACCGTCTTCAGGAATGCCACCACGGCCTGGGCGTCTTCCCGAGTCATGCGGAACTGCGGCATGGGTGCACGGAGCTTGGTGCCATCTTTCCAGACGCCGGTAGTCAGCAGCCTGATCATTTCGTCGTCAGTCGCGGGAGGGGTGCCTCCGATGCGCGGAACCAGTTGCGGATAGTTCTGTAACGGATGAGCCGGCTGCCAGAAGAGCGGTCCGCCCTGAAGCCAATGGTTGTAGTCGTAGGTGCCGTTATCGCGGCGCGGCGTATGGCAGTTCTGGCAGTAGGCTACGTCTTCCACGATATATTTGCCGCGCGCGACCGAACCGGAAGCCGCAGGCGCCTGACCGCTAACCTTCGGTGGCGCCGCATTCTTCGCGCCAGTGGTGCTGTTTTCCGGGCCTTGGGCTGCCAATCGAGAAATACCGGCGAAAACCACTACGAATGCAAGCAGCAATAAAACGGGAACTACTGACTTACGCATGTTGCTTCTATCCTCCCCCGTGGAACATGGCATTGTACATAAACGACCGCCAATCGCACGACAGTCAAGGCGTGCCAAACTGGAGCGGCGCGGTTGGAATCCAGCGGTCATGTCCAGTTTCAGCCCGGCTTAGTACCAAAGACGTAACTGTATAGGGCCGAACTACTGGCATCGACCTATTGTTACGGGCTTACGATGTGGTAAGTTACGGGCGAGTCTGGGATATTCCTGTTTTGTAGCTGTCAGTGCCGCAGAAAACTCACAGCCCGAAGATCACGATCGGTTGGACAACCGTTACGTATCGCAGTGTCTTGTTGATGATACTGGCGGTCCTGGTGTTGTTCACCATCGCCACCTACCTGGTATTCCCTGAACCGACCAAACGGGTTGGCACCAAGTTGTTCGACGAGACTGTCGGCAAACTGGCGGACGTGCATCAGAAGGCGCCTGTCGGCAACCAGACCGCCAACTTCACCCTGATCGACGGCACCGTGAAGGTGAAGAAGGCAAACAGCAATACCTGGATCACGGCCGATTACCAGACTCCGCTCGAAAAAGGCGACGTCATCCAGACAAGTTCCGAAGGCTTGGCGAAAGTCGTTTTCCCAGACGGCACCAGTTACAACGTCAAGCAGGATTCCCTAATCGTCATCGAAGAGAACTCGGCGAACGATCAGCAGCAGACCGAGACGAAGGTGAACCTGACCTCCGGTACGGTCGATCTCTCGACAGGCTCGTATGCACAGGGGTCTAGGTCGGAAGTTGTAGTCGCCGGCGCAACCGCGAGTTTCTCGCACGACACCTCCGCCATGGTGCGCAACGACCCCAAGGCTGACCAGCACGAAATCATGGTGAAGCGAGGCGAGGGCGAGGTCGTACGCGGCACGGAAAACGTGAAGCTGACCGAATACGAGCAGGTGTCGTTCACCAGCCAGGCTCCGAAGATGACCAAGGAGAAGCAGATCGCTCCTCCCACACTGATCTCGCCGGCGAACATGCTGCCGATCTTCATCCTCGATCCCAAAGATCCGGTGCAGTTCTCGTGGTCACCCGTGAACCAGGCGGTCAGTTATCACCTGCGGGTTTCGCGGAATCCGTATTTCTCGTCGACCGTCGTGGATAAGAAGGTCGGCTCCAGCGATACGCAGATCACCAACCTGGGTGAAGGCGCGTTCTACTGGATGGTGCAGTCAGAAGACATCAACGGGCAGGCTTCGATTGAGAGCGAAAA
>Ga0335069_10009988_pt1 | contig 13489 bp, 14 predicted proteins | sample Lox_Sample_11_FD_206714 | JGI IMG/M metagenome (GOLD analysis project Ga0335069, IMG submission 206714) | Soil microbial communities from Loxahatchee National Wildlife Refuge, Florida, United States - Lox_Sample_1.1 | ecosystem: Environmental > Terrestrial > Soil > Wetlands | place: USA... | reverse complement strand
AGCGGGGGAATTGACGAGCGGCGGAGTTAGGGAGCGAGGGAGTTGGGGCGCGACATGCCGGCGCACAGGCACAAGGAAGGCGTGATTGTCGAGATTCGAGGCGGCGCGGCGAGCGTCATCCCGCCCGGCCGCTACGAGATCACCCGTCTGATGCCGCCAACGGTGGGCGGCGACAATCAGTATCGTGTCAAGTCCTTGCGCGACGGCCATGAGCGGCTCGTCCGCGAGAGCGACCTGACCCAGGCCGGGCCGAGCGAAAGCGCCGCGCGATGAAGAAGCAGACGGACGCCTCGGTCGCTCGGATCCGCATCGCCCGCCTGCTTGGCGTCGAGCTGTGGGAGATCCGCACGCGGCCGTCGCAGCGCGGCATGTACGTCAACGTCACCTACGAGGTCACGGCACCCAATCTCGAGCCGAAGGAATACGGCGCCCTCACCAAGGCGCATGACCGCTTTCTCTGCCTCATCGAAGGGCGCGGCAAGCGAGCCTTCTAGGGGGGAGAACAACCGCCGCCCCGACCGCGGCGCGGCGCCCATCGCAATCCAGATATCGCAATCCAGATATCGCAATCCAGGCATGGCAATCCAACGGAAAGGCACGGATATGGAATTTAGACTGCTCGGCGGATCGGGATTCAAGGTGCCGGCCCTCAGCCTGGGCACGGGCACCTTCGGCGGCAGCAACGACTTCTTCCGCGCCTGGGGCAACAGCGGCGCGCCCGAGGCGACGAAGCTGGTCGACATCTGCCTCGACGCCGGGCTCAACATGTTCGACAGCGCCGACATCTATTCCGACGGCCTGGCTGAGGAGGTTCTGGGCAAGGCGATCGCCGGGCGCCGCGACCGTGTGATCATCTCGACGAAGGCCACCTTTCGCCGCGGCGACGGGCCGAACGACGTCGGCTCCTCCCGTCACCATCTGCTGCGGGCCTGCGAAGGGTCCCTGCGCCGGCTGGGCACCGACTACATTGATCTCTATCAGCTGCACGGCTTCGATGCGCTGACGCCGATCGAGGAAACGCTGCAGACGCTCGACAAGCTCGTGCGCAGCGGCAAGGTCCGCTACATCGGCTGCTCGAATTTCTCCGGCTGGCATCTGATGAAGTCCCTGGCCATCTCCGAGAAATACGGGTTGGCCCGCCACGTCGCGCATCAGGCCTACTATTCGCTGATCGGCCGCGAGTACGAGTGGGAGCTGATGCCCCTCGGCCTCGACCAGAAGGTCTCCGCGGTCGTCTGGAGCCCGCTCGGCTGGGGCCGGCTCACCGGCAAGATCCGCCGCAACCAGCCGCTGCCGCAGACGAGCCGACTGCATGTCACGGCAGACTATGGCCCGCCGGTTGCCGACGAGCATCTCTATCGCGTCGTCGATGCGATCGACGCGATCGCCAAGGAGACCGGTAAGACCGTGCCGCAGATAGCCATCAACTGGCTGCTGCAGCGGCCGACCGTCGCCAACGTCATCATCGGCGCCCGCAATGAGGAGCAGCTGCGGCAGAATCTCGGCGCCATCGGCTGGAACCTGACGGCGGACCAGGTTGCCCGGCTCGACAAGGCGAGCGCGACCACGCTGGCCTATCCTTACTGGCACCAGCGCGGGTTCGCCGAGCGCAATCCGCCGCCGACGCCTTGATGCGATCGGCGCGGTGCCACGCCGACAATGATGCATGGATCGGGTCGGCCGTTCCCGGCTATCATGGATGAACGTCGGAAGCATCTGACGTCCACTCCTGAACGATTGAAGCGAGCCGCCCGCCTTGCAGCCGAAGCCTGAAGACTACGCCTTCGATCTCGATCGCGCGCTGGCCACGATGGTCGGCCTGCGCGCCACCATCCCCGACGACGCCTTCACGGCGGAGGTGCTCGGGACCGAACGCGCCGGCAATGGCGTCCTCATCCGCGACGACGGCGTGGTCCTCACCATCGGCTATCTCATCACCGAAGCGGAAACGATCTGGCTCACCCTCAGCGACGGTCGCGGCGTGCCCGGCCACGTTCTCGCTTATGACCAGGAGACCGGCTTCGGCCTGGTGCAGGCGCTCGCCCGCATCGGCCTGCCGGCGCTATCCCTGGGCGACTCCGGCGCGGCCGCGCTCGGCGAGCGAGTCGTCATCGGCGGCGCCGGCGGCCGGCAGCACGCTGTCGCTTCGCGCATCGTCGCCAAGCAGGAATTCGCCGGCTATTGGGAATATGCCCTGGACGAGGCGATCTTCACGGCGCCGCCGCATCCGAATTGGGGCGGTGCCGCGCTCATCGGTCCCGCCGGCGATCTGCTCGGCATCGGCTCGCTGCAGCTGCAGCGCCAGGGCGACGGCGGCACCCCCGAAGACCTCAACATGATCGTTCCCATCGACCTGCTGAAGCCGATCCTCGACGATCTCCTGAAGTTCGGCCGGCCCAACCGGCCGCCGCGGCCCTGGCTCGGCCTCTATGCGACGGAGATCGAGGACAAGGTCGTCGTCGCCGGCCTCGCCGGTCGCGGCCCGGCACAGAAGGCCGATCTGCGGACCGGCGATATCGTGCTCGCCGTCAACAGCGCCGAGATCGGCGGCCTCGCCGATTTCTATCGCCGCGTCTGGTCGCTTGGCCGCGCCGGCGTCGAAGTGCCGCTGCTGATTTCCCGCGATGGCCACACCGTCGAGCTGCGCGTACCCTCGACCGATCGCAACCGCCTGCTGAAGGGCCCGAGCCTGCATTAGGGCAGTATCGGCACAGATCGAATTGCAACTCTGTTTTGATTGTCACGTCGGCGAAAGCCGGGGGCCATAAACACAGGCCTGTGAGTATGGATGCCGGCTTTCGCCGGCATGACAACGAGAATGCGATGGTTCAATTCGCTGCAATAGCGTTGCAGGCGGGCGCGGCGGAATAAATCGTCGCGGCGTGTGTTGGTATGGCGCATCCGGACGGCGCCGCCGGGCGTATTCCGTCCGAGACCCCTGAACCCGGACATGGCGAGGTTCGCATGCCAGGCAGCAGCCGCGTCCTCCACCTCATCCTGCTTATGTTCGCGCTGTGCGGCTCGGTGTCCGTCGCCGGCTGTGCCAAGATGCCCAACGCCGATCCCGCTGCCCAGCGCAGCGGCGGCATGGACCATGAACGTCCCGCCGGCAACACGCGAAGCGGCATGGGCGGTGGAATGGGCGGCGGCATGTAGAGCGCCGGCGGGAACCAGGATTCGGGGTCAGAGTCGAGTCACTACGGCGGAACTCAGCGTCCGCGCTCGCTGCGGCCGCCCGGGAACTTCGTCCGGTACTCCGCCACCGCCTGTTCCATCGTCACGAAGGTGGCGCCGCCGTCGCGCAAGTCGCGGATCAGCCTGTCAAGCATGAGCATCCGATGGCCGCGGCCGATGACATGCGGGTGGAAGGTGTAGGTAAGAACACCCCAATCGTACTGCTCGCGCATGTAGGTGAAGTCGGCAAGCCAGTTCTCCGCCACCAGGCCGGCGTTCATCAGGCCCGGCTGGATCACGGTGGGCAGGCGCATATATTCGAACACCGGATAGTCGTCGAGCGTCCAGCTGATCGGCATCTCCACCAGCGGCGTGTCCTTGCCATAGTGGATCGGCTCTTCGAGCTTGATGACGTCGCCCTCGCGCGCCTGGTAGGGCAGGTAGTCGTGACCCATCAGGCTGCTGTCGTAGACGAAGCCGTGCTTCAGCAGCAGCTCGATGGAATGGGGGCTCAGATCCCAGGCCGGCGAGCGATAGCCGCGCGCATGGCGGCCGCTCAGCCGCTTGATCGCCTCGTTGCCGCGCAGCAGCTCGCGCTCCTCGGCCTCGCGGCCGAGCGATGCCGGCACGCGGTGCGTCCAGCCATGGTGGCCGATCTCGTGTCCGGCGTTGAACACGGCGGCGGACGAGGCGGGATAGGACTCGATCGTGTGGCCCGGGATGAACCAGGTGCCGAGGATCCGGTGGCGGCGCAGCAGGTCGAGAATGCGCTCGGTCGCCACGATGCCGAAATCGCCGCGCGAGATCATCGTCGGCGTGGTCATCTCCCGCGCGATGGCGCCCGAGGCGTTGTCGAGGTCGAAAGTCAGGCAGACGAAGTGCTGCGCCATTGTTGATTCCCCCGTCCGGCGGTCCGCTTCGCCGACGATCATACCGTGCCGACGCGCCCATGCATCCGGAGGTCCCATCTATTTGTTCATATACCGCTCACTGGTGCCGCTGCTAGGCGCCCCGCTGTTGGACATCGTGAACAGACACCCTCGCGCTCGGACCCCCGCCGCGCAGTGTCCCTGGCTGCGCGCGGCGGCCCCCGCTATGCGTAGGAGCCTGCCGCGGACTTGGCCCGGGTTGTTTTTCGGATTCCGCATCGGCCCCGAAGCCGCCGACCATCGAATTCCCGCTGGGCATGGGGTCCATCGCCTGTTTTCCCGACGCCGCCAGGCCGCTGCCCATTTGGCCCTTGTGAATCCGCCGCCGGGCCGGTATCTAGTCGCCCGCTTGCAATCCGCACGCGGGTTCGCGGTCGGGCGGGGAGACATCCCGCCAGGTCGCTCCGGTGTCCGGCCTTGGTCCGGACCAACGCCCGCGGTGGCCAACCGGAAAAGGAACGACCATGGCGCTGCCAACCTTCACCATGCGCCAGCTCTTGGAAGCTGGCGTGCATTTCGGACATCACACCCGCCGCTGGAACCCGAAGATGGCCTCGTACATCTTCGGTGTGCGCAACGGCGTCCACATCATTGATCTTGAACAGACCGTGCCGGCCCTGCACCGCGCCCTCGAGGCAGTGCGCGACGTCGTCGGCGGCGGCGGCCGCGTCCTCTTCGTCGGCACCAAGCGGCAGGCGAGCGAGAAGGTAGCCGAAGCCGCCAAGCGCTGCGGCCAGTTCTACGTCAACCACCGCTGGCTCGGCGGTATGCTGACGAACTGGAAGACGATCTCCAATTCGATCAAGCGCTTGCGCGTTCTTGATGAACAACTGGCGCAGGGCCAGGCGGGACTGACGAAGAAGGAACTGCTGAACCTCAGCCGCGAGCGCGAGAAGCTCGACCGCGCCCTCGGCGGCATCAAGGAGATGGGCGGCCAGCCGGACATCCTTTTCATCATCGACACCAACAAGGAAGCCATCGCTGTCGCCGAGGCCAACAAGCTGCGCATCCCCGTCGCCGCCGTGATCGACAGCAACTCCGATCCCACGGGCATCACCTATCCGATCCCCGGCAACGACGACGCCATTCGCGCCATCGCCACCTATTGCGACTTGATCTCGGACGCCGTGCTCGACGGCATCCAGCAGGAAGTGATCAAGACGGGCGGCGATGTCGGCGAGGCCGAGGCGGCGCCGGTCGAGCCGCTGCCGCCGGAACCGGCCCCCGCCGCTCCGGAAGGCGCCACCGCCTAGCAACGATCGGCCGATTGGAACGGGAGCCGGCGGCGGCCAGGGCCACTGCCGGCGCTCGAGACTGCAACAGCGCGTTCTCACGAGAGGTTCGACCATGGCCGAGATCACGGCTGACCTCATCAAGCAGCTCCGGGAAGCCACCGGGGCCGGCATGATGGACTGCAAGAAGGCCCTCACCGAAACCAAGGGGGATTTCGAAGGCGGCGTCGACTGGCTGCGCAAGAAGGGCTTGGCGGCCGCGCAGAAGAAGGCCGGGCGCGTCGCTGCCGAAGGGCTGGTAGCGGCACTCGTCGAGGGCGGCCGCGGCGCCCTGGTCGAGGTCAATTCCGAAACCGACTTCGTCGCCCGCAATGACAAGTTTCAGGCCTTCGTCAACGCCGTTGCCAAGCTGGCGGTGCAGAGCAAGGACCTGCCGGAGCTGGCCGCCAAGGCCATGCCGGGCGAGGGCAAGTCGGTGGCCGACAAGCTGACCGAACTGATCGCCACCATCGGCGAGAACATGTCGCTGCGCCGCATGGCTGCCCTGTCGGCCAACCCCGGCGCTGTTGCCGCCTATGTGCACAATGCGCTGGCACCAGGCCTCGGTAAGATCGGCACCCTCGTCGCCCTCGAATCGGCGGGCGACAAGACGAAGCTCGCCGCCCTGGCCAAGCAGCTGGCCATGCACGTGGCGGCCGCCAACCCCCAGGCGCTCAGCATCGAGTCGATCGATCCCGCGGTCGTCACCCGCGAGCGCGCCGTGCTTACCGAAAAGGCCAAGGCGTCGGGCCGGCCCGAAGCGATCATCCCCAAGATGGTAGAGGGCGGCCTGCGCAAGTACTTCGAAGAAGTGGTGCTGCTCGAGCAGACCTACGTCATCGACGGCGAGAGCAAAGTCAAAGCCATTGTCGAACAGGCCGTGAAGGATGTCGGTGCCCCCGTCAAGGTCGCCGGCTTCGTCCGCATGGCCCTGGGCGAGGGCATCGAGCGCGGCAAGGAAGACTGACGCGGGACTGACGGCCAGGGGACTTGCAGTGGGCTTGCCACAGTTTCGCCGGAATGCCGCGCTAGGGCGGGTTTAAGCGGGTAGCTGCCGGCGAATCTGCTATCCTCGGGCTCCGTCGCGGCGGTCGCTGCGGCCTATCGGCATGCCCACCCGCGAAGGAGCGATCGACCCATGGCGGATCGACAGGCAGAACGGAACGTCGTGCCGCTGAAGGCGCTGTATGGGCGCGTGCTCCTGAAGATCTCCGGCGAAGCCCTGATGGGGCCGGGAGAGTTCGGCCTCGATCAGGACACGGTGGGACGCATCGCCCGCGACGTTCAGGCCGTCAACAACATGGGCGTCGAGGTCTGCCTGGTCATCGGCGGCGGCAACATCTTCCGCGGCATGACCGGCGCCACCCAGGGCATGCAGCGCGCGGCCGCCGACTACATGGGCATGCTGGCGACGGTGATGAACGCTCTCGCCATGCAGAACGCGCTTGAGCAGATCGACGTCAGCACGCGCGTGCAATCGGCGATCACCATGACCGCGGTGTGCGAGCCCTACATCCGGCGCCGCGCCCTGCGGCACATGGAGAAGGGCCGCGTTGTCATCTTTGCCGCGGGCACCGGCAATCCGTTCTTCACCACCGATACGGCGGCCGCGCTGCGTGCCTCCGAGATGGGCTGCGACGTGCTGCTCAAGGGCACCAAGGTCGACGGCGTCTACAGCGCCGATCCCAGGAAGGTGCCGGACGCCAAGCGCTATGACCGGCTCAACTATCTCGAGGTGCTGTCGCGCGACCTCAAGGTGATGGATGCCGCCGCGATTTCGCTGGCACGCGAGAACCGGATTCCGATTCTGGTCTTCTCGATCCAGCAAGAGGGGGCGTTTGCCGACGTTCTCGCCGGCAAAGGCAAGTTCACCATCATCAAGGACGAGGAGTAAGGGTCGTGTCTGGGGCAGACATCAATGAATTGAGGCGCCGCATGGACGGCGCCCTGGAAGTGCTGCGGCGGGAGTTCGCGGGTCTGCGCACGGGTCGCGCGTCGGCGCACCTGCTGGATCCCGTCGTCGTCAAGGCCTATGGCAACGAACTGCCGCTGGCGCAGGTCGGCACCGTCAACGTGCCGGAGCCGCGGATGATCAGCGTCCAGGTGTGGGACCGCGGCCTGGTCTCGGCCGTGGAACGAGCCATCCGCGACGCCGGCCTCGGCGTCAACCCGATGTCGGACGGCCAGACCGTGCGCGTGCCGATCCCCGAACTCAGCCAGGAGCGGCGCCAGGAACTGACGAAGATCGCGCACAAGTACGCCGAGCATGCCCGAGTGGCCGTGCGCAACGTGCGGCGCGACGGCATGGACGAACTGAAGAAGCTTGAGAAGAGCGGCAAGATCTCGCAGGACGATCACCGCCATCGCTCCGACGAGGTGCAGAAGGCGACGGATGCTCACATCAAGCTGATCGACGATTCGCTGGCGCAGAAGGAAAAGGAAATCCTGCACGTCTGATGGAAGCGCTTCCGTCATCCGCGGGCGCCGCGCCGCCCGTCCACGTGGCAATCATCATGGACGGCAATGGTCGCTGGGCCAAGGCGCGCGGCCTGCCGCGCGCTGTCGGGCACCAGCGTGGCGCCGAAGCCGTGCGCCGCAGCGTCAAGGGCGCGGTCGAAATCGGCATCTCCTATCTCACGTTATTCGGCTTTTCATCGGAGAATTGGAAGCGGCCCGCCACCGAGATCGACGACCTGATGACGCTGCTGCGGTTCTACCTGCGCAGCGAGATCGCCGAGCTTGACCGTAACGGCGTGCGCATCCGCGTCATCGGCGATCGCGCGCGGCTTGCCGATGATATCGTCGCGCTGATCGACGAGGCGGAATCGCTTACGCGCGCCAATGCGCAGCTCAATCTGACGATGGCGCTGAGCTATGGCGGGCGCAGCGAGATCACGCAGGCGGCGCGGCGCCTCGCGGCCTCCGTACAGGCCGGCAAGCTCGATCCCAACGACATCGACGAAACGGCCTTCGCGCGCCATCTGTTGACCATCGACATCCCCGATCCCGACCTTGTCATCCGCACGAGCGGCGAGAAGCGCATCAGCAACTTCCTGCTCTGGCAATCGGCCTACGCCGAGCTCGTCTTCGTCGATCGCCTGTGGCCCGATTTCAGCAAAGACGACCTCGCGGACGCGATCCGCGAATATCACCGCCGTGACCGTCGGTACGGTGCCGCCCGCTGATCGCAGCGCCCTGCGCCAGCGGGTGATCTCGGCGCTGGCTCTGGCGCCGATCCCGCTGGTCGCGGCATTTCTCGGCCGTCCGGTTTGGGACCTGTTCATCGCGGCGATGGGCGCGCTCATGGCGTGGGAGTGGGCCCGCTTGTGTGGTCGCGGCCGGGTCTCGCGGGTCGGCATGTCCACGACGGCGCTGGTCCCGATAATCATTGTCATCGGCGCCGTCTGGGGTTCGACTGCGGCACTCCTCGTCCTCGCTGTCGCGATCCCGGCCGCCGCTGTCGCCGCCACAGTCGAGAGCGCCTGTGGTCCGGGCTGGCTCGCGTTGGGCGTTGCGTACGTCGGATTGCCGTGCCTGGCCCTCACTGCCATTCGCGTCGGGCCTGCGGGCGGACTGGCGACTCTCCTCTGGGTCCTGGCCTTGGTTTGGGCGACCGATACAGGCGCCTATGCGGCAGGACGCGGTATCGGCGGCCCCAAGCTGGCGCCGAGCATCAGCCCGAACAAGACCTGGGCGGGACTCATCGGCGGCATGCTGGCGGCCGGTCTCGTCGGCCTCGTTACGGCGCTCTGGCTGCCGGCGGCCTCGATCTCGATGCTCGTCCTGTTGAGTGCGGCACTTGCCGTGGTCGAGCAGGCCGGCGATCTCTTCGAGTCGTCCGTCAAGCGCCATTTCGGTGTCAAGGACAGCGGCAATCTGATCCCCGGCCATGGCGGCGTGCTCGACCGCGTGGACGGCCTGCTTGCCGTGAGTCTGGCCGTCGCCGGATTGAGTTGGGCCTTGCAGAATCCCATCTTGATGGGACCGTGACCGCATGCCGCAGACCGCAACCCGCGGCTATAGGCAGCCCGGGACATCTATGCTAATGCTGCCGCCATCGCCGGCGGCTGCAACGCCGAAAGAGCGAATGGTGGATTATTTGGATATCGCATGTTGGAAATACTGAACTCCGCGCCGTATTACGTGTTCGGCTTCCTGGTGCTGCTCACCGTCGTGGTCTTCATCCATGAGCTCGGCCACTTCTCGGTGGCGCGGGCCTGTGGCGTGCGCGTCGAGGTCTTTTCAATCGGATTTGGGTCGGAGTTGTTCGGTTGGACCGATCGGCACGGGACGCGATGGAAGGTCAGCGCGCTGCCGCTGGGCGGCTACGTCAAGATGTTCGGGCAGGGCGAGCAAATCGTCGATCAAGGTGGCAACGAGCGTAGTCTGACTGATGCCGAGAAGGCCGTCGCTTTCAGCCACAAGCGGCTATGGCAGCGCGCGGCGATCGTCGCGGCCGGCCCGATGGCGAATCTGGTGCTCACGGTCGTCAGCATCGCGGTTCTCTTCTCGACCATCGGCCAGCCCTATCTGCCCGCCGTGGTCGGCGAGGTGACCCCGGGCAGCGCCGCCGAGAAGGCCGGTCTGGCGGCCGGCGACCGCATCCTCAGCGTCAATGGCAAACCGGTCGAGGATTTCAGCGACTTCTTCCTGATGGTCCGCGAGAGTAACGGGGCGTCCTTGGCGATGGTGGTCAAGCGCGCCGATCAGCAGCTCTCGTTGACGGCGCAGCCGGCTCTCGTGGAGACGAACGATGCCGACGGCGCGGCACATCGCAACTATCAGCTTGGCGTGCGGGCGGGAAATCAGGAATACCTACCGCCGGTCGGTCTCGGGACCGCCAGTGCGGCGGCACTGACCTGGACCTTCAACGCGTCGGTCGGCTTGCTCGACTATGTCGGCCAGATGCTTGCCGGGCATCGTTCCGGCGACGAAGTGGGCGGCGTATTGCGGATCGGCAAGATCGCCGGCGATGAAGCCAAGAAGGGCCTGGCCGAATTCCTCTACCTCATCCCGGTCCTGTCGTTGAATCTCGGCCTGCTCAATCTGTTCCCGATACCGTTGCTCGATGGGGGTCATCTGGCGTTCTTTGCGGTCGAGGGCGTTCGCGGTCGTCCGCTGGGCGAACGGGCCCAGGAATGGGGCATGCGCATCGGCATCGCCGTGGTTTTGGGTTTGATGGTGTTCGCCACCTGGAACGACCTCAAATATTTCAAGGTCGTCGACTTCATCAAGAATCTCGTCACATAGGCGAGAGGTTGGGGGACGGGGTTTGAGGAAGCTGCTGGAACGGCTCATCGTCGCCGTGGGACTCGCTGCCGCGCTCGTTGCATCGCAAGCGGCGGGCGCGCAGGACATGTTCACGGGGGAGCCGATCGCCAACATCCGCGTGGAGGGCAACCAGCGCATCGAGGCAGACACCGTCGTCTCCTACATGCAGCTCAGCCCCGGCGACAAGTTCGAGGCGACCAAGATCGATCGGGCGCTCAAGAATCTGTTCGGCTCCGGCCTGTTTGCCGACGTGAGCTTCCGCCGCGAAGGAAACGACCTGATCGTTCACGTTGTCGAGAACCCGATCATCAACCGCCTGGCCTTCGAAGGGAACAGCAAGATCAAGGACGCCGACCTGCAGAACGAGGTGCAGCTGCGGCCGCGCGTCGTTTATACGGCGACCAAAGTGCAGGCCGACGCCAAGCGCATTCTCGACATCTACCGGCGCAGTGGACGGTTTGCCGCGACGGTGGAACCCAAGGTGATCCCGCTGGACCAGAACCGCGTCGACCTGGTCTTCGAGATCCATGAGGGTGACGTGACGGAGGTGCGGCGCATCGACTTCGTCGGCAACAAGATATTCGACGACTCCGAGCTCCGCAGCCAGATCCTGACGAAGGAGAGCGCCTGGTACCGGTTCCTGTCGACCAGCGACACCTATGACCCCGATCGCCTCACGGTCGACCGCGAGAACCTGCGCAACTTTTACCTGAAAAACGGCTATGCGGACTTCCGCGTCGTCTCGTCGGTGGCCGAACTGTCGCCGGACCGCAACGCCTTCTTCATCACCTTTACCGTCGAGGAAGGTGAGCGCTACAAGTTCGGCCCGATCAACATCAAATCGACGCTGAAGGACCTCGATCCGGAGAGCCTGCGCAAGGAACTCAGCACCGTGGAGGGCGACTGGTACAACGCCGACGAACTCGATAAGACGATCACGCGGCTCTCCGATCGGGTCGGCGATCTCGGCTACGCCTTCGTCGAAGTGAAGCCGGAGGTCGACAAAGACAACGTCAACAAGACCATCGCGCTCACCTACGACATCCAGGAGGGGCCACGCGTCTATGTCGAGCGCATCGAGATCAACGGCAACGTCCGTACGCTGGACGAAGTCATCCGTCGCGAATTCCGCGTCGTCGAGGGCGATGCCTTCAACGCGTCGAAGATCCGGCGCACGCGCCAGCGCATCCAGAACCTCGGGTTCTTCAGCAAGGTCGATCTGAAGAATCTGCCGGGAAGCAGTCCCGATCGCACCGTCGTCGAGGTCAATGTCGAGGAGCAATCCACGGGCGAGCTGTCCTTCGGTGCCGGCTATTCGACCAACGAGGGCCCGATCGGCAACGTCAGCGTTCGAGAGCGCAATCTGCTCGGACGCGGACAGGATCTGCGCACCGACTTCGTGCTTTCGGGCAATCGCTCGCAGCTGAATCTCAGCTTCACCGAGCCGTACTTCCTCGACAAGAATCTGGCCGCCGGCCTCGACGCCTTCCACACGGAGACGGATCGCCGGGGCGAGAGTTCCTTCGAAGAGCGGAGCACGGGAGGCGGCTTCCGCTTTGGCTGGGATTGGGACGAGTATCTCCGTCAGACCGTACGCTACACGATCAGCGACGACCAGATGTTCAATGTCAAGAGCACGGCGTCGCCGGCGATCGCGGCACAGGCCGGATCGGCCGTTTCCTCGCTGGTCAGCCAGCAGATCAGCTACGATCGGACCGACAGTCGCTACAACCCGACCCAGGGATATTACTTCAAAGTGCAGAATGACGTCTCCGGTCTGGGCGGCGACACGCACTATGTGCGGACGAGAATCTCGGCGGCGTATTACCAGCCGCTCTTTACGGATCTCGTTGCGAGCGCGAGTGTGGAAGGCGGGCACATCTTCAGCTACGATGGCTCAAATATCTTCACAACCGACTCCTTCTTCCTGGGCGGCACCAGTCTACGCGGATTCAAGTCCGGCGGCGTGGGTCCGCGCGACATAACGACGACCGACGCGCTGGGCGGGGACAAATACTTCGCCGGCACGCTTCAGATGTCATTTCCTCTCGGCCTCCCCGAGGAGTACAAGATCCGCGGCCGCGTGTTCAGCGATTTCGGCAGCCTGTGGGATAGCGACTGGAGCAACACGCCTGGCGCGAATGTCATCGACAAGTTCAGTGTTCGCGTTTCCGCCGGCGCCGGCTTGACCTGGGATTCGCCATTCGGACCGTTCGCGTTCGATCTGGCCTATCCCATCATCAAGGAAGACTTCGATGAAACGGAATATTTCAGCTTCAGCGTAGGGACGAGATTCTAGGACATGAAGAAGACATACGCACGATCGCTCCTGGTCGCCGCCGTCATCGCCTGGTCGGCGGCACACGCAACACCTGCATCGGCGGAACAGCAAGGTCCGGTCGTCGTCGGTGTCGTGGATGTCGAGCAGGTGATGCAGGAATCCAAGGCCGGCAAAAGCATCAAGGCCCAGGTCGCGCAACAGAAGAAGGCGTTCCAAACCGAGGTCGACAGGCAGCAGAAGATCTTCGACGATGCCAAGCAGAAGCTGCTGTCGCAGCGCGGCACGATGTCAGACGATGATTTCAAGAAGAAGGCCGACGACCTCAACAAGCAAGGCGACCAGATACAGACGAAGCTCGCGCAGCAGCAGCGGCAGCTGGAGACGAGTCTCGGTAAGACCAAGGATCAGATTTTGCAGACTATGGAAAATATCGCTCAAGACGTAGCGAAGGCACATGGAATGACACTGGTCGTCAATCGGGCGGTGTTGCTTGTGTATGACGCGAACTACGAAATCACCAAGGAAGTCATACAAAAGCTGGATGCCAAGCTGCCGTCGGTGAA
>Ga0335069_10009987_pt1 | contig 13490 bp, 11 predicted proteins | sample Lox_Sample_11_FD_206714 | JGI IMG/M metagenome (GOLD analysis project Ga0335069, IMG submission 206714) | Soil microbial communities from Loxahatchee National Wildlife Refuge, Florida, United States - Lox_Sample_1.1 | ecosystem: Environmental > Terrestrial > Soil > Wetlands | place: USA... | reverse complement strand
TCGCTGCGCTGTTCGGCACCAGCCCGCGCATGGAAGAAGTGAAGAACACCATCGAGCAGGTGGCCGACACCACCGCGACGGTGCTGATTCGCGGCGAGAGCGGCACCGGCAAGGAAGTGGTAGCGCGGATGATTTACGGGCAGTCGGGCCGCATGGAAAAGCCGTTCGTCAAAGTGAATTGCGCCGCCATCCCGCACGAATTGCTGGAGAGCGAACTGTTCGGTTACGAGCCCGGCGCGTTCACCGGCGCCAATCGCCAGAAGCTGGGGAAGTTCGACTTGGCGAACCTGGGCACGCTCTTCCTCGACGAAGTCAGCGAGATGCATCCTGCGTTGCAAGCCAAGCTGCTGCACGTTTTGCAGGACGGCGAGTTCTCGCGCCTGGGCGGCAAGCGCGACATCTCCGTCGATGTGCGCGTGCTGGCCGCGACCAACAAGCCGCTGGAGCGAGCGGTGCAGGACGGTACCTTCCGTGAAGATCTGTTCTACCGGCTCAACGTCATCACCATTCACATCCCGCCGCTGCGCGAGCGCCGCGAGGAGATCGCAGTTTTCCTCGACTACTTCTTGCGAAAATACAGCGAGTTTTACGGAAAGCAGCCGGCGCCGTTCAGCGAATACGCCATGGCTCGCATGATCGAGTACACCTGGCCCGGCAACATTCGCGAGTTGGAAAATCTGGTGAAACGTTATGTCATCGTGGGGAACGAGTCGCAGATCATCCGCGAGCTCTCGACACACAAGCCGATCGTGACATCGTTCGCGACAGTCGCTCCTGTGCCGCAAACCGCCGAGAAACCGGCTGCAGAAAGCTCAAAGACCACGGCCATTCCAATTACGACAGGCAAGAGTGACGGCGCTCCGTCACTGCTGGAGATTGGGCGCAAGGCCGCCATGCAGGCGGAGCGCGAGGCGATCGAGAAGGTCTTGACGCAGACGCGCTGGAACCGGCGGCAAGCCGCGAAGATCCTGAAGATCAGCTACAAGGCACTGCTCAACAAGCTGAAGATTATCGAAGAGCAGGACGCAAGCCACAATAAGAACCTGAGTGCCTAAGGGTTTGCACCGCAGTACCACTCCTCTCGACCCCGCCGATCGGCACCCTCGTATTGACCTTTCTTCGTAGCTGACAATATCACTACTGTTAACAACTACTTTGCTGGGTAGAAGCGGCACTGCTGCGCAAGCCGACGGCGTTTGGAAGTTGAGGTGCAACAAACGTCCGCATCTAAAGAGGCACAAAACCCTTGAAGTCGATCCCCTTCTGTCTGTCTCGACATCTCATTGTTTGTCCCGCACAGCGGGGCAGCGCCTTGCATCGCCTTCCCTAAGAAGATCCCTCCCTGTTCGCCTCTTTCGAAGAGCGGCCGAAAGGCCGCTTTTTTGTGCGTGCGTTCTGTTGACGTTCGGGGACTTCCCGGCATCCAACACCTGCATTACCCCGACAGGCCGGAGTTGACGCGCATTCTGCCGGGCGCATATCATTCCCGTTCACACCAGCGAAAATCTGGCGGAGGCGGTAGGACCAATTGTGGAATCGAACAGGGTAGCTGCTATGGACAAGAAACGGTTGGAGACATTCAAGAAGCGATTGGAGGAGCGGCAGCGGGAGTTGCGCAGCGCCATGGCTCGGACCGCACAGGACGGGCGTGACGCCGATCTGGAATCAGCCCAGGACGTGGCTGACAGGGCCGCCAATTCGTACAACAAGGAGTTTCTGTTCCATCAGAGCAACACCGACCGCCAGCTGCTGCAGATGGTGGACGGCGCGCTGGATCGCATCCGCGAAGGCAACTTCGGCGAATGCATCTCCTGCGGCGAGGAAATCAATCCCAAGCGCCTGGAAGCCGTGCCGTGGACAAGGCACTGCATTGCCTGCCAGGAAAAGCTGGAAAAAGGGATCCTCGAGCACAGCAGCACGTAAGCTCGGCCGCCGACCGGTGGCGTGCTGCACGTCCTTCCCGTTTTGATCCGTCCTTCCCTGACCTGATCACGTTTACTCTTGACAGCGACATAGCCGCTCAGTAAAGTGCCTTGGCTTAACTGTTTCCAAGCTTCGCGACCGCTTACGGCCGCGCACTGAGGCAACCATTTCGAGCTCCAGCTGCCTTCGAACATCGAACTGCAAGTTCGCGTCGGCTTGACGTTCACGCATTTGTGGCGCCGCTTTCGGCCCACGTGGTTCTTCCCGCAATTACCACACGTGCAATCGCACCAGGAGCGAATTATGGGATTAACGCCAGGCAGTCCAGCAGCAGCCGCTTCCGCCGCAAGTATCGACATCGACGTCGCCAAGCTCCCCACCGCCAGCGATCTGAAGCAATTCCTCACGGGTGGGGGTTCGGCGATTTTCAAGATCGGCGCCGAGATCGCGAGGTTTGCGGACGCACCGATTCAGCAGGCGACGCAGGCCCAGCCGGCGCAGGTGAAGATCACGGGCAACCCCAGTTGGACGCTGCCCGCGGGGGTCATTTTTTCGCTGAGCCTCGACGCCAGGTGCAAGATCGCGGTAGGCACGACCAGCACGAAGTTCACGTGCAAGAAGAGCCTCGATGCGGACGACACCATGGACGTGGTCGCAGGACCGACCGACAAAACCGTCTATATCAACATTGACCTGGATTTCGACATCAAGGGAAATCTCTCCGGCAGCGGGACGGCCGGAGGTGTGGGCATCAGTGGAAAGGCTTCGGGATCGAAGAGCGCCTCATTCTCCTTCTGCTATCCCGTCGCCGGCGCCACGACAACCAGGGATGCGGTGACTGATGCCTTTGCCGCGCTGGTCTTCCCTCTCCAACCGGACTGCCTCGCGACCATGCCGGCGGGCAGCGTCAGCAAGGTGAACTTCGATGGCGCGCTTAACGTTGAGCTTGACCTGACCTACGGCTTCGGCAACTACAAGTTCTCCGCTCAGAATTTTGGTGCGGCGCAAAACAGTGTGAAGGTTGCGGGTACAAACCTGGAGGCGCCCACTCTGGATATCGAAACCGGCGCGAAGGGATCGGTGGCCTACAAGCATTCCGACAACTTCTGTGCAATCGTCAAAAAGCCCGACGCCAACAATGCTCTCCTGTTCCTGACTCAGGCCTCCAGCGACGAGGTTTCGGGGTCGGTGGGCGTGAATGTGGGCATCTCGCTCACTGCGCCTGCCACTGCCAAAGTGGACTCCAACAAGATGGCCGGCAGCATCGCGACGCAGGTGAAGACGGCTCCGCCAAACCTGGCATCGAACCTGGCCTCGCAGGCGGTGGCCCTTGCTCCGAAGATCGAGTCAGACCTCGTCTCAAAGGCCAACAAATGGCTCAGCGATAACGACGTAGGGCTCACGGCCACGCTTTCGCGCGAGAAGGACCGGACGATGCTGTACGAGTTCAAGGTCGATCTGTCGACCGCGTCAGCCCAGGCCGAGTCGGTTAAGAGCTGGACGTTTTTCCTGAGCGGCGACCTTCGACAGGCGCTGACGATACCGGGCTTCACTCTGCAACCCGGTTCGGGAGTTGCGCAAAACCTGAAACAATCGACCGGCATTCAGTTACACTTCTTCAACTTCCACTTGGCCACCAATAACACCTATTTCGACAAGACCGTCGTTAAGCTGGGCCCGGACGGCAGCATCCGCTTGTTTACCGATCTAGGCAGGGAGAACCAGTTCACGACGAAAACGGCGAGCGCGACCGCGACCATCCATTTTGTGGCTACCGGCACGGAAGATCCGAAGACGCAGATCTATCACGACGTCGAAGTCGATCTGTGCATTGAGCTGTCGGAGCAGAACGACCCCGATGAGGCCACGAGGATCGCCGAAGGTGTCGCAGCGCTGGGTGCCGGCAATGCCAACGTAAGCGCGGCTGAGCAGAAGATGCTGGCCTTCGCGAAGCCGAACATGACGCTATGTCTGTCCACCGTCTTCAAGTCCTCGGCTTACGGCAAGCTGAAGTGCTCGCCGTTTGTGGATGGCAAGCCTCCGGCCCTGCCGCAGGCTGAGGATGGCCACAACTACGACGCGTTTCACAATATGGTTGTGAGCTTGATGCCTAACGAGGTAAATCTCGCCTCGCCCATCGACTTCCCGATGTGGCAAAAGTGGAATGTCTGGTCGAATGACCAGATCGGCGCTCCGGTGGATGCCGCCCATCTGCCGAATCGCAGGGCAGTCGGTGATCACGCGCCCGTGTCTCAACATCTTTTCCCCAACGATGCGGTGGCGGCCGATTACTATTTTATGGGCAGTACCGAGTTCATGAACATGTGCGACCACCTGCAGACACTGGCGGGCATAACGGCCAGCGTTACCAATCCCGACCAGTGGGAAGAGCTGATCGCTACGCTGGCGGAGTGGGTCAAGGCAGACGGCAATCCGGATTGGTCGAAACCGGCGTTGGCAGCATTGCTGTTCCAATGCGGCGACGCCAGCAAGATGAAAGCTGACTTCGATCAGAATCAGAAGGACAAGAAGATGACGTGCACGCTCACGCTGTCGTGAGCCGTGATGCCGCCGCTGCCGCGGCTCGCATCGTGTCCTAACTCGCGCGGGGGCTCACGCCCCCGCCTAACCCCATCCCGCCGCCTGCGCGGCTGGTGCTTAGTCTTCCGAACGCGGCTTCATGCTCCCGGTGCGCAGATAGCGGTTGTGCCAGCCCAGCGATTCGCCGAGCAAATGCGGGGTGTGGCGGCCGTACGCGAGGCGCTCGGCTCGGCCGAGGTAATCCAGCAGCGCGGCCTTGAACTCCGGTGCGGCGCACTTCTCGATGATCAGCTGCGCGCGCTGCCGCGGCGACAGTCCCCGCAAATCCGCCAAGCCTTGCTCGGTCACCACTACCGAAACATCGTGCTCGGTGTGGTCGATGTGTGACGCCATCGGCACGATGGTCGAGATGCTGCCCTTCTGCGCCGTCGATGGCGCCATGAAGATCGACAGATAACCATTGCGCGCGAAATCTCCCGAGCCGCCGATGCCGTTCTGAATGCGCGAGCCCATCACGTGCGTCGAGTTTACGTTGCCGTAGATGTCGGCCTCGATCATCCCGTTCATCGCGATTACGCCCAGGCGACGAATGATCTCGGGATGGTTGGAGATTTCCTGCGGGCGCAGCACGATCTTCTTGCGATAGCTCGCCATGTCGGCGTTGACTTCGGTCAGCATCTCAGGGCTGAGTGAAAACGCCGTGGCCGACGCGGCCGCCAGTTTGCCGGACTTCAGCAGGCGGATCATGCCGTCCTGAATCACTTCGGTGTACGAGGTGAGTCCCTCGAACGGCCCTTCTTCCAGCCCGAACAGCACCGCGTTGGCGATATTGCCGACGCCCGATTGCAGCGGTAGCAGCGTCGCAGGAATGCGTCCTTTTTTCACTTCCCAGGCCAGGAACTCCAGGATGTGGCCAGCGATGCGCTTGGAATTTTGGTCGGGCGCCTTGAACGCGCTGTTGCGGTCGGGCGAGTCGGTAAGCACGACAGCGGCGACTTTCTCCAGGGGCACTTGCAAGTACGGACTGCCGATGCGCTCGCCGGTGTGCGTCAGTGGAATAGGTCCGCGCTTCGGCGGCGGCTCGAGACCGTAGTAGATGTCGTGCATGCCTTCCAGCGCCTCAGGCTGCCAGGAGTTGACCTCGAGGATCACGCGCTCGGCTTGATCGATCCACGTTTTGTTGTTGCCGAGCGAGGAGCTGGGCACCACGCGCCCATCTTCCAGCACCGCTGTGACCTCGATCAGCGCGAGGTCGAGCTTGCCGAGGAAGCCGTACTCAACAAATTGCGCGACGTGGCTCAGGTGGATGTCCATGTACTCCATTTCGCCGGCGTTGATGCGCTTGCGCGTCTCGGGATCGGACTGGTACGGGAGCCGCAAATGAATGCCGCCGGCCATCGCCAGTGCGCCGTCGAGCTCAGGTCCAGTGGAGGCGCCGGTGAAGATGCTGACCTGGAACTTTTGTCCGCGCAGGGTGGCATCGGCGATGCGCCGCGCCAGCGCCATCGGCACGGCCTTGGGGTAGCCGGAGCCGGTGAAGCCGCTCATGCCGATCTGATTGCCGTGCTGGATCAATGCCGCCGCTTCTTCGGCGCTCATGATGCGATCGGTCAGGCTGGAATTCAGTACGCGGGAGGGGTTGGAGACTGCGGAGGTGGACATCGCAAATACCTTTCTTGACTGCAAAAAATGCCGGTTGGCACTTTCACCTTAGGGGTTGCGGAAGGAGAACGTCTGTGAGGGGAATCACAAATTGGGACCGTATATCAGCTGACAGTCATCAGCCGTCAGCTATCAGCTAACACCCGGCCGACAGCCAAATAAAAAGACCCGGAGCGCTCCCACTCCGGGTCTTCTCATAGCGTGATGTAGCGGGCTCGCCTCTACGGTCACGTCTCCGGGCCATCGGAGAATCAGCTTCGCTTTGCGAGTTTCCCTCGCTCGGCCTCACTACCCTGTGGTTTGGTGAGACAGCTGCGAATACATTTCATGTAGCAAGCGTGGTGCCACTTTCATGCCGCCACCTTTCCCTTTTGGGAAGTTGTTGATTGTAAGTAGGTTGTGGCTTGGCAGTGGCCGCTTGCGGGGCCCGGTTGGGATTAAATTACTGGGTGTCGACTATCCAAATGGTTAGTTGCGACTATCTCTCCGGTTGGAGCAGAACCTCATCCCAGGTGAGGAGCAGGCTTTCTTCGCTCCCGGCTGGACGGAGTTCTACTTTGGAATTACTCTCAATATCCGAGCGCCCTACGCAGGAGACAAGTGTGGATTCCAGGCTGGTGGTCATATCGGGACCCTCCAAGGGTACCGTGGTGCGGCTGAAAGGCGAGCAGCTTTCGGTCGGCCGCGACTCCAGCAATCATCTCGCGCTGCGCGACCGGGCGGTCTCCCGCCGGCATTTCACCATCAGCAAGACCGATGTGGCTTTTCTTCTGGTCGATCTCACCAGCCATAACGGGACCTTCGTCAATGGCATTCCGGTGCGGCGGAAGCTGCTGTCGCACGGCGACACCATACGCATCGGCCGCTGCGAGCTGGTTTTCCTGATCACGGAAGACGACGAACAGGCGCCACAAGAGCTGCAGTTCCAGGATTCCGAGCGCAGCGACCTGCTGTCTACGACCAACGTGCGGGCTTACACCACGACGCCGCACGGAGGCACCGACGTCGGCCGCATGGCGCGCGACCTCAACGCGCTGTTCAAGATCACCAGCGCCATCAACTCCATTCGCGACATCGAGCCGCTGCAGCGCCGGCTGCTGGACCTCATCGGCGAAGTCATTCCTGCGGATGCGGCCGCGGTGGTGATTCTTCGCCATGCCGACGAGGAGCCGATTTCCAGCGCTGTGTGGCACCGGCGGCAGGGAGAGACTTCGCCCATCCAGATCCGCCGCGAGCTGGTGCAGCGGGTGCTATGGGAACGCAATCCCTTGGTCACCGGTCCCACGGACAAGGGGAACAGCCAGAGTGTGCTTTGCGTTCCGCTGGTCGGCGTAGAACGCGCGCTGGGCGTGCTGTACATGATCGCTGAAAAGGCGACGACTGAGTTCAAAGACGACCACGTGCACTTCTTGAGCTCGGTGGCAAGCATCGCGGCGGTGACCCTGGAAAATGTTCTGGCCACCGAGGCGCTGCGCAATGAGAACCGGCGTCTGCAGGCGGAGCTCGACCTGGAAGGCATCATCATTGGCGAAAGCAAGTTGATGCACCAGGTGCAGAACTTCATCTCGCGGGTGGCCAAGAGCGACTCCACAGTGCTGGTCCGCGGCGAGAGCGGCACCGGCAAGGAGTTGGTGGCCCGCGCTATTCATCGCAACAGCGATCGCGCCAGCAAGCCGTTTGTCGCCATCAACTGCGCCGCGATTCCCGAGTCGCTGCTGGAGAGCGAGTGGTTCGGCCACGAGAAGGGCGCGTTCACCGGCGCCATCGCTACCAAGAAGGGCAAGCTGGAAATCGCCGAAGACGGCACGGTATTTCTCGACGAGATCGGCGAGCTGGCACCTACGTTGCAAGCCAAACTTCTGCGCGCCTTGCAGGAGCATGAGTTCGAGCGCGTGGGCGGAACGCGGCCCATCAAGCTGAATGCCCGCGTGATCGCGGCCACTAACAAGCACCTGGAGGACGCCATCAAGGCCGGCCAGTTCCGTCAGGACCTGTACTACCGCCTGAACGTGGTCTCCGTAACCGTGCCGCCGTTGCGCGATCGTCCCGACGACATCGCGCTGCTGGCCATGTACTTCGCGGCGAAATATTCCGAGAAGTGCAAACGCGCATTGAAGGGCATCTCATCGGAGGCGCGCGCGCTGCTGATGAACTACAGCTGGCCGGGAAACGTCCGCGAGTTGGAGAATGCCATCGAGCGCGCCACCGTGCTGGGCATGACCGACGAAATCGAGCCGGAGGACCTGCCTGACGCGCTGCTGGAGGTGCAGCCTTCGGAGAGCAGCAGCGTGAAGTATCACGACCGCATCAACGATCTGAAGAAGCGCATGATAGGCGATGCCGTGAAGCAGGCCCGCGGAAGCTACACCGAGGCCGCCAAGCTGCTGGGACTTCATCCCAACTACCTGCATCGCCTTATCCGCAACCTGAACATCAAAGGCGACCTGAAGAAAGAAAACGCCGAGTACCCCGTATAGTAGCCCCCCGAGATTGCGCGGCCGCCGCGAAACTTCTTGACACAAAGTCTCCTCGTGCTACTGTTTCTGCGATTGCCCAAACCGAGGAAACCCATGTCAGCAAATCGCAGCCGGACCGCCATCGCTGCAGCAGTTGTCCTTGTCTGCTGTCTCGCAGGCTGCCATTCGCAACCTGCCAGCGATGAGCCGCAGTACATCATGCTCACCTACAACGGCGGGAGCTGCCAGCAAAACGGCAGCCCCGGCATGCTGGATGTGCGTCAGGGGCAGGCGGTCATCTATCAGGGCGCCAGTCAGCTGCGGAATTTTCAGGTGGGCTTTGCAGATTGTCCCTTCATCGCCGGCAACTGTCCGGTCAAGAGTCCGAACGGCAACTCCATCAATGTTGGCAAACCTAACGCCGATACCGGCGGCTCGACTTTCATGTACAGCAGCCTGACGATCGACAACGAGCCCTGCACCAACGCGGCGCAGATGGGAGTGAAGGTCGCGCCATAGGACCACGCCGCTAATCAAAGAGCCTTAGCGAGCTCTTACGGTTGTGGTTCAGCCAGAGCGGAGCAATTGGCGGCGGGCTGCGGATGGGCGAAGTACCTCCGCTGTAAAGCGAACGCCACGTTAACCAAGGCAATCATTACCGGGACTTCGACCAGAGGTCCGATCACCGCGGCAAACGCAGCCCCTGAGTTGATGCCGAAAACAGAAACGGCCACCGCAATGGCCAGCTCGAAGTTGTTCGAAGCGGCTGTGAATGCCAGGGTGGTGGTTTTCGAGTAGTCTGCGCCAAGCTTGTGTCCCATGTAGAACGACACCAGGAACATGAGCACGAAATAAACCAGCAATGGAACAGCTATGCGCAGCACGTCGAGCGGCAGCCGCACAATGTACTGGCCCTTCAGCGAAAACATAATCACAATCGTGAATAGCAGCGCGACCAGGGTGAGCGGGCTAACGCGCGGGACAAAGCTGTGGTCGTACCACTGGTGGCCCTTCGCGCGAGGCAGCAGCAGTCGGGTGAGAAAGCCCGCGAGAAAAGGAATGCCCAGGTAGATGAAGACGCTCTTCGCGATCTCGGCAATTGAGACGTCGACGACGGCGCCCTTCAGCCCAAGCCGCGCCGGCAGGACGGTGATAAAGATCCAGGCGTACAGGGAATAGAAGAAGACCTGGAACAGGGAGTTGAACGCGACTAGGCCGGCAGCATAATCCGTGTCGCCCTTTGCTAGTTCATTCCAGACGATCACCATGGCGATGCATCGCGCCAGGCCGATCATGATGAGTCCGGCCATGTACTCGGGATAGCCGCGCAGGAAGACAATCGCGAGGACAAACATCAGCACCGGACCGACCACCCAGTTTTGCAGCAGCGAAAGCCCAAGCACCTTCTTGTTGCGGAATACCTCCGGCAGCTCCTCGTAGCGCACTTTGGTAAAGGGCGGGTACATCATCACGATGAGGCCAACTGCGATGGGAATCGACGTAGTGCCCACGCTGAAGCGATTCAGAAACGGCACCACGCCGGGCATCAGCCAGCCGAGAGCAATCCCGAGTGCCATAGCGGCGAAAATCCAGACGGTCAAATAGCGATCGAGGAAACCGAGCCGGCGGCGGTCGTTCATGACTGCCTCTCTCCTCGCGCCGTTGCGACGCTATCGCCGGATGTCTGCCCAATCTTGTCTAGCTCTTTCTTGAGCGCCAGCTTGTCGATGCTCTCCAAGGGTAGACAAAGGAACAATCGGATTCTGCTTTCCAGCATGAAGAACGCGTCTCGAAACGCCTTTTCCACCTCACGAGGCGTTCCTCGCTCGGCAGCGGGGTCTGGAATGCCCCAATGAGCTGTCATCGGCTGGCCCGGCCAGACTGGACATACCTCCTTTGCCGCGTTGTCACACACGGTGAAAACGAAATCCAGCTTCGGTGCGCCGGGGATGGCAAATTCATCCCAGCTTTTGCTGCGCAGGCCGGTTGCCGGAATCCGCGCCAGCTCAAGCTGACGGATCGCCTCGGGACGCACAGTCCTGCTCGGATGACTGCCGGCACTGTAAGCGGTGAAGTGCGGCCGCCCGCGGAAGTTCAACAGCGCTTCCGCCATGATCGACCGCGCCGAGTTGCCGGTACAGAGAAACAACACGTTGTAATGGCTTGCCATAGATTTATCTTTCCGCTGCTGGTTAGAGGGTCGCTATTTGCAGAGGGTCACGATTCGTTCCGGCTTTACCGCCCGGTTGCGGGTACAGCACTCGGCATAGAGGAATTTCAACAGCTCTTCGAGTGCTTCGGTGTTAGCCGTGTACCAGAGGAATGTCCCCTCGCGCCGGACCTTCACCAGCTGTTCGTTCTTCAATTTTTCCAGGTGATGGGAGAGCGTCGAACTTGCAATTTCCAGCTCGCTCCCGATGTCGCCCACAATCATGCCCTCGGGGTGGGCCGACAAGAGCAGACGCATAATACGCAGACGTGGCTCCGTCCCCATGGCGGCGAGCATGTCGGCAAATCTTGTGGTTTCTTCGGAACTGTTCGTTCGCATGGTCACTCCGCGTCCGCGAAAAACAAATTTCCACCGTCGCGGACATAGCAATACAGGCAGCCTTCCGGCAGTTCTTTCGCAAGCTGGTCCAGAACATCGTCGGGAAGCAGCTCATCGTCGTCCAGGAGGTTGGTTTCCATGAAGGCCTCTCTCGCTTATTCTACAATTATCGAAATATCAGCACAAGCGGCAAAAGCGTTGTTCCGCGGGACTGGAATGGAGCCATCTTTCACGACGCAGCGCCAGCGCCAGCGCCTTGCTTTGCCACCAAAAGCCAAGCATAATCGCTCCCACCTGCCGTCAACCTGAAGCTGGTAAATCCGTGAGGACTACACGCGGTCTTGGAGACTCTGCGCCTATGTCTACCTTTCATAATTCCGGACGCTGGCAAGTCGGAAGGATCTTTAGAGCTGCGTCGCTGCTTCTTGTCGCGGCTTTTATGGGCAGCTCTTTCGCACAAGGCCAGATGGAAAACGTCATTTACAACTTCGTCGGCGACTTCGGCTTGAGGCATGATGGCGCCCAGCCGTACGGAGAGCTCCTCGCCGGAACCAATGGCGAGTACTACGGCACCACGGCAGGCGGCGGAGATGGGGGCTGCACCGCGGGCGGCGGATGGTACCTCGGCTGTGGGACCGTATTCAAGCTCTCGCGGATGCCCTACGGCTGGGTGGCGAACACTCTGCTGATCTTTCACGGACCAAACGGCGCCGTGCCCACCGGCAACCTCGTCATCGATGCTCAAGGCAATCTGTATGGAACAACCGTCGAGGGTGGCAACCCGATCTGTGACTATGGCTGCGGAACGGTGTACGAGTTGTCGCCGCCATCCGCGCCCGGCGGAGCATGGACACAAACGATGCTGTACGAATTTCAGGGCGGCTTCGGCCAAGGCGGCACGGATGGATGGTTGCCGCGCGCCGGCCTCTACATGGATGGCAGCGGCAATCTGTTTGGAACAACCTACGCCGGTGGCCCCAACGGATGCGAGGGCAGCGGATGTGGGCTCGTCTTCGAACTGACACCGACGGGCAATGGAAGCTGGCTGGAAAGGACGATCTATTCCTTCCAAGGCGGCAATGATGGCTGCGGGCCTTATGGCCGGCTGACAGGAAGAGGGAGCGTGCTCTATGGCACGACGTCAGCTTACTTCTGCCCGGGCAAGAGCACCGTCTATAGCCTGATCAATGCGGGCAGCTGGAAGAAGACCACGTTGCACATTTTCGCCGGCGGAGCGAATGACGGAGACGAGTCCGAAGCCGGGCTGTATCTGGATCCGTCGGGGAATCTGTTTGGCACGACTATCATCGGGGGCACCTTCAATAGCGGGACCGTCTTTGAGCTCTCGCCCACCGGGGTTTTCTGGCGTGAAACTATCTTGCACAGCTTTGGGGCGAGCGGCGATGGAATGATTCCGGTCGCAAGCCTGACACCGGGACCGAATGGCGTGCTCTACGGAACAACGTTGGCCGGAGGCGGACAAAACGCAATCGGGACAGTTTTTACCCTTACATCGTCGGGCGGTCAATGGGCGGAAACCGTCCTGCACAGCTTCGGGCCCCAGCCGGACGGCGAAGAGCCATGGTCCGGCGTAACCCTGGGGCCGGGCGGCAGCATTCTGGGAACGGCGGCCTCCGGCGGTCGCTACAACTGCTACAGCAGCCCGTGCGGGGCTGTGTATGAGATCCAGTGATCGTATGCGAATGGACGGTGCACGACATTATTGAGTGCGGTCCCGAGAGCAGATAGTCTTCGCGTCACTCGCCAGCTACGGCGCGGGACTTGTGAGCAGTCCGGTTGCCTTTGCTGTCGTGCTTGCCCAAAAACCTGGTTCGCCACTTGCAGTCGACGTTACATTGATCCAACGATCGGGGGGTATATTTCCGGTCTGTTTTAGGAGCTCGCCAGGAATGCGGGTCTTCGGATCTTCCGACAATGATCTGGCAGAAATCGCCATCCGCCGACTCACCGTACTCACAAAAGTACTCGCCGTGGAGGGCGTCCCATTGTTGCTTGAGATACTCGCCTGCGGCGGCGGTGCCATGCGCTGTGAATCCTGCCACCACGAACCAAACCTGCGGCGGTTTTCCCGGTCGATCGTGAGTATGACGAAGAATGATCGCATAATCGTCGATTGGACCGCTCGCGTTCAATGGCTTGGCGGACGCTCCGCCAGAGAGATTATCTCGAACTAGCGGATAGGCTTTCCGATCCCAGTTCGGCGGAACTAAGATGCGATAGCCATCGATAACGCGATGCGCGCGGTCAAAGTCCTGGCACCCCGGATACAAATCTTCGATCAGGCCGATAACGTCTCCGTATTCGGTATTCGGGATGCGCGTCAACCATTAGTCCCCAGC
>Ga0335069_10009986_pt1 | contig 13491 bp, 13 predicted proteins | sample Lox_Sample_11_FD_206714 | JGI IMG/M metagenome (GOLD analysis project Ga0335069, IMG submission 206714) | Soil microbial communities from Loxahatchee National Wildlife Refuge, Florida, United States - Lox_Sample_1.1 | ecosystem: Environmental > Terrestrial > Soil > Wetlands | place: USA... | reverse complement strand
ACGTGGATGGAGTGCAGGTTGGCCGTCTTGTCCGCCAGCTTGATCATCCGCGCCCGGGGCGACCGCCGGGGTGCCGATTGCACCTGCAGGCGCTTGCGCTCGTCCCGGGGCAGGCGCTTGTCGTCCGTGACTTCCGCCACCAGCCCCGCGACGTCCGGCCCGAACTCGGCCTGGAGCTCTTCCATGGTGGTCTCGGTGTCCTCGATGGTGTCGTGCAGGAGCCCCGCCATGACCAGCGGGGCGTCCGCGCCGCCGGTGGCTTCCGCCAGCAGCAGCGCGACCTCCGTCAGGTGGTTGATGTAGGGCTCGGCCCGTATCCCCTTGCGCCGCTGGTGCGCGTGCTTTCGCGCCGCAAAGTCCAGCGCGCGGGTGATCCCCACGATGCCGCCCGCGCCCGGGCTTCCGTCACTCCCCATCAGGATTTCGCGGCCAGGCGGAAGCGCCGGTGCTCGACCAGGGTATGGTCGATGACCCAGTCCTTCAGGAACTCCACGGTGGCCGGAAGCGCATCCACGGGCGCCTTGTCCAGGTATTTCAACAGGCCCTCGACCTTCTTCACGAAGTCGGAGTGCTCGCGGATCACCACCTCGTAACCCTTGGCGGGGCTGGCGGCCGAAAGGGTCTCCTCGTACTGCAGGTGCGACCGGGCGAGCGTGACGAGCTTGCCCATGGTGCCGTTCATCCCGTCTCCGTTGGACCGCCCTTCCGCGATTGCCGCGAGGGATTCGATGAGGGCGAACAGCTCGCGGTGCTGCTCGTCCAGGTCCGGGACGCCCAGCACGTACGACTCGTGCCAGAGGAAATGCACCTCCGCCCGGCGGCTTTTCAGTCTCCGCTCGTACGTCTCCATGAGCTTCCACTGCACCACCGGGATGTCCTCGATGGCCTCCGCGGGAATGGCGTACAGGGTGGACGGCAGCAGCGCGCGGGCCTCGAAGAGATGATGCGACCCCGTGCTGCCTCGGCCGCGCATGGAAGGCCGCGTGAACCGCGCCCTCCAGTCCTCCGGCAGGTCCTTGGCGCCCCGCATGATGGTCTCTTCCCCGAAGAACCCGCCCGGGGTGAGGTTCTCTATCGGCGTGGCGCCGAGGAACACGGACATGAGGCCGTCGTCCAGCAGCAGGATCTCGGCGCGGCCCTGCGGGGCCAGCACGTCGTCCTCCTTCAGGAACCGCCGCTCCATGGCGCGCGCGATGCGTGCCTGCAGCGGGAAGGACACCATCTCGCCGAACAGCCACGAGCCCTGCAGGATCCGCCGCCGGTCCCGGACCTCCCGCAGCGCGGACTCCACGCCGGCGCGCCGCAGGAACTCCAGGTAGATCTCGCACGGGATGCGAAGGGCGGTGACGTTGCTGAGCGCGCGGCAGGTTCGCGGGGTGGTCCCCGTGCCGAAGCACTCCAGCTCGCCGATGAGGCTGCCGGCGGAGTTGCGGTTGTGCAGCCCCGTCTTGGAGTCGATCAGCTCGAGCATGCCGCTCAGCAGGAAATACACGTCGTGGGCCGGGGTGTCGGCGCGCTGGACGATGGTCTCCGGCGGGATGCGCACCACGGGGCAGTTGCCCAGCATGGCCACGTCGTCCTCGGAGGCCCCGGGGAAGTAGCCGCGGAGCACCCGCAGGCCGTCCTTCAGCAGGGAGTCCGCGTGCATGGAGATCAGCACGTCCTGCTGGCCGAAGGCCGCGCAGGAACCGATCTCCTTCTGGGCGTCCGTGAGCGGCGCCGAGGTGTGGCTGAGGTAGACCTTGCCGGAGGCGTCCGCGGAGAAGTCCTCGGCGCGCCCGTGGATCAGGCCCCCACCGATGTCGATCTTCTTGATGTTCACCGGCGTGAGCGCCTTCTGCGTGAACGAGTCGTACGCTTCCTGCGTGATGCCGTTCTTCCCCGGGTCCTCGACCACCATCTTTCTCAATACTTCGAACGAGCTGATGTCGGCCAGGTGCGCGTAGGTGCGGTAGCCTTTCTCCCACAGCGCGCGGAAGAAGAACACCGTGGTCTCCACCGGGTGCGGGGAGAGCACCGGCATGACCTCCAGGCCCTCCACGCTGTTCCACTGGTCCAGCAGGAGGTCGTGCGGCTCGAAGTACTGGTAGAAGGTGGCCTCGTTGCGGCCCGTGAGAGAGGCGTACTTCTTGACGATGCTCGCGCGCACCGCGGGGGCCGCGTAATAGGCAATGCGGTGGTCCGTGCTGACCAGGGAGGTGAGACCCGCGAAATGGTCGTCGTGCCCGTGCGTGTGGAAGATGCCCGAGATCTCGTTGATGCTGACGCCCAGGGCGTTCAGCGAATGCACGATGTTGGGCCCCGCGTCCACGAGGTAGATCCGGCCCTGGAAGCAGACCATGCTGGCCATGCACGGCCGCGTGACGTCCCAGCCGTCTCCTTCCCCGATGTGCACCACGGAGAAGTACTCGCGGCGCAGCGTCTGGGACCCCAGCAGGTAGGTGGGGAGGTACTCCTCGGTATCCCCCAGGTTGAGGTCCACGGTCACCGACTCTCCGCCGTAGAGGAACTCGTAGCGGTTGAACCCCCGCCTGCGGATGAAGGCCCCGCCGCGAAGCTCCACGGCCGGGGAGTCCACCACCTTGAGCTCCATCAGCTCCTCGGTGCGGCGGATGTTGTCGAAGGCGAACCACCGCTTGATCCGCACCATGTCCCGCGCCAGGGGCCCGGGGACTCCCGCCTCCCGGATTTCCTCCTCGGAGAGCAGCCCGTAGGTGCCGCGGTAGATGTAGCCGCTCTGGGTGCGGACCTGGTCTTCCAGGCCGATGAGCATGGGCTTGCGACCCGTGTTGTTGGGATGGTGGGGGAGGATCATCCCCTGCAGGTACAGCATCTGCAGAACGGGGAACTCCGCCAGGTTCGAGAAGCTTCCCTTCTGGATGGTGGTGTCGGACAGCAGGATGGCGTTCGGCCCCGTCTGCGCGACCACGCCGTTTCGCTCGCGTTCGGCGATCAGGCCCATCTTCATGAGGTGCTTGACCGCGTCCGCGGGGCACCCGCAGAGGATGTACAGGTCCGCTTCAGGGATCTCGACCCAGTAGACCCCGTTGGTCACGCGAAGCTTCTGCATCAACCCTCCCGCGGTGCAGAAGGTGCGGAGCTACCCGCGGCCGCGCGGCGGGCCGAGCGGCAGGACTTTTGCGACATCACGTTGAACCTCCCCTCTAGTATATCGAGGACGTCCGCCGATTGCAAAAAACAGCCCGGCGGCGCCCCTCAGCGGGCCGCGGCGGGAGACGCCCTCTCTTCTATATCAGTACGGGCCGAACGATCGGGCGGTTTCACACGTCGCGTGAACGGCCCGTGGTATCATGCAGGCGGACCAGGGAACAAGCGGCGCGGAATGGGCACGGCCGCCGATAATGGAAGTCACAGGTGCGTCATGAACGTGCGGTCGGTCCCGCTCATTTCCGGCCCGCGCACGGGCCGGCCACCGGTCCCCGAGACCCTCCTCGACGAGCTGCACAGGCTCGAGGAACGCAAGGGGGAAATGATCGCCGCGGTGGACGGCTCCTCGGGACAGGTGCTGGGGACCGCCGGCCTGTACCCGGACCGGGACGAGGGAGGAGTCTTCTTCCACTTGTCCGGCCTGCAGATGGGGCCGGGTCCACGGGTGGCCGACCTCGACGTGCTGCTCCTCGAGAAGGTCGGCCTCTTCCTGGGGAAGCGCCACGTGACCCGGCTCAAGCTCGGGACCAGCCCGCTCCTCACCCGCAACGCCTGGCTGTACGTCAACCGCTTCGGAAGCCGCTATCGCTGGCGGGAAGGCCCCCGCAGGGCGGAGGGCGTCCCGTGGCCCTACGTGTCCTGCGAGGTGGATTTCGACGACCCCCTGGCGCGGCCGCTGGACCTGGGGGATGACGAGGTCATCCCCCGCAGCGTGGTGGCCTGGGAAGCGGGGCGGCCCGTGCGCCGCGCGGTTGCCTACTCGGGCCCGTTGTCGGTGCTGCTGCCGGACCTGGACGCGGAGGCGCTCTCCTCCGCGGCGCTCTCCGCGCCCGCGGGATCGGACCCGGACGGCATTACCCTGCTGCATTCGCTCTTCCACGACCTGCACGTCCACGGCTACGGCTTTGCCTGGTTCGACGAGCTGCCCGTCCGCCTGGCCCCGGCCGGCACGCCGCGCTGGTACTACGTCATGAAGCGGGTGGTTTCGCTGTAATCTCAGCGATTGCACAGCCCGGGGAAAACGTCTACTATCGGCCCATGGACTCACCTCAGTCAGTCGAGCTGACGCGCAGCGAGCGCGAGCTGCTGCTCAACATCCGCCATATCGCACCCGACGTGGAAAAGAAGATCGTCTCGGCCCGCATCACCGGCAACCGCTTCCACATCGAGTTCACCCCTGCCGACCTGGAGGGGCTCATGGCGGGACTCGCCTCGGAAGCGAACTTCGCCTCCGACCGCACCATGTCGCGCGCGTTCGCGGAGCTGAGGGACAAGCTGGAGAAGCTCTAGCAGGCTGCTGCCGGGCCGGAAGGGGCTTGCGGATGGGCGACGTGGTCATCCTTCTTGGAATGGTGGCGGCGGTCGCCCTCCTGGTGCTCGTGCTGGTGGTCTACCTCTGGCGCACCGACCGGGCTCGAAGCCAGGCGCGGATCGAGTCGCTCCTGCAGGAGCGCGAGCGGGACGTCGCCGACGCTCGCCGCGAGAGCGTCCTCCGCAGCCGCAGCTCGCTCAAGGGACAGATCGCGGAGCAGATGGCTCCGCTCCTGCCCGGCTTCCGCTACCCGCCCGCGGACGCGCGGTTCCTCGGGGACCCCATCGACTACGTCGTGTTCAATGGGTACTCGCGCCGGCGAGACGGGAGCGAAGCTGGCGACACCGCCGGGACCGGCCTCGAGATCGTCCTGCTCGAGGTCAAGCAGGGCGGCTCCGCCCTGTCGTCCTTCCAGAAAATGATCGCAAGCTCGGTCCAGGAGGGCAGGGTCCGGTTCGAGGTCCTCAGGATCTCGGATGACGGCACGTTGTCCACCGAGGCGTGGCGGCCCCGCCGTCCCGCAAGGCCGCGCGAGCTGCCGTGAGCACGCGCGCGGTCGGCCGTTTCGAACGGGCGCACCGCTCGGCCCCTTGATGCCCGCGCCTTCCGGGGACTACCCTTCCAGGAGGGAGGGACCGGTGAAGGCGACACTCGCTTGCGGGCAGTTCGCGCCCGCCGCCGGGCGGTTGTCACACAACATTGACCGCATCTCCTCGTTTGCCCACGAGGCCTCGGCGCGCGGCGCGGCCATCCTCGTGCTCCCCGAGCTGTGCCTGTGCGGGTACCCACCCGCGGACAAGGCCCGCGAGTGGGCGGTACGCACCGACGGCCCCGAGATGGCGCGGCTCGCGGATGCCGCGCGCGTGAACGCGGTGGCGCTCTGCGCGGGTTTCGCCGAGCTGGCCGCCGACGGCGCGCTGTACAACAGCGCGGCGTATTTCGACCGCCGCGGCGCGTTGCGGGCGGTCTACCGGAAAGTCCACCTCTGGGTCACGGAGAAGGAGTGGGCGCGCCCCGGCGGGAGCTTCACCACGTGGACGGACGGGGGCCTTCGCATGGGGGCCTGGATCTGCTACGACAGCCGGTTCCCCGAGGCGGCCCGTTCGCTGGCGCGCGCCGGCACGCGGCTCGCGCTGGTGGGCTCCGCCTGGTTCGGCCCGCCGGAGGAGTGGGAGCTCGCAGTGCGCGCGCGGGCCATGGACAACGGCATCTTCGTGGCAGGCGCGTCGGTGCTGGGGACGTTCGGCTCAACGCCGTTTCGGGGCGCGAGCCTCATCTCCGACCCGCATGGTCGCGTGATCGCCCAGGCCGAGCCGGGCGTGGAGCAGCTGATCACCGCGCCATACGACGACGAGGCGGTGGAGTCCTGCCGGGCCCGGATCCCGCTCCTGGCGCACCTGAGGCCCGAGACCTATGGCTAGGGGCCCGGGAGGGCTGACCGAGACGCAGCTCGCCGGTCCCCTGTACCGCTACCTCGCGGAGGCGGGCTACACGGTGAGGAGCGAGGTCAAGGACTGCGATATCGCCGCCGTGAAAGGCGACGACCTTCTCATCATCGAGCTCAAGAAGAGCCTCAACCTCGCGCTGGTGGTCCAGGGCGTGCGCCGCCAGAGGCTCACCGATTCGGTGTACCTCGCGGTTCCGCGGCCATCCAACAAGTGGAAGTGGTGGAAGGAGAGCCGCGGGGTGCAGCACCTGCTTCGGCGGCTGGAGCTCGGCCTGATCCTCGTGTCGCTGGAGAAGGGCAAGCCGCCCGTGGAGGTGGTATTTCATCCCCTCCCGTTCGCCCGGCGACGCCGCGCGGACGGCCGCCGGGCGGTGCTCCAGGAGATCGCCTCCCGCACGGCGGACTACAACCGCGCGGGCAGTCACCGCACCAAGCTCGCCACCGCCTACCGCGAGAATGCGCTGCACGTGGCCTGTTGCCTGCTGCTGACCGGTCCCACCAGCCCCGCGGCGCTTCGGGCGCTGGGCACGGGTCCCAGGACGCTGGACATCCTGAGGCTGAATGCATACGGCTGGTTCGAGCGCGTGGGCACCGGCCTCTACCGACTGGCGCCGCACGCCGCGGGGGAGCTCGACTCGTGGCCCGAGCTGAAGCGCCGCTACCTGGCACGGGCGCGGCGCGCCGCGCGCGCACCCGGGGTGCGCACGGATGCCGTGCGAACGGGCACGGCGCGCAAAGTCGGCGCGCGCAAGGCGGCCCCGCCTCGCCACTCCACGGCCGAGCCCCCCGCGGCATCCGCCTCGGGTTGATATCCGTACATACCCTCGGTATGCTAATGCGTAAGAGGCACGACATGGAGTTCGTACACGTGGAAGGATCCGACAAGGGGAGGATCGTTCTCTACACTTTGAGCACCTGCATGTGGTGTCGAATGGCCAAGAACCTCCTCAAGGACATGGGCGTGGGCTTCGAGTACATCGACGTGGACACGCTCAACGCCGAGGAGAAGGACTCGGTCAAGAAAGAAATCAAGCGGTGGAACCCGGACGGCTCGTACCCGACCCTCGTGATCCGTGAAGAAGAGTGCGTCTCCGGTTTCGACGAGACCGAGATCCGGGAGAAGATAAAATGAGCGGGCCCGCGGAGCATGACTCCGCGAAGGGCGAAGTGACCCCGCAGGAGGTCGAGCGCCTCTTCGAGCGGTTGAACGAGGAGGCGGAGAGCGGCGGCTACCACCTCAACCCCGACCGCCGGTTCACCCTCGGGCTCATCGAAGGGATGCTGGTCAACGAGCGGCGCTACGGCTACTGGGCCTGCCCGTGCCGCCTGGCCTCCGGGGTGAAGAAGGAAGACCTGGACATCATCTGTCCCTGCGACTACCGGGACGCGGACGTCGCGGAGTACGGGGCATGCTACTGCGGGCTGTACGTCTCCCAGGACGTCGTGGACGGCAGGCGCAAGGTGGCGCGCGTACCGGAACGGCGACCCGCCGAGGACGCGCGGATGCAGGCCGCCGCGGCGGATCCGGCCCAGCGGATGTCGGAGACGTCCGCGGCTGGACCGTCCAGGGGGCAGGAACCCGCGGGCCCGTCCCCGGCGCTCCCCGACCTTGCCGCCATCTTCAAGTACCCGCTGTGGCGCTGCCGCGTGTGCGGCTACCTGTGCTCGCGCGGGCAGGCCCCGGAGGTCTGCCCCATCTGCCGAGCAAAGAAGGATCGCTTCGAGCGCCTGGTCTGAGCCGCGCGGGCGGCGCGGCGCCGGACCCCGGAAGCGCTGCGCTATTTCCCGCGCCGTCGGGCCGCGGTCTTGACGCCGAGACTCCGCACAACGGTCTGCGCTTTCTCGCCCCCGACGAGCCGGTAGACCAGCCCCGCGGCCACGGCCCCGACGATCGGCGCCACCCAGAATACCCACAACTGTCCCAGCGCGGGTCCGCCGGCGAAGATCGCGGGACCGGTGCTGCGTGCCGGGTTCACGGAGGTATTGGTGACGGGGATGCTCACGAGGTGGATCAGCGTGAGAGCCAGGCCGATGGCGAGCGGTGCGAACCCCGCGGGCACGCGGTGGTCGGTCGCGCCGAGGATGACGAGCAGGAAGAAGAAGGTCATCACGGCCTCGGTCAGGAGAGCCGCCCCCAGCCCATATCCTCCCGGTGACCGGGATCCGAACCCGTTGGATGCGAACCCGCCCAGGTTGAACGTCGGCGCACCGCTGGCGATCACGTACAGCACCGCGGCGGCACCAATGGCGCCCAGCACCTGTGCGATCACGTACGGCAGGAGGTCGCGAAGTGGAAAGCGGCCGCCGATCCACAGGCCCACGCTCACCGCCGGGTTCAGGTGGGCTCCCGAGACGTGCCCGAAGGCATACGCCATGGTGAGCACCGTGAGTCCAAACGCGAGGGCAACCCCCAGGAAGCCGATCCCCAGGCCGGGGAACCCCGCCGCCAGGACCGCGGCGCCGCAGCCGCCGAAGACCAGCCAGAAGGTGCCGATGAACTCCGCAAGGCATTTCCGGATCAAGGTCATTTCTTCCTCCTGATTCCGATTGCAGATTCGAGGCTCCACGGCCGCAGTCGCGCCGGTGGTCGCCATACTACCAGCGGGATCGAGCACCCGCAACTCGGCATGGACACTGTTCGAAGCGAACGCTCTGTTCTATAGTGTTTGCGCATGGACGAGTCGCCCGCGGCGGCACGGGTCAGGACCGGGACATTCGCCGCCCTCGCCTTTCCGAACTATCGGCTGTGGTTCTTCGGCCAGATGACCTCCCTGTTCGGTACGTGGATGCAGACCACGGCGCAGGGCTACCTCGTCTACCAGCTCACCCACCAGGAGAGGTTCCTCGGGTACGTGGGGTTTGCCTCGGGAATCGCTTCCTGGCTCTTCATGCTGTACGGCGGCGCAGTGGCGGACCGCGTTCCCCGGCGCCAGCTGCTGGTGGTCACGCAGGGGCTCAGCATGACGCTCGCGCTGGTGCTGGCGGCCCTCGCGTTCCTGAGGGGCGCGGACCACCAGCCGCTCGTCGCCCCGTGGCATATCATCGTGCTGGCGTTCTCCCTGGGCGTGGTCAACGCGTTCGATGCCCCGGCCCGGCAGTCCTTCGTGCTGGAGATGGTGGACCGCTCGGTTCTCACCAACGCCATCGCCTTGAACTCCACCATGTTCAACACCGCCATGGTCGTGGGTCCCGCGGCGGGAGGGTTGGCCTACGCCTGGCTCGGGCCCGGGTGGTGCTTCGTGCTCAACGGCCTGTCGTTCGTCGCCGTGATCGCGGCGCTGCTGTCCATGCGCCTGCCGGCGTGGCGACCGCCGGCCCGCGCGGGAAGCGCGCTGGCCGAGATCCGAGCCGGGCTGCACGCCGTGCGCAGCGACCAGCGGATCCTCGGCATCATGTGCGTCCTCGGTTCGGTCAGCCTGTTCGGCAGCGCCTTCATCACGCTGCTGCCGGCCTGGGCCGTGGAGATCCTGAAGGGGGATGCCAGTACCAACGGCTTCCTGCAATCCGCCCGCGGCGCGGGGGCCCTGGCCGCGGCCCTTGCCGTTGCCGCCCTGGCCCCCCGGCGCTGGAGGGGCCGCGTGCTGCTTGCCGCGGTGGCCGGTATGTCGGGCTTCCTCATCCTGTTCTCCCTCACGCGCTCCCTGTTCTTCTCCCTCGCGGCGCTGGTCGCCGTGGGGGCGTGCAATATCGCGGCCAACAACCTGGCCAACACGCTGGTGCAGACGTTGACTCCGGACTACCTCCGCGGCCGGGTGATGTCCCTGTACATGCTCACGTTCTTCGGGCTGATGCCGCTCGGGGCGCTGCTGGCGGGTACCGCGGCGTCCCTGGTGGGCGTTCGGTTGACGGTGGCCCTGGGCGCGTCCGGCACGCTCCTGTGCGTGGGCGCGATCGCCGTGTTCCTGCGGCCCCTGCGCGGCGTGCAGTAGGGCGCCGGGGGATCGCGGGCGTGCCATAGGAAAGGTGCAGCAGATGGAATGGTTCGACCGGGTGGTGCTGGGGACGCTGCGCGGGCTCATGACGGCCGCGCGGGACGACTACGGGGTGGACCCGGTGGCCTTCCTGGTCATCTATCTCGCCTCGGTGCCGTTCTTCTACTTCTCCATTTTCCGCATGATCCGCGCCCTTGCACGCCGCCGCCAGCAGGAGATCATCGTCTGGAGCGCGGTGTTCCTCGGGTCGACCGCGGCCCCGTTCATCTACGTGCTCTTCTTCGGGCACAACCTCCCGTGGTGGGTCTACGTGGTGATCGCCCTGCTGATCGGGCAGGGCGTGTTCTCCCTGGTGCGGCGCCTGACTCGCAAGCCGGCGGCGCAAGGTGCCAGGCAGGAGCCGCCGAGGGACGGAAGCTGACGCGGGACGTCGGCGCAGGTTCCTGGCGTGGGACGCCGGCGCAGGCCGTGCCGCGGCCCGCAGCGCGGGTCTCAGGCCCGGACCGCCTCCACTTCGAGCCGCACCATGGCGACCGCGACGTTTCCATCCGGGTCCGCCGGGTGCTCAAGGACGTAGCGGTCTGCCACTTCGCGGATGAACGCCTCCCGTCGATCCTCCGGCAGCCGCTCCGTGTACGGCATCCAGGTGGTGCGGATCCACGCGGCCAGGCCGTCCACGCCCTTCTGCTTCATCCGGCGGGGCAGCAACTCGACGCGGCGGGGGTCCAGGCCGGCCTCCCGGCACCACCGCGTGTATTCCTCCGCGCCGTAGAATCCCCAGGGCTCTTCGAACCCGCGGAACCAGCTTCGCCACTGGTCCGCCTCGATGAGCCGCCGAGCGATCTCCATGATCCGTTCGCCGTTGCCGCGGCCGCCCATCTGCAGGAGCGTCTTCCCGCCGGGCTTCAGGCTGCGCGAGATCCCGCGCAGGACGGGACGATGGTCCTTGACCCAGTGCAGCACCGCGTTGGAGAACGCGACGTCGAAGACCCGGTCGAACGTGAGCTCCCTCGCGTCCGCGGTTCGAAACTCGAGGTTCGGGTGAGCCGAGGAAGGAAACGACTGCCGCGCCAGGCGCACCATGTCGGGGGAGCTGTCGATGCCGATCACCCGCCCGCGCGGGACCCGCCGGGCGATCTCGGCGGTGACCTTGCCGTCCCCGCAGCCGATGTCCAGGACCGATTCCGTGCCGGCAAGGCCCAGCTTGGAGATGAGCTCCAGGGCCCATCCCTGCTGGGCCGCGGAGCTGCGGGCATAGTCGGCGGCGTCCCAGCGGAACCCGCCGCTCACCCGGCGCTCCCCGCGATCCCTGCCAGCACGTCGATGAGGCGTCCCACTTCTTCCCGCGTATTGTAGTGCACCGCGCCCACGCGGACCATCCCTCCCGCGCTGTCCAGTCCCAGGCGCCGCGTGACCTCCACGGCGTAGTAGTGGCCGTCCCAGGCGGCGATGCCGGCGGCATCCAGCCTCTCGCAGACCCGGCGGGGGTGGTGGCCCTCCAGGGTGAAGGAGTAGGTGGGCACGCGGCAGGCCATCCCCGCTTCTTCCGTGATCCCGTGGATGCGCAGGCCCTTGATCGCGGAAAGCCCGCGCCGCAGCTCGCGCGAGAGTCCGGCCTCGTATTCCCGGATGGCGGACATGGCGGCCCGCAGCGCATCCTTGCGGGAGGCGATCGGTCCCCTGCCGAAGGTCCTTCCAACCCACTCCAGGTAGGCCAGGCAGCCCCGGATCCCGGCAATCGCCTCGAAGCTCTGCGTGCCCGTCTCCCACTTGTGCGGAGGCTCGTCCCCGGCCGGCCGGACCTTGTACGCGAACAGGCGCCGCAGGAGCTCGTGCCGGCCCCACAGGATCCCGACGTGCGGTCCGAAGAACTTGTAGGCGGAGCAGGCAAGGAAATCACAGCCCAGGGCGCCGACGTCAATCGCTCCATGCGGCGCGAAATGGACCGCGTCCACGAAGCACCACGCCCCGGCCGCATGCGCGATGCGCGCGGCCTCCGCGACCGGGTTGATGGTGCCGGTCGAATTGGAAGCGAGTCCCACGGCGACCAGGCGCGTGCGCGGGCCGACCTCCGCCGCGAGCGCCTCGGGGCTCCACGTGCAGGTTGCCGGGTCGAAGTCCACCCAGCGCACCCGGCAGCCGCGGTCGCGGGCGATCAGCAGCCAGGGCGAAACGTTGGCGTCGTGGTCCAGGCGGGTGACCACGATCTCGTCTCCCGCCTGCAGCTCGCGGGCGACGCTGCGCGAGAGGTGGAGCGTGAGGCTGGTCATGTTCTGACCGAACGAGATCTCCTCCGGCCTGGCCGCGCCGAGGAAATCGGCGGCGGCGGCCCGGGTCTCGGCCACCGTGGCATCGGACTCCCGGCTGGCCCGGAAGGCGCCGTCGTGGTTGGCGTTGCAGCGTACCAGGTACGCGTTGATTTCCGCGAGCGCTTCCGCCGCGACCTGCGTCCCCCCGGGACCGTCGAAGTACACCGGGGCGGTGCCCCCGTGGGACGCGGGGTCCAGGGCGGGGAAATGGGCGCGCACGGCAGCGGGATCGATCACGGGACCCTCCATTTTTGGACACACTACCGGACGGCCGCACCGTTGGTGAAGGGGGTGAGAAAACGGGACCGGAAATCTCAAGTACCCTTAACAATGGCCCTCGACCGTGCTACTCTTGCTGCCAGCTTCAGAACCTGTCCTTGAAGGAGGAATTATGAAGAGATTAGTACTGATCCTGTTCGTCCTGGCGGTGGTCGCCGGGATGGCCGTCGCCGCCCCGGCGATCAAGAACCCGGATACGTTCATCGAGGCGGAACCGGGTGACGCGGTCAGCCTGGACCCGGCGGTGGCCTACGACAACGTCTCGTGGAGCATGATCGGGCTCATCTACGATCGGCTCATCGATTTCAAGGGCGCCGACCTGGGCACGTTCGTGCCGAAGGTCGCCACCGCGGTCCCCACCGTGGCCAACGGCGGGATCTCCAAGGACGGCCTGACCTATACGTTCACCATCAAGCCGGGCCTCAAGTTCTCCAACGGCTATCCCCTCACCGCGGACGACGTGGCGTACTCGTTCAAGCGCGTGATGATCACCGACCCGGATGCCGGCCCCGCGTGGGTCTGGTACACGGTGTTCCTCGGCTCGAGCGGTTCCCGCGGAGATGACGGCAAGATCGCCGTGGACTACAAGGACATCGACGCCGCCGTCCAGGCCCAGGGCAACAAGGTGATCTTCAAGCTGAAGACCCCGTACCCCGCGTTCCTCTCCGTGCTCTGCGGCAAGTGGGGCTCGATCATGAGCAAGAAGTGGGTCACCGAGCAGGGCGGGTGGGACGGAACCGCGGCCACCTGGCAGCAGTTCAACAACCCTGCCACCGGCAAGGAGACCCTGTTCAACATCGCCCTCGGCAGCGGACCCTACAAGCTGGTGCGCTGGGACCCGAAGGTCGAGATCGACCTGACCCGCAACGACTCCTACTGGGGTACGAAGCCGGCCATCAAGAACGGCGTGTACAAGATCGTGGACGACATGGCCACCCGCAAGCTGATGCTCCTGCAGGGTGACGCGGACTCCATCTACGTGCCGGCCACCAACTTCCCCGAGATGGCGCAGGAGAAGGGGATCAAGATCTACAAGGACCTCGC
>Ga0335069_10009985_pt1 | contig 13491 bp, 10 predicted proteins | sample Lox_Sample_11_FD_206714 | JGI IMG/M metagenome (GOLD analysis project Ga0335069, IMG submission 206714) | Soil microbial communities from Loxahatchee National Wildlife Refuge, Florida, United States - Lox_Sample_1.1 | ecosystem: Environmental > Terrestrial > Soil > Wetlands | place: USA... | reverse complement strand
TCGGCATGGATGAGGTGCCGACCGACTTCAGCAAATATCCCTTGATTTGGTTCGTCTTCATCGCCTTCATGAATTGACTGAACCCGCCCACCTGACTGCCGACACTGGCTATGACCATGTCGAAATAGCCGGGAGGGAGCTCGAGTGCGGGTGTAACCCAGCTCTGCGACTGCATTATCCCTGCTTTGATCGAATATTTTTCCGTCGGGTATCCGGCGATCGTTTCTCCGGCGCCTAGTTTGGTCACTGTGGGCGCAGCCCCTCCGCCCATGTGAGCCATCATCTGTTGTTGCATCGGGTTCATGTTGCTCGCCTTTTTCTCCGCTTGCTGACGCGCCTCGGCCAGCGTGACCTCGGTGTAAGTTTTCTGCTTGTGATTGAGCGTGATGATCGTGCCTTTATCCAGCCGGTAGATCACATCCGTCTCCACCGGAGAGGATGAAACGTCGCGGACTGCGTTGCGGCTGACGTAATGAGTTGCGGCCTTGCCGTCCTGGTCTTTCATGTGAACGGTGAAGTCCTGCGCTAGCGCCATTGAAGACACCAGGATGATCATCGCGATCGCGCTTGGGAACTGCCCTGCCGTAAATGTTGAATTTTGTTTCATGCTCTGTCTCCTCAATTTGAGAAATGGGTTGTCACGAAGTCTTCACCAGCTCGACGCGGCGATTCCGCGACCGCCCCTCGACGGTCTCATTCGTATCTTTCGGCCTCGAGGCTCCGTACCCGTTGGTCTGAAGCCGCCTTCCGTCAATTCTGTATTGCGTCATCAGAGCCTGCTTTACCGCCGTCGCACGCCGCTTCGAGAGATCGAGGTTGTACGGATCGCCGCCAACGTTATCCGTGTGCCCGTCCACCGCAAGCGACCACCCGGGGTTCTTCTGCAACACGTGGGCAATTTCCGCGAGCACCAGGTTCGACTCCGGCTTGAGGTGATCGCTCGCAAAATCGAAATAGATGCCATAGACGGTCGTCCGGCCTCGTTCCGCGAGGTCGCGCTCGATGCGCGAGGTCGCGGCGTCGGTGGGTCTGGAGGATGCACCCGAAGCGGACGATGCAACCGCCGAGGATGGATACGACAGTTTGATCACCTGCAGAAATTGGCTCCCGTTTGTGGCCGATACCCGCAAGATCAGCGGATTGGCAGGATCATTCAGAATCCAGAACTCCATGACCTCATCTCCAAAGCGCTCCTGCGCGTGTACCGCGGGTAGTTCCACTTCCTCATCGTTGACGAGCACCTTGAAGGGGAGCGTCCCGCGTTCGACACGGGTTAAGACCCCTGACAATATGCTGGCGTCATCAACTGCCTTCGAGGCGCCGCCGAGCAGGCCTTTCACCAAGCTGCCGAATGCGGCCGCAGGGTTTGCCACCGCGACCTTGAGAGGTGTCTGTCCTTTTGCACTGAGTTCGCGCAACACAGCCGCCGATACTCCGACGGCGGTACTTCCGGGGTAGCTTTCTTCGCCGGATCCACACAAATAGAAGCCTTGTCGATACTCGTGCGCTGTTTCAAGGTCTTGGCGTTGGACCGTGCGGACTACCGTCCGGGTCTTCCGAGGTTTACCCTGGCCGGAATTCGCTGCGCAGTCGCCCATCAAGGCTGCAGCCGGGTTGCCCTCTCCAAAGGGAGCTTCATCAGTGGAGAATGTCAGTTTGACAGTGCTCGCGGCCAGCTGTGTGACTCTCGTGATGGACTCATAGTCTTCTCCCTTGGGGCTGCGGAATGTCCTCACAATGGTTAACCCCTCCCGCAGCGGGACTTGATAGTTGTTGCTGGCCGGCGGGGTCTGCGCTGCACATGCCAGCGCGACGAAGAACACGATATAGAGATTGAGAAAGGCCAAGCGCTCCATCGTCATCTGTCCTGTGCCCCCTTATTGGAACTGGTTCCAAGGCGCGCATCTGGGTAGTTTTGGATACGCGGAAGCGCTTTTCGAGCGAGTTCAATCAACTGCTCACGGCTCCCGCCCAATAAGCTGATTGCCGCATCGCCCCGTCGGGCGCTTAACATCCGCTCGGCGCCCGCCAATGTAAAGAAAGCATCATCACCAACACCCTCGACCGCCGCTCCCGGCACGACATCTCCTATCCCCGTTTCTGTACTAATTTTTCGATTAAGGCCCGCTTGTGCTCCGCGCGCGGCATCCATGTCGTCACGTCCGTTTTTCCAGTGGACCGTAATCTTGAAAGGCTCCCGCAGGGCATTCACGGGAAACGGGTACCTGCACGTATTGCCGTCGTGAACTCCGTCTCCGAGCGAAATCTGCAGGACCTGTTCGAGTTCGGAGCGAGTCAACAGCGTGCAGGGCGTCTGGATGCCCCGTTTCGCTGCCTCATCTGCGTAGCATCCGTAACTGTCGTTCTGGATTGCATTGCGCAGGCTGTCGGCGCAGGACTGACTGGCCATGGACCCGATGGATTCCAACATCTTGCGATCGTTTTCGAAGTTCTGCCGTTGCTCGGCGCGCTCGGCCTCTGGCACCTTGGTCTCGATGCACTTGCTGACCAGGGCGAAATAATCGCTGCAGGCGTTGGCGCCATTGGCCGGCGCTTGCGATGGGGAGGCCTGCTCCTTCTGCGCTTCTTTCCTCTTACGGGAGCAACCGCAGGCAAACATGCAGGCAATGACGAACGCGACTATTGGCGTTTTGGCTTTCATGGTATCCCTAACCCCCTCCGCAGATTGCTGCTTTCGGCTCATCGTCAATGTGGAATAGCCTGAAGCGCGCCGCTTCGAGCCCACCGTGTCCCTGAATCGCTTTGGCATTCAGCGCGCGCAGGATGAAGTTGATCGCGCTGGTTACCGGCTGCGGCATGGAGTAGCCGACTCCTGCCGTCAGGTTCGATTCAATGGCTCCGCCCTTGCACACTACGATTCCAACCGTCGAGCCCTGTCGGACCACGAGCGCTGTATTGAGACCGACATACGGCCCAGTCACAAATCCCCAGGCGCCGACACCGACGATCACCCTGACTTCGTGGGCCAGAACCATTTGTTCTGGGCCGATGGAGACGCCTCTCATGTCACGAACGAAATTGTTCTCGAGGGTGAACGAGGGACCAGAGGTGGAGAATTTTGACCCGTCATAGCCCGCATAAAAATCGCCGGCAATTTTGAGTTCACCCTTTGCCCGCAGGGCCCCCTGCGATGTGAACTGCGTCTTCACCGAGAACACATGCCGGACAGTCACCGCGAATGGGAAAGCCGAAGCGGGACCAGTGATGGGAAAACTGAAATCTACAGGCAGAGGAACGATCTCGTGGATGTTGCCCTTAACGCCGTTCACGCCGGCAGCATCAAAATGCGCCAGCCACTTGGCGCCTCCGTGCACTTTTATTTCCGCCTTGGTGATTCGTGCTTGATGAATCTCCACGTTCACATAAATGCTCGGCTTTTCCAGCGCCAGCACGAACCCGGTGTCGATTCTCACCCCGTTCGCATCGCGCGTTCCGCTTACGCCGACTCCTGAATCGCCGGCGAAGCCCCAAGTCTTAAAAAAGCCAACGTCGGATTTGGCCCGCTGCAGAGCCAAGGGAGAGTCCGATACCGAATACGAAGCTGGTTTCAGCGCAAAACCGTTATTCTCGAAGTTGCGTGTGACGTCATCGGGCCGATAAGGGAGTTTCGGCATTTCGTACTGAATTACCTGGCTCATGTCGAGCGGCTGTTCCATCTTGAACGAGAGCTCGCTGACGAGATCCGTGAGCTCGACGGGGCCGAGCGTGACGGCAAGGCCTTGGCCTGTCTGCCTTAACGCAAGCACGCGGCCAACAGCACGGCCGGTGGCAAACATGATCTTGCCGACTTTCAGGTCGGAGGCACCGCCGGCGCCCGCATCAATCGTCCAGGTAAGTCCGTCGTCGCTCACCGAACGGACTCTGTCCGCACCGCCCTTGATGAGGATCACGTCGGGCTGGTACGTGACCGACGAACTGCGACGCGGAGCCACACCGAATTTCAGTTCGGCTTCGGATAACTCGCTTTTGCGCGCAAGGTGGGGCGGCTCATAGGCGCGACGCCCGCACTCAAACATCGCAACCATTGCGGCGAGTCCTGCCGCCGCGACGATTATCACAAGTAGGCGAGACTTTTTCATTTTGACTCAGGTGCTGTGAAGCGCAGCTTGCTGTCATCTAGTTTGGGATTGGCCTGCAGCTCGAATGTTGTGGTGGCTCGATTGATGTGTCCAGGAAGGGTTTTTGATTCCTCGCGCGCTTGGCGCACAAAATACGATTCGGCATCAATCCATACGGTCAGTTTGTGAATATTCACTTCTTTGCCCGTGCCGTAGAAATCGCTTGACCTGCCAACAATCCGATAGCATTTTCGCCTACCGATTTCTTCGGTGCCGTCCAATACCGGATCAGCAAAGTTTGTGAAAATTCCCTGAAGTATGTCTCTCCCGTACAAAAGGGCGGGAATTTTGGTCACCGACCCCGCCGTTTGATAACCACTTTGGTTGATCGCGGGAACATTGTTGGGATTCGGATAGTCACTCTGGCCGCCGGTCGTCTTCCACCACGTATGAAATGCATCGGGATCGCCCCAGATCACATAGCGGTCTCCACCCTCTTTGTGGAAGTCGAAGAGGAACGCGCGCGGAGACCGTCTGAAATTGGTCGAGAAGGTATGGCGGTCCTTGCTCGATGTTCCGTATTCGACGAGCACCACGCCGGTATCGGAGTAAGAGCTGAGCGCCACGTATGCAGCGCGGGTTTTCTGCAAAATATCTTCAGCCGCTTGCCCGCTTGCAACTGATCCGAACATCGTGATGCACACAGCCACAATCACCGCCTGCCGCAAACGCGGAATAGAAGTGAGTCCCATGGTTAGCTCCTTTAGTCTTGCCGCACCAACTCGACACGGCGATTGCGTGCTCGCCCTTCTTCTGTGTCGTTGGTATCAACCGGACGTGATTTTCCGTAACCTGAAGTGGCGAGCCTGCCGCCATTGACTCCAAAACTTGTAACCAGCGCGTTCTTCACCGCCGCCGCCCGGCGCGTGGAGAGATCAAGATTGAAAGAATCACTGGCAATGTTGTCGGTGTGTCCGCTGATGCCCAGCTTCCAATCAGGATGTCGTCGTAACACTTCGAAGATTTCGCGCAGTGTCGGTTCTGATTCCTCGCGAACCTGATCGCTGTTGAAGCTGAAATAAATGTCGTAGACGTCGGCCTTCCCGGTCTCCATCAGTTGGCGCTCTAAACGACTGGGGCCGGATTGCGAATCGCCACACGCGTACGCGATCTTCACCACCTGCAAAGTGTCGCGATCGGCGCCGGGTTGCCCCTTCGGTCGGCCGGCGCCGATGCCCAGGCGGAATTTCAGAGACAACGGATTGCTCTCGTCATCAAGGAAAAAGAATTCTGCTTTATAGCCGTAGAAGTCGCTCTTGCCGGTCGCGTGGATCGCCGGCAACTCCGTCTTCACATCGTTCACGATCACTGGAACCATCACGGGCGAACGTTCTACACGGCTAAGTTTGTAAGTTTCGTAGTAGTCGAAGACATTGGGATGTACTTTCGGATCGGCGGGAATCTTTGCACTGCCCGGAATGGCCGGAGGAACGGCAAACACTCCCACCTCTGCCTCCCCTTCGCTCTTGAGCGCGGAAAGCACAGCACTCGAGACCCCGATGGAAGTAGTGCCGGGAACATCGCTCGGAATGTTCGTCGCGAACTGCTGCAGGTAGAGCTTCGCCGCTCGCAGGTCGGCAAGGTGAATGGCACGATCCAGAAGCAACTTGCGAACGATTGGTGCTCCGCCCGCAGGGCTCGCTACCGGCACTTCATTCGAATATTTCAAGTGCATGACGCCGCCATCGCTCGATCCAATCCGTTTGATGGACTCGTAATCGCCCTCCGGCTGACTGACCGCGGTGACGATGGTGAGACCGGTGCAAAGCGGGACACTACGGTTCGGAGGCGCACTTGGCGGCGCGGCGGCAAGACATTGCGCGGCAGGAAACAAAACACAGGAAATCAGCAGTCTGGAAATTGCGCTCACGGAGTGCCCCCTCCGAGCGCATTGCTGGCGCTCGCTGAGCCAACCACTACTTGCTGTTGTGGAGATGTGAGGTTGTTGTTGCCTATGGGCTGTGGCGGTGGCGCTAAGTTCGGGCCGCCTCCGCCAGTTCCGTGTCCTCCGGCCAATGGATCGAGCCTCATGAGTTCATCAACGCTTTTGCTGTATTCCTGGAACTCTTGTGCTGCTCTGGCTTGTAACGCCTCTTCAACCATGGGGTCATACGTCGGACTAGGAGTTAATCCCGCCGGCTTTCCCTTTCCATATTCAAGGAGATCTCTCATGGTCTTATTCAATTCCTGTTGCAGACGGTGCATATCCGCCTCCGCCGCTTGAATCAGCCGCTCTTTCTCCAGAAGGGCGGCGGGATCGTTACGCAAAACAGACTTGGCTTTAGGAATGGCGGTTTTACTCAGCTCCTGGGACTTCGACGCATCCACGATGGTTTTCGTTGCGGGCCCATCCACATGGGGAAGATCTAAGAGCCTGTCGAGATTCGCGACTTCCTTTTCTAAGGCCTCGGCGGCCGCTTCCTTGGCAGCGACTCTCTCCGCCAGTTCTGCCGCCATTCGGGCCTGTCTTGCCCTCATCGTAATCATCAGCAGCGGCAGTGTCGCCACAAACCCGCCGATGATTGCCTGGATCAGACAGACGCGATTGTTTTCCTTGAAAAGCGTGGCTGGGTCTTGTGATTTCACACCGGTCGTCCAACTCGGGTGCCATCCTCCGAAGTAGCGTTCGTTGAGCAGCCTGACTCCGTTGATGCCCTGGGAAATGCCCTGGCATAACGCATATTCGAAAGCGAAACCGGCAACTGCATTGACAGCCATGGTGATCAGGCTCGCTCCTTCGACGCCAGCGCCGCCCCATCCGTTAGAGCTCACTCCCAGCGTGTCGCCGCTGCGAGGGTCAATTCGCCACCAGCCCGTGGAGATTTCACTCGCTCTCTGCGGCGCCGATTGCGGAACCACCACGGTGTAACCGCTGTCGAGGTCTGCATCCACCTGGCGCCGGTAGTCATCGGGAAACCTGGAAGTGCTTAGGCCCGAATGCTGGCCCGCGTCAAACGTGAGCCAATCGTGCGATGCCGCATAGGCTTCCGCGGTGTTGCCTTTTGCCGGTCCAGCGAGAATCGCCTCCGCATTGGTGTCAAACACCCCCTGCTCGAGCCGGATGGGAAATGCATCTTGCTCGGTTAAATCGACTCCAATTTCGTTAGCCCCAATGTCAACCGCGTCTTGGGCGGCAATATCACGGTCTACGGCCACCAGAGACCGATGGCGGGTCAAGATGTTGGGGCGATCGACGACCACCTGGTCCGCAACAGAGCTCCATTCCAAACGTGCAACAGAAAGTAGAACGAGTGGACTTACGGCGGGCTCCGCATTCGCGAGTCGCTGCTGGGCCGTCTCCACTTCCGGCGAGAAATTCTCGGAGACGATGCCACCCAGCAGCGCGCGGTTATTGATCAGGGCGTGGGCCGCGATGTGGGTGACAAACTCAGGCGCAATCCGGCACCCCACCGGGAGGATTTCGGTTTGCATCATCAGAGCCAAACTCCTGGTCAGCTTCTGGGAGTCGCTGAATGGAAGCTGTGGGGCTGAACCCGACGCACGCCTAGCAGGTCCGAGCAGGTCAAAGACCACGCGGCGAATCGCGCGCGGCGCTTCGCCGGGAACGCGAATCTCGTAGTCGATCCACGCCGCCGTCAACTCCCGTGTGTCCTGTTGGCCGAGATCCCGAGCCACCGCTCCGCCCAATGCCGCGAAAGGATTCGTGGCGGCGGTATCGTTGGTCGCGCCGTTGTCACCGATTACAGCCTGCGCAACGGACTCGTGGCCAATCTTGAGAAAAACTGCCCATTGTTTTTGTGCGAGCGCATTTGCTTTGAAACCAAACTGCCCATTGGGGTCGGCCTGGATATCGCTCGGCCACGAGCCCGGCCAGAACTGAAGAACGGCAGGCTCGCCAAATGTCTCCGCTGGCCTGAGTGCATGTTGCAGGACAGTGTCTTCTTTGCGCGTGCCACCGGCCCATTGCTCGGTGATTACCTTGATATTGACCTCATGGTGCAATTCTGCTGGGACGGCACTGACGGGCATCGTTTGGGCGGCGGCTACCAATACTCCGTCACGACCCAGCAAGTCCAGGTCAACCCATACCGGCCCGTCCTGCCGCTGCACCCACCAGTGATCGCGCAATGCTGCCGTGGCCGCTTCCAGCCTCTTATTCCAGTCTTGTGCACGATCCCGCCGTACCACCGTTCTAAGCAGCCGCGCAGTTTGATCGGCGACACGCGCAGCGAGTTCTGTCTGGACTCGCGCAATTTCTTTCCGCTGTGCTTCGAGTGTTTGCCAGACAGCCGCACTGTCCAATTGATATTTCGCTGTGGCTCCCTTAATGTCCACTTGCGGCAACGCGCGATCCGCGGCACCACTTTCTGCTGGCAGGGCGGAAACTGGTGTTTGGCGAGTGACAAAGCCGGTGAGCATCTGTCTGGCCTGTTCAGGCTTTAGCTCGCCATGCGCAAGTCGTACCGTCTGCCCCGCTTTTTCAAGCAGCGTCGCCAGCAACAATGCTCGATCAAGGCTGTTGCCCCGGCGATCCATCAACACGCCGACAGGCCCGCGCAGTTCACCGCGATAGGGAATCCAGAGAGTGTTGTCGTGGACCCATGCGAACAAGTGCTGCGGATCGCGCCCAACCATGCTGACGACGTACTCTGGATCCCAGCGATCACGAGGCGAATCACGCTCGCCATCTTCAATGGCGTGCAGGCTGCGTTCGAGAGCCGCCGGCCGCGCCTGTGGATCCCTGCGGGTGAACTTGGGTTTTGTAGAACGATCGTACTGGAAGGAGGTCGCGACGACGGCCAAGCACGTCGTCAAGGCAATGGCCTGGTACAGGTTGCTCTGCGGGGATCCTTCTCTAAAACGCGGAACACCGGCTCGCACGATGGACGCAATCCATCCGAGCGGTAGGACGACGAAGCAGCCGATGACTGCACCCTGAAGAACGTAGGGGAGCGATTGGAACAATTCATGTCCGCTGAGCGCCGCTCGCAGCGTGACGCCGGTAATCATCGCTTCGACAAATGCGATAACACCGTAAGTCGTGACCGCAGCGACAATCCATCGTGCGCGTCGTATTGGGCGGAATTGCCAGAGGACAATACCTGCGAGAACTACTCCCGCTGCTACAATCCCGGTCAGAACGCGCCCCAGCATGATCATTCCGTCCTCATCTTGGTCGTGGGTTGTTACTTGCCGGTTTTGCGGGTAACGATTGCTTCGGCCGCTCTTGACACGACCGGCGTCAGCAGGTCTTCGCCGTCCGTCTTTGCCGCTTGCGATTCGGTCTTGGGCCCGAATTGAACCTGACCGTCAGCCGATTCCAATCGGTATTCGAAACGCACTTCGTCTTTGGCCTTGGTGGATGCTGCCAGGGATGAGGCGGCCTGCAGGCCAGCAGCCGCCCCCGCGCTTGCTGCTGCCGAAGCGGCCGAACCGCCGCCTGGCAAATTCCAAGGAGATGCTGCTGCCCCTTGGCCCAGCGCCTTCAAGAGACCGTGGCTGCCCGTCTTCCGGGTGACGGTAGCAAACAGAAGTGGCTCGCAACCTTTCTGGTTGGCCTCCGCACGGGCCTGAGACGGTAGCTTCGCATCCAAGAGGACCGCTTTCGCCGAGGGACCAGAGAGATAGCTGGCGATCAGGTCACGCACGCCATTTGCCGCATCTCCCGCATTACCGGGAACACCCTGGACAATCGGACTGACGATGGCGATACAGTCCGTTTCCGGCACTTGATTCGCCTTAGGGGATTGAGCCGACACGCCCGTCGCTGCCCAGAAACTGGCCAAGACCATCAACATTGTGCAGCTTAGGTGCTGAACTCTTCTCGTCTTCATCGCATTCTCCTCTGGTTGATTGAGCCGAATCGCCTTCCGCGCAATCCTGGCGCCGATACTTGCGCCTTGGGTCAGGAATAGCTGACTTGGGCGATTGAGGTCTTCACGGAAAGCTGAAATTTTCCTGATAGAATCCTGCCTGTCTCGCCGCTTCTTGTATGGCCCTGTCCAAGAGTAAAATTTACGCATTTGGCGAATGGCGTCTGGATGCGGCAGAGCGCCTCTTGTTACGCAACGGAAACCCTATTCCGTTGACTCCTAAGGTTTTCGACACTCTTCTTCTGCTGGTTGAAAATGCCGGGCGCCTAGTCACCAAAGACGAATTCATGAAGCGGGTCTGGCCGGATGCATTTGTCGAGGATCTGGCGCTCATTCAGAACATCTCCCAGATCCGCAAGGCGTTCGCTGCGCCGGCCGGGACGCCGGAAAAGAGCGTCATGATCGAGACCGTGCCTAAATGCGGCTATCGCTTCCTTGCGTCGGTGCAAGTAATTGCGGAGGCCCCGGCGAATAGCGAAAGCAAGGTACTGGCAGCAGAGCAAATACCGACCGGAAGTGCTTCTCAGGAGGCCTTGAGCGTCGTCGATGATCGGCCCAGGGAACAGCGCACATCGATCAAGCGAATCCTTATTATTGTTTCGGCAGCCGTGGTCATCGTCGCCTTGGCGGTCAGAACGTCATTCCATTGGCGCCGGGGGCAGACGCTGGCGTCGACCGACCGGATTCTGCTGGCGGATTTCGAGAATAAGACCGGCGATCCTTCCTTTGACCTGCCCCTTAAGCAGGCGCTGCGAATCAAGTTGAATGAATCGCCGTACCTCAATCTTGTCGCCGATTCCGAAGTTTCCGCCTCGGTGAAGGAGACGGGACCTTTCGGTGCCCCCGCCATTTCTCGCCAAACCGCTCTTTCCCTCTGCAGCCAAATCGGAGCGCATGCGGTGTTGGTTGGGGAGATTTCGTCCGAAGGAGCGAGGGTCTACAAAATTGCACTTTCCGCGCTGCGCTGCGGTGACGGAGCGGCCCTGGCCCGAGCCGAAGCAACCTCAAGTTCGCCAGACGATGTGATTTCTGGCCTGGGTCTGGCGTCGGATGTTCTTCGACGACGTTTGGGGGAAGCAGAAGAGTCAGTGGAGCAGTTCCATACAGCACTGGGACAGGCCACGACTAACTCATTGGCAGCCCTGAAGGCTTTCTCCTCGGGTGAAGAGAAGCGGGCCGCTGGCCAGGATTTTGAATCCATCCCATTTTATAAGATGGCGACCGATCTGGATCCAGATTTCGCCATGGCTTATGCGCGCCTCGGCATTATTTACGGTAATGCCAATCAGAGGGGATTTTCTCGTGGATATTTCCTGAAGGCCTTCGAGTTGCGGGGCCACTGCACCGCGCGCGAGCGGCTCTATATAGTTGCGCACTACTATGGGATGACGGGCGAGAAAGACAAACTGGTCGATGTTTACCGGACGTGGCGCGACCTGTATCCCCGGGATGTCGTCCCCGCGAACAACCTTGCCTACGTCTATCTGACGCTGGGTCAGCCGGAGAAAGCGCTCCCGTTGGCTCTCGACGCCGTTCGTTTGGCACCCTCCCATGGTCTGGTGTATGTGAGTGCGATGAACGCCTACCACTGCAACGCGCGATTTACCGAAGCTAAGGCATTGTTCGACGAAATCGTCCTGCGAAAGCTGGATGGTTTCGGTGTGCACCTGTTGCGCTATTCCATCGCCTCGGCGGAGGAAGACGAACCGGAAATGAAGCGTCAGCTCGCTTGGGCGCACGGGAATGCGCGCGAAAGCGAAATCCTGCAGGAAGCGGCATTGCATTCTGCATCCCTGGGGCAAATGAATGCCGCGCACGCCTTGTTCATGCAAGCCGAAACGCTCGCGATGAAGAGCGGGTTGCGGGAACGTGCCGGACAGATCCTTTTGTCCGAAGCAGAGGTGGAAGCTGCGTACAACTTCCCGGCCAAAGCACACCAGGGCGTAGATCAGGCTCTGCCTTTACTCGGCGAGGCAAGCGACACGCAAGCTTGGGCAACGATCATTCTCAATCAGGTTGGCGCCTTCCAGCCAGCGGACGACCTAGCGGTCCGCATACAAAAGAGCGCGCCTTCAGATACGGCAGTAAACGAAATCTATCTCCCAACCGCACGAGCCGCCGCGGAATTGCGCCGCGGTAAACCGGAAGCCGCCATGATGCATCTGCGGACGGTGGAGCCCTATGACTTGTCCGTCTGGCTGGATCTTTCATCGGTCTACTTCCGCGGTGCGGCTGAACTGGCGTTACATCACCATGCGGAGGCCGCTACCCAGTTCCAAAAGCTCTTGCAACACCAGGCCATTGCGCCCAATTCACCCTATATCCCACTGGCTCATGTGACACTGGCCCGCACCTACTTCTTTGCCGGAGAAATTGACAAGTCACGCTCCGAGTACGAGACATTCCTCAATCGCTGGTCGCAGGCAGATCCCACGCTCCCTCTCCTGATTGAGGCTAGGAAAGAGTACGCAAGAAACTTCTCACCTGAGAAATGAACTCGGCACCACACCCAAAGCAAAGCAGTCTGGATGATCCTCTGCATGAAGGTGGTGTGGGCGGCAGTTGACGCCGCAACAGGAAGACGCCACCACGGCAAGCAGGCAAGAGCGAGGCTTATGTGCATGGCCGCATCAAGTTGGCGGATTTGATCCCATCCGTGGCCGAGGCGTTCCTCAAAGACATGATTGCCATTGGCCATGCACTCTCGATCGCCAAACTGCCGGACTCTCAACAGCAGGAAGCCTTCAACGCAGCCTTTCGCGGCATGTGGACGACCGATGGCAACAGCCAAGTGCTCATTCCCGTGCGCGAACTTGCCGCGTGGATTGAGTCCTACATCCTGCTACAACTTGCGTCTGCCCCGTTCGACAAGCAGGACGAAGCCCTCGTTCCCGCAGCGGGTTCGTGCAGCAATTGTCCCAAGCGGACAGGATTCAACAAACTGCTTTTTGCCGACGTGCGCAAGGACTCTTGTACTGACCCACAGTGTTTCCGCGCCAAGATCGACGCCCATGTGTCGAAGACGCTCGAAACAAAACCCCAACTGATTCAGATTTCCTCGGCTTGAAAACCTCAACAGATTACGGGCAAGCCTGAAGTAATCCCAAGGGAAGAGTTGCCGACCATCCGGGAGTAAAGTGATGAGAAGCCCGTTTCGGGACGGTGTTCCACGGTTGCCGATTAATAGGCGTGCCACCAAGCGTCAGAGAGGTGTGACGGAAAGACACAGCGCGCAGCAAGATCCGGCGCGCAAGATGTCTATTTGACGTAGTCCCGTTTGTTGATGCGCAGGGCCTTCAGGCGGGACGCGAGCGTTCCGGGGTTAATACCGAGCAGGTCGGCCGCGCCCCCTTTGCCGGAGATCTTGAAATGAGCTTGCCGTAGTGCGGCGATAACATTGGCGCGCTCGGTGGCGGCCACCATTTCAACCTGGTGCAACACACGAGATCGGTTGGAACAGGAGCGGGATTATCTCCGCGAGGAAGTGGAAGCGACCGGATCCTTTGGTGAGATTCTGG
>Ga0335069_10009984_pt1 | contig 13492 bp, 12 predicted proteins | sample Lox_Sample_11_FD_206714 | JGI IMG/M metagenome (GOLD analysis project Ga0335069, IMG submission 206714) | Soil microbial communities from Loxahatchee National Wildlife Refuge, Florida, United States - Lox_Sample_1.1 | ecosystem: Environmental > Terrestrial > Soil > Wetlands | place: USA... | reverse complement strand
CCGCGCAATTCACATCCGCGCTGGGAACCGGAGTGACGGTCACGCCCGCCGGACCGGTATTGAAGTTGGTGTGCCACAAAACACCTGCGTTCGTTCCACCATTTTGGTCGGCATCGAAGACGTAAACGCTGTTGTTTTCCGTCGCGACAATCACAACATTGTGCGTCGCGCCGCCAATGCTGAGCCCCGAAGAATACAGCGGCTGCGCGTAGACGAATCCGTCCACCGGATAGCGAAACAGCAGACCGAAGCTCTTCGAGTTGACGTTGGACCAGGTGAGCTGCGATTCGGAATTGTAATATCCGGTCCGCAGATTGTCGTTGTGATAGGTCAGTACGGATTGGGCCGAAAGACGAAAGGCTGCGAGAGCGAGGATGGGCACCGCGGCACGAATCGACATTTTTTAAAAGCGTATCACGTGAACCGTAATAATCGGCCCATTTTTATGCCAAAAATTGGCGTAATCGCCTGCGGCGAGTACTCATCCGGCACCATCGTTTGGAATCAGCGCTTAGCGGCCGCCAGTGACGTCCAGAATGGCGCCGGTGGTGTAGGAGGCTTCGCTCGAGAGCAGCCAGAGAATCGCGGCTGCCACCTCCTCTGGATTTCCTCCGCGCTTCATCGGCACCATGGTCTTCACCCGGTCCACCCGATTCGGTTCCCCGCCCCGCGCATGGAGTTCGGTATAGATGAACCCCGGGCGCACGGCGTTCACGCGGATTCCTTCTTCCGCCACTTCCCTGGCGAGCCCGACGGTCAGGCTCTCTACAGCGCCTTTGCTGGCGGCGTAATCGATGTATTCACCAGGAGATCCATAATGCGATGCGCTGGAGGACAGGTTCACAATGCCGCCGCCGTGCCCGCCGAATCTGGTGGACATCCGCCGCACCGCTTCTCGCGAACAGAGAAAGCTGCCGATGACGTTAGTCGCAAAGGTACGCTGCAACCGCCCGGCGTCCATCTGATCCAGGCGCATCTGCGATTCGAGCGTCGCGGCGTTGTTCACCAGAGCCGTGATCGCGCCCAGTTGCCGGTCCACCGTTTCAAACAGCCTCTTGACGCCGTCTTCGGAGCCGATGTCGGCTGGTACGGCGATTGCCCTCCCACCGCCTTGTTCGATGGTGGCAACCACGCAGTCGGCGCCGGCCCGCCGCTCCAGATAGTTCACACAGACCGAATAGCCTCGCTTTGCGGCGAGGATCGCGGTGGCCGCGCCGATGCCTCGGCCGCCTCCCGTGACAATCAGCACTTCAGGCATGTTTGAGGATCAGTTGCAGGACGCCTCGGTTTCGCCGGTTAATGCGAGGGCGGAGGCGGAGGCGGCGCGGTTGTGGTCGGAGGCGGAGGCGGAGCCTTCTGGCCGTCGCCCGAACCGGTAGTGGTACCGATCCCGCCCACCCCGGTCCGCGACTGGATCGCGATGGTGCTCACGGCGTCGACCATAGAACGCAGAATCTGGCGCGCCACGGTTCCCTTATCCACCAGGTGCGCCTGTAGCGGCTCATTGCGGTAGACCCGCAGCGATTCACCGGTCTGGAGTGTTTTGGGGCTGCCGCGCGGGAGTAACGCGTGCTGCACTTCCACGGTTCCTTCTTCCACCTCGACCAGCGTGGTCTCGTCATCGTCGTCCACAGAAACGTCGAATGTGGTGCCGCGCACCGAAATGACCGCCGTCGGCGTAATGATCCGATTTGGATTGGGAACGTTCCCCCAATGTTCAATGTGAACGCGCACCCGGCCGACCAGGACGTCCAGCAGATCCTTCCAACTGGGAGGATTATTGCGGAACATTACGCGCGAGTTGGGGAACACCTCAAAAGTGCTGCCGTCGGAAACTTGAAAGACTGCATGGCCATCCGGGCCGGTGAGGATAAAGTCTTTGACCTGAACACCATCGCCAATTGACAAAGCCCACGGCTGAGAATCTTTTAGAACCGAAACCTGGCCGGTAGCCGTCAGTACTTTCGCGGCGTAGGAAGTGGAACCGGATGGAGGCATCAGTTGCGCAAACCCAAGCGGGCACACGAAAGCTGCTATTCCTGCCAGCAGCGACAGTTTCGCCCTCCGAGAGTGCAACATGCCGTACATCCACCAGACCTTTTGGTCAGTCTAACACTAAACCTGCGGAGCAAGTAGCTCTCCGGGGAGTCACACAAGCCATGGCCACTGGAATCAGCAGTTTCCGGCCTAAACCGCCGATCATTACGAGTACAATGGAAAGGTTTGATGTGTAAAGGCGCCACAACCCGGGTCCTGATTGCCACACTCGCCACCCTGGGCGGGGCTTGGGCACAAAGCCCGATTCCGACCGGGATCGGGGTGGACTGGCGTCACATCGGGAACTCGGTCATTGACCGGGATCTGGCCGGGCTGGCGTCCGGTCCAGTTCTGAGGGTCTGGTACTCCGCGAATGGTTCACTCGCGATTCAAACCGCGTCCAAACGGTCATACGTTACTCAGGACTTCGAATCCTGGCAGGCCACGGCCTCAGCCGCGCCGCCGGTTGCCTCCATCCAAATCGAGCGGGTTCCCGAAGCCGGAGCCAGCATTCGCTCCGCGCCGGGAAGTTCCCGGCTGTATGCATTCGGGCAATCGGTCTATCGCTCGGAAGACAACGGAGCCAGTTGGGACAACCTGACGGCGTATCGGGGTACATCGATTGTGGGGACGGGGCTTCGAGACCTCGCGGTCTCTCCGTCCAATCCGGATGAGCTGGTGGTCGCGGGCGACGATGGCATCTTTCGCTCGATGGACGGGGGCAAATCCTGGAGCGGATTGAACGCCAGCCTTCCGAACCTGAGCGTCACCCGGATCTTAGCGCTTCCTGCCAACGGGCAAGGCACCGAAATCGCGCTTTTCGGCAATCAGACCGTATCTTGGGAACCGGGCGAAAAAACCGCATGGCAGCCCTCCGCCGATTCGGGATTCACCCAGGAACTCCAGCTACGGCAAGCCTTGGGAGCCTTGCGCGGGGTCACGATCACCGCGCTGGCCATGTCCGGCAATTTCGTTTACACCGGCATGAGCAACGGCCAGATCGGCGTTTCCTCCGATGGCGGCGTAACCTGGCAGACGTTTTCACCGGCAAACGCCGGCGCGGTGGCGCGCTTCTGGATCGATCCGAACGACGCCCGGGTCGCCCTGGCTGTGCTCGGCTCGGGGACAAACAGCGCATCCAGTAACAACGCCGGGCGCGTGTTTCACACCGTCAATGCCGGCCAGTTTTGGGACGATTTCACGGCCAACCTTCCGCCGGGCAGTGTCCATGGAGTCACGGCGGACCGCGCCAGCAATGCACTGTATGTCGCTATGGATCAGGGAGTCTTTTTCGCGCACGCGGACCTGGGCAGCCTGGGCGCGGTGCAGCCTTGGACGGTTCTCGCCGCTCTGCCTGCCATGCCCGCGATGGATGTTCGCCTGGATTCCGGCGGAAATCAACTGTGGGTAGCGATGGATGGATATGGAATCTATGCCGGACTGGCGCCGCATCGGCTGCAAAACCCGAGCGTGGTGAGCGCCGCCGATCTGGTCGCCCGGGCGGCGGCTCCTGGATCGTTGATCAGCATACTGGGAGCCCGGGCGGATTCGGTTCGGGCGGGCAACCTGACGGTTCCGGTCCTGGCAGCGACCAGCGCGGAATCCCAAATCCAGATTCCTTTCGAAGCCCCACCCAGCACGGTTTCCTTAGCGGTAAGTTCCGGAAATGCCACCACTACGCTGGGCCCGGTCACCGTAGCGGCCGCCGCGCCTGCGATTTTCGTGGATCCCGATGGAACCCCGCTGATCCTCGACGCCGACAGCGGTGTGATGCTGGACGCGATGACGCCCGCGCATTCCGGGTCGCGGATTCAGATTCTGGCGTCCGGACTCGGCCGCGTGACGCCGGATTGGCCCACCGGGCTCGCCGCCCCGATGACCAATCCTCCCAAGGTCGACGCGGCTGTCAGCGCCTATCTGGACCGGTCACCGGTGGAAATCACGCGAGCCGTACTCGCACCGGGCTACGTCGGGTTCTATCTGGTGGAGGCCACTGTTCCTAAAATCGTCAACTACGGCCCGGCCGAGCTTTATCTTGAGGTGGAAGGCGCGGCCAGCAACCGGGTCCGCATCTACATCGAGCCGTAATGCCACTGTTGATCGCGCTGCTGATCTCGCTTCCCCTGTTCGCGCAGAACGCGGACCCCGCCCAAAACGCGAAAATCGCGCCGTATTATCCGACGCCCCAAACGATCGTCGATAAGATGCTGCAGTTGGGAGGCTTGAAAGCCGGAGAAAAAGTGTTCGACCTGGGCTCCGGAGACGGGCGCATCGTGATTATGGCCGCCCGCAAGTACAAGGCCGACGCTACCGGAGTCGAATTGGACGAGTCCCTGGTCCGCCAAAGCTCGGACCGTATCAAAACGCTGGGTTTAGCCGCGACGGCTCGGATCATACACGGGGACCTACTGGAGCAAGAGTACTCCTCCGCCGATGTGCTTACCGTGTACCTGCTGCCGGGAGCGATCGAGAAACTGACGCCGATTTTGAACAAGCAGTTGAAAAAAGGGGCTCGGGTGGTCGCTCACGATTTCGAGTTCATGCAATGGAAGCCCGAAAAGGTGATCGACATCGCTGACGACGGCGAAGGCCGCAGTCACCGGTTGTTCCTGTACCGGCGTTAAGATGATTCCCTATCGAGGGCGCATGGCTCTGCGAGCGGCCCGTGTGGGTCTCGCGTTAGCGAGCCTGGCCCGCTATCCGTTTGCCTCCAACGGAGCCCATATCTCCTCGGCCTTGGTGTTCCTGATCGCTTACGCGATTTTTTCGGTCGGAACCCTGTTCGAAACCAAGTTCGACGCCGCCCCGCGAGCGGTGATCGCGCTGGTGATCGACGCCGCGTTTTTCGCTCTGACCGAATGGCTGGCTCCTGGCAGCCTGATCTCATCCCTGACTTTTGGATACCTGCTGATTTCGGCCGCGATGCTACACTCGGCGCTGAGAGTGGCGATCGCAACGCTGGCCGGTACGGCCCTGGTGCTGATTCTGAATTGGCCTTTAGGTGGAGTAGCCTGGGCCAGCATCACGGCGGGCGCGATCGCGCTGGCCTTCGCGCTGCACAAGAGCTACCTGGAGCAGCGTCTCTCAAATACGCTACGCCACAACGTGATCATCCGCTCGCAGGCCGAGGGCGCGCGGGAAGCCGAGCGCGAGCGCATCGCCGCGGACTTCCATGACGGCCCGCTGCAGAGCTTCATCAGCTTCCAGATGCGGTTGGAAATTATCCGCAAGCTGCTGGCTCGCGATGTGGAGGCCGCCGCGGAGGAACTCAACCAGCTTCGCGAACTGTGCCGCACGCAAGTCAGCGATCTTCGCAGTTTCGTACGCAGCATGCGGCCCGTGGATGAAGGTATCAGCCTGAGCGCGTCGCTAAGCCGCATGGTGGAGCAGTTCCAGCGCGACACCGGCATTACCGCTACGTTTTCGAGCGAGGAGTTCCACGATCCTGACGAAACCGAAATCTCTCTGGAGCTTCTACAGATCATTCGCGAGACCCTGAACAACATCCAGAAGCATTCCGGAGCTTCGCGCGTAGCGGTCTTCATCGGAAAGCGCGGGCAAAAACTGGAAGTGCGGACCGAAGATAACGGCGGCGGATTCCCCTTTAGCGGTACTTTCACCCTGGATGAACTGGAACTGCTGCGCATGGGGCCGATCAGCATCAAGCGGCGCGTCAGAATGCTGAACGGAGAATTGTCGCTGGATTCACGGCCGGGCCAAGGTTCCAGCATCGAGATTCGGGTACCGGTGTGAGGCGCCGATGGGCTCTTCCCTTGCTCGCCGGGGCTTTTTTGAGCGGCTGCGGCCGCTACGCCGATTTCTCTCTTCCACCTCTTCACCCCTCTGGTGTCACCGCTCCCTTTACCTGGCATGCCTCGACTGAACCAGTGCTCACCCGCGGCCAGTCCGGCGAGTGGGATTCGGTGGATGTTCTGAATCCGTCCGTGGTTTTGTTTCATGGCACCTACTGGAATTTCTACTCGGGATTCGATGGGCGCACCTGGCACACCGGAGCCGCGACCTCCATGGACGGCATGCATTGGGAAAAGCGCGGGCGCGTGATTTCCCCGTCCGGGTGGGAGGGGAGTTATATTGCGGCGAACGGCACCGCGCTCGCAGAAGGCGACGGGTTTTACTACTGGTATCAAGCCGGCGACCCGCCGCAAATCGCGCTGGCTCGATCCTCCGACGGACTGCACTGGCAAAAGCACGGCGATGCCGTGCTGCCGCCGGGCCCGCGCGGGAGCTGGGACGAAAGCGGTGTGGCCGATCCTTACGTGATCCACTACGAAGGCGGGTTCTACCTGTTCTATCTGGGCATGAATCGCGCGCGTCAGCAGCGCATCGGAATCGCGCATTCGACGGATGGAGTGATCTGGTACAAGCTGCGCTCCAATCCGATTGTGGATCTGGGCGGACCCGGCACGTTCGACGAAAACGGCCTGGGGGAACCCGCGGTCTGGTCCTCCAACGGAACGTATTGGATGCTGTACACCGGGCGCGATTACCTGGAGCACCGCAGGATCGGAATGGCCCGCTCCAACGATGGCGTCCACTGGCAGCGGGAGCCTTCACTGGTCCCCATTGCGGGGGCGCAAAGCTGGGATAGCGCAGTGGTCTGCGATCCGACCGTCGAGATGGTCCCGGAAGGCGTCCGGGTGTGGTTTGGCGGTGGGGACCTCCCCAGACCGGATCAAGGGATTCATGGCCAGATCGGCATGGCGATGCTGACCGGCAGCAAATAGTGGGCGGTAGGCGTTCCTCTTTCGAACTTACGCCTTCATCATCTTCCAGTAGACTCTCTTCACGGCCTTGAAGACCGGGGTTTCGCGGCCCACGAACCTGCGAACCATCTGCTCGGAATTCCCGCGCAGAGCGGCCAGCGCATAGCCGAGCGAATCTTTCCTACGGTAATGTCCAAAATAGGCGCGCAATTCCTCCTTGGTTTCGGCCTTGCCATTGTCGCCGTACTTCGAAACGAACGGAGTGAAGTGAGGATACAGCCGGGCGCCGCCGTGCAGCGTGGTGCGCATGAAGTTTCCGATCAGAAGATCGTCGAACACGCGGTATTGGATCGCGGTCATCAGCGAATGGCGCGGGACTTCGAACGAGAATCCGGCCTCCCGGAGCTTCGGATTCAGATCGACCGTCGTATCCTTCCCACCCACCCGGAAGCGGAGAAAGCCGAAGTGATCGCGAAGAGACTCCTTGCGCTCAAAATACGCCTGCAGATTTCTCTGGTCCTCCCGATCGAGTGGATCGTGAGGGGAATCGCCGAACTCCTCCGGCGATTTCACGGCCCCCTTGATCAGTGGCGGATTCAGTTCTTCAATCCTTCCGCTCTCGCAGTCAACGCGCAGAAAAGCGGGTAGAATCGGCGGCTTCGCGGGATCGGCGCTCCGATAGAAATCCGCAAGCGGGGTAGTACGTTCATTGGCCCAGACGCTATCGGCGCGCTGATAGCGGTGGAACGAGCTGAATGGAATCGCAGTCTTGGCCTGAAAACGGATCGTGTCGGCTTGCACCCATCCACTCAGGGAGGCCGAATCGCGAGGCTTGGAGGGAATCGGACGGCCGGTCTCATCCCAAAGATTGATCATGTCCGCATCGCCATAGCCCCATAGCCGGAGCAAATAGGAATGCGGGTATTGCCGGGCGATCGGGCGTATCACGCGCTCGCCCAGCTTCGGAGAGGCGTCGTTCAGGTTTATCACCAGCCGGCCGCCCACGTCCACCAGGAGAATCGAGTCCTGGTTCTCGTCCGCCATGGTGAAGATCTTTACGCGCGGTGAAAGCGCGACCCACTCCCGATCCGGCAGCACGCGGACCCGCAAGCCCATGCCTTCCAGGTCGGCCCGAACCCGAGCGCCGCAATGGTCCGCAAGCAGGATTTGCGCTCCGAAAAAATGGTCGATCGAAGCCAGGCTGATGTGATCGGGATGGCCGTGCGAGAGCCAGACAAACGGCGCTTTCCGGATCGCCTCAAACTGCTCGGCGGGGATTGCATGGCTCAGGCCCCAGCTTCCGAAATAGGCGTCGCCCTGGATCCAGGGATCAGTAGCCAGCAAGGGCTCGCCGTCGTACACCACCAGCGTGGCATTGCCGATGGTGTCGAAGCCCAGCATGCGCCGAGGATAGCATAGGCTCCTGAACCCCCACCCTTCCTGGATCAGGGATCCAGGGTTAAAGACCTTATCTCCATCTGCCGATCCATACCGTACCTAGGCTAGCTGTAAACCTGATGCGGTTCTAAGCAAAAAGGGGGATCGCTTCGGACAGCGCGTCTGAAGGGTGACTTGGCGCAAAAAGGAGGTACCGTCGCATGTCAACCGCTGTTGCCGCTCTCAACCTGCCATTCCGGACGAATGTCGACCTCATCGACTTGGGCACGAAGGATCCGCGCCTGGCGGGCATCCTCTCCCCCGATTACGACGAGAAAGTCGTCCGCAACTACATCCACCAGCAGTTCCTGGACGACGCCGGCGAGTACATGAACAAGTACACGTCGCACGATCACTGGCGGCGTATTCTCACGACCGCCCAATCGCATCTGCGCCTTCCCCTCCACGAACAGTTAAACATTCTGGATCTGGGCTCGGGCGGCGGAAACACCATTTTCCCGCTGCTGGATTTGTATCCTTACGCCACCGTTATCGCCTCCGATCTTTCGGTGCCGCTGCTGCGCGCGCTGAAGCGTAAACAGCTTCAGGATTATCCCGAGCGCCAGTGCCTGGTCATGCAACTGAATGCCGAAGAACTGGTGTTCGCGGACGGGCAATTCGATTTGGTGGTGGGCGCCGCGATTCTGCACCATCTCTTCGACCCCCAGAAATCGCTGCGAGAAGCCGCCCGGGTTCTGAAGCCCGGCGGATGCGCATTGTTCTTCGAGCCGTTTGAGACCGGCCAGCAGATTGTCGCTCTGGCAATGGTGAACCTGATGGGAATCAGCGATTTTCATCGCTCGCGTGGATCCCACGAAACCCTGCCCGATGCCGCGGTGGAAGCCTTCAAGCGCATCTGCATCGATTTCGCGGTTCGCAAAGGATCCGACAAGAGCGGAGAGATCTACCGCAACATCGACGACAAGTGGCTGTTCACGCGATCGTATCTGCAGGCCGCGGCAACGCGATGCGGTTTCCGGGAAGTGGAGCTTTACCCGCTCTACGGCGTGGAACGCTTGTTCAGCTCCCAGGTGGCGACGTATCTGCGGCTGTCGGCCGGCCTTGAGCTTTCCGCGCTTCCCGGCTGGGCGCAGCAGTACCTCCAAGGGCTGGACCAGCATTTCTCGCCCGATGCCCGCCAGGATCTATTACTGGAAGCCGGCGTCGTATTGCGGAAATAAGCTAAAGTACGCCATTCATTCCGCCGAACAACTTCACGCAGTTTCCCTTGTTTCGGCCGGGGCCAGTTTCCGGGGGGCTGGCCCCCGCTCCCCTTGCTAGTTCTGAAATTGCGATCCGTCGAAAGACGGAGCCTGATTACCGATCGGCGAATCCATGGCCGGAACTGTTCTGGATTTGGCTTCCTTCAATTCCTCCTCCAACCGTTCGACCTCATGTAAAAGAGAACGGATCGCCAGATAAAACCGCAAAGCCAGGTCCTTCTTTTTTCCGGATTCGTATACGCTGCGCGCGGCGGTCAGATCGTTCTTGACCGTCTCGAGATAGGGCTCATTGGGCACATCGTCGGCGAGTTCATCCAATAGAGCGCCCACCAGTTTGCTCATCTTCTTGTCTCCGTCCTCCGCACTCATGGAGGGCGATTATAGCAGAGGGGGTGCGGCCGGTTTTACGCGACCGGGAGGTCACGCGCAGGTCCGGAGGACCTGTCCCACGAAAACTGCTAAGATACCCAACGAAGACCTATGCCGATCTACGAGTACGAGTGCCGCGGCTGCGGCCAGCAATTCGAGCTTTTGGTGCTCAAGGGAACGGTGGCGGCTTGCCCCGAATGCCAGAGCCAGGACCTGGAGCAGTTGCTCTCCGGTTTTGCGGTCAGCTCGGAGAGCACCCGCCAGGCGAATCTTCAGGCGGCCCGGGAAAAGCTGAAAAGCAGCAAGACCCTGCGCGACAAAAAAGTGGCCGAAGTGGAAGAGATCCGCGAGCATAGCCACCACTAACCGGCTGATATCTTAAAAGCTCCCGCTTGCTATCTTAAAAGCTATGGAAGTGCGTCATTCGGTTTGCGCACTCGATTGTCCGGACGCCTGCTCCGTGCTGGTCCAGGTGGAAAATGGGAGCGCCACGCGCCTGCGGGGGAATCCTGAACATCCGGTAACGCGCGGATTCCTGTGCGGAAAAGTCGCGCAGTATCTGGAACGTGAATATTCTCCCCAACGGCTGCTGCATCCGTTGCGCCGCACCGGACCGAAAGGCTCCGGCGAGTTCGAGCGCATTTCCTGGGACGAAGCACTGAACACGATTGCCGAACGCCTGGCGGGGATCGCAAAGGAATTCGGCCCGGAAGCGATTTTGCCCTACAGCTACGCGGGAACCATGGGCCTGCTGAACGGGGCGGGGATGGACCGTCGATTCTTTCATCGGCTGGGCGCATCCCGGCTGGATCGGACCATCTGCTCGGCCGCGGCGACAGTGGCGATGACCGCGACGCAAGGCGTCCGCTATGCGCTGGAGCCGGAGCAGTTCCGCCACGCCAAACTGATTCTGGCGTGGGGAGTAAATATCCACGGGACGAATGTCCACCTTTGGCCGTTCATCGTGGAAGCGCGCCGCAACGGAGCGAAGTTCTATGTGATCGATCCAGTGCGGACGCGAACCGCCGCGCTGGCCGACAAGCATTACACCATTCATCCGGGCAGCGATCTGGCGCTGGCGCTGGGATTGATGCACGTAATCATTGGCGAGAAGCTGCATGACGCGGATTACGTGGCTCGCTACACCAACGGCTTTGAAGAACTCGCCGCGCTGGCAAGAAAGTATCCACCAGAGCGGGTGGCGGCGCTGACAGGAATCGCGGTCGAGGAGATCGTGGCGCTGGCGCGCGAATACGCCACCGTGCGTCCCGCAGCCATCCGGCTGGGGCTGGGAATGCAGCGCGGCGAACGCGCGGGCGCCGCGGTGCGGGCGGTTGCCGCGCTGCCTCCGCTGACCGGAGCCTGGAAAGAATCGGGCGGAGGGATTCAGGTTTCGACTTCGCACGCGTTTCAACTCAATCGTCCGGCGCTGGAGATGCCCGAACTGCAGCGATCGGGCTTGGGCCGAGAGGCCCGGCTGGTAAACATGACCGAGTTGGGCAAGGCGCTCAATGAATTGGATGACCCGCCGGTGAAGGCGCTGGTGGTGTACAACTCCAATCCCGCCGCGATCGCGCCCAACCAGAATCGGGTGCGGCAGGGTTTGCGGCGCGAGGATCTGTTCACAGTCGTTTTGGAGCAGTTCCAGACGGATACGGCGGATCACGCCGACATCGTGCTGCCGTCCACCACATTCCTGGAGCACACCGACCTCTACTATTCGTACGGGCATTATTATCTGCAACTGGCGCGGGCGGCCGTGGCTCCACCGGGTGAAGCGAGATCGAACGTGGAGGTTTTCCGCGAGCTGGCGATCCGGATGGGATTCGAAGATGCGTGTTTCCAGGATTCCGAAGACCAGATGATTCGGACGCTGCTCCGCTCCGGGCATCCGTTTCTGGAGGGGATCACACTGGAGCGGCTGGATCGCGAGCATTCGGTGCGGCTGAACGTGGCTGCCGGGGAAGAGCCGTTCCTGCCGTTCGCCAACGGCGGTTTCGGCACCGCTTCCGGGCGGTGCGAGTTCGGCGCGGAAAGCCTTGAGTACGCGCCCCCGGCGGAATCCCGGTTCGGCGATACCGCGCTGGCGCAGCGCTATCCCCTGGAGCTGCTTTCGACCAAAAACGACGACAGTATGAATTCGACGTTTGGGAACCGGGAAGGCGTGGACCGGCAAACGTCGGTATTGCAGATGCACAGGGCCGACGCGGACCCGCGAGGCATCCGGGATGGCGACCGCGTGCGCGCGTTTAACGACCGGGGGACGTTGATTCTGCGGGCGGAAGTGAACGGGCACGTGCAGCCGGGCGTGGTCCGCGCGCCCTCCGTCCGATGGAGCAAGCTCTCGGAAGATGGCTCCAACGCCAACGCCTTGACCTCGGACCGGCTGACGGATATCGGCGGAGGTCCGGTGTTCTATAGCTGCCTGGTGCAGGTGGAGCGCTGCGGCGACTAGCGGCCGTTTGCACACCTGGGCGAGCTGGGACGTCTAAGATATAGATATGCGCGATTCTGTTGTCCGCAAGAACGCCCGCAGGGGCTTTTCGCTCATCGAACTGCTGATCGTGATCGCGATCATTCTGGTGATCGCGGCGATCGCCGTGCCGCAAATGAACAAACAGTTGATGGCTGCGCATGAAATGGCCGCGATTCGCCAGATCACCACGCTGCATCAGGCCGAGACGCAGTACTATTCGCAATTCGGACGCTATGCGACCACGCTGGCGGAGCTTGGCCCTCCCGCCAGTGGAGCGGCGGGACCGGCGGCGGCGGATCTGATTCCCAAAGTTTTGGCGGACGGCAAGAACAGCGGCTACGTGTTTGCGGTGCAATCCACACCTACAGGATATGCGGTCACTGCGATGCCGGAAACCTTCGGCGGCTCCGGCCGGCGCACGTTTTATTCGGATCAGACCCTGGTGATCCGCAACAACTGGACGCAGGAAGCGGCCACGGTGACCAGTCCGGAAATCAAGTAGCTTCTAGCTGGCTTCGGCGGTTTGCGCCGGGCCGATATCCGTCAACGGCGCTTCTTCCAGGGCGGCGGCTTCTTCGGCGGCGATTTCCGCATGGAGTTCGGCCAAGCGATCGCGCAACCAGGACGCCTCGTGCTTTTTGCGAAGCTGATCCAGCAGGTCAATGCGGTACTCCAGGTTGTGCATCAGTTCGGTTCGGCGCTCTGCCTTAAGCGACTCCCAAACCTTGCCGGCCTGGGCCAGAAACTTGACCGCATCGTGGTAACGGCCGGAGGCCTCTTCCACATGCGCCAGGGTTTCGTAGGTGACGGCCAGCCGTGGGCCGCCGGCTCGCCGGAAGGAGCCGACGGTTTCGAGCAATAATTCCCTGGCCCGCGAATAATTCTGCCAGCCGATATACAAACCCGCCAAACCAAACTGCATCTCGGCGAGTTGTTCCAGGTTCCCCCCCACCGAGCGATGCTTCAGCGCCAGTACCCGCTCATATTGCGCGGCCGCGCCTTCCAGGTCTCCGGAATCCTCCATTGACCCCGCAAGATTGTGCAGATCGTGAATCGCGTCCGCGGATTCAATCCCGTAGTGATTCTCGTGAACCCGGAGCGCCCGCTTCAAGCAGCGCTGCGCATCCGCATGCTTTCCTTGCGCGCGGTAGACTTCGCCCAGCTCGCTCAATAAAGCCGCCGTTTCCAGATGCTCCGGGCCGTAATTCTGTTCGTGAACGGCTACG
>Ga0335069_10009983_pt1 | contig 13493 bp, 10 predicted proteins | sample Lox_Sample_11_FD_206714 | JGI IMG/M metagenome (GOLD analysis project Ga0335069, IMG submission 206714) | Soil microbial communities from Loxahatchee National Wildlife Refuge, Florida, United States - Lox_Sample_1.1 | ecosystem: Environmental > Terrestrial > Soil > Wetlands | place: USA... | reverse complement strand
AGCCCCTCACGGTGCGCGCGTAGCCCACCCAGCCCGAGGCGGCGATGGCGAGGATCAGCACGTACACGGCGAGCTGGTCGTGGGAGCCCTTGGGCAGCACCACGCGCGCGAGCCCGTCGATCAGCAGCGCGATGAGGATCGCCGGGAACGACAGCTGGATGTCAGCTACGCGCATGATGAAGCCGTCGATCCTGCCGCCGGCGTAGCCGCTCACCAGCCCCATGGCCACGCCGAACACGGCGGCGAGCATCGTGGCGATGAGCCCGATGATGAGCGACATGCGCGAGCCGAAGATGATCGCCGAGAGCACGTCGCGGCCCTGGTCGTCGGTGCCGAGCAGGTAGTTGCGCGTGCCGTTGGTCGAGAAGACGGGCGGCGTGAACGCGTCCAGGAGGTTGAGCGTCTTCAGGTCGAACGGGTTGTGGGGCGCGATCCAGGGCGCGAAGACGGCGGCCAGGATGCAGATCACGAGCGTGGCCAGCGCGACGATCGTGGCGGGCGAGCGCTTGAAGCTGAAGAGGATGTCGCCGTCGAGGAATCGGCGCAGCGCCTCCATCAATGGCCCCCGGCCGCGGCGCGCTCGACGCGCAGCCGCGGATCGACCGCGTAGTAGAGCAGGTCCACCACCAGGTTGATCACCACGAAGATGAGGCCGATGAGGCAGAGGTACGCGGCCATCACGGGCACGTCGGCGAACTGCACCGCCTGGATGAAGAGCAGCCCCATGCCGGGCCACTGGAACACCTGCTCGGTGATGATGGCGAAGGCGATGATGCCGCCCAGCTGGAGGCCCGTGATGGTGATCACGGGAACCAGCGTGTTCTTGAGCGCGTGCCCGAAGTTCACCGCGCGGTCCGTGAGCCCGCGCGCGCGCGCGAACTTGATGTAGTCGGTGCGAAGCACCTCGAGCATCTCGGCGCGCACGAGCCGCATGATGAGCGTGAGCGGGAAGAAGCCCAGCGTGATCGCCGGAAGGATGATGGCCTTGAGGCCCGACTTGGTCGCGAACCCGGTGCTCCACGCGCCGATCATCACCGTGTCGCCGCGCCCGAAGGACGGGAGCCACCCCAGCCACACGGCGAAGATGAGGATGAGGAAGATCCCGATGAGGAAGTTGGGCAGCGACACGCCCACGAGGGACGTCGTGAGCACGGCCCGCGCCGTCCAGGAGTCGCGCCGCAGCGCCGTATAGACCCCGAGCGGGATTCCCGCAAGCAGGCCGAAGAGCGCGGCGGTGCCCGCGAGCTCGAGCGTGGCCGGGAGGCGCTCGACCAGGAGCGCCGAGACCGGGCGGCCCAGCCTCAACGAGATGCCGAAGTTGCCGTGCACCGCGTTGTCGATGAACGTCGCGAACTGCACGTAGAAGGGCTTGTCGAGGCCGAGGATGCCGCGCATCGCATCGCGGTCGGCCTGCGTGGCCTCCGGCGGCAGCATGAGCGACACGGGGTCGCCCACGAAGTTGAAGAGCGAGAAGGCGATGAAGCCCACGACGAGCATCACCACCACGCCCTGCAGCAGCCGGCGGAGGATGAACGCGATCAACTGATCTTCACCCACTTGATCGTGAGCTTGTTGTCCGCGCGGTGCACCGCGCTCACGTTCGAGCGCATCGCCCACGGGATCACCTGGAAGTGCAGCGGCAGGTGGCCCACCTCCTGCTGGTGGATGCGGCTCGCCTCCAGCGCGAGGGCCGCGCGCCTGCCCGGATCGATCTCGGTCTTCAGCTTGTCGATGTCCTCGTCCACTTTCGCGTTGGAGTAGCGGCCGAAGTTGTAGTCGCCGTCCGCGGTCCTGGGGATCACGGTGCGCACGAGGCTTTGCAGCGCGTACTGCGAATCGAACGTGGGCACGCCCCAGCCCAGCATGTAGAAGCTGGTGTCGTAGTTCTGGATCTTGGGGAAGTACTGCGCGCGCGGGAGCGCCGCCACCCGCACCTTCACGTTGATCTGCGCGAGCATGCCCGCGATGGCCACGCAGATCTTCTCGTCGTTCACGTAGCGGTTGTTGGGGCAGTCGAGCGTGACCTCGAAGCCCTGCGGGTAGCCCGCCTCGGCCATGAGCTTCTTCGCGCCCTCGCGATCCGGCGCCTTCACGACGTCGAGTTCCTTGGGGTATCCGTCCACCTGCGGCGCGTACATTACCGCGGTGGGCACCGAGAGCCCGCGCATCACCTGCGTCTTGATCGCGTTCAGGTCGATCGCCATCTGGAAAGCCTTGCGTACGCGCAGGTCCTTGAACGGATTCCTGCCCTTCACGTCCGAATAGAGCAGCTCGTCGCGGTACTGGTCCATGCCGAGGAAGATGGTGCGGTTCTCCATGCCCTCGAGCACCTTGAGGTTCGCGTCCTGCTTCAGGCGCGGGATGTCCTGCGGCGGGGGATCGAGCACGAAGTCGATCTCGCCGGAAAGCAGCGCCGCGAGCCGCGTGCTGTCGGACTTGATCGGCGTGTAGACGATCTCGTCCACGTTGCCCTCGGGCTTGTCCCACCAGCCCGGGTTCAACGTGAGCACGGTCCTCACGTCGGCCTCGCGCGACTTCAGCACGTACTCGCCGGTGCCGTTGGCGTGGCGCGAGGCGTACGTCTCTTCCTTGTTCTTGAAGTCCTGCGGCTTGGTGACGTTGTGCTTCACGCACCAGGACTTGCTCATGATGCGCACCTCGGTGAGCTGCGGCACCAGCACCGGCGCGGGGCCGTCGGTCACGATGTCGACGGTGAGGTCGTCCACCTTCCTGGCCTCCTTCACGCCCGCGAGGTAGGGCTTGAAGTTGGACGTGTCCTCGAGCGCGCGCCCGATGGAGAAGACCACGTCGTCGGCCGTGAAGGGCTCGCCTTCCTGGAACTTCACGTTGGGACGAAGCTTGAAGCGCATCGTGGTCGGGTTCACCAGCGACCACGACGTGGCGAGCAGCGGCTCGACCTTGAGCTCCTTGCCGCGCGTGACCAGCGTCTCGTAGATGTTGTCGAGGAAGAAGTTGGTGAACCCCTCGTTCTGCGCGTGCGGGTCCAGGGTCACGGCATCGCCCTGGCTGGACCATTTCAGGGTCTTTGCGTCCCCCGGTGCCCCCGCGGCGAGCGCTGCTGCGACAATCAAGGCGGGGACGATTCTCACGGCTCTCTCCCTCCTGGAAGTTTGCGGTATGGTAGCAAGACAATCCCATGACATACGAGATATTTCGCGACGATCCGTACGCGCGCGAGGCCGAGGCGGCGGTCGTTTCCGTCGATGCGCGCGGCATCGTGCTCGACCGCACGATCTTCTATCCGCGCGGCGGCGGCCAGGCGGGCGATTCGGGTGCGATCGTGCTCGAAGGCGGTGCGTCCATCGCGATCGCCGACACGGTAAAGGGCGATGCGCCGGGCGAGATCGTGCACGTGCCCGCGCCGGGGCAGGAGGCAGCGCTCGAGTCGCTCGCGGCCGGCGCGAGCGTGAGGCTCCGCATCGACTGGGAGCGGCGCCACAGGCACATGCGCTTCCACACCGCCACGCACCTTCTCTGCGCCATCGTGCCGCACGAGACCAACGGCTGCTCGATCACCTCGGGCTACGCGCGGCTGGACTTCGACATGGTCGAGCCCCTCGACCGCGAGCACCTGGAGCGCGAGCTCGCGCGCCTCGTCGAGGAGGCCCACGACGTGCGCACGGTCTGGATCACCGATGCGGAGCTCGACGCCAAGCCGGAGCTCGTGCGCACCATGTCCGTGAAGCCCCCGCGCGGCGTGGGCCGCGTCCGCCTGCTGGAGATCGAGGGCGTGGACCTGCAGGCCTGCGGCGGCACGCACGTGGCCAACACGCGCGAGATCGGGAAGATCCGGGTGGCGAAGATCGAGAAGAAGAGCGCCCGGAGCCGAAGGGTGGTGATCGAGTTCGCGTAGGGAGGGTCAGACCCCTTTTTTGCCGAAAAGGGGTCTGACCCTAGATCGGCAGCGCCGTGGTCTCCTTCACCTCCTCCAGCACGAAGCTCGACTTCACGTCGAGCACGCCGGGGTGCTTGAGCAGCGACTCCATCACGAAGCGGGAGAAGTGGTCGAGGTCGGCGACCTGCACGCGCAGCAGGTAGTCCATGTCGCCGGTGAGCGCGTGGCACGCGAGCACCTCGGGCCAGTCCTTCACGGCGCGCGCGAAGGCGTCGGTGGGCATGCGGCCGCGCTTTTCCAGCTTCACGTTCACGAAGGCGAGCAGGCCCAGCCCGACGCGCTTGGCGTCCAGCAGTGCCGCGTAGGAACGGATCACGCCCGATTCCTCCAGCGCCCGCACGCGGCGCAGGCACGCGCTCGGCGAGAGGTTCACGCGCGAGGCGAGCTCGAGGTTGGTGAGCCGCCCGTCGCGCTGCAGGATCTCCAGCAGCCGGCGGTCGGTGCGGTTCATGGCGGGCGTGGCGATTTTGGCTGTCATATGGCCGTTTGACGCAATTTAATTGCGCCACATTGCGCTTGCGCCGCGCATTTGGCAATCTCATTCGAAGCGCCCGGGCGTAGAATGTCCGCTCTCCCCCGCGAGGAAGGCCCATGAGCGAGATCCGCCCGCACGACAACCCCATGGGAACCGACGGATTCGAGTTCGTCGAGTACACCGCCCCGAACCCCGAGCTGCTCGGCGAGCTCTTCGAGCAGATGGGCTTCTCGGCCGTGGCGCGCCACCGCTCCAAGGACGTGGTGCTCTACCGGCAGGGCGCGGTGAACTTCATCGTGAACCGCGAGCCCGACAGCTTCGCGCAGTCGTTCGCCCGCGTGCACGGCCCTTCCGTCTGCGCCTTCGCGATCCGCGTGAAGGACGCCGCCAAGGCCTACCAGCGCGCGCTCGACCTGGGCGCCAAGCCCTTCCACGGCAAGGTGGGCCCGATGGAGCTCAACATTCCCGCGCTGCAGGGCATCGGCGGAAGCCTCATCTATCTCGTCGACCGCTACCCGGGCAACGCCGGCAACCTCTCGATCTACGACGTGGACTTCGTCCCCGTGGAGGGCCGCGAGCAGGCTCCGCGCGGCGCGGGCCTTCTCGAGATCGACCACCTCACGCACAACGTGTACTCGGGCCGCATGGACACCTGGGCGCAGTTCTACGAGAAGCTCTTCAACTTCCGCGAGATCCGCTACTTCGACATCCAGGGCAAGAAGACCGGCCTCACCTCGCGCGCGTTGACGAGCCCCTGCGGCAAGATCCGCATCCCGATCAACGAGCCCAGCGACAAGGGCTCGCAGATCCAGGAGTACCTCGACGCCTACAACGGAGAAGGCATCCAGCACATCGCGCTCTCGGCGAGCGATATCTTCGGCACCGTGGAGCTGCTGCGCTCCAGGGGCGTGCGCTTCCTCGATACGCCCGACGCCTACTACGACCGCGTGGAGGCGCGCGTGCCCAACCACGGCGAGGACCTGGAGCGGCTGCGCCGCAACCGCATCCTCATCGACGGCGAGGGCATCGACAAGGACCGGCACGAGGACAAGCTGCTGCAGATCTTCACCGAGACCGTGATCGGGCCCATCTTCTTCGAGATCATCCAGAGGAAGGGCAACCAGGGGTTCGGCGAGGGCAACTTCCGCGCGCTCTTCGAATCCATCGAAGCCGACCAGATCGCGCGGGGGGTGATTTGAGGCTCCGCGGCCGGTTCGAGAGGAAAGGCTTTTTTTCCGCAGATGAACGCCGATGAACGCCGATAACCCCAACCCCCTCATGGCGCGTCGTGCCCAGGCGGGATTCGCCGGGATCCAGGCTCTCGGGGATCTTGTCGGCGTTCATCTGCGTTCATCTGCGGACAAGGGGTTTGCCTCCCATGAATGACCGGTCGGTGCAATCTCCCCCGAAATACCTCACCGGCTTCGGATCGCACCACGAGACCGAGGCGGTCGCCGGCGCGCTGCCGGCCGGGCAGAACTCGCCGCAGCACGTGGCCTTCGGCCTGTATGCCGAGCAGCTGTCGGGCTCGGCCTTCACCGCGCCGCGCAGCGAGAATCTGCGCTCCTGGCTCTACCGCCTGCGGCCCGCCGCGGCGCACCGCGCCTTCGAGCCCATGGACGAGAAGCTCCTGCGCACGGCGCCCTGCGCCGAGGTCGTCGCGACGCCCAATCGCCTGCGCTGGGCGCCCTTGCCGATGCCCTCGACGCCCACGGACTTCGTCGACGGCCTCGCCACCTACGCCACGTGCGGCGCATCGCGCGCGCAGCAGGGCGCCGGCATCCACGCCTACTGCGCGAACCGCTCCATGGAAAGGCGGGTGTTCTCCAGCGCCGATGGCGAGATCCTCTTCGTGCCGCAGGAAGGCGCGATCACGCTCGCCACCGAGATGGGGCGGCTCGCCGTGGCGCCGGGCGAGATCGGCCTGGTGCCGCGCGGGGTGAAGTTCCGCGTGGAATTGGAAGCGCCGGCGCGCGGCTATCTCTGCGAGAACTACGGCGCGCCGTTCCGCCTGCCCGAGCTGGGCCCCATCGGCGCCAACGGCCTCGCCAACGCGAGGGACTTCGAGTATCCGGCGGCCGCCTTCGAGGACCGCGACGAGCCGACCGAAGTCGTCGCGAAGTTCGGCGGCCGCCTCTGGAAGGCGAAGCTCGACCATTCGCCGCTCGACGTCGTCGCATGGCACGGCAACTACGCGCCCTTCAAGTACGACCTCGCGCGCTTTAACACCATGAACACCGTGAGCTTCGACCACGCCGATCCTTCGATCTTCACCGTGCTCACCTCGCCCTCGGACACGCGCGGCACGGCCAACGTGGACTTCGTGATCTTCCCGCCGCGCTGGACCGTGGCCGAGCACACGTTCCGCCCCCCGTACTTCCACCGCAACACGATGAGCGAGTTCATGGGCCTCGTGCGCGGCGAGTACGACGCCAAGCACGGAGGCTTCGTTCCGGGGGGTGCCAGCCTTCACAACCAGATGAGCGCGCACGGGCCCGACCGCGCCTCCTACGACAAGGCGCTCGCCTCCGACCTCGCGCCGCACTACATCGCCGACGTGCTGGCCTTCATGTTCGAAAGCCGCTTCGTCTTCGAGCCCACGGCCTTCGCGCTCGCGACGCCCGCGCTCGACCGCCACTACGACGCCGTGTGGAGCGGCTTCGAGAAGGCGAAGGTGCCGAAGTGAAGCTCGCCACGCTGAAGGGCCCGTCGCGCGACGGCACGCTGGTGGTGGTGAGCCCGGACCTCGAGCGCGCGGTGAAGGTCGAGGCCATCGCGCCCACGATGCAGTACGCGCTCGAGCACTGGGACGCGATCTGGCAGAAGCTTCGCGGCGTGGCGACCTCGCTCGAGATCGGCGCCGAGCGTCACGCCTTCGATTTCGCCGGCGCGCTCGCGCGCGGCGAGGTGGCGGCGCCGCTTCCCCGCGCGTACGAATGGCTGGACGGCTCGGCCTATCTCTCGCACGTGGAGCGCGTGCGCCGCGCCCGCAACGACACCGTGCCCGAGAGCTACTTCCGTGACCCGCTCATGTACCAGGGCGGGGCCGGCATGATGATGGGCCCGCGCGATCCCATCCGCGTGATCTCCGAGGACTGGGGCGTGGACCTGGAAGGCGAGGTCTGCGCGATCGTGGGCGACGTGCCCATGGGCGCGACGCCGGAGCAGGCGGGCCACGCGATCCGCCTCGTCACGCTCGTGAACGATGTCTCCTTCCGGCGCCTCATCCCCGCGGAGCTCGCCAAGGGATTCGGGTTCGTGAACGGCAAGGGCGCCAACGCCCTCGCGCCCGTCGCGGTCACCCCCGACGAGCTGGGAAGCGCGTGGAAGGACGGCCGCCTCAACCTCGAGCTTCTCTGCGACGTGAACGGCGCGCGCCTGGGCCATCCCAACGCGGGGCGCGACGCGGCCTTCGGGCTGCCAGAGCTCATCGCCCACGCTGCGAAGACGCGGTTCCTCGCCGCGGGCGCGCTCGTCGGCACGGGCACCATCTCGAACCACGATTCGACGGTGGGCTATGCGTGCCTGATGGAAAAGCGCCTCGTGGAGCAGGTGGAGCTGGGCGCGGCCAAGACGCCGTTCCTCTGCTTCGGCGACCGCGTGAGGATCGAGATGCTCGACGCGAAGGGCGCGACGATCTTCGGCGCCATCGACCACGTCGTGGAGAAATACGCTTGACCGGCGAGACCGCCCACGGCCTTCGCGGCGACTACAGCCGCATGCGCCCGGACTACACGGTGGACCAGGACTGGCCCGCCTACACGCAGGCCCAGCACGAGCTGTGGCGGCGCCTCTACGGGCGCCAGCGCTCCCTCGTGGCGAAGTACGCGTGCGACGAATTCAACGAGACGCTCGAGCGCCTGCACTTCGGCGAGGGCATCCCGCGCTTCGACGCGATCAACGGCATGCTGGGCCGGGCGACGGACTGGAAGCTCGTGGCGGTGCCGGGGCTGCTGCCCGACCTCACGTTCTTCGAGCACCTCGCCAACCGGCGCTTTCCCGTGACGGTGTGGATCCGGGAGCCGGAGGAGTTCGACTACATCGTCGAGCCCGACATCTTCCACGACTTCTTCGGCCACGTGCCGATGCTCTTCAACCCCGTCTTCGCCGACTACATGCAGGCCTACGGGCGCGGGGGCATCAAGGCGCACGAGCTGGGCGCGATCGAGATGCTCTCGCGCCTGTACTGGTACACGGTGGAGTTCGGCCTCATCGAGACGCCCGCGGGCCTTCGCGCCTACGGCGCCGGCATCCTCTCCTCCGGCGGCGAGATCGGCTACTGCATCGAAAGCCCCGAGCCCAACCGCATCGGCTTCGACCTGCTGCGCATCATGCAGACGCGCTACAAGATCGACACGTTCCAGGAGACGTACTTCGTGATCCGCGACTTCCGCGAGCTCTTCGACGCGACGGCGCCCGATTTCACGCCGTACTACGCCGCGCTCCGTGGGCGCGAGCCGCACGCGGCCTCCGCGGTCCTGCCGACCGACAGGGTCTACTCGCGGCCGGCGGAGGCTTCCACGCTGCGCTCTCATTGAAGCAACGAACCACGGAGACCACGGAGACCACGGAGGAAAAGCGAAAACCATTGATGGCGATTCGTGCCCAAGCCGATGGGATCACGAATCACACAGGATCCTGGTTTTCCTCCGTGGTCTCCGTGGTTCCAACTTCTAGTCGATCCTTACCCAGAGAGCCTCGAGCACGTTGTCCGGGCGGTGAACGGTGTGCACGTTGGCGCGCTCGGCCCATGGGATCACCTGGCGGTGCAGGGGGATCGTGTACACCTGCTCGCGCACGCGCCGGAATGCCTCGAGCATCATCGCGCTGCGCTTCGCCGGATCGAGCTCGCGCTCGACCGCGTCGATGAGCGCGTCCAGCGCCTCGTCCTTGTAGCGCCCGGAGTTGAAGTCGCCCTTGCCGCCGCCCGCGCGCCCGTGGATCACGGGCGTGAGCGTGAAGCCCGGATCCGTCGCCGCGCCGCCCCAGCCGTACAGGTGCATCGTGATGTCGAAGTTGTCCACCTTCGGGAAGAACTGCGCGCGCGGGATGGCGTTCAGCTTCACCGCGACGCCGACCTTCGCGAACATGCCCGCGATCGCCGTGCAGATGCGCTCGTCGTTGAGGTAGCGGTTGTTGGGGCAGTCCATGCCGATCTCGAATCCGTCCGGATAGCCCGCCTCGGCGAGGAGCTTCCTCGCGCGATCGGGATCGAAGGGGAAGAGGCGCGGCTCGAGCTCCGGGAACGCCGCCACGGGTGAGGGAATCATCGAGCCCGTGGGCATCGACTTGCCGCGCATCACCTGCCGCCTGATGCCCTCGATGTCGATGGCCATGTAGAGGGCCTCGCGCACGCGCAGGTCCTTGAACGGGTTGCGCCCCTTCACGTTCGAGTACTTGAGCTCGTCGCGCTCCTGGTCCATCACGAGGAAGATCACGCGGTTCTCGGGTCCCTCGACCACGCGCATCTGCGGATTCGCGGCGAGGCGCGGCAGGTCCTGCAGCGGCGGGTCGAGCACGAAGTCGATCTCGCCGGAGAGCAGCGCCGCCATGCGCGTGGCGTCGGACTTGATCGGGCGATAGACGATCTCGTCCACGTTGCCCTCGAAGCGGCCCTCGGCAAGGCCCCACCACCTCGGGAACTTGCGAAGGACGGTGGCCACTTCCGCGTCGCGCTTCACGAGCATGTAGGGCCCGGTGCCGTTGGCCGCGCGCGAGGCGTAGGTCTCCTCGCCCGTCTTGTAGTCCTGGGGCTTCATCGCGCCGTGCTTCTCGCACCAGGCCCGGTTCATGATGCGCACCGAGTTCACGTTCTCGAGGAAGATGGCCGCGGGCGTGGGCTTGCCGGTGTCGATCTCGACCGTGAGGTCGTCGATGCGGCGCGCCTTGCCGATGGGCGAGGCGAACACCTTGAAGTTGGAGCTGGGAAGCTGCGCGCGCTCGATGGAGAAGACCACGTCGCCGGCGGTGAGCGGCGCGCCGTCGTGGAACACCACGCCCTTGCGCAGGTGGAACCGCCAGAGGGTCGGCGCGGTCTGTTCCCACGAGGCGGCGAGCGCGGGGACGATCCGCAGCTGCCGGTCCCGGCCGGTGAGCCGCTCGAAGATCTCGTCGTTCACGAGGTTGTTGAGCCCCTCGTTCTGCGCGTGGGGATCGGCGGTGAGGTAGTCGCCCTGCGACGACCAGCGAAGCGTCTTCGCCCCGGCGGGCGCGGACAGGGAGAAGGCGATGGCGAGAACGAGGGCCGCGGCGGGGCGCATGGCACATTCTGCCTTACACTGTCTGCCCGCATGCAAAGGGAGGACGCGTGCGCATTCCGCGTGAATGGATCGGCCTCGCGCTGGTGGTGCTCGCGATCGCGCGCGCGGCGCTGCTCGTGGCGCACGATCCCCTCGTGGGCTATGCCGGCCAGGTCGACATGGTGCGCACCGGCGCGTGCATGGGGCTCTTCCCCGCGCTGCCCGAGCCCTCGCGCTACGAAGCGCATCCCGCGGCGCCGCTGACCGAATACAGGACGCAGGACGTCCGCAAGGACCTCTGCTATCCGTCCACGGAGATCGTGATCGTCGCCGCGACGATGGGTGCGGCGCACGCGCTGGGGGCGGGCAAGGACGGCATCCGGCTGCAGTGGGTGGGGTTCGCCAAGCTCGCGCTCTTCGCGCTCACCGCGCTCGTGCTCGCGTGGGCGCTGCATCCGCATCCGGCCGCCTCGCTGCTGCATGGCGCGATCGTGTTCGCGCTCCTCTCCGATCCGGTCGTCACGCTCTGGTTCAACACGCTCTACACCGAGTTCGGCGTGATCTGGTCGCTCTACGCGTCGATCACCGCGATCGCCGCGCTCGCCATCACCGAGCGCGGGGCGATCCCGCTCACGCTGGTGCTGGTCGCGTCGCTCGCCGGGCTCGCCTTCTCGCGCGAGCAGTTCGCGCTGCTCGCTCCCGCGATCGCGCTCGTGTCGTGGCCGTGGCTGTGGCAGCGCTCGCCGCACCTCACCGTGGCCGCGTTCGGCGTGGCGCTCGTCTGCTCGATGATCTCGTTCGAGCTGGTGCCGCACCCGGCGGAGGTGAAGCTCGCCGACCGCGCCGACGCCTATCTCGGCATGGTCCTGCCCGCGGCGAGCGACCCGAAGGCCGCGATGGCGGCCCTGGGCCTGCCGCCCCGCTGCGAGGCGATGATCGGCGCCTCGTGGCATCGCCAGCGCGGTGTCGCGATCGCCGATGCGTGCCCCGAGGCGCTGAAGCTCACCTCGGTGGACTTCCTGCGCGTGGGCAGCGTCGAGCCCGCGGCGCTCGGCCGCGCCGCGGCGCGCGCCTTGCCCGCCACGCAGGAGATCGTGCCGCCCGCGGTGGGAACGCTCGCCGGCGGGCAGGGCGTGGCCGTGAATGCGCTGCCGTGGTGGCTCTTCTCCCCGCTGCACGCCGTGGTGTGGCGGCTGCCCTTGATGGCCTACGCGTGGCTCGTGCTCGCGGCGGCGTTCGCCGCGCCCTTGGCGCTGCTGGCCGCCTTCGGATGGGCGCGGCCCTCGCGCACGCAGCACGGCACGCCGCTTCTCGTGGCGATGCTGCTGGGCGGCGTCGCGACCTACACCTTCGCGACGACGATCTTCGGCGACGGCTGGAACGAGGCCTCGCGCCACTTCATTCCCGGAAGCCTCGCGGTGTACGCGGCGTGGATCGGCTTGCTCTTCGCCGCCCCGTCCCTCGCGATGCGCTGGATCGAGGCGCCGAAGGAGCGCGTGCTGGAGATGGTGGCGGCCGCGCTCGCCATCGCGGCCATCGCGGCCGGCGCCGGGTACGCGATCGGATGGGCGCGCGCGCAACCGCTGGCCGTGGGCGCGATCGAGGAGCCTTCCGGCCGTTCAGCGTCGCCGGGATCCGCGCTTTCCGTCCGCGGCTGGGCCATCGATCCCGCGGGCGTCGAGTCCGTGACGATCGAATTGGGCAATGTCTCGCGCACCGTCGCGGTGGACAAGTCCACCCCGCGCGTGAAGCTCGCGTTCCCTTCCTATCCGGATGCCGCCGGCGCTGGATTCGCCGCGGAGTTCACGGCGGCGGAGCTCGCGCGGGCCGGGGCGCCCGAGCCCATCATCCTTCGCGCCGTGGCGAGGAGCCGCGCCGGCCCCTCCATGGAGGTCGACCGGCGCAGCCTCGAGTTCGGACCGCCTAGTTGATCTTCACCCAGGTGGTCTGCAGCCAGTTGTCGGCGCGGTGGATCACGCTCACGTTCGAGCGCGACACCCACGGGATCACCTGCAGGTGCAGCGGGATCATGTACACGTGGTCCTGGAAGTACTTCATCGCGTTGTCGATGGTCTCCTGGCGATGCTTCGGATTCGTGTCGCCCTTGGCCTCGTCGATCATGGCGTCGAACTTCTCGTCCTTGTAGTTCCCCCAGTTGTAGTCGCCGTCGCCCTTGTCGTTGCGCGAGTGCAGCACTGGCTGCAGGGTGAAGATGGCGTCGGTCGTGGCGCCGCCCCAGCCCAGCATGCAGAACGAGATGTCCATGCGCTGCGCCTTCGGGAAGTACTGCGCGCGCGGGATCGCGTTCACCTTCACGGTGACGCCGACCTTGGCGAGCATGCCGGCCACCGCGATGCAGATCTTCTCGTCGTTGATGTAGCGGTTGTTCGGGCAATCGAGCTGCACCTCGAAGCCGTTGGGATAGCCCGCCTCGGCGAGGAGCTTCTTCGCCTCGGCCGGGTCGTACTTCACCCGCTTGTCGAGCGACTTCGGGATGCCGGCCTTCTCCGGGTTGGGCAGCAGGATCGCCGTTTCCACCGCGAGGCCCCGCATCACCGTCTTCACGATGGCGTCCTCGTCGATGCCCATGTAGAAGGCCTTCCTCACGCGCTCGTCCTTGAAGGGGTTCTTGCCCTTCACGTTCGAGTAGAGCAGCTCGTCGCGCGCCTGGTCCATCTGCAGGAAGATCACGCGGTTCTCGCGGCCTTCGTAGACCTTGAGGTCCTTCTCGGCCTTGAGCTTGTCCATGTCCTGCACCGGCGGGTCGAGCACGAAGTCGAGCTGGCCCGAGAGCAGCGCCGACATGCGCGTGTTGCCCTCCTTGATCGGCGTGTAGTCGATCTGGTCCACGTTGCCGTCGAAG
>Ga0335069_10009981_pt1 | contig 13494 bp, 12 predicted proteins | sample Lox_Sample_11_FD_206714 | JGI IMG/M metagenome (GOLD analysis project Ga0335069, IMG submission 206714) | Soil microbial communities from Loxahatchee National Wildlife Refuge, Florida, United States - Lox_Sample_1.1 | ecosystem: Environmental > Terrestrial > Soil > Wetlands | place: USA... | reverse complement strand
CCGCGACCGCGGCGGATGCCGCCGTCGCGCGTCCCGGCCCCCGCGACGCGCGATAACGACGGGCGCAGGCCGTCAGGCCTGCGGAATCTCGATCTTCACTTCCAGGACCTCGAGATCGTCCTGGCGCTCGAGACTCACGCGGATGTCATCGTCCGAAATCTTCACGTACTTCGAGATGACGGCCACGAGCTCCTTCTGCAGCGCGGGCAGGTAGTCGGCCGGCGGCCGGCCGCCGATGCGCTCGTGCGCGATGATGAGCTGCAAGCGCTCTTTCGCGATCGAAGCGGATTTTTTCTTCTCGCCGAGGAGAAACGACAGAATCGACATGAACGCCCTCCCTTACTTGCTGCCGAAGAGGCGCTGCAGCAGGCCCGGCTTCTGGTAATCGGTGAAACGCAGCGGCTTGTCCTCGCCGAGGAAGCGCGCGACGATGTCCTTGTACGCTTCGGCGACGTCGGTGCCGTCCAGATGCACCGCCGGCAAGCCTTGGTTCGACGCGTGCAGCACCGCCTCCGATTCCGGCACGACGCCGATCAGCTCGATGCGCAGGATCTCGCTGATGTCCTCGAGCGACAGCATCTCGCCTTCGTTGACGCGCTTCGGGCTGTAGCGGGTGATCAGCAGGTGCTCCTTGATCGGGGCCTTGCCGTCCGTCGCGCGCTTGGTCTTCGACGACAGGATGCCGAGAATGCGGTCCGAGTCACGGACCGACGACACTTCCGGGTTCGTCACGACGAGCGCCTCGTCGGCGAAGTACATCGCGTGCAGCGCGCCCGACTCGATGCCGGCCGGCGAATCGCAGACGATGTATTCGAAGTCCATCGCGATCAGGTCGTTGATGACCTTCTCAACCCCTTCGCGCGTCAGCGCATCCTTGTCGCGGGTCTGCGACGCGGGCAGGATGAAGAGGTTCTCGCACTTCTTGTCCTTGATGAGCGCCTGATTCAGGTTCGCCTCGCCGTGGATCACGTTGACGAGGTCGTACACGACGCGGCGTTCGCAGCCCATGATGAGATCGAGGTTGCGCAGGCCGACGTCGAAGTCGATCACGGCCGTCTTGTGGCCGCGCAGCGCCAGCCCGGACGCGAAGCTCGCGCTCGTCGTCGTCTTGCCCACGCCACCCTTGCCCGAGGTCACCACGATGATTTTTGCCATTTACCCTATACCCTGTGTTCGTCAATGAGAGCCGATCGAGCCGGTTCGCGCCGCCTGCGTCACGTCAGGCGCAGCGGTTCGATCATCAATTTTTCCTCTTCGAGCCGGATCTGCACCGGTTTACCCAGCACGTCGGCCGGCAAAGGGTTCTCGGTGGTTCGATAGATGCCCGCAATCGAAATCAGTTCCGGCTCGAAACACGTGCAGAAAATGCGCGCGTCATGGTTGCCGTGCACGCCCGCGAGCGCGCGGCCGCGCAGCGGCGCATAAATGTAGATGTTGCCTTCCGCGATCACCTCGGCGCCGTAACTGATCAGGTCGAGCACCACGAGATCGCCTTTCGCGTAAATCTGCTGCCCCGAGCGCAGCGGCTTGTCGACCACCAGCGTCTGGCTGCCCGCGGGCGCCTGCACCAGAGGCGGAGCCGGCGCCGGCGCGGGTTCGACCGCCGGCGCCACCCCGGGCTCGGCGGCCGCCTCGTCGTCCGGCTTCGCGGCCGGCGCGCGCCGGCCGCGCGCCTCGAGCAGTGGCAGGCCCGCTTCGCTCGCCCATGCCTGCTGGCCCGGCTGCGCGACGACCCCCACGGGGCGCATCCGCACGTCGTTGAGCATCCGCCGAATCTCGGCGAGCGGCAAGCGCTCGTTGTCCGCGAGGCGGCGGACGTCGATCGCGACGACGTCATCGGCAAAGAATTCGGGAGTCGCTTCGAAGCGCTTGACCAACTCGGTACGCAATGCGTCGAGATCGGTCGTCTTCACAATGAAAAACAACGTATCGACGGTCCCGCTGCGCAGTTCGAAGAATGGCGATTTTTTAAGCGACATGGACGTTCAGCAAAAAATTTTGCGTATTTTACAGGCGTCCACGCCACCGGCCATTATTTTTGGATGGCGCTTCAGCGCTCCACTTGCGAGACGAAAAGCGACTTCATCGCGCCGGGAACCCGGGCGATCGGCGCCCGCTCGCCGGTGTTGTTGAAGCCGGCCCGCTCGTAGAAGCGGACCGCGTTGCGGTTCGCGTCGGCGATCCATGCATAGATTTCCCGCGCGCCGCGCTCGGCGAGCCACGCGCTCGCCGTATCCACGAGCAGCACGCCGCCGCGCAGGTGGCGCACCGCGTGTGCGACCCACAGCTCGCTGACGAACGCGCGACGCTGCGGCGTGCCGTCGAAATACGCGCCGATCATGCCAGCCGGATGGCCTTCGGTATACAGCAGAAACGTCGTCGACTGATCGGAAGTCGCGCGCCGCGCGGCGGTCGTCTCCGCCGCGGCCGCGTCGACAGCCATCAATTCGGCCTCCGGCGCTTCGCCGGGCGCGTAGGGCTCGCGCAACGACGCAGCGCGGAGTTCGCGATAGACGCCGCCCTGATCGGCAGCGATACGACGAACGGTCAAGATCGAACTCATGCAGGCACAGCCCCTTTCGGACAGCAAGCTCCTAGCTTCAACCGAAAGCAGGGCATGAGTCAAATCGTAATTTTTAAATGGCGGCGCGAATCGAAAGACAACAGCCGTTGCGGCGGCCGCAAGCCACGCGCGCACGCGGTGGTAGCGGCATGTTTATTGCACCGCACCATCCGCAGCGCGCTCAGGCCGCCATACCGCCGCGCACCTTGAACACCGACACCGCGTGCCTGAGCGCGTGCGCCTGTTCCGCGAGCGACTGCGTCGCCGCCGACGCCTGCTCGACGAGCGCCGCATTGCGCTGCGTCGCTTCGTCCATCTGCGTGACGGCCACGTTGACCTGATGGATCCCGCCGCTCTGCTCCTGCGACGCCGTCGAAATCTCGCCGACGAACGTCGTCACGCGCCGCACAGCGCCGACGATCTCGTGGATCGACGCGCCCGCCTGGCCGATCAGCGTCGCGCCGACGTCGACGCGCGCCGTCGATTGCTCGATCAGCGTCTTGATCTCCTTCGCCGCGGCGGCGCTGCGCTGCGCGAGCGTGCGCACTTCCGACGCGACAACCGCGAAGCCTCGCCCTTGCTCGCCTGCACGCGCGGCCTCGACCGCCGCATTGAGCGCGAGGATGTTGGTCTGGAATGCAATCCCGTCGATCACCGAGATGATTTCGCCGACCTTCGCGGAGCTGTCGGCGATGCCGTTCATCGTCTCGACCGCCTCGGCCATCACGCTGCCGCCGGAGGATGCGATCCGCGACGCGTCGTCGGCGACCTGCGACGCATGCTGCGCGTGCTCGGCGGCCTGCCGCACGACGCTCGTCAGTTCCGCGATGCTCGACGCGGTTTCCTGGAGCGACGCGGCCTGCGCCTCGGTGCGCGCGGACAGGTCGTGATTGCCCGACGCGATTTCCGCGCTCGCGGTCGCGACCGACTCGGCATGCTCGCGCACCTCGAGCACGACGCCCGACAGGCTGGCCTGCATCGCCTGCAGCGCACGCAGCAGATCGGCGATCTCGTCGCGGCCGTTGACGTCGACCTCGCGGGTCAGGTCGCCGCTCGCGACCGCCTTCGCGCAGGCCACCGCCTTGTCGAGCGGCCGCAGGATGGTCCGGCTGAACATGAAGCTGCCGATCATCGCGAGGCCAAGCATGACGAGCATGATCGAGATGCTCGCGGTCGTCGCGTGCTGCGCATCGCGAATCGCCTGCGCGGACACGCCGGCGCTCTCATCGGCAATCATCCGCGCGGCGCGCTCGAGCAACGCGGCCGGTTCGCGGTCGATGCCCGCGACTGCCGCGTCGCCCACGGTCGGCTCGAAGCCGGCTGCCTTGAACGCGTCGAAACCACGCCGGTAGCCCTGCCCCATCGCGATGTGCGCGCGCATGAACTGCTCGACGAGCTGCTTGCTCTCGCCTGCCGGCAACTGCTTGTCGAGCTCGGCGGCGAGCGTGTCGACCGTGCGTTCGCGCTTCTGGAACGCGGTCCAGTACTTGTCCAGCTTCTCGGGCTGCTTGCCGCGCAGCAGCGTGTCCTTCCATTCCTGGACTTGCAGCTTGAACTGCACAAGCGTGCTCGACACGAGCCGCTCATTGGTCACGTTCGACTGGACATTGGTCGAGAACGTATCGATCGAACGGTTGAGGATGTGATTGCCGTAAAGGGCGCAGGAGAAAATCAGCAGCAACGCGACTGCGAATGCGAAAGGGATCTTGTAACTCAGCTTCATATCACGTGAATCGTCGGGGGCGGCGGCACCATGACGCAAATACATGGCCCCGGATTCTGTTAACGGCGCGCCAACGCCAAGCTTGAAGCGGAAAATGAAAATGACGTGCGTGCGGACTCGCTGCGCACATCGGGCGTGGCGCGACGACCGACCGGATCGGCGCATGGCGCGCCTCGAAATCTCACTTCGGCAAGATGGATTACGCGCCCAAAACGAAAAACCCCTTGATCCTACCGGATCAAGGGGTTTCGTATTTTGGCGGAGAGGGTGGGATTCGAACCCACGGTACGGGGAAACCGTACGCCTGATTTCGAGTCAGGTACATTCGACCACTCTGCCACCTCTCCTTCCTTACCGCCTTTCCCGGTTGGTCGTTTCCGGGAAAGACAAGATTATAGAACAATCTCTTCGAAACTTCCAAGCCCTTTTCACAAATTTTTTTGCGAGGGCTTCGGAAGCTTGCCGCCGCGCGATCTTACGACGCCTGTGCAGGCGCGTCGATACGCTCCAGACCACCCATGTACGGACGCAGCACCTCCGGCACCGTGACCGAACCGTCGGCGTTCTGGTAGTTCTCCAGCACCGCCACGAGCGTGCGGCCAACCGCGAGGCCCGAACCGTTCAGCGTATGCACGAGCTCAGGCTTGCCCTGCGCGTTGCGGAAGCGCGCCTGCATCCGGCGCGCCTGGAACGCCTCGGTGTTCGAGCAGCTCGAGATCTCGCGATAGGTGTTCTGCGCGGGCAGCCACACCTCGAGGTCGAAGGTCTTCGCCGCCGAGAAACCCATGTCACCCGTGCACAGCGCGAGCACGCGGTACGGCAGGCCGAGCTTCTGCAGGATCGCCTCGGCATGGCCGACCATCTCGTCGAGCGCGGCATACGACGCTTCCGGCGCGACGATCTGCACCATCTCGACCTTGTCGAACTGGTGCTGGCGAATCATCCCGCGCGTGTCGCGGCCGTACGAGCCAGCTTCCGAGCGGAAGCACGGCGAATGCGCGGTCAGCTTGATCGGCAGCGCGGACGCGTCGACGATCGATTCGCGCACGGTGTTCGTCAGCGAAATTTCCGACGTCGAGATCAGGTATTGCGTGATGGTGTGCTCGCCGCCGCCCTTCTCGACGCGGAACATGTCGTCCGCGAACTTCGGCAGCTGGCCCGTTCCGTACAGGATGTCCGGGTTCACGATGTAAGGCGTGTAGGTCTCGCTGTAGCCGTGCTGCTGCGTGTGCGTGTCGAGCATGAACTGCGCGAGCGCGCGGTGCAGGCGCGCGATCGGGCCGCGCAGCATCGTGAAGCGCGCGCCGGCGAGCTTCGCGCCGGTCTCGAAGTCGAGGCCGAGCGGCGTGCCGACGTCGACGTGATCCTTCACGTCGAAATCGAACGCGCGCGGCGTGCCCCAGCGCGTCACCTCGACGTTGTCGCTCTCGTCCTTGCCCACCGGCACACTCACGTGCGGCAGGTTCGGCATGCCCAGCAGCAGGTCGGAGACGCACGCCTGGATCTCGTCGAGCTTCGTGGCCGACGCCTTCATCTCGTCGCCGATGCCGCCGACTTCGGCCATCACGGCCGACGTGTCCTCGCCCCGCCCCTTCATCGCGCCGATCTGCTTGGAGAGGCTGTTGCGGCGCGCCTGCAGTTCTTCGGTGCGGGTTTGGATCGCGCGGCGCTCCGCTTCGAGTGCGGAAAACGCTGCGACGTCGAGGGTGTAGCCGCGATCGGCGAGGCGCTTGGCGACGCCGTCGAGGTCTTTGCGCAGCAACTGGATGTCGAGCATGGGAGGACAGGAAAAATCGTTGTGTGAGACGGGGATTCTAACGCACCGCGCGTCCGCCACGGCGCACGCGTGACGGATGCCGGGAGAACGCGCGCTAATCCTTCTTTCCCGCCTCGCGGTCGAGTTCGCGCAGCCATGCGAGCTTGTCGGCGATCTTCGATTCGAGCCCGCGCGGCACCGGCGCGTACCAGCGCGGCTCGCGCAGGCCGTCCGGCAGGTAGGTCTCGCCGGCCGCGTACGCATTCGGCTCGTCGTGCGCGTAACGGTACGCGTGGCCGTAGCCCAGCTCCTTCATCAGCCGGGTCGGCGCATTGCGCAAATGCACGGGCACTTCGCGCGACTTGTCCTGCTTCACGAACGCCATCGCCTGGTTGAACGCGTTGTAGCCGGCGTTGCTCTTCGCCGCGCACGCGAGATAGATCACCGCCTGCGCGAGCGCCAGCTCGCCCTCGGGCGAACCGAGCCGCTCGTAGGTCTCGGCCGCGTCGTTCGCGATCTGCATCGCGCGCGGATCGGCGAGACCGATGTCCTCCCACGCCATCCGCACGACGCGCCGCGCGAGATACTTCGGATCGGCGCCGCCGTCGAACATCCGGCACAGCCAGTACAGCGCGCCGTCCGGGCTCGAGCCGCGCACCGACTTGTGCAGCGCGGAAATCTGGTCGTAGAAGTTGTCGCCGCCCTTGTCGAAGCGGCGCGTGTTGAGCGTCATCGCGCTGCCGACAAACCCGGCGTCGACGGTCGTCACGCCCGCGGAAGACGCGGCCGTCTGCGCCTGTTCGAGCAGGTTCAGGAAGCGCCGCGCATCGCCGTCCGCATAGCCGATCAGCGTATCGACCGCCTTGTCGTCGAACGCGAGCCCATCGAGCGCGATGTCCTGCGCGCGGCGCAGCAACTGGCGCAGCTCGTCGTCGGAGAGCGACTTCAGCACGTAGACCTGCGCGCGCGACAGCAATGCCGAATTGACCTCGAAGCTCGGGTTCTCCGTGGTCGCGCCGATGAAGGTGACAAGCCCCGATTCGACGAACGGCAGCAGCGCGTCCTGCTGCCCCTTGTTGAAGCGGTGGATCTCGTCGACGAACAGGATCGTGTGGCGCCCGGTGCGGTTGAGCGTGTCCTGCGCGTGCTCCATCGCCTCGCGGATGTCCTTCACGCCGCCCAGCACCGCCGACAGTGCGATGAACTCGCAATCGAACGCCTGCGCGGTGAGCCGCGCGAGCGTGGTCTTGCCGACGCCGGGCGGCCCCCAGAGGATCATCGAATGCGGCTTGCCCGATTCGAACGCAAGCCGCAGCGGCTTGCCGTCGCCCAGCAAATGCGTCTGGCCGATCACCTCGGCGAGCGTCTTCGGCCGCAACGCCTCGGCGAGCGGCCGACGCGGTTCGACTTGAAACAGGTCGGACATGAACCCTGGCTCCACTTCATTCGAAGGCGGCCTGACACGGCCGCCGGACTCTGCATTATGACAGCCGCGCGACGCCGCCGCGCACCCAAACGAAGCGGGCCCGCCATCGCTGGCGAGCCCGCTCGAAGACGGCACGACCGGACGTTCAGCCGCTGATCACGTCGGCGCCCTTCGGCACGACGAACTTGAACGTGTCCGCCTTCAGCGGCGGATTGGTCTGCATGTTCGTGAAGGTCAGCAGCGTGACGTTGCCGAACACGTCGTGCAGTTCCATCGCGGCGAGCGTGCCGTTCCGGAAGCCGATGCCGATCCGCTGGAACTGCGTGTCCTGCGCCTTCGGCAGCATCTCGAGCCAGTCGATGCCGCCCTTCTCGCCCGCATCGCGCAGCGTGTAGTTCTTGTCCAGGTCGTTGCTGCCGAACAGAATCGCGGCCGGGCTCGCGCCGAGCGCGCCGGACAGCTTGCGCTCGGTGACCTGGTTCAGGTCCTTGTCGTACACGTAGAGCTTCTCGCCGTCGGCCTGCAGCACTTGCTGATACGGCTTCTGGTACGTCCAGACGAACTTGCCGGGACGCGAGAACACGAACGTGCCGCTCGAATTGTCGCTCGCCTTCGGCAGCGCCTGCGCGGCGCTCGCGCCCTTCGCGGGCGCCTTGACGATCTGCTGCGTGAAATCGCCCTTCGCCGAACGCACCTGCGCGACGAACGCCTTCAGCTGCTCGGTGCCGCTCGCGAACGCGTGCGACGCCGACAGCATCAGCGCCGCGCCGGCCAGCGCAGCGCCGAGCCAGCGCCGCGCGCCGCGCTGCGTCGATTGAACGGAATGGGCGGACGAATGTTGCTGCATATTGTGGTTTCCTCCTTGGGTGGCCGGCGCCGCGTGCGCCGCGGACTCATTCCGCGTCGTGCGCCGGCACAAGAATTTCGCGGTTGCCGCTCGACGACATCGCCGACACGAGCCCCGACTGCTCCATCTGTTCGAGCAGCCGCGCCGCGCGGTTGTAGCCGATGCGCAGATGGCGCTGCACGAGCGAGATCGACGCGCGGCGGTTCTTGATGACGATCTCGACCGCCTGGTCGTACAGCGGATCAGACTCGCCGCTGCCTTCGCCGGTTCCCGCGCCGGCCGAGCCCTCGTCGCCGTCGGCGGTGCCGCCTTCGAGCAGCCCCTCGATGTAGTTCGGCTCGCCCTGCTCCTTGAGCTTTTCGACAACGCGGTGCACCTCGTCGTCCGACACGAACGCACCGTGCACGCGCACCGGCAGCCCGGTGCCGGGCGCCAGGTAAAGCATGTCGCCCATGCCGAGCAGCGATTCGGCGCCCATCTGGTCGAGAATCGTGCGCGAGTCGATCTTCGACGACACCTGGAACGCGATCCGCGTCGGCACGTTCGCCTTGATCAGCCCGGTGATCACGTCGACCGACGGGCGCTGCGTCGCGAGGATCAGGTGGATGCCGGCCGCGCGCGCCTTCTGCGCGATCCGCGCGATCAGCTCCTCGACCTTCTTGCCGACGACCATCATCAGGTCGGCCAGCTCGTCGATCACGACGACGATGTGCGGCAGCCGGCCAAGCGGCTCCGGCTCCTCCGGCGTCAGGCTGAACGGATTCGGGATCTTCTCCTCGCGCTTCGCCGCCTCGTCGATCTTGTTGTTGTAGCCGGACAGGTTGCGTACGCCGAGCTTGCTCATCAGCTTGTAGCGGCGCTCCATCTCGGCGACGGTCCAGTTGAGCGCGTTGCCCGCCTGACGCATGTCGGTGACGACCGGGCACAGCAGGTGCGGGATGCCTTCGTAGACGCTCATTTCGAGCATCTTCGGATCGATCAGGATCAGGCGCACCTGCTCGGCGCTCGCCTTGTACAGCAGCGACAGGATCATCGCGTTGATCCCGACCGACTTGCCGGAGCCGGTCGTGCCGGCGACCAGCAGGTGCGGCATCTTCGCAAGGTCGGCGCACACCGGCTTGCCGCCGATGTCCTTGCCGAGGCCCATCGTGAGCAGCGACGGCGCGTCCGCGTAGACCTCGGAACCGAGGATCTCCGACAGGCGCACCGTCTGGCGGCGCTGGTTCGGCAGCTCGAGCGCCATGCAGTTCTTGCCGGGGATCGTCTCGACGACGCGGACCGACACGAGCGACAGCGAGCGCGCGAGATCCTTCGCCAGATTGACGATCTGGCTGCCCTTCACGCCAGTCGCGGGCTCGATCTCGTAGCGGGTCACGACCGGGCCGGGATACGCGGCCATGACGCTCACCTCGACGCCGAAGTCCTTCAGCTTCTTCTCGATCAGGCGCGACGTGAATTCGAGCGTATCGGCAGACACCGACTCCTGCGCCTGCGGCGCGGGATCGAGCAGCGCGATCGGCGGCAGCGTCGAGTCGCCCGGCAGGTCGGTGAACAGCGGCACCTGGCGCTCCTTCTCCACCCGCTCGGACTTCGCCGGCGTCACGACGGGCGGCACGATCGTCACCGGCTCGTGCTCCTCGATGCGCCCCCGCTCTTCCTCGACCTTGCCCTCGCGGCGCACGGCCGCGGCCTCGCCGAGCTTGCGGTCGCGCACGGCCTCGCGGCGCAGTTTCGCGATGTTGACGGCGGACAGGATCGCGTCGCCGACGCGCTCGGCGACCGACAGCCACGAAAAGCGGAAATACAGCGACAGGCCGATCGCGAGCGCGATCAGCAGCGCGAGCGTGCCGCCCGTGAAGCCGAACGCGTGCGACATCGCATGCGCGACCGCCTCGCCGACGACACCGCCCGGCGCGCGCGGCAATTGCACCTTGAGCGACCACATCCGCAGCGCCTCGATGCCGTCGCACGCGAGCAGCACGAGCACGAACGAAAGCGCCTCGGCCAGCCAGCCGACCGGCCGCTCGGGCTCGTCGGCAAGCGATTCGTGGCGGGTGATGCGGCGGTAATTGGCGGCGATCCGGCGCGCAAGCGGCACGATCAGCCAGTACGCGGACAGGCCGAACAGCCACAGGACGATGTCCGCCGTCCATGCGCCGACCCGGCCCGCCCAGTTCGAGAAGTGATCGACCTGCGCGGCGTGCGTCCAGCTCGGATCGCGCCGGCTGTAGCTCAACAGAGCCATCACCAGAAAGCCGCACAGCGCGACCTGGAGAATCCAGCGGATCTCCGTGAGGAGCTTCGACATCCGGTGCGGCAACGCCTGTGCCTGGGCGGAATAAGGAGCTTTTGCCATGAATCCGTATAGAAAGGGCGAGCCGCGCACGCTGCCGGCCCGCCGATCGTTCGATCCGGCCTATTGTAAACGCTGCGCCGCCCGGCCAAGTGTAAATGACGGTTACATACCGGCGCCGAAATCCGCGCCGGACGGGGGCCGGCCGGGAAAGGCCATCGCCCCGATTGAAACTGCCGTTCGGCAGCGCGGCACCCAGGCCTTTATAATGCCCGTCTGATACCCATCTCCGGCGGCATCCCGGTCAACCCCGACCGTCCGGCGGCGCCACCCCGTCTGCCGCGGCCGCCCTTTACGGATCTTGCACATGTCCACGCCCAAACACGCCAAAGTCCTGATTCTCGGTTCCGGCCCCGCCGGCTACACGGCCGCCGTCTACGCGGCGCGCGCCAACCTGTCCCCGGTGCTGATCACCGGCATCGCCCAGGGCGGCCAGCTGATGACCACGACCGACGTCGAGAACTGGCCGGCGGACGCGAAAGGCGTGCAGGGCCCCGAGCTGATGCAGCGTTTCCTCGAGCATGCGGAGCGCTTCAACACCGAGATCCTGTTCGATCACATCCACACCGCGAAGCTCCACGAAAAGCCGATCCGCCTGATCGGCGACGCCGGCGAATACACCTGCGACGCGCTGATCATCGCGACCGGCGCATCGGCGCAGTATCTCGGCCTGCCGTCCGAGGAAGCATTCATGGGCAAGGGCGTGTCGGCCTGCGCGACCTGCGACGGCTTCTTCTACCGCAACCAGGAAGTCGCGGTCATCGGCGGCGGCAACACCGCGGTCGAGGAAGCGCTCTACCTGACCGGCATCGCGAAGAAGGTCACGGTGATCCACCGCCGCGACAAGTTCCGCGCCGAGCCGATCCTCGTCGACCGCCTGCTCGAGAAGGAGAAGGAAGGCGTCGTCGAGATCAAGTGGAACCACGTGCTCGACGAAGTGACGGGCGACGATTCGGGCGTGTCGGGCCTGCGCATCAAGGACGTGCAGACCGGCGCGACGGAGGACCTCGCGGTGCAGGGCCTGTTCGTCGCGATCGGCCACAAGCCGAACACGGACATCTTCCAGGGCCAGCTCGAGATGAAGGACGGCTACATCATGACGAAGAGCGGCCTGTCGGGCAACGCGACGGCGACGAGCGTGCCGGGCGTGTTCGCCGCCGGCGACGTGCAGGATCACGTCTACCGCCAGGCGATCACGAGCGCGGGCACGGGCTGCATGGCCGCGCTCGACGCGCAGCGCTACGTCGAAAGCCTGCACGACCGCAAGTAAGCAGTCCGGTGGGCGGGCCATCCCGGGGCAGGCCATCCTGAGGCGGCCCCCATCCCGGGGCGGGCGCTACAATGGCGTCCGCTGCCGCGCCGTCTGCCTGCCTCAAGGCCGCTGCCGTCGCGCAGCGGCTTTTTTTATGTGCCGCGCGCCGCGCGCGGCCATCCGTCCTGCGTTTGACATCATGGCGAAAAACCAGCCCCATCCGAGCGATCCCGCGAAGCGGCAAGCCGCCGTCCGCCCCGCGAAACCCGCCCCTGCGGCGCCTGCCGCGCCCGCGCCCGCCGCGCTGCGCGGCCAGGGCCTCGCCGGACTCGGCGCCCTGCGCACGACGCTCAAGGGCGAAGCCGAGCGCCGCGAGCGCGAGCGCACCGAAACCGCGAAAGCGGCGCGTCAGGCCGAAGCCGACGCGAACCTGTTCCGCGCCGAAATCGGCGCGGTCAAGCCGCTCGACGCGCCACCGCGCGCGGCGGCCAGCCGCGCGCAGCCCGCGCCCGTGCCCCAGCAGACGCAGCGCGACGAAGAGGCCGTGCTCGGCGAGACGCTGTCCGACGAGTTCGATCCGGAGACGCTGCTCGACAGCGACGAGGCGCTCTACTACCACCGCCCCGGCGTGAGCGGCGACGTGGTGCGCAAGCTGAGGAGCGGCGCATGGATCGTGCAGGCGCAGCTCGACCTGCACGGGATGCGGCGCGACGAGGCGCGCGACGCGCTCGCGGCATTCATCCGCGAATCAGGCAAGAAGGGCCTGCGCTGCCTGCGCGTGATCCACGGCAAGGGGCTCGGCTCGATCGGCAAGGAGCCGGTGCTGAAGGGCAAGGTGCGCGCGTGGCTCGTGCAGAAGGAAGAAGTGATCGCGTTCTGCGAGGCGCGCAGCCACGACGGCGGCGCCGGCGCCGTGCTGGTGCTGCTGCAGCCGTCGGCCGCGCCCGGCGATCGGGGGCCGTGTGCCGCATCCTAGGCTGACGCTCGCGATCGCCGTGCTCGAGGCGATCGCGACGCTCGCGTTCGCGATCTCCGGTTTCGTCGAGGCGCGCAAGAACCGGCTCGATTCGGTCGGCACCTTCGTCGTCGCGCTCGCGACCGCGTTCGGCGGCGGCACGCTGCGCGACATCCTGCTGGAACGCCGCCCGTTCTACTGGGTCGTGCACGACGGCTACGTGATGGCGATCTTCGCGCTGGCGCTGTTCGCGCCGGTCGTGCTGCGGATGGTGTCGCGGCTGTCGGCCGAGCGGATGCTGCTGGTCGCCGACGCGGTCGGGCTCGGCATCTTCAGCATCTCGGGCACGTCGATCGCGCTCGACGCGGAAATGCCGCCGTTCATCGCGGTGATGATGGGCGTGATCACCGGTGTCGTCGGCGGGATCATCCGCGACGTGCTGTGCAACGACATCCCGCTGATCCTGCGCGATTCGCGGCCGTATGCGACCTGCGCGTTCGTCGGCTGCTGGTTCTATCTGCTGCTCGTCCAGACGCAGTTCGATTCCGTGTACAGCGTGCTGCTTGCCACGGGCTTCATCCTCGTCGCCCGGCTCGTCACATACAAGTTCGACGTCCGG
>Ga0335069_10009980_pt1 | contig 13494 bp, 11 predicted proteins | sample Lox_Sample_11_FD_206714 | JGI IMG/M metagenome (GOLD analysis project Ga0335069, IMG submission 206714) | Soil microbial communities from Loxahatchee National Wildlife Refuge, Florida, United States - Lox_Sample_1.1 | ecosystem: Environmental > Terrestrial > Soil > Wetlands | place: USA... | reverse complement strand
CGGCGGACAACCGATCCAGACGTTCACGCCGCGCGCCGCCCTGGCACACGGTATTGCCCACATCCCGCCCGACCGTCACCGCGAAGGTCTCGTGCTGGGCATGTCCGTCGAAGAAAACCTGCTGCTCAGTCGCGCCCTGCTCGAACGGTTCAGCCGGCGCGGGCTGATACAGCGGCAGGATGCTCGTGAGTTCGGCCGCGCGCTGGCGCAGCAGTACGCGGTCAGCTACGCGAGCCTCGATGCACCCGTACGCTCGTTGTCCGGCGGCAACCAGCAACGCATCGTCGTGGCGCGCGAGTTGGCGCAGCAACCGATCGTGCTGATCACCTCCAATCCGACGCGCGGGTTGGATTTCGCCGCGACGCGCGCCGTGGCCGATGCGCTCATCGAGGTGGCGCGACGCGGCTGCGCCGTCGTCGTCATTTCGACTGATCTCGACGAAGTGCTCGATCTCAGTGACCGTGTGCGCGTGCTGTATCGCGGCCACCTGAGCACCGCGCTCGTGCCGCCGATCGACGCCGAGCATCTCGGCCTGCTGATGGCGGGAGCCGCGGCGTAGGTCGACGCCAGCGGTGCCGGGGGGGCCGTCATGAGGCAGCTCGTTGCACGCGTCTTCCCGTCGCTCGTCGCGCTGATTGGCGCGTTGGCGGTGAGTGCCTTGATCGTCGCCGCCTCCGGCCACAATCCCGCCGTCGCCTTCGAGGCGCTGGTGAGCGGCGCCTTCGGCAGCGTCGACAGCTTGTCCGAGGTCGGAGTGAAGGCCTGCCCGCTGCTGCTCGCCGGCCTGGCGATCGCCGTCTCGTTTCAGGCGGGGGTGTGGAACATCGGCGTCGAAGGGCAGTTGCTGATGGGAGCCTTGGCGATGGCGGCGTTTGGCAGCTGGGGCGCGAGGCTGCCGGCGTGGCTCGATCTGGGAACCGATCTCGTCGTTGCCGCCGGGCTCGGTGCGGCGTGGGCCGGCATTGCGGGACAGCTGAAGCTGCGCCGCAACGTCAACGAGGTCATCAGCACCATCATGCTCAACTTCGTCGCCCTCGGGCTCATCAGCTACCTGGTGCAAGGGCCGTTGATGGAAGCGGGCGGGCGCTACCCGCAGACCGATGCCATCCTCCCAGGTCTATGGATGCCGCGTTTGGCCCCGCCGCATCGCGTCCATCTCGGGCTAGTGCTCGCGTTGCTGATAGCGGCGGCCGTGCAGGTGCTGCTGTATCGCACCGTGGCCGGCTACGAGATGCGCGCCGCCGGGCTCAACCCGGACGCCGCGCGACTGGCCGGCATCGACGTCGATCGCCGTCTGCTCTTCGCTTTGATGCTCAGCGGCGCGCTCGCCGGCCTCGCCGGCGGCATCGAGGTCAGCGCCGTCACCCACCGTCTCTACGAGCGTTTCTCCCCCGGCTGGGGCTTCACAGCCATCGCGGTCGGCTTGCTCGGGCGCCTGTCGCCCGCCGGCGTCGTCGTCGCGGCGTTCCTCTTCGGGGCGCTCGATGCCGGGTCCAACGCCATGCAACGCGTGGCCGGCGTGTCGTCGGTGCTGGTGTCGATCATCCAAGCCACGGTCATCTTCTTCCTGGTGGCCTTGGAGCGCGGGCGCTGGTTGCCGGGCTTTCTCTCAGCAGAGCAGCCGCCGTCGTAGTGGGTGTGCTGACGGCAAGCCCTCCGGTGGCACCGGCTTCCAGCCGATGGGCGCGGCGCATGGGCGCGGCGCTTCAGCAACCCATTGGCGAGTAACAGAGCGAGCACGATCGTGAGCGACATCGGGACCGGCCAATCACCGCACCGGAGAGATTCTTGTGTTGTGCGAGCGGCGCGATGAAAGCTGCTCAATTTGTGGTGTACTGGCACACAATCACCGTTGATGGTCTCTAGTTCCACGGTGGTTTCAGCCCGAAGACACGCAATTTGTCCTCAAGTTCCTGAGGTATTGGCAAGAGTTGTGGATCGCGTTCCGGGGGGCGTGCCTGCCGCGCCCGTGGCATGTCCGAATCCGTCCCGATTGCGGTCACCGTGTCCGAAGCCTCGGAAGGTCACGTCGGCTTGATGAGTGCGGGAGACGACCGTCGTTGACATGAGTCATTGACAGTCGTCAGTGAAGCGTTGTAGTGGGGCGCATGCTGGGAACGCTGAGCGCGCCGGAGGCAGTCTCGCGCCGTGCGCTACAACGCCGGGAAACGCGAGAGCGCATCTACGAGGCTGCATTGCAGGAGATCGCGCGGTCCGGGCTGGCGGCGGCTGATGTGGGGGCGATCACAGCAGCAGCAGGCGTCGCCCGGGGCACCTTCTATTTCCATTTTCCGACCAAGGAGGATGTGCTGGTCGCGCTTGAGCAACGCGAACAGCTCCGCATCATCGCCAGCCTCGAACGACGGGGAGCATCGGCAGGCGATCTTCGGGCGGTGCTTGCGGCCATCGTCCGAGAGGTTCGTGCCGCCGAACGGCGGCTCGGTCCGCGCCTGTTAAGCGACATGCTCTCGATTCACTTCGCCCCGGCGTCAGCCGACGGCGGCCGGCTCGACGACCATCCGCTTGCGATCTTCGTCGTCAACGCCGTACGCGAAGCTCGACGAACTGGCGGCGTCAGGACCGAGGTCGACGCGCGTGAAGTCGCCCTGATTTTCCTCACTGGCCTGTACGCGTTGCTCGCTACCTGTGGTAGGCCCAGCAGGGAGCGCGATGCACTGCTCGACACCTACGTGGCGACCATTCTCGACGGGGTGGTTACGGCATGAGCAGCGGCACGGGCATCGACGGCTACCGGCGATATCTTGCCGAACGCAACGGCACTCCCGACCTTTCGCGTCGTCGGTTGGAGCGACGGGAGGAGTTCTTCGCATCGATCGAAGCAACACCGATTCGATCGCGCCGCACAGTTGATCGAGACGCCTTCTTGCGAAACTTGCGTCGCCGGCACCCCGAGGCGGGCCTCGAACGCGAGCTTGCATGGCTGCTCGCGACCGCGAAGTTGAACCAGACCGAGCGGTTTGGTGTCGGGCTCGGAGAGATCTACGGCCGCAACAGCACCCCCGACACTCCGCCTGAGAGGGTCTACGTGGAGTTGGAGGAGCACTACCACAGCCGGTTGCTCGCTTACGTGCTCGCTATGTTCGACCTGCCGTTTCAGGTCGTTCCGCCGCCGTTGGTGATGCGACAGTTCGTCAAGCTGAACGTATTCCTGCCCGAACGCCCCGGGATGCCGTTTGTCGGAGCCGCCGAGATGGCGGGCTGCGTCATGTTCGCCGAGCTACGCCGCGCCGGCGTCGCGATCTTCGGCGACGAGCCGGAAGTCGCGGCGCGCATAGCTTCGCTCTACGACGAGATCCTGACCGACGAGATCGGTCACGTTGGTTACTGCGCCGCCCGCTGCTCCCCCATCGGAAGAAGGATCATGCGTGCGCTCTATCCACACCTCGGCCGGCTCGTCGCGCGCCAGACTCCCGAGATCCTCCTCGTGGTAGACCGCCATGATCTTTACGAACGTCTTGACCGGCCGTTCGACATCGCCGCGCTCACCCGGGAAGTACCGATGCCGACGTTCATTGCTGCTGTACCTTGAAGCGCAGAATCAGCACGGCGATCTGCGCGACTACTCGCGCGGACTTCGTTTCTGATCGGTGGTAGGGGTGTCCATTTCCATCAGAATCGCGGACATTCGGACAATCGCTTAGCAAGCTGGCCGGTCGGGGAAACCAGGATCTAAGCCACCGATTTTCGCGACGGACGCCAGATGGATTCGGTCAGCGTGTCCGAATCCTCGACGAATTCGGACAGCGGGCCGATGTGCGTGGGTGGATTCGGAAAGCGATTCAGGCCGCACCAGCGTTCGGTCCGCGCCGCCTCGTCGCCTGCTGTGCGCCGTCCACGAACGTGATCCCGGCCCGCACGAGGGGCAGGAGGTGGGTGCCGTCGAGCCGTCGCCACCGGGCCTGCGCCATCTCGAGGAGCTTGTAAGCCATCAGGAGCCCCTTCGTCCGCGAGCCTGCCCCCTTCGTGACTCGCTGCCGCAGCCGCACCGTCGCGAACGGGGACTCGATCACGTTCGACGTGCGGAGATGCTTCCAGTGCTCGGCGGGGAACTCGAAAAACGTGAGCAGCACGTCCGCGTCCTTCTCCAGGGTTTCGACGGCCTTCGGATACTTGGCACCGTACTCGGTGGCGAAGCGTGCGATCGCCTCGCGGGCGTTCTCTCGGGTCTCGGCGTACATCACCTCGTGGAGCGCGGCCTTCACGCGCGGCTGGAGTCGCTTCGGGAGCTTGTCGAGAATGTTGCCGAGCTTGTGGAACCAATCCCGCTGCTCGCGGGTCTTCGGCCACACGTCGCGCACGGCGGCCCAGAAGCCGAGCGCCCCGTCGCCCACGGCCACGACGGGCGGCTTCATCCCCCGCCGCTTCAGGTCGCGGAGCACCGTCTTCCAGCTCTCCGCACTCTCCCGGTAGCCGTCCTCCACCGCGATCAGCTCCTTCGTCCCATCCGGCCGCACGCCGATCATCACGAGCGTGCAGAGGCGGTCATCCTCCAGGCGGACATTGAAGTGCACGCCATCGACCCATACGTACACGTAGTCGCGATCCGCGAGGCTGCGCTTCTGGAAAGCGCGGTACTCCATCTCCCACTCGTTGGTCAGCCGGGCGATGTTGGTGGCGGACAATCCGGCGGCGTCGTCCCCGAGTAACGCCGCCAGCGCCTCGCGGAAGTCACCAGTGGACAGCCCCCGCAGGTAGAGCACGGGCAAGACCTCGGCGACCTTCGGGGAGCGGCGCATGTACGGCGGCAGGATACGGCTCGTGAACCGGCGTCGCTCGCCGTCTTGGTCTGTCCGCCGGTCGTTCACGCGGGGCGCACTCAGGGGAATGGTGCCGGAACCAACCGTCACCGTCCGGGTGCGGCCCCGGCCGTTGCGGACGACCAAGGCGTGACCGTCGGCGTCGCGTTCGTCTCGGTGCGCCTCCAAGTAGGCGGCAACCTCGGCGTCTAGCGCCGCTACGAGCATCCGGCGTGCTCCCTCGTGGGCGATCTCGTCGAGCAGGGAGCGCCCGTCTGCTTCTTCCCGCACCTCGGTGCCGAGGACCCTCAACATGGCTGCTGCCTCCTTCCCCCCCGCTCCCTTGGGGGCGGCGGTCGATCAGCTTGGCAGATACGCCGCCGGTGTCACGGGCTCCACGATCCACAACTTCCGGTCATACCTCACAAGTTCCTTTCGTTCGCGGTTTGGTGCAAGTACCCCATCGCTACGTGACTTTAACAAGCCATTTGCAGCTGCGATATCTCTGGCACTGCCGGCGTCCCCGACACGATTGCGCGGATGATCTCGATCTCTGCCTTTGACAGCTGGAGCGCGTGACGCCGGTAGTCGAGGAAAGCCTCCCAGGCTATCGGCACCCATTTGGCGACAATCTCGCTCCCTATGGTCGTCGCGTATGCGCGTATCTCCGGCTGCGCATGCGCATCCATCCGCAGATTGAGAAAGTGAAGTAGGTTGTGGAGATCAATCTTCCAGTACGCCTCCGTGTACGTAGACAACGGAAGGGCCACACGACGGCCAGGCTCTCGGTCCGCTCAGGTTCCCCGCTGTTGCTCGGACCCGCAACGGTGGGCGACCGCTTGGCTCGTGTGCTAGGTAATGCAGGATTGCACTGCAACGGAGACTCCATGACTGATCTGCCCGAGCACGCCCAACGCAACCGCACCTTGTGGGACGAGTGGGCCGCGAACTTCGTCGCCTCCGGCGAGCGCAGCTGGGGACGCGAGACGCCCAAGTGGGGCGTCTTCGGCATTCCCGAATCGCAGGTCGGCGTCCTCCCCGACGACCTTGCCGGCAAGGATGCGATCGAGCTCGGCTGCGGCACGGCCTACATCTCGGCCTGGCTGGCGCGACGCGGCGCGCGCGTCGTCGGCATCGACAACTCCGAGGCGCAGCTCGCCACGGCGCGCCGCCTGCAACGCGAACACGGCCTCGAGTTTCCGCTGCTGCACGGCAACGCCGAAGCGGTGCCCTACCCCGACGCCAGCTTCGACTTTGCCATCTCGGAGTACGGCGCCTGCCTGTGGGCCGATCCGCAACGCTGGGTCCCCGAAGCCGCACGCCTGCTGCGCCCGGGCGGCCGGCTCACCTTTCTGGTCAATTCATATCTCATGAGCCTGTGCACGCCGGAAGAGGACGGGATCGCCGCCACCGACCGGTTACTGCGCCCGGCGTTCGGCCTGTATCGCGTCGAGTGGCCGGGCGACCATGGTGTCGAGTTTCACCTCTCGCACGGCGACTGGATCCGTCTGCTGCGCCGCTCCGGGTTCGAGATCGATGATCTGATCGAGCTGCGCCCTGAGCCGGGGGCGACGACGCGCTATCCGTTCGTCACGCTCGAATGGGCCCGGCAATGGCCGTGCGAAGAGGTGTGGAAGGTTCGCAAGCGCGCGTGATCAGGGATCGGGTCGTGCCTCAAGTTCGCATCTCACGTCTACGACCACGTTTTTCGAACCTCTCCCCCGACCCCTCTCCGGGTCGGAGAGGGGATGGAAAGCCAAGGCATCTCTTCCCCCTTCCCTCGCAGGGAAGGGGGTCGGGGGGTTAGGTCTTGCCTGCGTGCCGGGCCAAGTTGAGCCACTAGCCGGGATCGGCAGAGGATTGGCAGACCGCCATGCTTCGCATATATGGATCGTTCACACGCGCGCATGCCAACGCAGAGGAGGACTCTCATCATGATGAAGTGGCGCCTCGGGTCACGATCGATGGCGACGTTACTCGCCGGCATTCTCACCACCGGCCTCGCCGCCCACACCGCGGCGGCGGCCGATCCAACGGTGCCACCCACCGCAACCGAGGTCCCCACCAACACGCCGCTCGGCATCGACACGCCGCTGCCCAAGTGGACGTCCCCTGAGTCCCGCTTGCTCGAGCACGTCTGGTGGAATCAACCGGATGTCGTAAAGGCGGCTGCACTGACCGACCGGCAACGCAAGCAGATGGACGATCTGCTCACGCAGGGGCTCAACGACGAACGCGCCTCACAGCAAAAGCAGCGCGAGCAACGGGTCGCCTTCGAAGACGCCGTCACCAAGGGGGACTGGACTGCGGCGCTGCAAGCAGCCAATGGTCTGGGTGACGCCGTCGCGGCGCAAACCACACGCCAGAATACCCTCAAGATCGACGCGCTGAAGTTGCTCGAGGACAGCCAACGGCAAATCCTGACGACCCAATACAACTACCTCCTGCGACGGCCGTGGATGATCGGTGTGCCACTGGCAACCGGCATCCGCATGCGCGGAGGGACCGCCCCGCAACCGCCACGGCAGCCGTGACCGTGGCGCCGCCGACGAGCACGTACCGAGTGGACGGAATCGATGTTGGATGCGTCGGCTGACCGCCTGACGGCGGCGCAGCGCGACGCACTCGCCGAAGAGATCGCACGCTTCACGGCGCCGACGCGCGTTCGCGGGAAATTCTACGCGGCAAGCGGCCGTGTCGGACGCGTACGCTTCGACGGCGACTGCATCCGCGCCACCGTGCAAGGGACGGAACGGTACGAAACCCTGTGGGAGTGGCTCGGAGACGGCTGGGAGTCCGACTGCAGTTGTCCCGTCGCACCCGACTGCAAGCACGCCTATGCGCTGGCGTGCTGCATCCTCGGCGACCCCGCGGCGAGCGCCCCGTCTCCACGTCGCGCCGCGACGACTCCGCGCGTCGCGGACCTGCTGCAACGGGCCAAGAAGAACACACCAGGCAGCCCGCCACACGCGCCGGTGAGCCCGGTGTTGGAGCGCTTGTGTGCGGCGCGCAATGCCTGGGAACGCGAGCGCTACTTCACGCAGCTGGTCGGTCAACGCGCCGGTGGCAGCTTGGCGCCGTATGTGGCACCGTTCGCCGAGATCTTGCGCGAACCCGACCCGGATCTCCTCTGCTGGCGCCTGGCCAATGAAATTCCGCGCCACGCCGACGGCTGGCTGCCGCCGGCGCTCGCCCGGTTTCAGGATCGTCCGGATCTCGCCGCGCGCGCCGCGCAGCAGGCCCGGCGCGCCTTCGCACACGAGCTGCTGCAGTGGGCGCAGCAGCAGCGGCAGGCCGCCACGCAGCGCAGCGTGCGCGTCGTCTTCGGCTTGGAGGCCCGCCACGGCGAGGACATCGGCGTGTCCATCGAAGCGCGGGTCACCACGCCGCGGCTGGCCGACGCACCGCGCACGCCGACGCAACTGCAGCAGCTGCGCAACGAGCTGCGGCGCACCCCCGGTCTCTTCGCGCCGGATCAGGCCGCCTTGCTCGCGTGGCTGACCGAGCATCACGTCGGCGGCACCGAGCCGCACTACGGCGCCTACGCCAGCACGCGGTGGATCTCGGGAACGACGCTGAAGGCCCTGCTCCCACTCGTCTCCGATTCACCGCTCGCTTCCTGGGACACCGACCTCGCGCCGGAGTTGGCGGCGCGCGCCGGCGTCCGCCCGGGTGGCCCCGTGCGGCTCGCCGCCACAGCCGCGCGCTTGCTGCCGGTCTGCGTCGTGCGCGATGACACGGTGTACGTCGACTTCCAGTTTGTATGGCCGGACGGTCGCCAGCAGGGGCTCGATGATGCCCTGTACCTGCGCGGCTCCGACGAATGGTCGCGTCTGCAGCCGAGCTTCGTGCTGGTGCGCGGCGAGTTCTCCCTGATCATCGAAGAACCGCCCGAATCGCTGCTGCAGCGCTGCCGCAACGCCGGTGGGTTGCCGGTGCCGCCGCAGGAGCGCGCCGAGATCGTCGGCCTCCTGGCGGCCGGCTTTCCGCATCTGCACAACACGCTCGCCGCCCACACCCGATTTCATACGGTCCAACCCGCCATCGCCCTCGACTTGCGCGACGATGACTGGTTGCAGATTCGCCTGTTCGCATCCACCGGATCCCTGCCGTGGTGCCCCGGTCGGGTCGCGCCCGCCGAGGCCATCGTCTTCGAATACACCGCCGAGCGGCGTTGGGTGGCGCAGCGACCGACGGCCGAGGCGACTGACGCTTCGACCCCCCGTGCCTATGCCGGCATCGCGGAGAGTGAACCGGCGGCGCCGCTCGCCCAATCCGTCACCTCGCACGACGATACGATGGCCGAGCGCGCCGTTGTCGATCCCTGGCTCGACGCGCCGGATCCCGGCTGTGTCGAGCCGGCGCTCGCCTGGCTTGCGACGACGGCTGCGGGGCCCGGCACCAAGAGGGGGCCTGGAGGACGTGGAACGGCCGCCGCGGATCGTAGCGTCGGCTGGTGGCTGCAGGCGAGTCGCGCCCGCATGGACGCCTTCGCCGATGCCTGGGAGCAGCGACCCAAGGCGGTCACCTACTTCGGCACGCCGCGGGTGCGACGCCTGTTGAGCGGCGAGGAGCGCGTCACCCCCATTCTGCACATCGAATCGAGTGGGATGGATTGGTTCTCCGTGTCGGCGCAGTGGGAAGCCGAGGGCCTGCAACTCTCCGACGATGATCTCGCCAAGCTGCGCGCCGCGACGACGCGCTTCGTCAAGCTCTCGTCCGGCTGGGTGCGGCGCGACCTCTCGGTGCTGCACGACGAGACCGCCGAGCTCTTGGCGGATCTCGGCATCGAGGCCGGACACGCCAAGCAACGGCTGAGCGTCTGGCAGCTCGCCGGCGCCAAGCCCGAGAGTCTGCAGGCACTCGAACGGTTCGGCGCCGACGCCGCGACGCTGCGGACAGCGCACCAGCTGCGCCAGCGGGTGGCCAGCTTCGCGGGGTTGGCACCCGTCCCGCAACCGTCCGGACTGATCGCCGAGCTGCGTCCGTATCAACACCGCGGTCTCGATTTTCTCGCCTACGCTTCGTCGCTCGGCATCGGCGCCGTGCTCGCCGACGACATGGGCCTGGGGAAGACCGTGCAGGCGTTGGCGTGGGTCGTCCACCTCATCGAGCAGGACCCCGCCGGCGGCCCAACGCTCGTCGTGTGCCCGGCGTCGGTGGTGCACAACTGGGCACGCGAGGCGGAGCGCTTCGCGCCGGGCTTGCGGGTCTTGCTGCTGACCAGCGGCGGCGCGCGGCACGCGCTGCGCCGGGAGATCCCGAGCCACGATCTGATCGTCACCAATTACGCGCTGCTCCGGCGTGACCTCAACGCCTGGCGCGCGACCGAGCTGCGCGCCGCGATTCTCGATGAAGCGCAGAACATCAAGAACCCGGACGCCGCCGTGACGCACGCGGCATCCGCCCTGCAGGCCCGCCATCGCCTCGCGCTCACCGGGACGCCGTTGGAGAACCGCGCGCTCGATTTGTGGAGCATCGTCAATTTCGTCAACCCGGGCTACCTCGGCAACCGTACGCAGTTCCAAAGCCGCTTCGATCGCCCCGATGCGCCGCCGCACGTTCGCACCCTGCTGGCCGCGAAGCTGCGGCCGGTGCTTCTGCGGCGGACGAAGCGGGAGGTCGCTCCCGAGTTGCCCGAGCGCATCGAGGAGCGCCTCGACTGCGAGCTGACCGACGGCCAACGTCATCTGTATCTCGCCGAGCTGCGCCGCAGTCGCGCCCTCGTCGAGCAATTGAGCGCCGCGCCCGGCGGCATCACGCAAAACAAGATTCACATCCTTGCCGCACTGACGCGCCTGCGCCAGATCTGCTGCCATCCGGCACTCGCGGGCGGCAAGGCGGGCCTGGGCTCGGGAAAGTTCGAGGCGCTCTTCGAGCTGCTCGAACCGCTGCTCGCCGAAGGGCACAAGGTGCTGCTGTTCTCGCAGTTCGTCCAGTGCCTGACGCTGCTGCGGACGGCGCTGCGGCAGCGCGACATCGCGCATCACGTGTTGACCGGCCAGACGACGCGGCGCCGGGAAGTCGTCGATGCCTTCCAGGCCGACACCCGGCCGTGCGTGTTTCTGATCTCCCTCAAGGCCGGCGGCACCGGCCTCAATCTGACCGCGGCGAGCTACGTCGTGTTGTTCGATCCGTGGTGGAATCCGGCGGTCGAAGCGCAGGCGATCGACCGCACGCATCGCATCGGCCAAGACCGCACGGTGATCGCCTACCGCATGATGACGCGCGGCACGATCGAGGAGAAGATCTGGGAGCTGCAGCAGCGCAAGGCGGCGCTGGCGCGCGACATCCTCGGTGAAGGCAGCTTCGCGCGCGCGCTCACCCGCGGCGATCTCGACTACCTGCTCGCCGAGACCTGAACCCGGCGCAGCGGCCCTGGTCGGCTGGCCACCGGGTCATCGTTCAAAGTTCTCCGCCGCCGTCGTTCGAAACTGTGCGGTCGCCGGCGCCGATCGGTATGCCCGGGCGCTCCCCGCCTTGGCACTTCCCTTGCCCCTCTCCGAGGCATTCAACCGGAGGTGCGGCATGCAACTGGTGGCGACGGGGAAGTGGTCGAAGACGGAGAAGCGGTGGAAGATGCTGGTGGCGTTGCGCCGCCCGTCGGAAGGGACTGACGCAGCGTCGGCACGGGCTCGACGCCGTGGGACCGCGACGACTCCAGGCCAGGTCGTACAGCTGGCCGATCGCCGCTAGAAGCGCGCGGCGGCAATCGCCTTCTGCCAGCCGTGGAAGCGGCTGTCCCGCTGGTCCTGGCTCCACTGCGGCTCGAAGACTCGGCCGGCGCGCCGGGCGTGCGCGAGCGCATCGAGGTTGGGCCACACGCCGGTAGCCAACCCGGCGAGATAGGCGGCACCGAGCGCCGACGCTTGCACCGATTGCGGGCGTTCGACCGGCACACCGAGGACGTCGGCGAGATGTTGCAGCAGAAAGTCGTTCACCGCCGCGCCGCCGTCGACGCGCAAGCACGGCGGGGTCGCGATAGCGGCGTCATCGAGTAACGTGTCCAAGACCTCACGACTGCGATAAGCGATCCCCTCGAGGGCGGCGCGCACCACGTGCGCGCGCGTCGTGGCGCGCGACAGTCCACCGATCACGGCGCGCGCCCCCATGTCCATGTACGGCGTGCCCAATCCTTGAAACGCCGGCACCACCCACACGCCGCCCGAGTCCGCCACCGATGCCGCCAGCGCGTCACTGTCCTCGACACGGTCGAGGACGCCGAGACCGTCGCGCAGCCATTGGACGGCAGCCCCCGCACTGATCGCGGTCCCCTCGAGGCAGTAGGGACGCATGCCGTCCAACCCCCACAGGATCAGGGGATAGGCACCGCGCTGGGAGATGACCGGCGTCATCCCGGTGTGCACGTCGACCATCGCCGACGTACCGAAGGTAATCTTGACCGCGCCGGGTTCGACTCCCAGCTCGCCGAACATCGCGGCTTGCTGATCGCCCGCGATGCCCGCGACGGGCACCGCCGCACCGAACGCTGCCGTCGTGCTGCAGCCGTACACTTCGCTCGACGATCGGATCGCCGGCAGCATGGCCGTGGGGATATCGAGCGCCGCCAGCACCTGCCGATCCCACGCCCCTTGCACCAGGTCGTAGAGGGTCGTGCACGAGGCGTTGGAATGATCGGTCACGTGTGCCGCGCCGCCTGTGAGCTTCCACACCAGCCAACTGTCGACGGTACCGAAGCACAGCTCACCTGCGGCGGCGCGCCGCACGCCGTCAGGCACGCGGCGCAGGACCCATTCCAGCTTCGTGGCCGAGGCCATGGCATTGGTGAACACGCCACGCGCCAACAGCTCCGGTACCCGCGCCGCCGTCCGCACGTCCTGCCACACGATCGCCGGATGCACCGCGCGCCCCGCGGCGCGCTCCCACACGAGGGTGGTGGCGCGCTGGTTACAGACTCCGATGGCCGCGACATCGCCGGGCGCGACGTCCGCCGCGTGCAGCGCCCGCCCGCACACCGCGCGGGTCGCGTCCCAGATGCCCTCGGCGTCGAGCTCGACCCAACCGGGCTGCGGGTAGGACGGGGTCAGCTCCTGATAAGCGCTGCCGACGACGCCGCTGCGCTCGTCGAAGACCATCGCGCGCACGCCCGTCGTGCCTTCGTCGATGGCGAGAACGTGCGCCATGAGTCAGCGGGGCGAATGAGACGCAGAAGACCGGGAATCGGAAACTCGAAACCGGCCATCGCGAAGTTCTGAGACATCCGCGTTTACCGGTCTCTCATTTCCGATTTCCCGTCTCCGCTTTCTCATTCTCCTCATCAGTCCGGAATCAGCGCCCCGGTATTCATGATGCCGTTGGGATCGAGGCTGCGCTTGATGCGACGCAGCACGTCCACACCGATGCCGAGCTCTTGGGTCATCCAGGGTGGGCGCAGGCGGCCGATGCCGTGGTGGTGCGAGATCGTCCCGTGGCAGCGCAGGGTCGCGTCCATCGCCTGCGCCCAGCACTGCAGGTAGGTCGCCTCGCCGCGCTCGGGATCCTCGGGTCGCGCCACGAAGGTGAAGTAGATGTTCGTCCCCTGCGCATAGCTGTGCGAGCTGTGCCCCGACGCGACGAGGATGCCGGGCACCTGCTGCAGGGCGGCGATCACCTCGCGATAGAGGTCGTGGATATGGTCCCACGTCGTCGCCACTTCGATCGTATCCAGCACCAGGCCGCGTTCGAGGAAGGGCTCGAAGCCGGGGACCTGGTTGCGCTCGGCAATCCACTACTACAC
>Ga0335069_10009979_pt1 | contig 13494 bp, 6 predicted proteins | sample Lox_Sample_11_FD_206714 | JGI IMG/M metagenome (GOLD analysis project Ga0335069, IMG submission 206714) | Soil microbial communities from Loxahatchee National Wildlife Refuge, Florida, United States - Lox_Sample_1.1 | ecosystem: Environmental > Terrestrial > Soil > Wetlands | place: USA: Florida... | reverse complement strand
GGCATGGGCAGCCGATTCAGCGCCAGCATGCCGAAGACGGCGAACAGCGCCGCACCCAGAATCGTCATCTCAAAGGTCACCACGATAAACGCCGGCCAGGAATTCAGCGGCCGCCCGCCCACGTTGATCGGGTAGTTCACCGCGGAGATCCAGTACTGCATCAGGAAACCGCCGATACCACCGAGCAAGCCTCCCACCAGCACCACCAGCGGCACGCGGCTGTGATGGTGGCCGATCGCCTCGCTTACCTCCTCGATGGGAAACGGGCTGTAGGCGTCGAGCCTGCGGTAACCCTCGGCGTAGGCCTTGCGCGCCGCCAGCAGGAGGTCGGTCGGCGAGTCGAACTCCGCCAGCAGTCCGAAGACGGGCGCGCGCTTCATTTCGCTTCCGCCTCCACTTCCGCTTCCGGCAGCAGCGTCCGCATCTCAAAAATCGAGATCATGGGCAGGAAGCGGACGAACAGGTACATGGCCATCACAAAGAATCCGATGGTTCCCACATAGGTGAACCAGTCCCACTTGGTCGGGTAATACATGCCCCAGGACGAGGTCAGGTAGTCGCGGTGCAGGCTGGTGACCACGATGATGAAGCGTTCCAGCCACATGCCGATCAGTACGATGATTGATACCGTAAACAGCGCGCCCACGCTCTGCCGCACCCGCCGAGACCACAGCACCTGCGGGGCCACGATGTTACAGAAGATCAGCAGCCAGTAGAGCGGCGCGTAGGGGCCGAGCATGCGGTTCTTCAACATGAAGAAATCAAACTCGTCGGAGCGGTACCACGCCATGAAGCCCTCGACCAGGTATCCGTAAGCGACGATCAGTCCGGTAACCAGCATGATCTTGGCCGAGTTCTCCAGGTGCCGCATGGTGATCATGTCGCCCAGGCTGTAGAACTTGCGGATGGGGATGGCGATCACCAGCACCATGGCAAAACCGGAATAGATGGCGCCCGCCACAAAGTACGGCGGGAAGATGGTGGTGTGCCAGCCGGGCACGACGGAAATGGCGAAGTCGAAGCTGACCACCGTGTGCACCGAGACGACCAGCGGCGTGGCCAGTCCGGCCAGCAGCAGGTAGGCGGATTCGTAGTTCTTCCAGTGCCGCGCCGATCCCCGCCACCCCATGGCCAGGAATCCGTAGGCCCCGCGTGCAAAGCGGGTGTGCGCGCGATCGCGCAATGTGCCCAGGTCAGGGATCAGGCCCACGAACCAGAATAAAAGCGAAACCGTGAAGTAGGTCGAGACCGCGAACACGTCCCACACGAGCGGGCTGCGGAACTGCGGCCACACCTGCATGGTGTTGGGATAGGGGAAAAGCCAGTAGGCCAGCCACGGTCGCCCGAGATGGAGCAGCGGGAACATGCCCGCGCACATCACGGCGAACAGCGTCATGGCTTCGGCAAAGCGGTTGATGGAGTTGCGCCAGGGCTGGTTGAGCAGGAGCAGGATGGCCGAGATCAGAGTGCCAGCGTGGCCGATCCCGATCCACCACACGAAGTTGACGATGGCGAATCCCCAGGCGATGGGCATGTTGATGCCCCAGATGCCGACACCCTTCACCAGCAGGTAGCTGACCGCGCCCAGCAGCACCATGGTGAGGAGCAGGCCGACCCCGAACCCCATTACCCAGCCAAGAGTTGTGCGCCGGGAGAGCACGATGGCGCTGATCTTGTCGGTCACCGTGGCGAAGGTGTGCCCAGGCGCCAGCACCGGCGCCTTGCCCGTCCGCGGCACTTCCACCGTGGGATCTTCTGCCATCGTTATCCCTTCTTCTCCAGTTCAGGATTGGGGTTGCGCACCGCGGCCAGATACGTGGTCCGCGGACGCGTGTTCAACTCCGCCAGCAATCCGTAATTGCGGGGCCCTGCCTGCAAGCGCGCGACCTTGCTGTTCTTGTCGTTCAAGTCGCCGAAGACGATGGCCTCGGCGGGGCACGCCTGCTGGCACGCCGTCTGCACTTCCTGGTCGCGGATCTTCCGCTGCTCCTTCTCCGAGTCGATGCGCGCCCGCGTGATCCGCTGGATGCAGTACGTGCACTTTTCCATCACGCCGCGGCTGCGTACGGTCACGTCAGGGTTGTGCAGCAGCTTGAGGCTTGGCGTGTCCCAGTCGGAGAACAGCAGGAAGTTGAACCGCCGCACCTTGTAAGGACAGTTGTTCGAGCAGTAGCGCGTCCCCACGCAGCGGTTATAGACCATGTCGTTCAGGCCCTCGGAGCTGTGCACGGTGGCGCCGACCGGGCAGACCAGCTCGCAGGGCGCGTTCTCGCACTGCATGCAGGGCACGGGCTGGAAGATGGTCCGCGGGTTCGCAAGGTCGCCCTCGTTATAGGCATCCAGGCGAATCCAGTTCATGTGGCGCTCGCGCCGTACCTGGTCCTTGCCCACCACGGGGATGTTGTTCTCCGCCTGGCAGGCCACAAGACATGCGTTGCAGCCGACACACGAGTTCAGGTCGATCGACATGCCCCACTTGTATTCCTTGTATTCGTAGGGCGGATACAAAGTCTCGTCGCGGGCAGGCTCCTCCTTCATCTCCTGGGCAAAGCGCGGATTGGCGATGAACTCGGCGAGCGTCGCCTCGCGCACGGGTGCGCGCTTGATGGTCTCCCCGATGGCGGTTTCGTTGGCGATGATCTGGTGGTTCTGGGTGCGGGCAAGCTGATAATCTTTGCCCACCCGCGTGATCTTTACTCCACTGGCGCTCCAGGGCGCGTCGCTGGTGCGCACCTGGAAAGCATCGTAACCGCGCTTTGAACCGTTGCTTCCGCCGCGCGTTCGACCGTAGCCCATCCCCAGCGTGATTGAATTGACCGCGTGACCGGGCGCAACCAGCACCGGACCGCGCAGCTTGTGCCCGCGACTTTCGATTTCCACAACATTCCCGGTGGCCAGCCTTAAATCCTGCGCCAGACCCGGACTGACTAGCACGGCATTGTCCCAAGTGAGCTTAGTCAGCGGCTTGGGCAGCTCTTGCAGCCAGCCGTTGTTAGCCCAGCGTCCGTCGTAGACCGATGGGTCGGGCCGAAACACGATCTCGGTTCCGTGGCCGCCGCGTTCGGGCTTCGGTAGCTTCAGTGGGTGCACCGTGACAGCTCGGGGCTTGGATCCTGAGTCCGCGACGAAGCCATCGTGCAGCCACTTGCGCCACGTGGTCTCGAAATCTTCTGGCTTGCCTTTGAACTGCGACCGCCAGTAGCCGCGCACAATGTCGTAGCTCGACTGCTCCGGCTGCTGGCTGAAGGCCGCCATAAACTCGTGAGCGGAGCGGCCATGGAACAAAGGCGCGATCAGCGGCTGGATGATCGAGATCGTGCCATCGTAGGCGCGGGCATCGCTCCATGTCTCCAGCGGATGCGCCTCGGGCACGTGCCACTGGCATAGGGCCGAGGTTTCGTCGTCATACATTCCCAGATGGATCGTCAATCCGGCCTTTGACAACTTATCGGCGAAACCAATGTCGACCGGCGCGTTGTAAGCAGGATTGCCGCCAATGATCGCTAGTACCTGCACTTTGCCGGCGTCTATGTCGGTAACGAGGTCCTTCAGCGACGCGGTCTGGTCCACCGGATTGGCTTCGACTGGGTCGACATAGGTGACCGTCTGTCCTACATTGCCGAGAGCCTGGTTGATGGCATGGGCCAGCGCGTGGACCTCCGCATCTTGCTGATCGCCCACGGCCACCAGACTCGCGCCGCGATGTTGCTTCAGATCTTCGAGCACTGCGGGCCAGAAAGTAGGCTGCTCAGACGCCTGCAAGAAATCGCTGGCCCGCGCGACCGAGCCGTCGGAAGCACGCTCCCAGGAAACACCAAGTTGCGCAGCGATGAAATGTGCAATTGAGGTCCGCGAAATTTCGGGCAACCGATGGTCGGCCTTGGCGCCGGTCAGCGAGGGTGCGGTCTCCACCACGTACAACCGGTTCATCGCAACCCCTGGCTGCATCTTGCGGCGCGAGGTGAAATCGCGCGCATAGCGCGCAAAGCCGGGCAATCCCGCGGGCGAAAAGAAATCCGCCTCGAGCGAGAGAATCACGTCGGCTTTATCCAGGTGATAGATCGTGTCCACCACCTGGCCGAAGGCTATCTGCGCGCCCGTTTTCACGTTGTCGCGGTTGACGGGCTCGTACTGATGCCACTTCGCATTGGGGAACTGCTTGAGCACGGCTGCGATCTGGCTGGCGAGCGTGGGCGAGGTGACGGTCTCGGTCAGGAAGCGCAGGCCCGCGCCTCCCGAGGCCTGCTGCTGCGCGAGCGCGGCGCGAATGGTGGCCTGCAGCATTTCCCACGGACGCACCGAGCCGTTGTAGCTGATGGTCTGCGAGCGGTCAGGATCGTAGAGGCCAAGCACCGAGGCTTGCGAGTGCGCGTCCGCCGCGCCCAGGCTGGCGCCGTGCTGCGGATTGCCCTCCACCTTGATGGGACGGCCTTCCATGCTCTTGACGATGATCGGACGCGCAATGCCGCTGACCGGGAACGCCGTGGCGAAGTACAGTGGCCGGCCCAGCACGATGCGCTCCGGCTGAACCACGTAAGGCACGATGGGTTCGAGCGGCTGCTTGGTACAGCCGGCCAGCCCGGCAAGCGCCAGCGACGCTCCCGCGAGGCGAAGAAAATCGCGGCGAGAGCAGCCCTCCGGCCACTCCGAAGCCAATCGCGGAAACTCGCGGTGCATTACTTCGTCAAAACCTGGCTCTTCGGCCAGTTCTTCCAGGCTGCGCCAGTAGGTAGGACCGGTGGCCTTCGAAAGCTTCTCCCGGATCGCCGCGAGATCCAGCTTCGCCCCGCTCCTGGCGATGCTGAAGAGCTTCGCGGCCTTCTCTTTACAACCCGGTTTGGCGCTCTCGTGTTCGGTCATCGATGACAGGTGTTGCAACTGGTCAGGTCTCTCGGGCTGCGGATCTCGTACTGCTTGACCAACGCATACCCCATGGTCGGCTGGTCGGTATAGGTGGCGCCCGCAAACTTGACCGGATGGTCGGAGTCGGGCCGCTGCCAGCGCATGTTGAACACCTCGCCCTTGGGGCGCACGTACTTCTCGGGCTCGCGGTGGCAGTCCAGGCACCACTCCATCTGCAACGACTTGGCCTGGAACATCAGCGGCATGCGGTCCACAGGACCGTGGCACTCGTCGCAACCTACGCCCTTGGAGATATGAATGTCATGGCTGAAATAAACAAAATCGGGAAGGTCGTTCACCCGTGTCCATTTCAGCGACTGTCCGGTGCGGTAGCTGTGGCGAACCGGCTCCAGCATGGGAGCGTTGGTCCACAGCTCGGAGTGGCAATTCATGCAGGTCTTGGTGGGCGGGATGCCGGCGAAGCTGGAAGTTTCAACGGAGGTGTGGCAGTAACGGCAATCGATGCCGAGGCCCCCGGCGTGATGGGCATGGCTGAACGGCACGGGCTGGTCCTGTGCTTCGCCCATGCGGTTGAACCATCCCGAGCGTTGCCAGGTGGCCAGCGCCCAGCCCAATGCCGCAAGCAGGAACACAAATCCATAAATGGTGACTCGCGAGATTGTGTTCGTGCTGCGGTGGAAGATTTGCGACATCGAAAACAGTTCCCTGCAGAAGCGGCGTCCCACCACGCCGTGCCCGCGGTTGACCTATAACAGCGTTAATCCGATGAAATTGGCTACGCAGCGACCCACATCCAGGCGCTGCGGCCCACAGTGAAGCCCGGAATTATAACGGTACTATTTAATGCTTCGCAAGCGACCCTAAACCAGTACCCGCGCCCTTGGATGTCGCGCCGGCGAAGAAAGGTGCGCAAAGTTTTTCTGCGATCTCCTTCTTCCCGGTTCTGTTGACCAGTGGCAATCCGCGGCGGAGAAGTTAACCTCACTCCACCGACCGCACATCCTCCGGCAACATCAGCACAAAGGTGCAGTCGCTCGCGCCCTGCGAGCAGCTAAGCACGCCGCGCCGGATGACATGTGTAGGCGTGGCGCCGGGGAAAAAGGCGGGAAACTGTGCCGTCATGAGCGCGGAAGAGAACGACTTCAGCTTCTCGCTGCCGCGGATGAACCTGGCGCCTTCCACCTTGGGGCCGGCCGCCAGCGCCACGAAGAACTCGGCTTCCGCGTTGTCCTTGACCAGAGGCCCGAGCTTGAGCGTGCGCTCGCGCGCCAGCTCTCCCCGGTACTTGTCCACCGTCGCGTCGACCTGTTTGTCGCCGACCAATGCCGCGAGGTGCGGACGAGTCTCCGGCAGCGGACGCTCGGCCGCCAGTGCCATAGCGTAGAAGCGCTCGGCCTTGGCTTTGTCGCCTCGCCGTTCATAGACTTGCGCCAGGTGGTCGCCGATCTCAGCATGCTGATCGAGCACCCAGGCCGCATTGATGAATTCCTCCGCCTGCTTCAAGTCGCCCTTCTGGAAATAGATCCAGCCCAGCGTGTCCCAATAGGCAGCCAGCGCGCTGACCAGCGCCAGGTCTTCGACGCGCAGGTGATCGATGGAAACGTTGCGCAAGGCCGCCGCGGTGGCAGCGATGGCCGACTCCGCGTATTGCTGTGCGCGGTCCAGGTGCATCTTGCGCTTCGAGAGTTCATAGGCAACGTCGTTCCACACCAGCGGCAACGGCTGCAGCTCGACCGCCTTGTCGAACGCCGCCAGAGCCTTGTCGGACTGGCCCAGGTTGAGATACGCCTGCCCCAGTCCGATCTGGTAGAAGGCGTTCTCCGGCTTGAGCGACGCGGCTTTCTCCAGCTCGGGTACCGCGTCGGCGTACTTATGCCATTCCACGTACAGCGCGCCCAGGTTGCCGTGCGCGAACTCATCCAGCGGATTGAGCTCGAGCTGCTTGCGGAATGCGCCCGCCGCCTCCTCATACTTCTGCTGACGCCAGTACGCCAGCCCAAGGTTGCTGTAGGCGAATTCATCGTAGGGATCGACCTCGATGGCCTTCTGGAAGGCACGGACAGCGTCGTCCGGTTTCTGCATCCCGAGGTAAGCGCGGCCCAGGTTGTTCCACGCATACTTATGCCTGGGATCGAGCGCCACCACGCGCTGGAACAGCTCGACCGCCAGCTCGTAATTGTGGTTGCGGAGCGCCGCCAGCCCGGACTCATGCAGATCCTCGGGCTTGGCGTTTTCTGGAATGGTTGGTGTGCCAGCCACGGTGGCCTCGAGCTGGAGCTTCTGCTCCGCGTCGGAGCGGACGGCCCTGCGAAACGCCGCGTAGTCACTCACGCGCGAGGCCGGCAGCTCGCTCACGCGCGTTACCAGCACGCGCTCCGCCGTGACGCGGTTGTCTTCCAGGCTGTAAGTGGCGCGATACTCGCCGTAGTCGCGCTTGACCGTCACCGCAACCGGCGCCCGCACTGAGTAGCGCCGCGGCAGCTCCAGCTTCAGGCGCACGTCGACCTCCGCCGGAGCTCCCAGGCGCAAGGGTTCATTCCTCTCTTCCGCTTCGGTATCCGCCTCCGGCAACCCCAACATCGGCAGGAACAGGGCGGGTTGCGTCTTCCGCGCCGACCAGTCCAGGTAATTGGGCTGAGACACGCGGTATTCGAAGTGGAAAGGCTTGCTGATATCGGCGGGATCGCCGGCCTGCACCTCGCTCACCTCGCCGGGCAGGGCGTAAAAAACGTTCAGAGTCTGGACCAGGTCCTTCCACTGGCTGGGAGAGATGCGGCGGAAGGCCGCGCGCAGCGCCAGCTCGTTGTCGCCGCGCACCGTCTGCCGGACCGTCGCCTCCAGCTTGCCTAGGTCGCTGATCTTGCCCCCTATCTCCATCACTTGCAGGTTGGGGAATGGCGGGTCAGCCGGCGTTTGTACCAGGCTGGCGGGCCGGTCGCCGGGGATGACCAGCGCCTGCTTGTTGCGCAGCGAAAACGCCAGCAGCCGGAAGGGTGCGACCTCGGTGGTGGTGTCCATCCAGACGTTTTGCTCGTGGAGCGGAACCACCGTGATCACGTGGTCGAACTGCGACGGCGACGGCACCTCCGGATCTATCTCACGGCTGCTGTTGATGAGTGCGGGATAGGCGTGCAGGCCGACGGATTCCAGCAATGCCGCCAGCAGAGTGTGCTTGTCCTTGCAATCCCCGTAACGGTTGGCGAGGATTTCACCCGCCGCATGCGGCTGGTAGCGGCCCAGCCCGAAAGACAGGCTTACGTAGTGGAAATTGGTGGCAACGAAACCGTACAGCGCTTCGATTTTCTCCAAGTCCGTCTTCTTGTCGCGCACCAGCTCTGCGGCCTTGGCGCGCACCGCCGCCGTGGGTGAGATGCGGTCCTTCTGCAGGTCCCAATACCAGCGCCCCACCTCGTCCCAGCTGCTCAGCGTGCTGAGCTCGATGTCGGGCAGTTCCGGCCTGGGCCTCTTTGGCTTTTTCTTCTTGTCCTCGTCGGACTCGCGCTTCCGGTTGGAGCTCGTCCAGCCATAGACGCGGCGGCCGCCCTCATCGCTGACCCGCGGCTCGAACCCTGGCAGGGTCTTCAGCTTGATGGCGCGCTCGCGCGGGAGGCTGACCTCCAGTTCTTCATCGAGCACGATGGCCTTCTTTTCGAAGGTGTAGTCCATCCAGAAGTGGCCGGGGATGAGCGGCTTTTCCGTGCGGACGACGATGCTGTACTCCAGCTCCTGTCCGGGCTGCAGTCCCGGCACGGTGATGTGCTTCTCGCGGAAGTCGCTGTACACGGGCGCTTCGCGCGCCACCGGCGAAGGCAGGTCCTGCACGTCGGCGGCGGTGGCCGCGATCACCGTGCCGTCGGCGCGGCGCACCCGCACATAGGCCATTTCCATCCGCTCATTGGCCGAGCTGTAACCGAAAACCAGTTGCCCCATCCGCTGTACGCCCGCGTCGCTCTGCACGCGCACGCGCGCCGTCTGCTCACGGCGTTCGCTGCCGTCGTTTTCGAAGCGGATCACCGTGCGCAATTGCTCAAGGACGATGGCTTCGTCACGGAAATCGGCGGCCAACTGGCCAGGCTTGCTCTCCACCTGCTGTGCCAGCAATGCCACACCGAAGAAGAGAAGAAGGACTGCCGGGAACAATTTGAAGTTGTGCATGGCCCCAGGCTTCTATTTGAATTCAGCGAGCATCAGGAAGCAAGCGATATGGGCGGCCTCATGGACGGCATCCTGGGCTCAGGATGCGGCTTGCGGCTGTGCCGGTCGTTACTCTCTCGGATACCCCGGGTGGTCGCCCTATCTCATTGCAGACTCAACCGGTTCTGACCCGCGGTGTGGGTAACGAAAGTGCAATGACCGCTCCGGCGGCAGAGGTTTCATGCTACTTTTACGACGGGTTCCGCAGTTTCTCGTCGGAGAGTTCTCCGACCCGCCTGCGTGTGTGCGCGCCTGACACCACGCGCGGGTCCCAGAGTTTATGGCACTCGGGTTCGGCTTCAACAAAGCGAAAGTTCTGGCCGCGGCCGAGAGGTTTGTCCAGCAGGGCAAGCTGCAGAACGCCATTGCTGAATACCTCAAGGTCATCCGCGAAGACCCCAAGGACTTGACGGTGATGAACACCGTAGGCGACCTTCACGCCCGTGTGGGCCAGACCACCGAAGCCATCCAGTACTTCAAGCAGGTGGGCGAGGCCTATGCCGGCGACGGATTCATGGTCAAGGCCATCGCCATCTATAAGAAGCTGACCAAGCTGAGTCCTGGGGCGACCGATTGCCTCCTCAAACTGGCGGAATTGTATTCGCAGCAGGGTCTCTACAACGATGCTCGCGCACAATATCTGAGCGTCGCCGATCGCTTCCTGCGCTCCGGCGATAACCAGCAGGCATCAAGCATCTTTCAGAAGCTGCTGGAGTTGGATCCTGAGAATGCGGCCATGCAGGCCAAGCTGGCGGATCTCTATGTCAAGCTGGGCAACAAGGAGGATGCGCGCAATATCTTCTTCAGCGCGGCCGAGTCGCTGTTCCGGCGGGGAGCGCTGGAAGCAGCGGACGAGGCGCTGGAGCGCGTCCTCACGCTCGACCCCGCTCACACCCCCGCGGTGATGCTGCGGGGCCGGATCGCCGCCGAAACCGGCAAGGCTGAAAAGGCCATCCAGTACCTGGAAAAGGTTCCCGACCTCGATTCGCAGCCCGATGGTCTGCGCGCCCTGTTGCGCGTCCAGTTGCAGACAGGTAACGACTCGGAAGCTCTGCCCATCGCCAGCAAACTTGTGGGTGTTCACAACGATGCGTCGGGGATCATCCTCTGCGCCGACCACCTGATGGCCGCCGGCCAGCACGAGGCGGCGCTACGCCTTTACGACCAGTACGCCGAACGCTTGCTGGCTGACGACCGCGACAGCGTAATGGCCAGGGTGGCATCCGCGCCCGCACACCTGAACAACAATCCTGCGGCGCTGGAACTGGTGCTCAAGCTCTATCGCAAGGCCGGCGAGTCCAGTCATGTCAACGAAGTCATGGAGCTGCTGGCGCACTCCCTGGTACAGGCGGGAGAGCTGGTTCGCGCTCGCGACCTCTACAACCAGCTGGCAGCGCTCGAGCCGGAGAATCCGGTGCACGCGCAGAACTACAAGCAGGTTTCCGCCAAGTTAGGCGACGATGCCGCAACCCGCCCGCTCACCCCGGATGAGGGCGCACAGGCGTTGATGGTCGACGAATTGGAAATCGATGCTCCGGCCGTCGACCAGGAATACGCCCCTGAACTGGCCCGCGCCATCCGCACCGCGCTCACCGACTCCGAGCTGCTGGACTCCTACAACCTGCCCGCAAAGGCCATCGCTCCCCTGGAAGCGGTGCTGCCCTCCGCTCCCCGGGATGTTCTGCTTAACCAGCGCCTGGCTTCCCTCTACGTCCGGGCGGAGCGCCACAGTGATGCCGCGCGCTGCTGCGACGTCCTGCACGCGGTGTATCGCAAGGCCGGCCACAATGAACTGGCTGCGCAATACTCCGAGATGTCCGCCAAGTACCACCAGCGGGCTGGCGAGTCGGTTCCAGACTACGCAAACCTCCCGGAGCCCGTCCCGGCCGAGGTCGAAAGCAGTTTAGGACCGGGGCCGCCCCCGCCGGTACTCGAAGCTGCCGCACAAACCCCGCCGCTGATGACCCAGTCGGCCGAGCCGGCCGTCGCGCCTGAGCGCCGGTCGGAGGGAGACGCCTCACGGCAATGGGAGGCTATGACCGCGGTCGAGCCGCCGGATGGCCCCGCCAGTACGCCTTTAATCGGAAAGCAGGCGCCCGGGGACGTGGTCGGCGATCTTCTGGAGGAAATCAAATTCTATGTCTCGCAGGAGATGTGGGAGGAGGCGCAGGCAGCCCTTGCGAAATGCGCGGCATTGGCCCCCGGCATCCCCGAGCTGGACGAGTTTCGCGAGCAAGTCGAAAAATCACGCGGTGCTGCCGCATCCACTCCCGATATTGAGGTAATGGAAGAGGGGCCGGCCTTGGAACCGACGGTGGCCACGCTGGTGTTCGACGATGCTGATGTGGACATCGCGGATAGCCCCTCGCCACCGCCGTCGCAGCCGCAGGTTTCGCAGCCGCGGTCCGAACCTGTCCACGAAGATGTGGCAATCCCGGCGCCGCTTCCACCGCTGCCGGCCGTCAGCGAACCGGTGGCCGTCGCGGAAGCGCGAACCACCCCCCAGGCAGGCGACGCCCTCACAGAATTGGTTCACGACCTCGAGGAGAGTCTCGGGCAAGATTTTGGGGCGATCGCCGCCTCGGCTCCGGCATCGACCCCTCCAACCTCAAGCGCGCCGCCGTTGGCAGCCGCCGCTCCACCGCAGCGGCCGGTGGAGGTCACGCCCCGTCCTGTCCCTCGAGAACCGGTTGCCGTGCCCGTAGTTCCGGCAGCTGTCGCCACCATCGTCACTCCGCAGATGCCACAAGCGCTGCCGCCGGACCATGAACCGGGATCGACCCTCTCCGACATCTTCGAAGATTTCAAGGAAGACATGGAAGGGGACGGCTCTACCGCGGAAGAAGAGGACCCCGAAACCCATTACAACCTCGGCGTCGCTTTCAAGGAAATGGGCCTGCTCGAGGAAGCCATCGGGGAGCTGCAGAAGGTTTGCCACGCTATCGACCGCGGACAGACCTTCCCCCACTCCCTGCAGGTCTATACCTGGCTGGCGCAGTGCCTGGTGCAAAAGGGCGCGCCCCAGGCCGCCATCAAGTGGTATCAGCGGGCCGCGCAACTGCCCACGGTGGATGAGGAAACCCGCATGGCCGTGCACTACGAGATAGCCGCCGCTTACGAGGCGGCCGGCAACCGGCAGGCGGCGCTCGATAACTTCATGGAAGTCTATGCCAACAATATCGACTACCGCGACGTGGCCGAGCGCATCAAGACCCTGAAAGCGTAAAATCCCTTGGGATGGATCCCGCGCCGAAGCACGCGAGCCGCAAGGACCGCAGGTCGTGCATGGATTCTCCGAACGGCTCCGTGCCTGCCGAGGCGGACGAAAAACCGGGGTCCCGGGCGCGCGCCGATTTTGCGCGCGCCGCTGTGGTAGAACCCAACGGCGTAGAGCCAGCACCCATGTCCAGCACCGGATTCCCAACCCGCAGCCCCGCTTCCGGCGCCACGCCCTCCCAGCCGCAAGCCCCGGCCACGCCGCTCTGGCTGATGCGTATCTGGTTGGTTATCCGGGTGGCATTCTTCGTCGAACTGGGGATGGTCCTGGTCGTGCTTCCGTGGACCCGGGGATGGACCGAGAACAGTCTCCTGCTGGCGTATCCCGAAGTCCGACTCTTCGTGCAAAACAACTTCGTACGCGGCTTGATTTCCGGACTGGGCTTCCTCGATATCAGCTTTGGCGTCTGGGAAGCCGTGCGCTACAAGGAGCCTCCCCGCAGCCGGAAACCGTCCTGAGAACTTGAGCAACCATGAACGAAGATGATATTGCCAACTCTGAATTGCGCGCTGCGCCCCTAGCCTACGAGAACCGTCCGTTCCTCAACAGCCCGGACGGGCGCATCCTGCGTATTCTCTCCGAGTATGCGGAGCCGCTGGCCCGCTTTCGCAAGGAGAAGATCCAGGATACGGTGGTCTTCTTCGGTTCGGCACGCTTCCACGGCCGGTCGGAAGCCGAAGGCGCGCTGCAGTCGCTAGAAAAGCCGGGGTCCCGCACGCCCGCCTCACCCGAGGAGCAGGAGCGCATCCGCGAGGCCCGCAAGGCCGTGGAGATGGCGCGCTACTACGAAGACGCCCGCCACCTCGCCTACATGCTGACACGGTGGTCGATGGGGATAGCCTCCAAGCGGCACCGTTTCGTGGTCACCTCCGGCGGCGGGCCGGGGATCATGGAAGCCGCCAACCGCGGCGCTCGTGAGGCCGGCGGTAAGACCATCGGGCTCAACATCCGACTGCCTTATGAGCAGGTGCCCAATCCCTACGTCACCCCGTCTCTCAACTTCGAGTTCCATTACTTCTTCATGCGCAAGTACTGGTTCGCTTATCTTGCCAAGGCCCTGGTGATCTTCCCCGGCGGCTTCGGCACTTTTGATGAGCTGTTCGAGATCCTCACCCTCGCCCAAACCGACAAGCTGGCCAAGAAGATTCTGGTGCTGATCT
>Ga0335069_10009978_pt1 | contig 13494 bp, 12 predicted proteins | sample Lox_Sample_11_FD_206714 | JGI IMG/M metagenome (GOLD analysis project Ga0335069, IMG submission 206714) | Soil microbial communities from Loxahatchee National Wildlife Refuge, Florida, United States - Lox_Sample_1.1 | ecosystem: Environmental > Terrestrial > Soil > Wetlands | place: USA... | reverse complement strand
GATGGTGTCAGCGCTTGATCCTCGCGCTGCCGCCTTTCATCACGTGCATCACTTCCTCCATCGTCACCATGCTCGTGTCGCCCCGCGTTGTCTGGAGGAGCGCGCCGTGCGCGGCGCCCAGCTCCACGCACTCCTGCGGCGTCATCCCGTGCATCAGCCCGTAGATGAACCCGCTGCAGAACCCGTCGCCGCCGCCCACCCGGTCCTCGATCTCCAGGTTCATGAACTTCCGCGATTCGTAGAACGTGCCGTCGTAGTACATGATGGCTGACCAGTTGTTGACCAGCCCGCTCACCACCTCGCGGAGCGTCGTCCCCACTGCGCGGATGCCGGGGAACTTCGCCACGACACGCTCCACCATCCTCTTGTATCCCTCCACGGGGAGGTTCTTGAGGTTCGCGTCAGTCCCCTCGACGGTGAACCCGAGCACCTTCTGGAAATCCTCCTCGTTGCCGATCAGCACGTCGATATAGGGAACGATCTTCTCGGTGGCCGCGATTGCCTGTGCGCTCGACCAGAGCGCGCTCCGGAAATTCAGGTCATAGCTGACAATCGTGCCGGCCTCGTGCGCGGCCTTCATCGACTCGATCGTGACATCGGCGCACGATCCGCTGAGCGCGGTGAAGATGCCCCCGGTGTGAAACCACCTGGCGCCGCGGGTGGTGAAGATCCTCTTCCAGTCGACGTCGCCCGGCTTCATGTGGGCGATCGCGGTGTTGCCGCGGTCGTACATCGTCACGCTCGCGCGGACGCCCGTCCCCACCTCCGTGAAGTTGAGCCCGATCCTGTCGGTCCTCCCCGCCCCGTCGTACGGCACCCAGATCACCTCGCTGATGTCCATGCCGCTGGCCCGCGCATGATTCCTGATGAAACTGCCGAGCGGGTTGTTCACCAGGCGCGAGACCCAGCTTGTCCGCATGCCATAGCGCGCCAGCGCGTACGAGACATTGTATTCTCCCCCGCCGGCGTACGCCTCGAACACGGGCGTCAGCTCGATCCTCTGGTGGCCGGGAGGGCTGAGCCGGATCATGCATTCACCGAGCGTGAGCACGTCAAATTGTGTTTCGGCGGCAGGGCGTAGTTTCAGGGGCATGTGGACTCCGGTCGATATGGGCGCATGGAAGAGAGAGCTTCTGAGACGATCACGGGCGGGAAACATCCGGCGGCGGAAAACCGACGGCTTCCAGCAGACCGCGGACCCCGGCAGAACCGGCCGGAAGGGCGACGCGCGTCGCGGCGAACTCCCTCCGGAGGCGGTACCCGGTCCTGAGACGCATGAAATACGGGCCCCTGTCCGCCCCGCGGATTTCCAGCATCGCGCGCAGGTTGCGGTCGTCCAGGGCAATGTCGTAGGCCGCCGTCACGGCGCGCTCCAGAGATTGCTCAGGGGTCTCCCCGGCGCACAGGGCCACTGAAGTGACAGGAGCGGGCGGAATTTCCGGCGCGGGGTTCCACACGGATGCGTCACGGCGCCAGGCACAGAATGCCCGCCGCACCATGCCGACGGCATTGACCTTTCCGTCGAGCGAATAGCCCGCAATATGCGGCGTGCCGAGCGTGGCAAGGCGGAGAAGCTCCGCATCGATCCGCGGCTCCCCTTCCCAGACGTCGAACACGGCGGCCGAGAGCCGTCCGGAGGAAAGTGCCGAGGCCGCCGCCCGCGTCTCCACGACGGCCCCGCGCGATGTGTTCATCAGTATCGCCCCCCGCTTCATCGCTCCGATCCGCTTCTCCTCGAAGAGATGGAACGTGGCGTCGGTTCCCTCACGAGTCAGCGGGACATGCAGCGTAACGACATCCGCGTCCATGAGCGCGTCGAGCGGAAGGAACTCTTTCCCTCCTTCGGCACGCGCACGCGGCGGATCGTTCAGGAGAACGTTCATGCCGAGTGCGCGGCCCACGGCAGCAACCCTGCTCCCCACATTGCCGACGCCCACCACGCCGATCGTCCGCCCGCGGAGCTGAACGCCTGCGTTCCGGGCAAGCGCCAGGAGCGCGGCCAGGACATACTCCTTCACCGAATTTGCGTTGGACCCGGGGGCGTTGGAAAACACGATGCCCTGATCCCCGAGGTAGCGCAGGTCGCAGTGATCGGTCCCGATCGTTGCGCTTCCGACGAACCGGACGGCGCTCCCCTCCAGGAGCGCCCTGCCCACCTTCGTTTCCGAGCGGATAACGAGCGCACCGGCGTCGCGCACGGCGTCGGGCGTGACCCCGGTCGTCTCCAGGAGCCTCACCTCCCCCAGCGTGCCGAACGCAGATGCGGCAAGCGGGATATTCCTGTCGACGGCAATGATCACTTCGTCTCTTCCCACCGGGTGTGGAAGATCCCCTCCCTGTCAACGCGCCTGTACGTATGGGCGCCGAAATAGTCGCGCTGCGCCTGGAGGAGGTTCGCCGGAAGCACCGCGCTCCTGTAACTGTCATAATACCCCAGAGCGCTTGTGCTCGCCGGGACGGGGATGCCGTTCCGGATCGCCGCGGCCACCACCTCCCGCCACGCGGACTGGTACGACGCGATGATTCCCGAGAACCACGGGTCCATGAGGAGGTTTGCGAGACCGGGAGTCTTCTGGAACGCGTCGTTGATTGTTCCGAGGAATTTCGCCCTGATGATACATCCCGCCCGCCAGAGGAGGGCGATCCGCCCGAAATTCAGCCCCCAGCCGTATTCGGTGTCGGCCGCACGGAGGAGCTGGAACCCCTGGGCGTACGAGCAGATCTTCGAGCAGAAGAGGGCCTTGCGGATCATCTCGAGAAATTCGTCGCGATTCCCGCTGAATGACGGCCCGGGCCCTGTGAGAACCGCCGAGGCCGCGACGCGCTCCTTTTTGAGTGAGCTCAGCATCCGGGCGAAGACGGCGTCGGCAATCGTCACCACGGGCACGCCCAGATCAAGCGCAACCTGGCTTGTCCATTTCCCGGTTCCCTTCTGTTCGGCCGTATCGAGGATGACATCCACCATCGGCTTGCCCGTGTCGGGATCTGTCTTCTTCAGGATCTCGGCGGTGATCTGTATCAGGTAGCTGTTCAGTTCACCTCCGTCCCACGACGCGAACACGTCGGCCATCTCGCGCGGCTTCATCCCCAGGAGACGCTGCATGAGGAGGAACGCTTCGCAGATGAGCTGCATGTCGCCGTACTCGATCCCGTTGTGTACCATCTTCACAAAGTGGCCGGCCCCGCCGTTGCCGATCCAGTCGCAGCAGGGAACGCCGTCGTCCGTCTTCGCGGCGATTGCCTGGAGCGGCGCTTTCAGGATGGGCCACGCTTCCGCATTTCCCCCGGGCATGATCGCGGGACCCCAGAGCGCTCCTTCCTCCCCCCCGCTGACTCCCGTTCCCACGTAGAGTATCCCGGTCCCTTCCAGCGACTTCATCCGGCGTTCCGTGTCCGTGAAGTACGTGTTCCCCCCGTCGATCAGGATGTCCCCCTTCGCGAGTCCCCCCTTCAGGTCCGCGATCACGGCATCGACGGCCTTGCCCGCCGGCACCATCATCAGTATGCGGCGGGGCACCGCGAGCGAGGCAAGGAACTCCGCAGGAGTCCGCGCAGGGAGCGCCTTTTTCCCTGAAAGGACCGACGCAAAGGCGTCGACTTTCTTGCCGTCTGCGTCGTAACCGACGACGGAGAAACCGTTTCGTTCGAGGTTGCGCGCGAGATTCTGCCCCATGACGCCGAGGCCGATGACGCCGAAATGATATTGTGCCAATCCGTAATCCTCCGTGGTGAACGCCCGGCCGGTGTGACGGCACCGGAAACATGCCAATGTACGCAGCAGCGGTCGAATGAGCAACATGAGCAGCCGGTTCACCCGCGGAAGTCACCCGCGGGGGCTTGACAAATGAGGGAATTCTGAGTAGCGTTACTTTACGACAGGGGCTTTCTGCGTTCTTTGAGAGCACACACCGGAGATCATTGATGAGACCTCGCAGCCGCACGCAGACGGGACAACGCACAGGCCGTGCGTGGACCCGGAGATCGCTCCTGAAAGCCTCCCCGCTCCTCCTCCTCGCCGGGTGCGACATGACCCCCGAGGGAACGACCGAGTCCTTCCTCCGCAAATTCCAGAAGTTCAACGACTGGGTCCAGTCGAAGGTCTTCGACGCCTCGCGCCTTGCCCCGGAGTACGGCTCCTCTGAGCTGACGCCGGAGGAAGGCTTTCGGATCAACGGGAAGGATGACGACTACCCGGACGTGGATGAGGGGACGTGGACGCTGACGGTGGGGGGCATGGTGAGCAGGCCGGGGACGTACACGCTCGGGCAGATCCGCGCGCTCCCGAAACGCGTCATGAACACGCGCCACTGCTGCGTCGAGGGATGGAGCATGATCCCGCGCTGGGGGGGAGCGCCGCTCGCGGAGGTCCTCCGCATAGCGGGGGCCGACCTCTCGGCCCCGTACGTCGCCGTCTCATCCGCGGACGACTATACGACATCGTACGACATGCCGAGCGCGCTCCACCCGCAGACACTCCTGTGCTATGAAGCGTACGACAAACCGCTCACGCTCGCGCACGGGGCCCCGGCACGTATCGTGATGCCCACGAAGCTCGGGTACAAGAGCGCCAAATGGGTTACGGCGATCACGGTGACGGATACGAACACGGGAGGCTACTGGGAGGACCAGGGGTATGACTGGTTCGCGGGGATCTGACATGACAACCGGCCGGCGTGAGTTCCAGCATCCTCTCCCCGTGCGCCTGACGCACTGGGTCAACTTCATCGCGCTCGGCATCATGGTGACGAGCGGGCTGAGAATCTACAACGCGTCCCCCCTCTGGGGTTTCACGATCCCCTCTGCGCTGACACTGGGCGGGTGGCTCGCTGGGGCGCGGATGTGGCATTTCTTCGGGATGTGGCTCTTCGCGCTCAACGGGATCGTGTGGGTGGCGTACAACATCGCCAGCCGCCACGGGAGGCGCACCACACTGTTCCGCGGGAGCGATATCGGGGGGGTGGTGCCGATGATCCGGTACTATCTCCGGCTCCGGAAGGATCATCCGCCGTCGGGGAAATACAACGCGCTGCAGAAACTCGCCTACACCACGATCCCGCTCGCCGCGGCGGGATCGATACTGACCGGGATGTCGATCTACTGGCCCGTCCAGTGCGGCTGGCTCGCATCGCTGTTCGGGGGATACGATGTCGCCCGATACTGGCACTTCGTGTTCAACGCCGCATTCGTCTTCTTCTTCGCCGGCCATCTCGTCATGGTCGCGATCGCAGGCTGGTCCAACTTCCTCTCGATGATCACCGGGTGGAGGAATGTCACGGGCGGGGCACGGGGGGAAAACCCCTAAAGCTCGACGATCTTCCGGAGCACCCGCCGGGCCTCACGCTCCCCTTCCTTCACGAACCTGTCCATGGACTGGAAATCCGCCCAGCCGTATTCCCCCACGCCCGGGCGGAGCACCACGGCCGCCCCCTTCAGGTTCTGTTCCGCAAGCTGCATCCTCGCGATCGCGCCCGCGCGCAGGACGACGTCGATCGCGTTCCGCGCTGCGGCGTTTCCCTCCATCGATTTTGTCACTGTGACCGCAACCGCAGGGAGGCTTGAAAGCCGGCGTGCCGCATCCACGGGCACCATGCTCGTGGGTGCGCCGTCGACGAGCCATTTGCCGCGGAGATGGACCGGCGACACGACGCCCGGGATGGCCGAGCTGGCGGCAATGGCATTGAGCATGGACCCTGTCCGGCAGACCACTTCACGACCGCTCAGGAGGTCGCATGCAACCGCCGCGAAGGGAATCCTGCACCCTGCGAACGTGATGTCGTCGAGCAGATGGGAGAGGAAATCGATGAGGACGGGCGCCTGCACGATCCCCGGGGACCAGACGGAGCGGAGGAGGCTGTAGCCGCGCTTCATCCTCCCGTAGAGCTCAGACACCGTTCCGAGAGAATCGGGGGCCCCGTCCTGCGAGAAGGCGTCAAGAACGATCCGCCGGAAGGGCTTGCTCCGGATCAGCGCCCGGATGCGCTCCTCGACAAGCCGGGCGTCGGGCAGCTGCGCGTACATGCCGCCGATGATCGCCCCCATGCTCGTGCCGACGATCATCGAGGGGCGCAGGCCGTTTTTCTCCAGGACCCTGAGGACGCCGATGTGGGCCAGTCCCCGTGCTCCTCCGCCGCCGAGCACGAGCGTGAAGCCACGGGAACGTGCGCGCCTGGGTGTCATTGCAGTGGGGGACGCATGGGAAGATTTCCGGAGGTCACCTGCCTCCAAGGAGCGCAATGATGCGCGGGGATATGAGAGAGGCATCCAGCTCGTAGCGGGGATCGAGCGTGCGCGTTTTGCCGAACGCCTCGACCGCCTCATTTTTCAGCCTGCCGTCCTCCTCCCCCGCCAGGAGGTACTCCGCGGCGTATGCGCAGGCGAGGACGGCATAGAGGTGGGGATTGTCGCTCCCGTTCTTCGCGGAGGATGTGAGCTGCTCGATCGCATCATGGTACTCCCCCTGGAAGTACGCCGCGATTCCGGCGCTCGTCCGCTTCTGCACCGACTCGATCATCTGCAGGTAGTCGGCCACCCCGGGATAGGCGGGGAGCTTCTGCCTGAGCAGGTCGAACCCGGCCTTCGACTGCCCGACTTTCCCGGCATTGAAGAGCGCGGCCGACGCCGCAAAGAGGCCGGAGCCCGCGGTGTCAGCACCGGCAGATTTGTTCGCGACGGCGGGGAGATGCGTTTCCGGCCCGGGGCCGGAGACCGTCTCGGCCGCCTGCTTCTCGCCCGCGCGGTGGTCCGCCGGCGGGGGATTCACTTCCTGCTTCGGCTCTTTCTTCGCGGCGAGCGTCCCCCCCGTCTCGCCCGATTTCTGTTTCTCGGCGGTCTTCACGCCCTGGGGCTGCGGCGGGGGATTCTGCCTGGGTGTCTCCGCGGGAGCCTGCTCCTGCTTTTTCTGTGCAACCTGCGGGGCAGGCCTGGCCAGGAGCGCGATGTACTGGTCGAGAAGCGTCTGCGCCTCCTGGTCGCGCTGGGCATCGGCGATCGCCCCCTCCTGTTTCGCCTTTTCGAGATCCGTGCGCGCGTTCGCCATGTCGCCCAGTTTGTAGTAGGCGATGCCGCGGTAGAGGTAGGGGAAGTAGTCGATGAAGACGTAGCCGTACGTCTTCTTGTTGGCTTTCGAGTCTGACTCGTCGTCCAGCGCTTTCGTGAAGTGATTGACCGCCGCCTGGTACTGCTGCCGCTCCAGGGCGTCCTTGCCGCTCGCATATTCGACGTACCACTGCGCCCGCAGCAATGCGCAGGGCGCCAGCACGGCCGCACACACTATCAGGAGCCGGGCAGATCTCACTTCGGCAGCTCCCTCTGGAAGATGTCCGTGACGTCCTTCGCAAACAGCGTCGTGTCGAGCCTGTACGAAGGATCGATGGCGATGGCCCGCCTGAATTCGAGCCGGGCGCTCCGCAGCGCGTCCTTCTCTTTCTTCCCCCCGGCCCGGTGGCGGAGACAGTAGGCCACGCCGAGATACGCGTGGAGGCTCGCGTCGCTCTCCATGGCGGGTTCGGCCGACTTCAGCAGCCGGATCGCCTGCTCGGGGTGCCCTTTGACGAGTTCCAGGACTCCTCTGGAGAACTCCGCCGGAGGGGGAGACGACTGGTCGCCCGTGCCCGAGCGCAGGGCGATCCTGGCCAGGTAGCTCCGCGCGACGGAATTGTAGGGGTCGATTCTGAGAACGGAGCGGAAGGCGGACTCCGCCTTCGCATTGTCGTCTTCGTTGTACAGGCGCACCGCCTGTGCAATCTGGTCGTTGACGTACCCCTTCAGCTCGTCGGAAACCGGGCCCTTCTTCCCTCCCACCGCCTTCAGCCGGGCTTCCTCCAGCAGCGATTTCAGGTTCCTCGACTCGGCCTCCATCTCCTTCACCTCTCCCAGCCGGTCGGACGTCTCGAGGTACCTGAGTGCAACCTGCCACATTCCCTGGTTGAAATACGCCTCACCCAGCTCGTAGTACGGGATGTAGGTGATGAACCACATCCCGTACGTCCGGGCGTACCTGCGCGGAATCCCGTTTGCCGCCAGGGCCGCCTTGAGGTTCTCAATCGCGTTCAGCCAGTCGCCTGACTCCATGTAGGCAAGCCCGGTCTCGTAGCTGACGTACCAGGGGAGGCCCGCCGACTCTCCGCCGGCCGGCACGTCCCCCGTTTCCACGCGCATGGGAGGAGGGACTTCCGGCGCGGCCGCGATTCCGCTCAGCTCGCCCCGGCGGGAGTTGAGGAGTGCGAACTCTTCCGGCGCCTGCCGGATTTCCCCGTACTTCAGGCACAGGTCAAAATTCTCGAGCGCCTTCTGTTTCTCCCCCATGTGGTAATAGGCTTCGCCGAGGTGGAAGTAGGGAAAGTAGTTGACGAACCTGAGCCCGTACGTTTTTGCCTTCAGTTTCGGCTCCGGCTTCTGCGCCACGGCATCCTGCAGGAGCGGCACGGACGCCTTCCAGTCCCCGGCCTCCTGCGCGCTCAGGGCGCGCTCGTACGCAACGTACCACGGCGCCTGTGCGAAAAGCGAAGCGGGAAGCACGACGAGCATGATCAGGATGAAGCGCATCCGGCACATGGACAGTCCTCCGCGGCTCACCGGGCTAGAACCTGATCACGAGCGAGCACACGCCCGTATTGCTCACCGACGAGAGATCGCCTGCGACGTCGAACTGGATGTTGTTCGACAGGATGCAGCCGAGCCCGAACGTCCCGTGGGCATACGAATTCCCGGCCTGGAAGAGCGCCTGTCCGATCTTCCTGTTGAAAACGCCGTTCGTCGCGCCGGTGAACCGGATCCTGTTGTCAGGCTCCAGGTATCCGCCGGCACGGAACACGATGCCGACCGTCTTCACAAACATCACATACTCCGCCCCCCCGTGGTATTCCATCCCGTCGTCGACCGTGAAATCGGAAGGCTTGATGTCCTGGGGGGTGAGCGTGACAACGAAATCCTTCACCAGGGAAGAGTACGTGACGCGCACGACGTCGACGGCCAGCGTCAGCTCATCGACGGGCCTGTAGGAAACCCCGATGCCGTACGACGAGGGGACGTTGAAGTTGATCGTGTTTGCCTTCGTGGAGTCCGTCGGGTAGTTGGTGAACGTGTACGTCTGGTGCATCTGGAACGAGGGGCGCCTCTTGTACGTGAGGCCGATCGAGAAGTTCTCCGCGGGCTTGTAAATCACACCCGCATTCACGAAGAAATTGGTGGCCTTGTCGTCGATGGTCGCCACGTTGGCCAGCGTCCCGTCGTTGAAAATCGCCACGAAATACCGGGAGATCGTGGACTGCATGCTCATCAGGGAGACGCCCGCGGACACGCCGACGGAAAACGACTCCCTGAACCTGTAGGCGACCGACCCCCCGTAGTTGTCGACATGGATCCGCGTGTTCGATTTTGCGGGGAAGAAATATGACCCGTCGGTCAACCCCGGCACCAGGCTCCCCTGCGTGTAGTAGTCGCTCTCGAAGTTCATCAGCTCGTGCCGGAAGAGGGCAAACGTGAATCGGTGCCGCGGGTAGACGATGCTGATGAACGAGGGACTGATCACCGAGCTCTTGAAGTCCTTTTCGTTGAGCGAAAACGACGCGGGCCCCCCCGTACTGGAGAAGTTGCCCACGTGGGTGATGAACTGGATTGCCTTCCCCTCGAGCGACAGCTCCGGCTTCAGGAGCGTCGTGAGTCCCGCGGGATTCGCCTCGGACGCCGTTGCATCGTCGGCGATGGACATGAACGCCCCGCCGATGCCTGTGGCCCGGGCGCCGGGGTTGTTGAAATTGAAACGGAACTGGGCGAAGTTCTCAGTATTGGTCTGCGCGGAGGACCGCCCGGCGGTGAGGAGGGCGGCGGCCAGGAACGCCGCGGTGCATGCCGGAAGCAATCGTACAGGTGTTCTCATGGTGGGCCTCCGGTCTATTTCACTGTCCAGGACGGACCGTAGCTGAATGCCACGATCGTATCAAGCGGCACATACAGGACCCCCCCGTCCAGCTCAAGCCCCGTGGTCCCCGTGGGAATGGTCACGATGATCGAATCGTGCACCGTGGAGCCGGAATTTCCGGGACTGAAGGACGCCGTGGTGAGGAGCGAATCCGTGTCGGTGCGGAAGGCGGCGACGACCACCGAGAGGTTCGCGCGGCGGCTGTCGTCGGCCGACGAAAGCGTGTAGCTGACGTCGAAGCGGAACTTCCTGATCCCGACCGGCACGACGGTCGTGACGGCAGGGTCAACGAATTTTGATATCGCGACGTCCGTGATGATAAACGGGGGAGCGGGCGTCGTCGGGATATCGTCCTTGGAACAGCGGACGGCCGCGAGCGCCGCGGCAATGACGATGACCAGCCGCAGACTTCCGGATCTGGCGCGCTGCATCAGGCACCTCCTTCGCTTGGTGAGTGTGTCTTGCCCGTAAGCATCGGTCACTGGAATTTTGCGAGAGCGTTCCGGTCGTCAAACCCGGCAAACCTTCTTGTCACACGCTGGATCTGGTCGGTCCGCACCCTGATGGTGTCTATGAGGGGCTTCGTGAACATGGGGTTCGTCACCTGGATGACGTACGACCCCTCGGGCAGCATAAGCCTGCACGGCGTGACAGTCTTCCCCGCGAGGGGGAATTCCTTTCCGTCCTCGCGCAGGATCTTCGACACCTCCCCCCACGGCAGGACGTTGAGCGCGACGTAGCCGTGCGGCACGGGCGGCGTGTAGAGCAGCGTTCTGTAAAGCACACCCGCAACGATCAGCACCGCCAGAGCGGCAACGGCGATGGTGATCCCCTTCCTCTTCGGCCGGGGGAGGAGCGTGACCGGCCGGGGACCCTTCCGCTCTTCCGCCACGGGAGGCGCCGGAGCGGGCTTCCGCGTCGGCGGGGCGGTCTTCTCCGGAGCGGGCGCAAACACGGTGGGTGCCTGAGACCGCTGGAGTGGATCCAGGGGGCCCGGCTCGCCGGGCCTCCGCGTGACCGCGTAGCGGACATCCCCGGTCTCCCTGAACGCGATCGCGTCGCTGACTTCGCGGCTCAGCCTGAGCGCCTCGGAGTGAGCGGGCTCGACCTTGAGGATCTCCTGGAGCAGCGTGAGGGCTTTCTGGAGATCTTTTCCTTCGTGCGCGCGCCGGGCCCCGGTCAGCCGCTCCTCGATGTACACCCGTTTCGCTTCGCGCTCCTCCGCCGACGCGATCTCGCTCCGGAGACGCGCGACCTCCGTGTTGGCGGGGTCCATCTGGGCCGCCTGCTCGACGATATCGCGTGCCCGGCGAAATTTGTTCCCCTTCAGGAGCGACCGGCTTTCGGCGATCATCTTCCCGAGGCGGGCCCGCATCTGCTCGAGCTTCTTCCGCTCCGCCGACCGCAGGTCGCTGACGATGTTCTCCAGGGCGTCCGCCACTTCGGCCAGATCCTGGTAGCGCTGGTCGGGATCCTTCGCCAGCGTCTTCATCACGATGTCGCGGAGACCGCCCCGGTGGTCGATCTGCTCGTCGTCCAGCGGGGGGGGAGGATCGTAGACGATCTTGAACATCACCGCCGTCGGCACGTCCCCCGTAAACGGCTTCCGCCCGGTGAGGAGTTCATAGAACAGGACGCCGAACGAGAAGATGTCGGACCGCTTGTCGACGTGGCGGCCCTGGATCTGCTCCGGCGACATGTAGTACGGCGTGCCGATCACGGCTCCGGTGGTGGTCATCGTGCTCGTGACCGACCGGGCGATCCCGAAGTCCATGATCTTCACACGCCCGTTCCCCACGATCCGGATGTTCTGCGGCTTGATGTCGCGGTGGACGATATCGTGCGCGTGCGAATAGGACAGACCGCGGCAGATCTGGATCGCGAAGTCGAGCTTCTGCAGAAAGGGAATCGGCTCGCGCTTCTCGAGCATTTCCGCGAGATCGCTCCCCGTCAGGTACTCCATCACGATATAGGGGCGCCCCTCGTCCTCCCCGACGTCAAAGACGACCGTGATGTTCTCGTGCGAGAGCTTTCCCGCGGTCCTCGCCTCGCGGAAGAACCGCTCCCTGATCTCGGGCACCGACAGCATCAGATCGGCCATGACCTTGATGGCGACATCCCGCTCCATGAGCCCGTCGTGCCCCTTGTAGACGACACCCATGCCGCCGCGGCCGAGCTCCTCGACGATGTCGTATTTCCCGATCTTTTTCACGGGCGCACGTTCCCCTTCAGCGTCCGCGCCGCCTTGGTGCGCCCATTACAGCAAGAACTCATAGGATGTGCATCAATGAGGATGGTCGGGGATCACCAACATCTTCGCCCGTATGTTGTATTCTACAAGAACATGTCGACGTTGTCAAGTGGGAATAAGGGCCCTCCGGGGCCTGCCTTGCATAAGAGTGCGACAAAGTATAGATTAATCGAGCGGGCGGCAGATCCGGGTGCCCGCAAGGTCACAGGTCAGGCCCCTCACTCAACCAGGAGACACCATGAAACGAGCTATACTCATTTGTGTGGCGCTTGTCACACTCGCGGCGTCCGCCGATGCGCAGGGCTTACGGTTCGGGCTCCAGGGTGACTTCGTCAACTTCAACCTGGGCGTGGCACAGACAAACGTCTCGATTCCCCAGTCGGGGACGACCGTAGATTATAGCACACTCTTCAAAGATATTTACGGACTCGGGTACGGGGGCGGGCTCCACTTTGACGTCGATCTCGGGCTGATTTCGTTCAGGCTGTCCGGGGACTATATCATGCTCTCGCCCGACAAGTCCAAGTACCAGCCCCTCCTCGGCGCGCTGGGCTCGTCGTTCACAGTCGACGGCGGCAGGATCGATATCTACTCGGGGAACCTCAACCTGAAGTTCAACCTCCTCCCCCTGCCGGTGATCCATGTCTACGCAACCGCCGGGGCTGGCTTGGTCGATCTCAAGGTGAACGAGGCAACTGTAAAATTCGGCGGTTTCACGATCACAAACATCAAGCCGTTTGACACGCAGACGAAGCCGACGGTGAACGCAGGCGCCGGCGTGGACCTCAAGCTGGGTCCGATCGCCCTGTTCGCGGAGCTGAAGGTCAACTTCATCCTGACGTCGGGGAAGACCAGCTCCGAGGTGCCGCTCGCGACACTGGGAATAACGTTCTAGGTTGCCCCGCCTCCGGCGCCTGCGGCGCCGCAGGCGCCGGGACGCAAGAAGCGCGCTTCGTCGCTGAGAAGCGCTCCTCGCAATGACAGACCCCTTGCCATTGCTGTGACAGAGTCCTGTCATTGCGAGCGCTTTCTGCGAAGCAATCTTCGCGTATGCTCTTACCACATCACATTAGCGCCGTGCGAAGCATGAAATTGTATGCGCTCTGGGCGGCAATCCTCCTCGCCTGTTGCGCCGGGTGCGACACGGGACTGGGGCCGCCGGACGCTCCCAGCGGCTTCAGCGGCACCATCCGGTTCAGGCACTGGCCGTCGGCCGACAGTGTCCAGGAACTGCGCGTGATCGCGTTCCCCGCGTACCCGGCCGACAGCGCCTCCATTCTGTTGGACCTCCTGTACGGGTACGCCATTGTGTACCCGCAGATCG
>Ga0335069_10009977_pt1 | contig 13495 bp, 10 predicted proteins | sample Lox_Sample_11_FD_206714 | JGI IMG/M metagenome (GOLD analysis project Ga0335069, IMG submission 206714) | Soil microbial communities from Loxahatchee National Wildlife Refuge, Florida, United States - Lox_Sample_1.1 | ecosystem: Environmental > Terrestrial > Soil > Wetlands | place: USA... | reverse complement strand
AATGCGGATGTCCTCGACCTTGCCGTCGGCAATCCGGGCATTGAAAGCGCCGAGGCAGGCCGTGATGTCCTGATCGAAGCGCTTGGAGATCTTGTAGCAATGGAACCGAGAGGCCGGATCGGGCAGGGGCAGGCGGATCAGCTCCACGAATTCCCCGGGCCGCCGATCCTGCTTGCCGTAGGCGACGAAGAAGTCCTCCAGCGGCATCTCGCGCCGGCCGGACTTGGAACGCAGCACCAGCGTCGCGCCGAGCGCGATGAGCGCCGGCGGGCTGTCGCCGATCGGCGAGCCGTTGGCGATATTGCCGCCCATGGTGCCGGTGTTGCGGATCTGCGTCGAGCCCAGTCGGCGGATCAGCTCCCCGAAATCCGAATAGTGCTGCCCGAGCAGCCAGTGCAGATCAGTGTAAGGAACCGCCGCCCCGATCTCGATGTGGTCTGCTCCCACGCGCACCTGCTGGAGCTCGGCGATCTCGCCGAGATAGACGATAGGATCGAGGCGGCGATGCTGCTTGGTCACCCACAGTCCGACGTCCGTACCGCCAGCAAGGATACAGGCGGCCGGGTGACGATCGAGCAGGTTGACCAGTTCGTCGATCTTCCGGGGCGCGAAGCATCGACGGTTGTCGCCATCGAACGCCGTTGCCGCATCCTTCTGCAGCCGGAGCAATTCGACGACCGTCCTGCTCTCGCTCGCATCGAATCGATCGGTCGCGGCCAATTCACGCATGCGTTGTGCGGCGGCGATGATCGGCCCGTAGCCGGTGCAACGGCACAGATTTCCCGCCAACACATTGTCGATTCGCCCCCGGTCCAGCGTTCCGGTGGCATGGAACAGCGTGAACAACGACATGACGAAGCCGGGCGTACAGAAGCCGCACTGGGAACCATGCGTCTCGACCATCGCCTGCTGGACGGGATGCAGGTTTCCGTCAGCATCCTTGAGGTCTTCAACCGTGATGAGCTGCTTGCCGTGTATAGTCGGCAGGAACTGGATGCAGGAATTCACCGCCCGGTAGCGGATACGGTCGCCGTCTAGCTCGCCCAATACCACGGTGCAGGCGCCGCAGTCGCCCTCGGCGCAGCCTTCCTTGGTGCCGCAGCGGCGCTCGACCCGGCGCAAATAGTTGAGCACGGTCATCGTCGGGTCGATGTCGCGCAATTCGCGGACCTCGTTGCCGAGCAGGAAGCGGATGCTGTCGGCCATCCGGCGCCTCAGCTGCCCCGATAGGTGCTGTAGCCGTAGGGCGAAATCAGCAGCGGCACGTGGTAGTGCTCGCCCGGCTGGGCAACGCCGAAGCGGATGACGACGTCGTCGAGAAAGCGCGGTTCCGCGGCCTTGGCGCCGTCCCCGGCGAAATAATCGCCGACATGAAACACCAGCTCATAGGTGCCGGCGCCAAACCCGTCGCCCTCCAGGAGCGGCCGGTCGCAGCGGCCGTCGGCGTTGGTGGCGACGCTCGCCACCCGCTCGCGCGTCGGGTCGAGGCGGTAGAGATCGATCTTGATCCCGGCGCCCGGCTTGCCGTGCGCGGTATCCAAGACATGCGTCGTCAATCGCCCCATGGGCTGATCTCAAAAAGCCGGACCAACGGCTATTGTCGGCGATTTTCTCGCCCTATCAAACTATTATCGGGCTGTTTCATTCCCGGGGAAGGCCCAGGATGCCCAGCCAGTTCTTCCGCCAGCGCCCGACCGCGATGTCCAAGCCGGATTTCGTCAAGCAATTCGGCGGCATCTACGAGCATTCGCCGTGGGTGGCGGAGGCTGTCTATGACGCCCGGTTGCACCCGGCGCATGACTCGCTGGAGGCCCTGCATGCCGCGATGGTGGAGGCGGTTGCGTCGGCGCCCCGCGAGCGCAAGCTGGCCCTGCTGCGCGCCCATCCGGACCTGGCTGGCCGCCTTGCCGTCGCCGGCGGGTTGACCGCGGCCTCGACCGCCGAGCAGGCGAGCGCCGGGCTCGATGCCTGCACGCCCGCCGAATTTGCCCGCTTTCAGGCGCTGAATTCCGCCTACCGGCAAAAGTTTGACTTCCCGTTCATCATGGCCGTTAAAGGGCGCGGCCGGGCCGAAATCCTTGCCGCCTTCGAGGCACGCGCCGGGAACGAACCGGACGCGGAATTCAGGACGGCGCTGGCCGAGGTTCACAAGATCGCATTGCTGCGGCTGCGCGAGCTTTGCTAGACCGCGACGCACATCGGTGAAGCGAGGTCCATGACTGCCCCCTATCCCCGCGACATGATCGGCTACGGCGGCCGGCCTCCCGACCCGAAATGGCCGGGCGGTGCCCGCATAGCCGTGCAGTTCGTCGTCAATTACGAGGAGGGCGGCGAGAACAACATCCTGCATGGCGATGCCGCCTCCGAAGCGTTCCTGTCGGAGATCGTCGGCGCCCAGCCCTGGCCGGGCCAGCGCAACCCCAACATGGAGTCGGTTTACGAGTATGGCAGCCGGGCCGGCTTCTGGCGGCTGCATCGCCTGTTCGCCGGGCGCAACCTGCCGGTGACCGTGTACGGCGTTGCCATGGCGCTGGAGCGCAATCCGGCGGCGGTGGCGGCAATGCTCGACGCCGACTGGGAGATCGCCAGCCATGGCTACCGCTGGATCGAGTATGCCGGCGTGACCGAGGCGGAAGAGCGCCGACACCTGCGCCGGGCGATCGAGATCCATACACGCGTCACCGGCAGCCGGCCACTCGGCTGGTACACCGGGCGCTGCAGCGTCAATACGCGCCGGCTGGTGGTGGAGGAGGGCGGCTTCCTCTACGATGCCGACAGCTATGCCGACGATCTGCCATACTGGGTGACCGACTATGGCCGGCCCCACCTCGTGATCCCCTATACCCTCGACGCCAACGATATGCGCTTCGCCACCAGCCAGGGCTTCAATTCGGGCGACCAGTTCTTCGCCTATCTTCGCGATTCCTTCGACGTTCTCTATGCAGAGGGCGCCACGGCGCCGAAGATGCTGTCCGTCGGCCTGCATTGCCGACTCGTCGGGCGGCCGGGCCGTGCCGCGGCGCTCGCCCGTTTCCTTGACTATGTGAAATCGCATCGCGATGCCTGGGTGTGCCGCCGCGTCGACATCGCCCGCCATTGGCACAAGCTCCATCCTTACGCGGCATAGGTCGAGGACAGATGACTCCATCCGAAAACGCGTTCGCCGGTCGCTGGGTGAACCTGGCCGATCCGCGGCTGGGGGCCAAAGCGCTCTTCGCCAGCGACGAATTCTTCGCGCCGGCGGAGCGCATGCTGAATCACGAGCCGGCGGTCTTCATTCCCGGCAAGTATGACGACCACGGCAAGTGGATGGACGGCTGGGAGTCGCGGCGCAAGCGGATCGAAGGCCACGACTGGTGCATCGTTCGCATGGCGCTGCCCGGTGTCATCAAGGGCGTCGACATCGACACCAGCCATTTCACCGGCAACTTCCCGCCGGCGGCGTCGATCGATGCTTGCCTCGTCGAGGGCGATCCCGACGACAAGACGCGCTGGATCGAAATCCTGCCGGCTGCCGCCCTGCTGGGAAATTCCCACCACCTGCTACCGGTGGCCAGCGAGCAGGCGTGGAGCCATGTGCGGCTCAACATCTACCCTGACGGTGGTGTGGCGCGCCTGCGGATCTATGGTCAGGTGCTGTGCGACTGGAAGAAGGTCGATCGTTCATCGCTCATCGATCTCGCGGCGGTCGAGAACGGTGGTCGCGCGGTGGCCTGTAGCGACCAGCACTACGGCACGCCGCTGAACCTGCTGTTTCCCGGCCGCGGCACCACCATGGGCGACGGCTGGGAGACCCGCCGTCGGCGCGAACCCGGCAACGAGTGGGCGATCATTGCCCTCGGCCATGCCGGCCGCATCGCCCGCGCCGAGGTCGACACCGCGCGTTACAAGGGCAACTACCCCGACCGTTGTTCCATTCTCGCCGCCTATAGGCAGGGCGGGACCGAGCAGTCGCTGGTAACGCAGTCGATGTTCTGGCGGACGCTGCTGCCGGAGCAGAAGCTCGCCATGGACAAGCAGCATGTCTTCGAAGCCGAGGTTGCGGACCTCGGCCCGATCACCCATGTACGCTTCAATATCATCCCTGACGGCGGTGTCATGCGCCTGCGGCTGTTCGGCTCCCCGGAATGACCTCGATGACGACCACAAGCGCCATCCGGTTGCGGCCGGCGCCGCTGACGCGCGCTGCCTTCGCGCCGTTCGGCGAGGTGATCGAGACCGCCGGCAATCCGCACTACACGATCAATGAAGGCTTTGCCGAGCGCTACAGTGATCTCGCGCGCATCGATGCGGCCGAACAGGGCGGCCGGCCGCTGCTCAACATCTTCGCTGCCAAGCCCCGCCGCCTGCCGCTGCGGATCCCGATGGTCGAACGCCATCCACTGTCGAGCCAGGCGTTCGTGCCGTTGACCCGGCTGCCATTCCTGGTCGTCGTCGCGCCTCCAGGCGACAAGCCGCGGCCCGACGATCTGCGAGCCTTTGTTACCGACGGTCGCCAAGGCGTGAACTATTCCCGTGGGACCTGGCACCATCCGCTCATCGCGCTCGGCGAACCCTGCGACTTCCTGGTCATCGACCGCAGCGGTCCCGGCGACAATTGTGACGAGATCCACTATGGCGACCAGGAGATTGTGCTGGACGCGCCGGCCGCCTGACGATCACAGCCTGAGTCCGTAGCGAACAACTGGAGATTTCAGGTCGATGGAGGGTACGTCGATACAGAACGTGCGGATCGTCGGGCCCTTGCGGCCCGGCTACGAAGCGATCCTGACGCCGGACGCAGTGGCCTTCATTGTCGATCTCGAACGTCGCTTCGACGCCGAGCGCCGGCGGTTGCTGGCGCTGCGCAATGAACGTCAGGCCCGCCTTGATGCCGGCGCCAAGCCGAATTTCCTGGCGGAGACCAAGGCCGTCCGCGACGGCGACTGGACCGTGGCGCCGTTGCCGAAGGATCTGCTGGATCGCCGCGTCGAGATCACGGGTCCGCCGGATCGTAAGATGGTGATCAACGCGCTCAACTCCGGCGCCTCCTGCTTCATGGCCGATTTCGAGGATTCCTGCACGCCGACTTGGACCAACTTGGTCGAAGGCCAGATCAACCTGCGCGACGCCATCGCCGGCACCATCGCCTTCAGCGATCCCGCGAGCGGCAAGCAGTACAAGCTCAATGCCAAGACCGCCGTGCTGCTGGTGCGGCCGCGCGGCTGGCACCTGCCGGAGAAGCATGTGCTGGTCGACGGCCGCGCCATGTCGGGTTCGCTGTTCGATTTCGGCCTCTACTTCTTCCACAACGTCAGGGCGCTGACCGCCAAGGGTAGTGGCCCCTATTTCTATCTGCCGAAGATGGAGTCCCATCTTGAGGCCCGGCTATGGAACCAAGTGTTCCTTCACGCGCAGAAGGCGCTCGGCGTTCCCGCCGGCACCATCAAGGCGACCGTGCTGATCGAAACGATCCTCGCCAGCTTCGAGATGGACGAGATCCTCTACGAGCTGCGCGACCATTCCGCCGGCCTCAATTGCGGGCGTTGGGACTATGTCTTCAGCTTCATCAAGAAATTCCGCGGTCATCCCTGGGCCGTGCTGCCGGACCGCGCGCAGGTGACGATGACCGCGCCGTTCCTGCGTTCCTACAGCCTGCTCGTCATCAAGACCTGCCATCGCCGGAAGGTGCATGCCATCGGCGGCATGGCCGCGCAGATCCCGATCCGCGACGACCCCGTGGCCAGCAAGCAGGCGATCGACAAGGTTGTCGCCGACAAGGAGCGCGAGGCGTCCGATGGCCATGACGGCACCTGGGTCGCGCATCCGGGCCTCGTCCCCGTCGCCAAGGCGGTGTTCGACAAGGCCATGCCCGAGGCCAACCAGATCGCGCGCCAGCGCCAGGACGTGAACGTGACCGCGGCCGACCTGCTGCAGGTACCGGCAGGCACGATCACCGAGGCGGGTCTGCGCACCAATATCGATGTCGGCCTCGGCTATATCGAAGCCTGGTTGCGCGGCACCGGCTGCGTTCCCCTGCACAACTTGATGGAAGATGCGGCCACGGCCGAGATCTCGCGAGCGCAGGTCTGGCAATGGCTCAAGCATGGCGCCAGGCTGGCCGACGGTCGCCGCGTGGACAGATCCCTTGCCGACAGAGTCATCGCCGAGGAGCGCGACCGGGCCGCCGCCGCGGCGCGCGCCGGCACCCATCGATTCGACGATGCGGCCGATCTCTTTCGCCACCTCGTTACCGCCGGCGATTTCGTCGAGTTTCTGACGCTGCCGGCCTATTCGATGGTGGATTGACGGCGACCGTCGGGCGGCGGAACGCCGTTCACAGCGTCGTGCGGAAATAGGTGATCGTCCTTTGCAGGCCCTCGGCCTGCGGCACCGTCGGCGCCCAATTCAGCAGCCGCTTGGCCAGCGCGATATCGGGCCGTCGCCGCAGCGGATCATCGGTCGGCAGCGGGCGGAATTCGATGCGCGATGTCGAATCGCAGAGCTGGACGACCTGCTCGGCCAGCTCGCGGACGGTCGATTCCTGCGGGTTGCCCAGATTGACCGGACCCGTCACGTCGTCGGCCGTGCCCATCAGCCGGATGAGGCCGTCGACAAGATCATCGACGTAGCAGAACGACCGCGTCTGCGTGCCGTCGCCATAGATGGTGATCGGTTCGTTGCGCAACGCTTGAACGATGAAGTTCGACACGACCCGGCCATCGCCGACATGCATGCGCGGACCGTAGGTATTGAAGATGCGCGCCACCTTGATGCGCAGCCGGTTCTGCCGGTAGTAGTCGAAGAACAGGGTCTCGGCGCAGCGCTTGCCCTCGTCGTAACAGGCGCGCGGGCCGGTCGGATTGACGTGCCCCCAGTAACCCTCCGTCTGCGGATGCACCTGCGGGTCGCCGTAGACCTCGCTTGTCGAGGCCTGCAGGATCTTGGCGCCGACCCGCTTGGCCAGGCCGAGCATGTTGATGGCGCCGTGGACACTGGTCTTCGTCGTCTGCACGGGGTCGCGCTGATAGTGGATCGGCGAGGCCGGGCAGGCGAGGTTGTAGATCTGGTCGACCTCGACATAGAGCGGAAACGTGATGTCGTGCCGCAAGGCCTCGAAGTTCGGCCTGTTCAGGAGATGCGCGATGTTGCGGCGCTGGCCGGTGTAGTAGTTGTCGACGCAGATGACTTCGTGCCCTTCCTCGACCAGGCGCTCGCAGAGGAAGCTGCCGAGGAAGCCGGCGCCGCCGGTGACCAACACGCGCTGCGGTGATGCCGGACTCATGGAGGTTAATTCCTGCTTGCGGGGGGAATGGCGACGCGATCCATTGAGATACGCGAAGCCTCCGCCATCAGGCAAACCCGAAAATCGCCGCCCTAAACCCGTCTGCCGACCACGGCGCTGGGCGACAAGGGCGTGTCGGTCGGCGGATTTCCCCGCTCTTGCGGGCGTGTTACCTAGCCGCCGTCTTAACCAAGGAGTTTCATCGATGAGCGATCCGGTGCGGGTGGAACGGCGCGGCCACGTCCTCGAGGTGACGCTGGACCGCCCCAAGGTCAACGCCATCGATGTCGTCGCCAGTCGTCGGCTGGGCGAGGCGTTCGTCATGCTGCGCGACGATCCGGAGCTCCGCGTCGGCATCGTCACGGGCGGCGGCGATCGCATCTTCTCCGCCGGATGGGATCTCAAGGCCGCCCACACCAGCGACGAGGTCGGCAAATGGTGGGAGATCGACTATGGCCCCGGCAAATTCGCCGGCCTCACTGAGCTGTGGGACCTGAACAAGCCGGTCATCGCCGCCCTCAACGGCCATGCGTTGGGCGGCGGTCTCGAGCTGGCGCTGGCCTGCGACCTGCTCATCGCCGCCGAGCATGCCGAGTTCGCCATGCCGGAGTTGCCGATCGGCATCTTGCCGGATTCCGGTGGTATCCAGCGACTGCCGCGGCGGCTGCCCTACAACATCGCCATGGAGCTGCTGCTGCTCGGTCGCCGCATGACCGCGGCCGAGGCCATGCACTACGGACTCGTCAATGCCGTGGTGCCGAAGGAGAAGTTGATGGAGACCGCGCGCGACTGGGCCGATCGCATCGGCGGCGGCGCGCCGCTCACCATCCAGGCCCTGAAGGAGTCGCTGCGGGCGATCGACGGCATCGGCATCCGCGCCGGCTTCGACATCATCCGCAGCGGCAAGCTGCCGACCTACGAGCGCGCCATCCGCTCCGAGGACGCCAAGGAAGGCGTCCGCGCCTTTTCCGAAAAGCGCAAGGCTAACTTCAAGGGGCGGTGAGCGAGCGGCGATCGGACCGCCCATCGCATCGGCCGTTCACCCCGGCAGGTAGTGCCGGCTCCAGCTTTCCGCCACGGCTCCCACTCCGAGTAGGTTCTCGACGTCTGCCGCTCCATAGCCGAGTTCGGCGAGGACAGCGCGCGTGCTGGCGCCGTATTTTTCCGCCGGCGCCAGCGGGGCGAGGCGGGCCCGCGCCGGCCGGATCGCATTGGGCGCCGCCAGTTCGACCACATGGCCGCTCGGATGCGCGTCATAGCGGCAGAACTGGAAGCTGCCGTCGGCATCGCCCATTCGCGCGCGCCAGGCGGCGAGGGAGCCGATGTCGACGGCGCCCACGTCCAGCGCGCGAAGACGATCGATCCAATGCTGCCGCGGCGCGTTGCGGAAGCGCTGCAGCAGTTGATCGGGTGCGTCGACGCCGATGCCGCGCGACAGTGCCGTCCATTGCGTGGGCTTGGCGGCAAGGAAGAACCAGCCGTCGCTCGCTTCATAGCAGCGATAGAGCGGCCCGTAGCCCTTGGCCTGCGGCCCGCGCGGTTCGTCATGCGGCGGGCGGCCGGCGAAATCGAACATGAAGGGGAGCTGGATCAACTGGCCGGCCGCCGCCAGCGATGCCCGCGCTGTGCTGGCCTTTCCGCTGCGCTGCCGGTGCAACAGGGCCATGGCGGTCGAAAGGGCCCCGCAGAATCCGCAGAGCACGTCGATCGTGCCGACATGCGCGTGCTCTTCCGGCGTCGCCAAGGAGCCGCCGAAGCGAGCCATGATGCCGGTCGAAGCCTGCACGAGGTCGTCATAGCCGGGATAGTCGCTGTGCGGGCCTGGCCGCGGGCCGCCGAAGGCATCGATCCGGCACAGGATCGCGCGCGGATTGATGGCTTGTATCTCTGCCGCCGTGAGATGCAGGCCGGCGATCTGACGCTCCGAGGCATTGATCGTCACGACATCGGCCCAAGCCAACAGGCGACGCAGCACCTCCTGTCCGCCTGCCGATTTGAGATCGCAAAGCAGGCTGCGCTTGCCCTGATTGCCATGCATGCCGAAGACGATCGTGCACCAGGGATCGAACGCCGGCCGGACCGGATCGAGGTTTATCACCTCGGCGCCGAAGCGAGCCAGGAGTGCCGAGATCGTCGGACCGGCAATGACGTTCGTCAGGTCGAGGACACGGATTCCGGCGAACCAGGGCGGTGATTCGCGATTCGAATCTGCTGGCGGGCTTCCCGCCGTCGATGCTTTGGCAATGGGCGGAGCCGCGTCCTTGGCCAGAATTGCTGCGCGGTCGCCGTCTGGCGGTGAAACCGCCGTCGTCGCTGTGACGAATTCGGCGGTACCCTGCAGCCACGCCAGGGGCCCTGGCTGTCGGACGAGACCGCGCTCGCGATCGCGGGTCGCGATCAACAGGCCGGCCTCGAGCGGGTGCGTCGACTGCAGCCACTCGTCGGTCAGGCGATGGGCCGCGCCGGGTATGCCGGCGGCGCCGAAGATTTCCTCCCACTCGAAGCTGGTCTTCGTGCGGAAGCGGGCCGCGATATCCTCGGCGATCCGCGCCGCCCAGGCGGGTGGCGTGGGATAGAGTCCGAGGGCGCCGTCGACCCCGTCGGGCCATTCCGCGCGCGGCAGGTACCAATCGTCGAGTTCCGGCACGCCGGACGCGCGCAAGGGCTCCAGCAGGCCCATGAGGACCAGCAGCTTGCGCACGTGCTCGCGATGCGAGGAGCAGACCACGTAGAAAGGCCGATCGTTGGCGCACAGATAGCTGCGGTAGAACGGATCGAGCAGCTCCTGCAGATCGGCATAGTTCATGTTCATCGGCAGGCCCGCCGCGCGGCGACGCGCGATCTCGCGTTCGCGCAACGAGTGATAGCGTTCGGGATAGGGATCGATCCGCATGGAGTTGTAGGCGAGTCCCTCCATCAGCGCCGCGGCGAGAGGCACCTCGATATGGTCGCCGCCGCCATTGCTGTCGCGGGCATAGAGGGCCGCCACCGCCGCCGTCGCCGCCAGCACCGCGCCATAGGCCGACGGCAGGCACAGCGGCGAGAACGATGGGTTGATCCCCATCAGCACCCGGTTGAGGCCCATGTCGTTGAACTGCCCGGCCGCGGCGGCAATGATTCCCTCCCAGGCCGGCAGTGCTCCGAACTCCCGGTCGGTCGAGGCAAAGCCCGGCAGCGACACATAGACCAACGATGGGTTGAGCGCGCGCAGGACGTCCGGGCCGAGGCCGAGACGCGTCATCACACCGGGCCGGAAATTCTCGATCAGCACGTCCGACGTCGCCGCGAGTTTGCGAGCGATTTCGCGATCGCCGGCATCCTTGAGGTCGAGGACGATGCATTTCTTGCGGCGATTGAGGACGATGGCGGCCGGCGAGTCCCACCGCGGCCCGCCGGGCGGATCGATATGGATCACCTCGGCGCCCTGATCGGCGAGCATCATGGCCGCCGCCGGCCCCGCGATGTACTGGCCGAAATCGAGGACGCGGACGTGCGCGAGCGGCAGGTCCTCGCTCGTCCGATGCACGGGGCTTGTTCGCGGATTCTCAGCCTTCATGCGGCCGCAGCAGTGCCCGCGAGATGATGTGCCGCTGGATCTCCGAGGTGCCGTCCCAGATGCGCTCGACGCGGGCGTCGCGCCAGAAGCGCTCGATCGGCAGCTCCGACATCAGACCCATGCCGCCGAAGATCTGCACGGCGTGGTCTGTCACGCGGGCCAGCATCTCCGTGGCATAGAGCTTGGCCATGGCGAAGTCCTCGTCGACGACCGTACCCGCGTCGGCCTTCCACGCCGCCTTCAGCACGAGCAGCTCGGCGGCGTTGATCTCCGTCCCCATGTCCGCGAGCTTGAAGCTGGTGCCCTGGAACTTGCCGATCGCCTGGCCGAACTGCTTGCGCGTCGCGGCCCATTCGGTCGCCATCTCTAGCGCGCGCTGCGCGCGGCCGACGCACTGCGCCGCGACGGTGAGGCGTGTCGCGCCGAGCCATGTGTTGGCCACGTCGAAGCCCTTGTGCTCCTCGCCGAGGACCTGCTCGATGCCGATCCGGCAATTCGTGAAGACCAGCTCGCAATGGTGGAAGCCGCGGTGGGAGACCGACTTCGGTCCCATGCGCACTTCGAGACCCGGCGTGCCCTTGTCGACCAGGAACGAGGTGATCTTCTTCTTGCTGCCGCGGGCGGTCTCCTCGACGCCGGAGGCGGCGAACAGCACGATGAAATCCGCCACGTCGGCGTAGGAAATGAAATGCTTGGTGCCGTTGACGACGTAGCTGTCGCCCTGCCGTTCGGCCCGCGTCTGCATGGCCCGCAGGTCGGATCCGGCATTTGGTTCGGTCAGCGCCAGGCACTCCACCCGCTCGCCGCGGATCGCCGGCAGCAGGTAGCGCTCGATCTGGGCGCCCTTGCAGGCGCGCAGAATGTTCGACGGCCGCGCCACCGCGTATTGCAGCGCGAACGCCGTGCGGCCGAGCTCGCGCTCCATCAGCGCCAGCGCGACATGATCGAGCCCGCCGCCGCCGAGTTCCTCCGGCATGTTGGCGGCATAGAACCCGGCCTTGAGGGCGCGCTCGTGGATCTGCCGGATCAGCTCGGGCCGCACATGGTCGGTACGCTCGACTTCGTCCTCATAGGGCATCAGCTCTGTCGCGACGAACTGCCGGACGCTGTCGACGAGCAGCTGCTGTTCGCTGGTGAGGCCGAGATGCATGGGGCCCTCGTGGGAAGCCCGCGAACTCTAGGGACCGGTTGTCGGCCGCCTTGACCCAGGGCGACATGGACATGAGCAAATTCGACAACCCACTTGCCGTCATACGCCGTCGCGCGGAACCTCGAACGACCAGTTCCTGGCGAACACGCGGGTCTCGCCCTCGAAGGCGTCGAGCCAGGCGCGCAGATGGAACATGTCCTTCGACGCCGTCAGCACCGTGCGGCTCTCGGTCCGGATGTCCCAGGCACCCCGTCTCATGCGATAGCGCCAGGTGACGTCGGCCTTGGCCGACAGCGGATCGCCTTCGGTAATCGCAAAGCGCTCCGTCGCGCCGCCATCGACGCGGAGATCGATGTCGTGCAGATAGACGGACCCACGGTCGCGATGGATGGTGAAAATGGTCTCGCCGGTCGTCGCGTCTTCGTGGATCTCGCGTTCGCGCCGGCCCTGGCGCGATCGCGTCAGGTTGGCCGGCCGCGCCATCTCCGGCGGCGAAAAGAGCGCCAGCGTCGCGTCGGCCGCTTGCGCTTTTCGGCTCGGCAGCTCGAGCCATGATTCAGTGGCGAAGACACGGAGGGTAACCGGCTCCGGCGACGGCCACGCCATCGGCCAATAGCTCGTCGAAAGGGCCAGGCGCAGGCGGTGTCCCGTCGCGACGCGCTCGCCGAGATCGTTGAGCTGCAAGCGGAGCGTCGCCGGCTCGCCCGGCACCATCGATACGGCGCGGTCGTGACCGTCGCGATGCGTCAGATTGAGGATGCCATAGCTCATCAAGCGCGACGAACCGTCCGGCGCCACATCGCAAAGCCGCGCGGCCAGCAGTCCCACCGGCCGATCGATGGCGATCCGCAACGTCGCGACAGGCGCGCCCAGCATGTCGAACGGTTCGGCCAGGGGCGCGCCGTCGAAGCAGAGGGAGCGGCCGTCGTCGGGCCGCTGGTCGCTCGGCAGCTCGCCGCGAAAGCCGTAGGGACACCACTCGCCCCAGGTGATGCCGGTGACCAGCGGCGAGCGGTGCGTCAGCACGGTGTCGCCGCGCGCTCGCCGATCGAGCAGGCGGCCATCGCCGAGAGGAAAACGCCGCGGGCGCCAACGCGGTGGCCATTTCCGTTCGGCCACCCAGCGGCCCGGCCGCTCGTCATAGTCGGAGGCCGGCGGAACGGACTCTTGCATCCAGGCGCGCAGCTTCGGCTCCTTGTCGACGCCGTTACTTCGGCCCTTCAGCCACCGGTCCCACCAACGCAAGGATTCCTGCAGGAAACCGATCGGCGGGCCGGGCCGCGCCTGATGCGGGTATTCGTGCGCCCATGGCCCGATCAGGCCTTTCACGGGCGACTTCAGATTGGCGACGAGACGCGGGACCGCGTTGGTGTAGGCATCGGCCCAGCCGCCGACGGCGTAGGTGGCGGTCTTGATCGCGCCATAGTCCTCGCACACCGAGCCATGCTTCCAGTAGTCGTCGCGCAGCTGATGCTGCAACCAGGCAGCGAGAAACGGGGGCGAGCCGTTCAGTCGCTCGAACCAC
>Ga0335069_10009976_pt1 | contig 13495 bp, 9 predicted proteins | sample Lox_Sample_11_FD_206714 | JGI IMG/M metagenome (GOLD analysis project Ga0335069, IMG submission 206714) | Soil microbial communities from Loxahatchee National Wildlife Refuge, Florida, United States - Lox_Sample_1.1 | ecosystem: Environmental > Terrestrial > Soil > Wetlands | place: USA: Florida... | reverse complement strand
TTCGCGCCCTTGGCGACCGCGTCTGCGACGTGCGACTCGATCTTCTTCACGGCGGCCGCGTCGATGACGGGACCCTGCGTGACGCCGGCTTCGAAGCCGTTGCCGACCTTGAGCCCCTTCGCCTTCGTCGTCAGCTTCTCGACGAACGCGTCGTAGATGCCGTCCTGCGCGTAGATGCGGTTGGCGCACACGCAGGTCTGGCCCGCGTTGCGGTACTTGCTCGCGAGCGCTCCCTCGGCAGCCGCATCGAGGTCGGCGTCGTCGAAGACGATGAAGGGCGCGTTGCCGCCCAGCTCGAGCGAGAGCTTCTTGATCGTCGGCGCGCATTGCCGCATGAGGATGCGGCCGACTTCCGTCGAACCCGTGAAGGAGAGATGGCGCACGACGTCGCTCTCGCACAGCACCTTGCCGATCTCGGTCGAGCGGGCGCTCGTGACGATGTTGAGCACGCCCGCCGGAATGCCCGCTTCGTGGGCGAGCCCGGCGATCGCGAGGGCCGAGAGCGGCGTGAGCCCGGCCGGCTTCACGACGATGGGACATCCGGCGGCCAGCGCCGGCCCGACCTTGCGCGTGATCATCGCGATCGGGAAGTTCCACGGCGTGATCGCCGCACACACGCCCATCGCCTGCTTGATGACGAGGTAGCGCTTGTTCGGATCCGTGGTCGGGATCGTCTCGCCGTAGACGCGCTTGCCTTCCTCGGCGAACCACTCGATGAAGCTCGCGCCGTACGCGACTTCGCCCCTGGCCTCGGCGAGCGGCTTGCCCTGCTCGGCGGTCATGATGCGCGCGAGGTCATCGGCGTGCTGGCCCATCAGGCGGTGCCACGCGAGCATGAGCTCGGCGCGCTGCTTCGCCGTCCTCGCCCGCCACGCGGGCCAGGCGCGCGCGGCCGCCTCGAGCGCGGCCGACACATCGTCGGGGCCGAGGTCGGCGACCTCGGCGAGGGCCAGCCCGGTGGCCGGGTCGTGCACGGCAAAGCGCTTCGTGCCCGCGACCCAGCGCCCGTCGATGTAGGCGTCGGTCTTCAGCAGCTCGGGCCGGGCGAGCGTCGACAGCGGAGAGGTCTTCATGTCCATGGCAGCTCCTCGTTTCGGTTGAACTCTACGCCCGCACCGGCGAGCCGCTCGCCTGTCGGGGTCAAGGCGTCGGGGGCACCGGGCACAATCCGGTCATCGGCCCGGCGCCTGCGCGCCGTCTCGGCCGCTCCGCTTGCACTCCATGAAAGCCAACGAGATCCGTTCCGCGTTCCTCAGGTTCTTCGAGTCGAAGGGTCACACGGTCGTGCCTTCGAGCCCGGTCGTGCCGGGCGACGACCCGACCCTGCTGTTCACGAATGCGGGCATGAACCAGTTCAAGGACGTGTTCCTCGGATTCGACAAGCGGCCGTACGTGCGCGCCGCCACCGCGCAGAAGTGCATCCGTGCGGGCGGCAAGCACAACGACCTGGAGAACGTGGGCTACACGGCGCGCCACCACACGTTCTTCGAGATGCTCGGCAACTTCTCGTTCGGCGACTACTTCAAGCGCGACGCGCTGAAGTACGCGTGGGAGCTGCTGACCGAGGTCTACAGGCTGCCGAAGGACAAGCTCTGGGCCACGGTCTACGCCGAGGACGACGAGGCGTACGACATCTGGGTCAAGGAGATCGGCCTGCCGACCGACCGGGTGATCCGCATCGGCGACAACAAGGGCGCGCGCTACGCGTCCGACAACTTCTGGATGATGGGCGATACGGGTCCGTGCGGCCCGTGCTCCGAGATCTTCTACGACCACGGGCCCGGCATCGCGGGCGGCCCGCCCGGCTCTCCCGAGCAGGACGGGGACCGCTACATCGAGATCTGGAACAACGTGTTCATGCAGTTCAACCGCGACGAGGCGGGGACCATGCACCGGTTGCCGAAGCCCAGCGTCGACACCGGCATGGGGCTCGAGCGTCTCACCGCGGTGCTGCAGCACGTGCACTCGAACTACGAGATCGACCTGTTCGTCACGCTGCTCGCGGCGGCGAAGCGCGCGGTGGAAGCGGCCGGTGCGAAGGACGTCGATCCGGATTCGCCGTCGCTGAAGGTGACCGCCGACCACATCCGGGCGTGCGCGTTCACCGTGGTGGACGGCGTCATTCCCGGCAACGAGGGCCGCGGCTACGTGCTGCGCCGGATCACGCGCCGCGCGATCCGCCATGGCTACAAGCTCGGCGCGCGCAAGCCCTTCTTCCACACGCTCGTCGCCGACCTGGCGGCCGAGATGGGCGACGCCTATCCCGAGCTGCGGCGCGACGCCGCGCGTGCGACCGCGGTGCTGAAGCAGGAGGAGGAACGCTTCTTCCAGACGATCGCCAACGGGATGGAGATCCTCGAGGGCGCGATCGCTGCCATGCCCGAGGGTACGGCGGTGCGCACGCTGCCCGGCGACGTGGCGTTCCGTCTCCACGATACGTATGGCTTTCCGCTCGACCTCACCGCCGACGTGTGCCGCGAGCGCGGCGTGTCGGTCGACACCGCGGGTTTCGATGCCGCGATGGCAAAGCAGCGCGAGCAGGCGCGGGCGGCGGCGAAGTTCAAGGTGGCGCAAGGGCTCGACTACGAGGGCGCGCCAACCGTGTTCCACGGCTACGACGGGCTCGCGCACGACGACGCGAAGGTCCTGGCGGTCTACGTCGACGGCTCGCCCGTCGCGTCGGCGAAGGCGGGCGACGACGCGGTCGTGGTGCTCGACCACACGCCGTTCTACGCCGAGTCGGGCGGCCAGGTCGGCGATGCCGGCGAGCTGCGCAACGCCACGTCGCGCCTCGTGGTCGAGGACACGGTGAAGATCCAGGCGGCCGTGTACGGTCACGAAGGCCGCGTGGTCGAGGGCGAGATCAAGGTCGGCGACGTCATGCTGGCGCGCGTCGACGTCGAGCGCCGCGCCAAGACGATGCGCAACCACAGTGCGACGCATCTCATGCACAAGGCGCTGCGAGAGGTGCTCGGCGAGCACGTGCAGCAGAAGGGCTCGCTCGTCGACGCCGAGCGCACGCGCTTCGACTTCGCGCACCACGGGCCGCTCACCGACGATCAGATCCGCGCCGTAGAGCGCCTCGTCAATGCCGAGATCCTCGAGAACCACGCGACGACCGCGCGCGTCATGCCGATCGACGAGGCGCAAAAGCTGGGCGCGATGATGCTGTTCGGCGAGAAGTACGGCGACGAGGTGCGCGTGCTCGATATCGGCACGAGCCGCGAGCTGTGCGGCGGCACGCACGTCGCGCGCACCGGCGACATCGGCCTCTTCAAAATCGTGGCCGAGAGCGGCGTCGCGGCCGGCGTGCGCCGCATCGAGGCCGTCACCGGCGAGAACGCGCTCGCCTACGTGCAGTCGCTCGAGGGCACGGTGCAGCGCCTCGCAGGTGCGCTCAAGTCCGCGCCGGCGGACGTGCCGGCGCGTGTCGGCCAGGTGCTGGAGCACGTGCGCGCGCTCGAGAAGGAGCTCGCGGCGCTGAAGGGCCGGCTCGCCTCGTCGCAGGGCGACGAGCTCGTGGCGCGCGCCGTCGACGTGAAGGGCTTGAAGGTGCTGGCCGCGCGCCTCGAGGGCGCGGATGCGAAGTCGCTGCGCGAGACGCTCGACAAGCTGAAGGACAAGCTGAAGACGGCGGTGATCGTGCTCGCGGTCGTCGAGGGCCAGCGCGTGCAGCTCGCGGCCGGCGTGACCCCCGACGCCACGGCCAAGGTGAAGGCCGGCGATCTCGTGAACCACGTCGCGAACCAGGTCGGCGGCAAGGGCGGAGGCAAGGCCGACATGGCGATGGCCGGCGGCACCGACGCGTCGCGGCTCGGGGCCGCGCTCGATTCGGTCCGCGACTGGGTGGCGGCGCGCGCATGAGCGCGGGCGACGCGGCAGCGGCGCGGCCGGTCGACATCGCGGCCGGCGGCGTCACGGCCACGCGGGAGGTGGGTGGCGCGCTCGTCGTGCGGCGCGCAACGCCGCACGATGCGCCGGCGTATGCACGCATCATGGGTGACCCGGCCGTGTATCCGGGCTTGATGCAGATGCCCTACGCCGACGAAGCGACCTGGCGGGACCGGATCCTCGAGATGTCGGGCAAGCACGATCTGCTGCTCGTCGCGGAGCGTGGCGGCGAGGTCGTGGGGACGGCAGGGCTGCATGCCGTGAGCTCCGCCCAGCGCCGGCGCCATGCGCTCCTGGTCGGCATCTCCGTGGCGCCGGCGTCGCAGCGCAAGGGCGTGGGCAGCGCGCTGATGGCCGCGATGTGCGACTACGCGGACCGGTGGGTCGGCGCACTGCGCCTCGAGCTGTCCGTGTACACGGACAACGTTGCCGCGATCGCGCTCTACCGGAAGTTCGGCTTCGTCATCGAGGGCACGATGCGCGGCTACGCGCTGCGCGACGGCCGCTACGTCGATGCGCACGCGATGGCGCGCATCCACCCCGCGCCGCCGGGGATCGGACCGCTGCCCCCCGCGCCATGACGGGCGCGTGGGCGCGCGCGACCGCTTGCGCGCTCGTCATCTTCGCGGGCAACGCGCGAGCGCACGAGCGGGTCGTGTTTCCGAGCCTCGATCCGCCGAGCGGCCCGCCGGTGATGCTGGTGGGTCACTGGTTCGCCGCGGCGCCCGCTGCCGATGGTGCCCCGGCGGGCGCGATCGCGCTCTTCCACGGCTGCAGCGGAGCATACGACCGGCAGGGTGCGCTCGATCGCCGCATGCGCGACTACACCGCGTGGCTGCACGAGCGCGGGTGGCACGTGCTCATCGTCGATTCGTTCGGGCCCCGAAGCGAGAGGGAGATCTGCACCCAGCGCGTCGGCCATCGCCGGATCACGATGACGCATCGTCGCCGCGATGCGCTGGCGACCCTGGACTGGCTCGCGCAGCGCCCCGACGTGAACGCGCGGCGCATCGGGCTCCTCGGCTGGTCGAACGGCGGCAGCACCGTGCTGGCCGCGACGAACGTTCGCCATCCCGATGTCGCGGCGTCGATCGCGCGTCCCGCCTTCGCCGTCGCGTTCTATCCGGGTTGCGAGGCCGAGCTGGCGCGGGGCTACGAGCCCGACGCGCCGCTGCTGCTGCTGATCGGCGAGGCCGACGACTGGACCCCTCCGGCGCCGTGCCACCGTCTTGCGGATGCCGGCGGCCCCGACGTGGAGCTCGAGGAATATCCGCACGCTTATCACGGCTTCGACTCGACCGCGCCGGTGCGCGTGCGGCGCGATGTGCCCAACGGCGCCAGGCCGGGGCAGGGCGTGCACGTCGGCGGTGATGCCGATGCTCTCGCCCGCTCGCGCCAGCGCCTCGAGTCCTTCCTCGCGCGCTACTGATGGCGCGCGGACACGGTCAGTCCGCGGGCGCCCAGTAGACGGCGAACCAGCCGCGCTCGTCGGTCCAGCGCACCGGCGCACCGTAGCCGGCCGACGCGAGCAGCGCCTCGAACGCGTCGGGCCGGTACTTGTACGAGTTCTCGGTGTGGATGCGCTCGCCGCGCGCGAACCGGCGCTCCGCACCCGGCCAGCGCACGACGAGATCCCGGCTGGCCTCGAGATGCATCTCGATGCGCGAGTCGTGCTCGTTCCAGGTCGCGACATGCTGCCAGTCGGCGGGCGCGAAGTCGCTGCCGATCTCGCGATTCAGATGCCGAAGGAGGTTGCGGTTGAATGCGGCCGTCACGCCCAGCGCATCGTCGTATGCCGCTTCGAGCACCTCCCGCGGCTTGACGAGATCGACGCCGATCACGAGGCCGCCTCCTGCGGCGCGCGCGCGGATGCGTTGCAGGAACGCGAGCGCCTCGTCCGGCGTGAAGTTGCCGATGCTCGAGCCGGGATAGAAGAACACCGGGCGGCCTTCCGTCAGCCCCGGCGGGAGGTCGAGCGAGCGCGAGAAGTCGAGGCCCACGCCCACGATGTCGGTTGTCGGGTGCTCTCGCTGCACCTGCCGGAGAGCGTCGCGCAGGAAGTCGACCGAGATGTCCACGGCCACGTAGCGCCGCGGCTCGAGCAACGGAAACAGCCGCGAGGCCTTCGCGCAATTGCCGGCGCCGAGATCGACGAGCGCGACGCCGATGCCGGTGCAGCGCGCGAGCGCCGTCGCGTCGCGCGCGAAGATGGCCGCTTCCGTGCGGGTCGGGTAGTACTCGTCGAGCTCGGTGATGGCTTCGAACAGGTGCGAGCCGAGTCGGTCGTAGAAGTACTTGGGTGCCGCGTGGGCTTGCGGCGCGAGCAGCGCCGCGCGTGCGTCGGCGCGCTCGATGCCCGCGTCGGCGGGCGGGCACTGGATGAACCGGGGCGCGCGCATCGGGATCCTCGTCACGCGCCGCATCCGGGCGCGGTCCCGCACCTTACGCCAGGATGGAACAGAATGCAGGCCGTGGCCTTTTCGCGCGTCAAGATCGATCCAGCCCGCCGTCGCATGCTCGCACTCGGCCTGGCCGCGGTGGGGTTCGGCGTCGCACTGCAGGAAGCCCGTGCGGCACACATGGTGCGCCCCTGGACGACCGGCAGGAGCGTGCCCGCGCTCGAACTGAGCGACCTCGACGGCAAGCGCTGGAATCTCTCCGGGTTGCGCGGCCAGGTGGTGGTGCTGAACTTCTGGGCGACGTGGTGCGAGCCCTGCCGCAGCGAGATGCCGACGCTCGAGCTCCTCGCGCAGCGGCACGAGCACGACGGGATGGTCGTGGTCGCCGTCAACTTCAAGGAATCCGTCGGTTCGATCCGCCGCTTCCTCGAGGCGCAGCCCGTCTCGATCCCGATCCTCCTCGATGCGGACGGCGACGCGACGGCCGCCTGGACGCCACGCGTCTTCCCGACGACCGTTCTCATCGACCGGCAGGGCCAGCCGCAGACGCTGGTCCTGGGCGAGATGGACTGGATGGGATCCGAGGCGCGCACGCTGCTGCAGCCGCTGCTGCGGCGGCGTTCGACGTGAGCGGCGCCCCGGGCGCATGCGCATGCTGAGCGGCCGGCACATCGTCCTCGGACTCTCGGGCGGCATCGCCTGCTACAAGTCGGCGGAGCTCGTGCGCGAGCTGGGGCGCGCCGGCGCGAGCGTGCAGGTGGTGATGACCGAGGCTGCCGAGCGCTTCATCACGCCGGTGACGATGCAGGCGCTCTCGGGTCGCCACGTGGTCACGTCGCAGTGGGACGCGGATGAACCCAACGCGATGGCGCACATCAACCTGACGCGTGCGGCCGACGCGGTGCTCGTGGCGCCGGCGAGCGCGGACTTCATGGCGCGCCTCGCGCAAGGGCGCGCCGACGAGATCCTCAGCCTGCTGTGTCTCGCACGTCCGATCGAACGCTGCCCGCTGCTGCTCGCACCGGCGATGAACCGCGAGATGTGGTCGCATCCGGCGACCCAGCGCAACGCCGCGCAACTGCGAGCCGACGGCGCGGTGCTGCTGGGGCCTGCAGCGGGCGATCAGGCATGCGGCGAGATCGGCGACGGCCGCATGCTCGAGCCCCGCGAGATCGTCGAGGCGATGGAGGCCTTTTTCCAGCCGCGCGTGCTCGAGGGGCGATCCGTGCTGGTCACGGCCGGGCCGACGTTCGAGCCCATCGATCCGGTGCGAGGCTTGACGAACCGGTCGAGCGGCAAGATGGGTTTCGCGATCGCGCGCGCCGCGGCCGAAGCGGGCGCGCGGGTGACGCTCGTCGCCGGCCCCGTGCAGATGCCGACGCCCCCGGGCGTGCATCGCATCGATGTGGGCACGGCGCTCGAGATGCGCGACGCCGTGCTGCCCGAAGCGTCCCGACACGACGTGTTCGTCGCCACCGCGGCCGTCGCCGACTGGCGACCGGCTGCCCTCGCCGAGCAGAAGATCAAGAAGCGACGCGACGCCACCGCGCCGGTCCTCGAGCTGACCGAAAACCCCGACATCCTCGCGACCGTCGCGGCAATGCCGGCCGCGCAACGCCCCTTTTGCGTGGGCTTCGCCGCCGAGAGCGAGGATCTGGTGGCGCATGCGCGTGCGAAGCTGGAGCGCAAGAAGGTGCCGCTCATCGTCGCCAACCTCGGTCCCGCGACTTTCGGCCGCGACGACAACCGCGTCACGCTCGTCGACGCGCGCGGCGAGCGCGAGCTGCCGGCCGCCGACAAGCTCACCCTCGCGCGCATGCTCGTCGCCGAGATCGCGGCGCGGCTCGCGCCGCGCGCGGGTCGCTGAACCTCCACGCTCCGCGCGCCCTGCGCGCATCGATGCCCATGCCCCTGATCGACCTGAAGGTGCTCGACCCGCGTGTCGCGTCCCAGCTCCCCGCGTATGCGACCGCCGGTAGCGCCGGGCTCGACCTGCGCGCGTGCCTGGACGCACCGTGCGTGGTCGAGCCCGGTGCCGCGGAGCTGATCCCCACCGGCCTGGCCATCCACATCGGAGATCCGGGCCTCGCCGCGATGATCCTGCCGCGTTCGGGCCTGGGCCACCGTCACGGCATCGTGCTCGGCAACCTGGTGGGCCTGATCGACTCCGACTACCAGGGCCCGCTCATGGTGAGCTGCTGGAACCGCGGTCGCGCCCCCTACACCGTGCAACCGCTCGAGCGCATCGCGCAGCTCGTGATCGTGCCGGTGGTGCAGGCGCAGTTTCGCGTCGTCGACGATTTCGACGCGACCTCGCGCGGTGTGCGCGGCTTCGGTTCGACCGGGCGCGCCTGAGGTCGCGGCACGGCGGCCGCGCGCGGCACGCCGCTCGTGCAGTTGAGGGTCCGGGCGGGACCCTGTCGTGCTCCCGACAAGGCGGCCGCAGGTACCATGTCGTCCGCGCCGCCGGGCTGGATGCCGGGTTCGGGCGCTCATGGCGCCGCCCTCGGCGAGGATCCCGTGAGCCGGGTCACGTGGCGGCGCCTGCATGCGGAACTCGCGCGCGGCGAAGCGATCGTTCCATGAGGCGTGCCCGCGGACGCCGAACCGAGAAGCCGGGAGATTAGGCCGATCCATGAAGAAGGCGGTGACGGGTGCGTTGGCGACGGTCGCCGTCGGGGTCGCGGCGCTGGCCCTCTGGGCCATGCTGCGCGGACGCGAGGCGCCCGCCGCGGTGACGGCCGTGGGAGCGGCGCCGGCGGCATCGGGAACCGCCTCGGGACCGAGCGCCGGGCCTCCCGTCTCCGTGACGACGGTGCGCGCCCAGCGTCGGGATGTCGACGTCGTGCTCGAGGCGACCGGCACCGTCACGGCGCTGAACAGCGTCGATGTGCGTCCGCAGGTCTCGAGCACGATCACGAAGGTGCACATCCGCGAAGGGCAGTTCGTGAAGGAGGGGCAGCTCCTGTTCTCGCTCGACGCGCGGGCCGACGAGGTCAACCTCGCGAAGGCCAGGGCGCAGCTGGCGAAGGACGAGGCACAGCTCGCGGATGCCGAACGCCAGCTCGCGCGCAGCAAGGACCTGTTCGCGCAGAACTTCATCTCGCAGGGTGCGGTCGACACCAACCAGGCCGCTGCCGATGCGCAGAGGGCCGTCGTCGCCGCCGACCGCGCCGCCATCGACGCGGCGCAGGTGCAGCTTTCGTACGATCGCATCGTCTCGCAGGGCGCCGGGCGTGCCGGCGCGATCAACGTCTTCCCTGGGAGCCTCGTCAGCCCGACCGGCAACGTGCTGGTGACGATCACGCAGCTCGACCCCATCTCGGTCGCGTTCCCGCTGCCGCAGCGCAACCTCGGCGATGCGCTGCAGACGCTGCGCAGCGGCGGCGGCAAGGTGTTCGCCATATTGCCCGATTCCCGCGGCACCCTCGTCGGCAAACTGCAGTTCGTCGACAACGCCGTCGACGCGAACTCCGGCACCGTGCGGGTGAAGGCCGAGTTCGCGAACCCGAACGAGCTGCTCTGGCCGGGCGCCTACATCGTGGTGCGGCTCGCGGTGCAGACGCTGAAGGATGCGGTCGTCATCCCGCAGGCCGCGATCATCCAGTCGCCGCGCGGTCGCATCGTCTATGTGGTCGACGAATCGAACAAGGCGCAGGCGCGTCCGGTCGAGATCGTGCATGCCTTCGGCGAGGAGGCGGCCGTGAGCGGCCTCAAGGCCGGTGAACGCATCGTGCTCGAAGGTCGACAGAACCTCCGCACCGGCTCGGGCGTCATCGAGCGGGCGCCGGTCGAAGCCGGCGGCGGCCGCCCTCGTCGTGGCACCGCGCCCGCATCCGGCGCAGCCTCGGCCGGCGGTGCCGGGCGCGGCTCGACGAATGCCGGCGGCGCGTCGATGGCGACCGCGGCCATGGCCATGCGCGGAGCTGCGACATGAACCTCTCCGAGCTCTTCATCCGCCGTCCGGTGCTGACGGTGCTTCTGAACGCGGCCATCGTCGTGGCCGGTGCCATCGCCTGGAACAAGATTCCGGTGGCGGCGCTGCCGAGCTACAACACGCCGGTCATCAACGTGTACGCCCAGCTGCCGGGGGCGAGCCCCGAGACGATGGCCACGTCGGTGGCGCTGCAGCTCGAGAAGCAGTTCCAGACCATCCCCGGACTGAACGTCATCAGCTCGACCAACACGCTCGGGACGACGAACGTCACGCTCGAGTTCGACCAGGGTCGCGACATCGACGCCGCGGCGGTCGACGTGCAGGCCGCCCTGCTGCGTGCGCAGCGCACGCTGCCGATCGAGATGACGATCCCGCCGTCGTATCGCAAGGTCAATCCCGCCGACGCGCCGGTGCTGTTCGTCGCGCTGACGTCGCCGTCGCTTAGCCTCTCGGACCTGAACGACTACGCCGAGCACCTCATCTCGCCGACGCTGTCGACGCTCGACGGCGTGGCGCAGGTCAACGTCTACGGGCAGAAGCGCTTCGCCGTGCGCGTGCGCGTGAACCCCGAGGCGCTCGCGGCGCGCAACATCAGCCTCGACGAGCTGAACCATGCGCTCGGGTCCGCCAACGCCAACACGCCCGTGGGCACGCTCGAAGGTCCGGCGCAGACCCTCACGCTGCAGGCGAACAAGCAGCTGCGCAACGCGGCCGAATTCTCCGAGCTGATCGTCTCCACGCGCAACGGCATGCCCGTGCGCCTGCGGGACGTGGCACAGGTCGAGGACAGCTTCGAGATCGTGAAGACGGCCGCGAGCTTCAACGGCGACACCTCCATCTCTCTCGCCATCCTCCGGCAGCCGGACGCCAACACCGTGAAGGTGGTCCAGGCGGTGAGGGCGGCGATTCCCGGCTTCGAGGCGCAGCTGCCGCAGTCCGTGCGGCTCAACGTGGTGAACGACCGCTCGGTCTCCATCCGCGCCGCCGTGCATGACGTGACGCTCACCATGCTGGGGACGATCGCGCTCGTCGTGCTGGTGATCTTCCTGTTCCTGCGCCGCGTCGTCGCGACGGTGATCCCGACGCTCTCGCTGCCGGTCTCGATCGTCGGCGCGGTGTCGATGCTGTGGGCCTTCGGCTACACGATCGACAACATCTCGCTGCTCGGCCTCACGCTCGCCGTCGGCCTCGTGGTCGACGACGCGATCGTGATGCTCGAGAACATCATGCGCCACGTCGAGGAGGGCATGCCGCCCTTCCAGGCCGCGCTGCGGGGCTCGCGCGAGGTCGGCTTCACCATCATCTCGATCTCGAGCTCGCTGATCGCCGTCTTCATCCCGATCTTCTTCATGCCAGGCGTGATCGGGCTGCTGTTCCACGAGTTCGCCGTCATCGTCTCGCTCGCCATCGTGGCCTCGGCGTTCGTGTCGCTGACCCTCGTGCCGATGCTCGCCAGCCGCTTCCTGACGGACCAGGCGCATGCGCGCAGGCCCGGGGTGGTGGTGCGCGCCTTCGAGCGCGCCTTCAACGCGTCGCTGCGCCTCTACACGCGCACGCTCGACTGGGCGCTCGCGCACCGCGTCTTCGTCGGCGCGGTCGCCGTCGCCACCTTTGCGCTGACGTGGTACTTCTTCGTCACGATTCCGAAGGGCTTCTTCCCCGAGGAGGACATCGGCCAGATCAGCATCACGACGGAGGCGTCGGAGGACGTCTCCTTCCCGGCGATGGTCGCGCTCCAGAACCGGCTCGTCGACGTGCTGCGCAACGATCCGTCGGTGGCGACCGTCAACTCCTTCAACGGTCTCGGCGGCCCGGGCGGGGGTTCGCAGAACGTCGGCCGGCTCTTCATCAACCTCACGCCGCGCGGCGAGCGCCCGCCGATGAAGCTGGTCGTCGAGAGCCTGCGGCGCAAGTTCCGCGAGGTGCCGGGCATCAGCGCGTACATGCGCCCGATCCAGAACCTGCAGCTCGGCGGCCGTCCGAGCAAGGCGCAGTACCAGTACATCCTGCAGAGCGTGCGGGCCGACGAGCTGAACGAGTGGGCGCTGCGCCTGCAGGAACCGATGCGTGCCGACCCGCTGTTCCGCGACGTCACGAGCGATTCGCAGCTGAAGGGCCTGCAGGCGTCGCTGCGGATCGACCGCGACCGCGCGAACACGCTCGGCGTGTCCATCGACGCCGTGCGCTCGGCGCTGTACAGCGCCTTCGGCGAGCGCCAGGTGTCGACGATCTACACGCCGGTCGACAGCTACCAGGTCATCATGGAGGTGGCGCCCGGCGCCAAGCAGGACGAGAGCGCCTTCAACAACATCTACGTGCGCTCGTCGACCGGCACGCTGGTGCCGCTGTCGGCTTTCGCGACGGTCGACCGCACGATCGGGCCGACGTCCATCAACCACGTCGGCCAGCTGCAGGCCGTGACGATCTCGTTCAACCTCGCGCCCGGCGCCGCGCTCGGCGACGCCACCGCCCATCTCGAGCGCTATCGCGACCAGATCCGCATGCCGTCGTCGATCATCACGGCCTACGGCGGCGACGCGGCGGTCTTCAAGAGCTCGCAGGGCAGCCAGGCGATCCTGATCGTGTCGGCGCTGCTCGTCATCTACGTGCTGCTGGGCGTGCTGTACGAGAGCTACATCCACCCGCTCACGATCCTCGCCGGCCTGCCGTCGGCGGCGGTCGGCGCCTTGGTGACACTGAAGCTGTTCGGCATGGACCTGACGCTGATCGCGACCATCGGCATCCTGCTGCTGATCGGCATCGTCAAGAAGAACGCGATCATGATGATCGACTTCGCTCTCGATGCGCAGCGCACGCAGGGCATGGCGCCGAAGGATGCGATCCGCGAGGCGTGCGTGCTGCGTTTTCGCCCGATCATGATGACGACGCTCGCGGCGCTGATGGGTGCGTTGCCGATCGCGTTCGGCATCGGGGCGGGTGCGGAGCTGCGGCAGCCGCTGGGTCTCGCGGTCGTGGGCGGGCTCGTCTTCTCGCAGGCCATCACGCTCTACATCACGCCGGTGATCTACCTCGCGCTGGATCGCTTCAGCGGGAAGGGCCCGGTGACCACTCCGGAGGCCGTGAGCCCGGCCCCGGCCGGCGGAGCCCAGCCGGCATCGGCGCACGCCTGAGGCCGACAGGGCCCCGCGGACGACTAGTGCAGCCGCGTGCCCGGCGAAGGCAGCACGGTGAACGCCGCCTGCCCGACGCTGCCCGCGGAGATCTCTTCGGCCGTGGCGGGGCGCACGTCGCGGACGACGAGATCGAG
>Ga0335069_10009973_pt1 | contig 13496 bp, 13 predicted proteins | sample Lox_Sample_11_FD_206714 | JGI IMG/M metagenome (GOLD analysis project Ga0335069, IMG submission 206714) | Soil microbial communities from Loxahatchee National Wildlife Refuge, Florida, United States - Lox_Sample_1.1 | ecosystem: Environmental > Terrestrial > Soil > Wetlands | place: USA... | reverse complement strand
GGCGACCATGCATCGCGGCTTGCCCGGGCTGCGCGGCTCGACGGCGACGCACGTCACGTCGCCGTAGCCCTCGGGCGTCTCTCCCCACTGCCAGCGAGCGGCGCCCGGAGCGAAGCGGTAGATGCGCAGCGTGGCGGCCAGGACGGCCCCGCCGCTGGCCGAGATGGAGGCGGTGTAGACGGGCGAGTCGAAGACGATGCCGCCGGGCCACGCCCCGCCGCGGTGCCTGGGGAGGGAGGGGACGGGCTTCATGGGGTCTTCGTCACCCTACCGAACGTACGCGAGGAGTGGGAGCACGAGTCCGGCCGCAGCGCTTGTGGCCGCATGCCGACGAGGCATATCGGCGCCGAGCGCGTCGCGGGTTAGGCTGCGCCGTGCCCATCGGAAGGATCGCACTGCTCGCGGTCGCTTACGTCATCACGGCGCGTCTCGGCCTGATGATGGACGCGGTCGCAGGGTTTGCGACGCTCGTGTGGGCCCCGACCGGGATTGCGCTCGCCGCGCTGCTTCGTGGAGGACGCCGGCTTTGGCCGGGCGTGTTCATCGGCGCCTTCGCCGTCAACGTGTGGGTGGGCGCCTCCCCGCTCGTCGCTGCCGGAATCGCGACGGGCAACACGCTCGAGGCCATCCTGGGGGCCGCGGCGCTCTCGCGCATCGGCCTGGACCCACGGCTCGAACGGGTCAAGGACGTCGCATGGCTCATCCTGGCGGGCGCGGTGACGAGCACCGTCGCCAGCGCGACGATCGGCGTCGCGAGCCTGTACGCAGGCGGCATCGTGTCGAGCTCCGAGCTCGGATCGACGTGGCGGGCCTGGTGGGTCGGTGACGCCATCGGCGACATGGTCGTCGCCCCGCTGCTGCTCGTCTGGTCGTCCGCACCGCGCTGGCGCGGGCCCTGGGCGCGCGTGGCAGAGGGCGCCGCCGTGTGCTTGGTCGCGGCCGGCGCCGGCCTCGCCGTGTTCGGAGGAAGCCACCTGCTCGGTGTCGCGTCGCTCTACGCGCCTCTCGTCTGGGCGGCCGTGCGCTTGCGACAGCGTGGATCGACCCTCGTCGTCCTGGTCGTCTCCGCATGCGCGATCGCCGGGACGGCGTCCGGGCACGGCCCCTTCGTCCACGCGCAGCTTCACCGCAGCCTGCTCGAGCTCCAGTCCTTCATGGGCTTCGCGACTTCCGTCACCTTGCTTCTCGCAGCGGCGGTCACCGAGCGCGATCACGCCCGCGCTCTGGCGCTCGAGGCGGTCAAGGGGCGAGACGATTTCATCGCCATCGCGAGCCACGAGCTGCGCACCCCGCTGAGCGCGCTCACGTTGCAGCTCGGCACCATTCGCCGCCGCATCGCGAAGGGCGAAGTGGTGCCGGAAGCGGACCTGAGTCGCGCCGAGCGGCAGAGCGACCGCCTTTCGAGTCTCGTGTCCACGCTTCTGGACCTGTCTCGCGTGGAATCCGGGCAGCTCCGGGTGAACCGCGAGCTGATGGACCTCGCGGAGCTCGTGCGCTCCGTCGTGGATCACTACGCTGCGCAGGCTCAGCATGCGCAGTGTCACTTGCGCGTCGAGGCGCCGACCTCCGTGAACGGCGAGTGGGACCGGCTGCGGATGGAGCAAGTCCTGAGCAACCTGCTCTCGAACGCCTTTCGGTACGCGGCGGGCAAGCCCGTCGACGTGACCCTGACCGCCGACGAACGCATCGCGCAGCTCGCCGTTCGCGACCACGGACCGGGCGTGCCCGAGCATCAGGTGGAGGGTCTCTTCCAGCGGTACCGGCGCGGAGACGCCGTGCGAGAGCGTGGCGGACTCGGTCTCGGACTCTACGTCTCGCGCCGCATCATCGAAGCCCACGGCGGCATGCTGCGCGCGCACGGCAACCCAGGGTCGGGATGCGAGTTCGTCATCGAGCTACCGCTTCGCGCGGGGTACACTGTCGGGCATGAACCCGTGGGCGCTCGCGGGGGGGCCGCTCCTCGTCGTCGATGACGACGAAGACTTCAGGCACTCGCTCATGCAGGCCCTGGAGCTCGAGGGATACGACGTCGCGGAGGCGGCGAACGGGCATCAGGCGCTCGAGTGGCTCGCGCGGGGAGAGCGCCCGTGCGCGGTTCTTCTCGACCTGTGGATGCCGATGATGGACGGATGGGAGCTCCGCCGCGCGCTCGAGGAGCGGTCCTTCGGCGACGTCCCCGTCCTGGTCATGACCGCCGCGCGCACGCCGGAGGCCGACGTGCCGCGCGTCGCAGCGGTGCTGGAGAAACCATTCGCGTTGTCCCAGCTGATCGCCGCGCTCGAGCGGCACGTGCGCGGAGAGGTCTCGCCGAAGTGACGCGGGCTTCACGTGATCTCGCGGAGCCTGAAGTATCGCATCGCGACGCCGCGGACGTAGGTGCGAGCCCGCAGCCCACGCCGGCCGAACAGGAGTGACTACGTGCTCTCGGGCTGTCGAGGCACGTGCCGCCCGACGACCCGCAGCAGGGCTTCGATGTCGAACGGCTTGGCCACGAAGTCGTCCGCGTCGATCTCCTTCGCCCGCTTCTCGGCTTGCTCCGCCGCGGTCATCACGACGACCGGGATGTCGTGCCCGTACGTCGCCCGGACGCGCGTGGCGAGCTCCCAGCCGTCCATTCGAGGCATCCGCATGTCGAGGAGGATCTCGTCGGGCAGCTCGGCCGCGAGCTGCTCGAGCGCCTCGATCCCGTCCGCCGCGAGTCGCACGGCGTAGCCGGCCGTCTCGAGCGCCATCGCCACCATCGTTCGAAGGTCCTCGTCGTCGTCCACGACCAGCACGGTGCAATGTTCTGCGGTCATCAGCTCTTCGCCACCCTGGGAAGGGCGACGACGAACACGGCGTCGTCGCGTTGGCCTCGTTCGAACCAGACCCTCCCCTTCTGTCGCTCGATCGCGAGCCTGGCCAGATACGGGCCCAGCTCCACAATCGGCAGATGCCGGGCGTCGGCCGGGGGCCGCAGCTCGTACATAGGCTCGAAGTAAGAGGCCTCCTGGTCCCTCGGCACGACGGGGCCGCGGCCGGCGATGGAGAGGCGAACCTCTCCATCCTGGGGCCACAGCCGCACCCGCACGTCCTCGCCGTCCGGCACCGCGTGAAGCATCCGATCGAGCAGCGTCGTCACGGCCTCGTCCAGCCGATCCGCCTCGGCTTCGACGAAGAGTGACGCCCCATGCTCGAACGACACCCGGTGCGTACCGGAGGTCGCTTGCAGCCGGCGGACGACGTCCCCGGCCAGCTCGCCGAGGTCGATGCGCTCGAGATTCGCGGGGGCAGGGCCCGTCCGGTAGCGCGCCGCAGCCAGCATCTCGTCGACGCGTCGCTGCATCCGGTCGCACTGCGCGTCGATGGCCGTGATCGCAATCCGCTCCCTCGGCGGCCGCGCCTGCACGGGCGCCCACCGCTGGAGCAGCTGCGAGTAGCCCTTGACGGTCGTCACCGGCGTCTTGAGCTCGTGGGCCGCGGTCGCCAGGAACTGGTCACGCAGCACCTCGAGGCGCTTGCGCTCGGCGATCTCGGTCGAGAGGGCCCGGTTGGCCGCCTCGAGCTCTTGGACCTTGTGTTCGAGCTTTCGCACCAGCGCCTCGTTGTGGAGCCTCAGAAAAGCGGCCTCGCTCGACGGCTCGGGCGCCCTGCTCGAGAGCTCGTGCTGCTCTTGCTCCGCGAGCACCTCGCTGATGGCCGCGACGAAGACCTCCGGCTCGACCGGCTTGATGATGAACCGATCGGCGCCGAGGCTCAGCGCCAGCTGCTCGTCTTTCGGGTCCGTGTAGGTCGCCGTGTAGAAGACGAAGGGCACGGACTCGAGCTGCGCGTCCTGCTTCCAGGCGCGGCACAGCGAGAAGCCGTCCATCACCGGCATGAGAATGTCGGAGATCACGACGTCCGGCGGCTCCTGCCGCGCCTTCTCGAGCGCCTCGGCGCCGTTGGTCGCGCTGGTGACACGATACCCGTGGCCCCGCAGGAGCGACTCGAGGAGGTATCGATTCTCCGCGAGGTCGTCGACGATCAGGGCGCGCGGCACGGCTCTCCTCCCTGCCCGCTCCCGAGATGCCGGCGGATCTGCGCGACGAAAGTGTCGGGGTTGATCGGCTTCTCGATGTAGTCGGTCGCGCCAGCAGCCAGGATCCGCTCGCGATCGCCGACCATCGCGTACGAGGTCACGGCGATGATGGGCACGTCGGCCAGCGCGCCCTGCTTTCGGATCTGCCCGGCGACGGCGTAGCCGTCCATCACCGGCAGCTGGATGTCGAGCAGGATGGCCGCCGGACGGAGCTCCGATGCCATCCGCAGGCCCTCGGGCCCGTTGGTCGCCGCAGCGACCTGCAACCCGTTCGCCTCCAGCAAGAAGCGCATCAGGTAGAGGTTCTGTTCGTTGTCCTCGATGATGAGGATCGGCTTGCTCATGCTCGGCCCCGGCAAAGAGGGATCCTGACGGTGAACGTGCTGCCCACACCGAGCGTGCTCTCGACGCCGATGCTGCCTCCCATCAGCTCCACCAGCTTCTTGCAGACCGACAGGCCGAGCCCCGTGCCCTCGTGCTTGCGCGTCAGCCCGGTGTCGATCTGGTGGAACGGATGGAAGAGCTCTCCGAGCTGCTCGCTCGGGATGCCGATGCCGGTGTCCTGAACGGAGAGCTCGAGGATCGGCCCGCGCGCCGCGCACCGCAACGTGATCGAGCCGCGCTCGGTGAACTTCACGGCATTGCCGAGGAGGTTCATCGCCACCTGCTCGAACCGCCTCCGATCGCCGATGATGACGCCCAGCTCCGGATCGAGCTCGGTGCGCACGGCGAGGCCCTTCTTGTCGGCGAGCGGCTCCAGGGCCCTCTCCACTTGTAGGAGTGACGCGTTCACGTCGAACGGCTCGGAGAGGATGGTGAGCTGGCCCGCCGCGATCTTCGAGATGTCGAGGACGTCGTTGATGAGCGAGAGCAGGTGCCGCGCGCTGCTCTGGACCATGCCGAGCTGCTTGCGCTGCTCGTCGTTGAGCGGCCCGGCGAGCTCCTGGATCAGGATCCCGGTGAACCCGATGATCGAATTGAGAGGCGTCCTCAGCTCGTGCGACATCGTCGCGAGGAACGCGGACTTGAGCCGGTCGGCCGACTCGGCGGCCTCCTTGGCCTTCAGGAGCTCGGCCCCCGTTCGTTTGAGGCTGGTGATGTCGTTGCCGATGCAGAGCACCCCGGCGAGGCGGCCGTCCGGATCGAAGACCGGCTTGTTCGTCCAGCTGATCCAGACCCGCTCGCCGTTCTTGCGGACGTTCTCGTTCTCGCTGCTGGCGAACCTGTCCGGGTGGCTCGCGATCTCCTCGATCATGCGCGAGATATCGCGGCCCGTACTCTCCGTGGCCGGGACGATGGTCTCGCTGGCCGGTTGGCCGACGAGCTCCTGCTGGGAGTATCCGAAGAACTTCTCGGCGAACTCGTTGGCGAAGGTGATCCGCCCGCCGGTGTCGATGCGCAGGATGATGCTGTTCGCGTTCTCCACGAGCTCCCGGTACTCCTCGCGGCTGCGGACGACCCGCCGCTCCAGCTCTTCGCGCGCTCGGCGGAGCTGCTCCATGGTTTCGGCGAGCCTGCGCTGACCCCTCAGGGCGAGCATCCCGTGCGACAGGTTGCCGCCCACTTCGTCCAGCAGGCTCACCTCGGTCGAATCGAATGCGTCCGGCTCGGCGGCGTAGATGAGGAGGACGCCGTAGACCTCGTCCGCGAGCTGGAGCGGGATCGCGACCGCCGCGTTGTAGCCGAACCTACGCAGCCCCTCGCGCCACACCTCGAAGTTCGGGTTGTGGGGCAGATCGCGTCCCACGCCGGGTCGTCGGGTGCGGACCGCGGTGCCGGCCGTGCCGTGTCCGTGTGGGCCCTCGGCCCAGCTGACCGGATTGTGTTCGAGGTACTCGACGAAGCGTTCCGCTCCCTCGCCCGCGAACGTCATGGGCCTCACGGTTCGCGCCTCGTCGTGCTCGGCCCTTCCGACCCACGCCATGCGGTAGCCGGCGTCGTGGACCGCGAGACGACAGACCTCGGCGAGCAGCTGCTGCTCGTCGGTCGCATGCACGACGGCCGTGTTGCACCGGAAGAAGAGACGCAGTGCCCTGTTGCTCTGCCGGAGACCATCCAGCGTGCACGGGTAGTCGGGCGTGCGGGTGCAGACCTCTCGCGCGCCGAGCGTCGCATTGCCGGCTGCGCTGCTCGCCATGATGCAGCCTCATGAACCAGATAAGTCGTTTGGCTCCGCCGGCAAGCCGCCGCGCATGCATGTCGTCGCGGCACGGCTCGGGCGTGGTGCACCGCTGCGAGGGCGCAGGCGAACTCGCGACTAGGCCTTCCACCGCGCATCGCGCTGCGTGCCGTCGATGCCACGTTCGAGCACGTGCGTCGGGGCGATGCGCAGGATGACGCGCCGCTCGCCCTCGCGCATCGGATAGCTGTCGCGGCCCATGTACCTCTTCGCGAGCGCGTGAATGTGAGCCTCCGCCCCGTCATCGTGGCTCCGCTTCTCCACCACGGTGCCGCGCACGACGAGGTTGCGGAAGGGGCCCGTCTCGTCGAGCACGGCGATGGTCACGCGCGGGTCTCGGTCGACGTTCTTGACCTTCAAGTGCGTTGCAACCGTGTTGATCAGCACGTGCGTGCCGTCCGGCTCGGCGTCCACCCACGTCGGCGTCGACTGGATCGAGCCGTCCGGCATGAGCGTCGAGACCACGGCGAGGTGCTTCTCGTCGTGGAGCATCGCGACTGCGGCGGGTGAGAGGCGATCGGTTCGCGGCATGGCGGGTGAGGCTACCCCTGTCCCAGGACACCCCGAAACTGTCCATGGTGCTGAACCAAGCGGTGAGGCGCAACATCGAGCGCTTCCCCGAGGACTTCATGTTCCAGCTTACGGCTGAGGAGCAGGCCGGCCACCCCGCGTCAACGCATCGGCTGGGCGCCCCTAGAGGCTGCTCCCATCGGGGAACTGGCTTCTCGCCTGGGCAATCACGTTGATCGACCAGTCATTGCTCTGGAAGGCGTGCGAGTTGAGGGCAACGGGCGATCGAATGGTCCGACCCGAGGGCGGCAAGGTGGCCAGGGCCGCGCCCGGAATGGTTCCCTGCCCCATCGAACCCGTCCACGAGCAGGTCACTTGTTGGCTCCCCGACTCGACCCCTATCCACACTTGATCGGCGTCCACGGGCACCCACTGCAACACGACGTCCGCATTGCCGGCCACGGCCTCGAGCAGCGCAGCCCTGTCGTTGAGAAACTGGAGAGTGGGCGGCGCGATCACCGTGGCATCGAAGGCTGGCGCCTGTGCACCCGTCGCGCGGATCTCCAGCTGCGCGCCCTCGGACCACTCGTCGGCCGTGCGGGTGGACGAGTAGCTCATGTTCGAACCGGGCTGCACCTGCCACGGGGTCGTCGTTCCGAGGAGCTCCAGCGTTCCGGCCGAGTCGAACTGCGTGGTGGCGGGCGAGGACGGGTAGGGTTGCGTGTAGCAAGCGCCGAATGCCTGCTCGTGCTGAAGGTTCGCAGGCGCTGCGCCGCCGAACTGTGCCGAAAACTCGGTGTTGTCTTGCGTCGGTACCCTCGTCAGCCACACCCTGCCGTAGAGCGTGGCGCTAGACGTGGTCGAAGGGACAGTATCCATCGAAGTACTGCCGCCGCAGCCGATGGCAACACAAGCCGTCAGAACCAGAGCGGGGCGCATTGCGCCGGCGCTTAGCAGCGCAAGCTCGAGCGAGCAATAGTTGGCACCGCCGCCGGCGCGCGCCTTGCTCGTCCAAGCGCCAAACGATCACGGGGACGCAGAACGAGGTGGGGGCTCCGCTGACGGTGTGCACGGCGTCCTACGGGTACACGGGCGTCTACGACAAGCTGACGACTTGCACCGCGGCCATCCCGATCACTTCCTCGACGGCGTGCCCCGTCACGTGCCCGGTCTGCCCGCCCGGCTACAGGTGCCAGGTGAGCGGCGGCTCGGCGATCTGCGTGGTCAACCAGATCTGCAAGGTCGGCACCGTCTGCCCCTGACGGCGCGGGGCGTCACGCGAACCTTGGGCCGGCTGGCCCGCACCCGGTTCGAGAATCCGTCAAGGCGCGCCAATGCCGCTCACGAAGATGCTCGAGGGCAACGTGCTGCCCCAGTTCCCGACGTAGCCCATCTTCGCCGCGCCTTCGGCGTAGGTGCAGGAGCCGATGGCGGTGCCGTCGGTGGTCGCGATTTCCCGGAGCACGTCGGGATGACCTTGCGGATCCCGCGAGACGGCCCCCGAGTCGTCGACCGCGAACACGAGACAATCCCGGTAGACGTTGCCCGCTTGCCCCTGGCTCGGAGAGAGACGCGAGGCGAGCAGGTACTCCTTCGTGCCGACGTAGAAGAGGTCACCGCCGGTGATGGCGGGGCTCGGTGAACCGAGGCAGGTCGCGTCGGCCGTCGAGAGCAGGACGCCGACGTACTCGAACGTCCGCGCGTGGTCGGTCGACCGCAGGAGCACGATGCGGATCGTGGGAGACGGGTTGGTCAGATGAACGCACGACAGCGCGAGGTCGATCGCGCCCGCATCGGTGGCGCTCGTCGCGGGGCGAATCGCCATTGCCGGTTCGAGCAGCAAGTCGCAGTCGGCGAGCTCCGGGAAGGCGGTCTGCACGTTCGCCTGGACGGGAGGCAGAGGCGGAGAGACGTTCGTCGGCGTCGCGCTCCAGCCGAGGACTGCCGTGTCGGAGCTCCACGTCGTCCCGTCCGGGGACGTCTGCAGCGCGAAGTACCCGAAGAGAAACGTGGGGAACTTCGACGCGGTGCCGAACGCGGGCTCGAGGTAAGCGTCCGAGACGATCTTGAGCTGGCGACTCGGATCGGGGTCCGACGGGTCGACCACGAGCGTCGGAACCTCGTGGACCAGCACCGCAGGGCAGCTCGCAGCGGCGCCGCAGCTCACGAGGCCGCCCGCGGGGAACATGGCCGAGCCGGCCGTGTTGACGTTCGCGACGAAGCTCCAGGTCCCGCCGGAGTCGGTCGACCGCGCGAGGCGTGTCTCCAGCAAGCCCATGGGCGTGTTCGTGTAAGCGAGGAATCCGGTCGCGGAAGCGGCCGGCCAGAAGAGAGAGGCGTCGGAGATACCGCCCATGCCGGGCGCGTCGCCGGCGACGGTGAGCCTCGGCACGCCGCTGCCCAGCGACGAGGCCATCGGCAGCGTGCAGCTCGCGGGTCCGTCGAACGATCCATCGCTTTGGGGAGCGCCATCTGGCGATGCGTCGCGGGAGGACGAGCCTTCGACGGCGGCATCACTTCCCTTCGGCGCCGCTCCGCTCCCTCCGTCGCCGCACGCCGGGGCGAGCGCGACGGCGACCCACGCGATGATGCGGCGAGTCCCCTCCATTTCCCTGCCGCTGAATATCACGCTCTGCTGATGGCGATGGCTAACGGGCTACGGCGCCAGCGCGCACCCCAGCTTCTGAGCGTGTGCGCGTGCTTCGTCGGCGGTGAGCGATCGCGGCTTCGCGTGACCCCAGTGGCTCAGCACCGTCGCGAAGCTGGAGCAAGCTCCGGTCACGTCGCCTGTCTTCTCGAGCGCCTCGCCGAGTCGCAGCTGGGCGCGTATCGGCTCGAGCGCGAGCGTGCACTGGTGCGCGGCCGGCCGCAGTCTGGCGAGGGCGTCATCGATCCTGCCTCCCATGAGGAGCAGCTCGCCGATGGGCCCGTCGTCGGTCCAGAACCTTCGGCTGGCGATGGGCGGGGGAGCGCCCCCGAAAGAGGGCAATCGCTCGACAGCCGCCCGCGCGTCGGCTTCGTTCGCGGGATACGAGAAGGCCAGCGCCCAGATGACGGGTGCTGCCGCCGTCCAAGCTTCGTCATCCAGCCGTCGGCGCCAGGAGGCAATCCACGCGTCGCGCTGCGCGACGTAGTCGGCTTCCGACAGCGCTCCACCCTGGCGCGCGCGGGCGAGCATGTGGGGGAGCGGGTCGCTCTCGGGCCTCTCGACCCGGGGCATGGCCGGAGCCTCCTTCACGAACGCCATCGCGAGATCTCCGGCGCCACGCGCATCGCCGCTCTCCCAGAGCACGTCGACGCGCATGACGCGGTCGAAGGACGAGGGGGTCTGCGCCGGCGCCGGCGCCGCGAAAGCCGCGAGGCCGCTCCGTGCCGACGCGAAATCACCCGTCCAGACGGCCAGCTCCACGTCGTCCCGCGCTTTCACCCGCTCCGCCACCGCCGGGGGCAAGGTGGACCGTTTCGCATCCAGCGCGAGCCGGATGGCATCGACGGAGGCGTTCTGCCCGGCGAGCGCCGCGGCGAGCAAGTACGGGCCGGTGGCCGAATCCGGGGCGTAGACCGTCATCGCCCGCGCGTCGCTCTCCAGCTCGTGGCATTCCCCGAGCGCCTCGTACTTCAAGGCACGCTCGACGCGACAGTCCTGGGCGCCCGGGTTTCGCCGCAAGCACTCGTCGAGCGCGCGGCTGCCATCGTCGTCGTCGAGATCCTGCGCGAGGATCAGCGTCGCGAAGGACTCTTCCTCGGGATCCATCGCGATCTCGCGACGCGCGGCCTCCGCGGAGCGATCGAAGTGAAAGAGCTTGTTCTCCGCGACGGCGAGCATCTGAATCACCTCGACGTCGTTGGGTCTCTTCGCGGCCAGCGCGTGCATCCGCACGGCCACCTGGGCGAGATCCGGAGGGTCGAGCACGGCGGGCTCGATCGCGTCGAGGACGTCTCGCTCGCGCTCGGAGAGCGCGCTTCGTCCCCGGGACGCCGCCTGGAAATGAGGCCGCGCCGTCTGCAGGGGAGTGGGACAGTTGTAGGTCGCGAGGACGAGCAGCTCCAGGTGCGCGCTCGCGAAGTCGGGGTCCGTCGTCACGGCTTCCCGCATGGCCTTCGCCCCCGCCGCGTCCTCACCTCGACCGAGCAGCTGCATGGCCCGCCGGTAGCTGGCCTCCGCACCGGGAACGGACGCCTTCGACGGAGCCAGGTCGGCCAACCGGATGATGGTGCCGGCGCTCGCGGGTGCGTCGCTCGTCGTCGTCGCCGCGGCCTGCGGCGGAGTCCCGGGTGGCACGCGAGAGACCCGGGTGATCGCAAAGGCGGCGAGGGCGAATGCGGCGACCGCGGCCACGGTGACGGCCGGCGCCGCGAATCGAGGCCGGCGTCCACGATCGCCGGTGCCGCTCGCGGCGGACTCCAGTGTCGTCGTGGGAGGAAGCGCCGCGCCCGAATGCGTCGTCGACTGCCGTTGCCCGAGCACGCCGAGAATGGCGCTCGCGCTCGAGTAACGATCTGCGGGTGTTTTCGCGAGGCACGTATCGACGATGCTCGCGAGCTGGGGGTCGACGTCGGGGACACGCTCCCGCAGCGGGGGCTCTCGATCGCGGACCACGGCGACGAGCAGGGCCGCCGGGGTCGCGCCCCGAAAGGGCCTGACGCCGGAGACCATCTCGTAGAGCACCACCCCGAACGAGAACACGTCGGAGCGGACGTCGAGCATCTCGCCGGTGGCCTGCTCGGGCGACATGTATTCCGGCGTGCCCATGATGCGGCCCTCGTCCGAGGTCACGAGCGTCTCGGTCTTCGCCAGACCGGGCTCGGCGCCCCCTGGAGAGCTCTGGACGGCGCCGCTCTTGGCGAGCCCGAAGTCGAGGAGCTTCACGACCCCCTCGCGCGTGATCATCACGTTCTCGGGCTTGAGGTCGCGGTGGACGATCCCCTTGTCGTGTGCGGCGGCCAGCCCGCGCGCAATCTGCTCGGCGAGGCCACGAGCGCTCGCCGGATCGAGGCGTCCACGATCCATGCGCTGGCGGAGGCTCTCACCCTCGATGAGCTCCATCGCGATGTAGATGCGACCGGCGTCCTCACCCACCTCGTAGATGACGGCGACGTTCGGGTGCGTCAGCGCGGCCGCCGAGCGGGCCTCACGGAGGAACCGGTGTCGACGCTCCTCGTCACCGGTCGTCGGCAGCAGCTTGAGAGCAACGTCGCGCCGGAGTGTCTCGTCGTGGGCGCGGTACACGGCGCCCATGCCGCCCCGCCCCAGCAAGCCGAGGATGCGGAACTGCGCGATGCGCGCCGGTACGGATGCCGGCCCTCCCTCGTTCTGCACGCAGCCTGGATCATCGCGGAAGGTGCAATCTCATGCAACGTGTACGCTGCTGCTCGCATCACCACTGGGAGGGTTCGGGATCGTGACCGGTCGAGCACTTGCCCTGACTCTCGCTCAATTCGCGTTGGCGTGCGGGGGCAGGACGTCGATCGAAACCGCCGACAGGGACTCCGGTGGAGTTGGGTCGCGCGGCGGTTCCGGGAGCAGCTCCGGGGTAGAACCCGTGGACGCGAACCCCACCGATGCCAATCCGTTCGAGGACGCTGTGACTGCCGTCTTTTGCGACGCGGGCACCCTCAGCCTCGACCCGGGCACCACGGGAACCCTGTCGTGCTCGGTGACCGAGACCTGCAGCAATGGCGTCACGTACACCGCGACTTGCGGTTGCTCTCAGGGCTCCGGCGGGGGGTGCTCGTGCCAACAGGCCGCATCGAGCAGCTCCACGATCCTCACCGAGGGATGCTCCTGCGGCGACTCGACCTCCCCCTTTGCCAGTTGCGGGTTCCCCCACTGATCCTCTCGATGCGAGGAGGGCCAGAGCCGCTAGCGTCCTCTACGAGTCGCTCACGGCACGCGCGTGGTGAGCTTGTCGACGGCGTGCACGGGCGCGCGGTCCCCGTTCATCAGGTGGGCGATGGCGCCGTAGACCAGCCGCTGGCTCGCCAGCATCGACTTGCCCGCAAACTCCGGCGACACGACGCCGATGGTGTAGTGCCCGCCAGCGCCGGAGACCTCGACCTGCGCGCCCAGCAGCTTCTGCATGATGGCGTCTCGGATGGCCTGCAGGATGTCGCCCTGGAAGTCGGTCGCGTGATGGTCGCTCATGGGGTCCTCAGTAGCGCGGCACGGTGGGATCGACGTCGTTTGACCACGCCTCGATGCCGCCCTCGAGGTTGTACACGTTCGTGAAGCCCTCTCGCAGCAAAGCCTCCGCCGCGCTGCGGCTCCTCACGCCGTGGTGGCAGTGGAACGCGATGGGCGCGTCCTTCGGCAGGGCGAGCAGCTCCTCCTGTCCCTTCGCGTCGAGCTTCCTCGCCGCCGCGATCGACGCGCGCGCCCGCTCCGCGTCGGGGCGCACGTCGTAGAGGGTGACCTTCCCCTCGTCGAGCAGCTTCTTCAGGTCGCCCGGGCCGATCCGCTTCACGCGCGGGGGCTCGTTCGGGTTGTCGATCTTGAACGCCGCGCCGCGCGGGCCCTCGATGAAGTCGATGCTCATGCCGTCGGCGCGCGACGTCGCGCCCTTCGCCACGAAGATGGAGAGCCCTCCCGTCTTCACCTCCACATCTCCCGGCTCCGCCGGGGCGACGTGCAGGTCTGCATTGAACGCCGGGTCGATGTCGAGCCGCAGCACGTCGGCACCCGCATCGGCCAGCGCGTCCTGGAACGCCTTCGCGGCGGCCGCGCTCACTGTGATCTTCGGCGCGACC
>Ga0335069_10009972_pt1 | contig 13497 bp, 12 predicted proteins | sample Lox_Sample_11_FD_206714 | JGI IMG/M metagenome (GOLD analysis project Ga0335069, IMG submission 206714) | Soil microbial communities from Loxahatchee National Wildlife Refuge, Florida, United States - Lox_Sample_1.1 | ecosystem: Environmental > Terrestrial > Soil > Wetlands | place: USA... | reverse complement strand
ACAGCGCCGCAGATCCTCGCCGCCGTTGTGCACTGGAACGATGACCGAGAGCCGCACGGGTGTTTCTTTCTTTGCCGGCGGCTTCACAGCGCCTCGCCCTCGGAGGACAGCAAGGGTTGCGGGGACGCCCCCCTCATCGCCTGCCACATGGCGCGGAGCTCGTCAGGGCTGACCAAGCGGAGCAGGAAGACCAGGCCGCCGTAGCCCAGCAAAGCCGTAGCGAACAACGTCACATCGACCGCGAGCGACGATCGTAGAAACCCGAGAGGAAGGAAAAGCGCGCCCAATCCCACCACCCAGACCCAGCGTCGCAACGAGTACCCGACCACTTGGCGCATGCGCCAAGTGAAGAACGCAGCCTGCGCCGTCACGGCGCCCAGCACCGCTAGGCACGCGCCCCAGCTTCCCCAGCGACCCACCAACAGCAGACCGAAAAACCAGAAGGCGACCAGGCGCACGACAGCCGCGATCAGAGCGACGCCGGGCCGATCGTGAGTCAGCGCCAGCAGGTTGGCCACACTGGTGAGCGACAACGCCACGAAACACATGGACATCGGGATCAGGTTGGAGGCCACCGGCCGGTAAGCTGGGCCGAACACCAGGGGCACGAGCGCGTCGGCGAGACACACGGCGGCCAGCACCACCGTGACGCCCCCGAGTGCCAGCCATTTGAGCAAACGCTGGCTCAGCAAGCTCACGGCCGCCTGGTCGCCTTCCAAGCGCAGCACCGTCAGCAGCGGAGCAAAGGCCAGCGCAATCTGCGGAATCCCAACCGCCCCGGTCAGAAAAGTCGAGTGGGCCACGCCGTAGAACCCAACCTCGGCGTAGTTGCCGGACCCGATGCGCACCAGCGCCTCGCCACTGCGCTCGAAGGCTGACAGGATCAGGTCGCTGAGGTAGAAGAGCAACCCGAAACGCAGGGTGGGCGCCATGCCGGCAAGGTCGAGGCGAAGAGCCGCCCCACTGATATAGGCACGCGCCCCACTGAGGCCCACCAGCAGGACCACTGCCTCGGCCAGCAGCACGCCCAGGGCCGCGCCCCGCAAACCACCCCAAAGATAGCCCGGCAGCATGAACACCAAGGTGCCCCACTGCCGCAGGATGTCCGCCACCCCCCAGCGCGCCGCCCGATTGAGCCCCAGGTAGAGCGAGAAGAACAGCCCAGCCGGCGCGCGCACGCACACGGCCACCGCGAGGATGGCCTTGGCCCACAGGTCCAGGTCGCGCAGCCAGGCGGCCGTGACCACCAAGTACAGCCCGCCCGTCAGCAGACCCGACACCAGGCGGATGGCCAGCAGGCGCGCGAAGAAGACGCGCAGACCTTCGTGGTCACCGGCCTCGATGTAATGGGGCACGTAGCGGCCCATGATCTGGGTGAAGCCCAGGGTGGAGGCCAGGCTGAACCAGAAGCTCAGCGCCACCAACAGCGCCACCTGGCCATAACCGGTCGGTCCCATCAGACGGGGGACCACCGCGGCCACCACCACGCCACCGACGACCAACAGGCCGCGCATCATCAGCAACAGGCCGACGTTGCGCAGGGCGGTCTGCTCGCGGGCAATCATGGGCCGGGGCACAGCGTTCGCGCCAGATCCAGGCCGTCGCGAATCACGGCATCCAGGTTGAGGTAGCGAAACGTCCCGGTGCGACCGAGAAGATGCAGGTTGGGCCAACGGGCCAAAGCCGCCACGGCCCGCGCAAGGGGCTCGGCATAGCCCACGCGGTAGATGGGATAGGCGTGCGACACGCGCAGCAGCCATGCCTCGCGCACCCGACCGCGTGGCAGGAAGCTCAGCCTATCCAGATCCGCAAGCACCGATTCGATCACCTCGGCGTCCGGCCGGCGCCACACCTCGTCGCCCTCCGAACAAAAGATCTCGACGCACAACGAGGTCTTGCCCTCTGGCACCATTTGGGGGCTCCAGTTGCCCGGCTCGTGGGTGCGCCCAAACACCAGGTGGCGATCGGGGAAATAGGTCCAGGTGTCGTCGCTGATGCGCGGGCCATCGACGGATAAGAAGGCGCAAGCCAGACTGCGGTAAGGCAGCCCGGACGCCAGCTCGTTGGCTTCCGCCTCACGCATGGGCAACATGGTCAACAGGTGCTGCATGGGGATCGTGGAGACGAGCCGTTGGCCGGAAACCATCGCCTCGCCCGCCCGGTTTCGGAAAGTCACGCGCCACCCGCCCGCCGGCCCCACGGGTTCAGCGCGGACGGCCTGGCTGCCCACGTGGATCGTCGCGCAGCCGGTTTGCCGGGCCTTCTCTGCCATGTGCTCGGACAGCGCGCCGATGCCGAGGGGCGGGTAGAGAAACCGTGACACCAGGGTCGCGGGCGCCGGCGATCGGCGCAGTACGCTGCCCACTAGAGCTGCTCTCAGGCTGGGCAGACGGATGCGCTGAGCGGCCCAGTCCGCCGAGAGCTCCGAACACGGCAAGCCCCAAATCTTCTCCGTGTAGGGCTTGAAATAGATTTGGTGAAGCGCGCGGCCAAAGCGACGCACGATCCAGTCCTCGAATGAGACATCCAGCCTCTTGCGCGAACGCAGAAATCTCGAGCGCCAGTAGCTGAGCAGGACCTGCGTGCCCTGCAGGGGATTGAACGCGCCCAGGGCATTGGGAAAACGCAGCGGGTAGTCGACGTAGCGGCCGTCGAGCCGAATGCGGCTGCGCCGAGGCACCTCGGCCGCATTGCCGTCCAACACGTCGAGCACCCACGCAGTGATATGTGGCCAGCGGCTGTGAAAACGGTGCCCCCCGATGTCGAAACGAAAGTCGCCGTAGCGCAAGGTGCGCGCCAGGCCGCCGACCTGGTCTTCCCCTTCCAGCAACATGACCGATCGACCGGCGCGGCTGGCTTGCAGCGCGAAGGTCAAGCCAGCTACTCCACCGCCAAGGATGACGAAATCGTAGTTGCTATCGGATGACAAAGTCTAATTGGCTCCCTCGGGCCAGCCGCAAGGCACGAGTGGCTCAACTTCACTTGCCAGCGCGTCGCCGTCAAGTGGCATGGCGCCCGGTCAGGCATGGTGTTGCACGGCGTACCTCGCGACCCGGTCGAGAAGCGCTATGCTTGAGGGGTAGGTGGCGGTAGCACATGACAAGTTCCGGCCAGAGTCCAGACACGCGCGACCAAGCAGCCCAGGACGAGCTTCCGCTGGTATCGCAGCGCATCTGGGAGCTTCGTTATCGCCATGAGGGCACCGATGCCACCCTGGCTGACACGTTTCATCGAGTGGCGCGGGCGGTAGCCCAGACCGAAACGGATCCGGACTGGGCCCGCCGCTTCGAAGCCCTGCTGGCGAGCGGTAGGTTTCTGCCGGGCGGGCGCATTCTGGCCGGCGCGGGCACATCCCGGCGCGTAACGCTCTTCAACTGCTTCGTCATGGGCGTGATCCAGGATTCGATGGAAGGAATCTTCTCCGCGCTCGAGGAAGGCGCGGTCACCATGCAGCAGGGCGGCGGCGTGGGCTACGACTTCTCGACCTTGCGCCCTCGCGGCGAGCGCGCGCATTCTACCGGGCAGGTGGCCACCGGGCCGGTGTCCTTCATGCGGGTGTGGGACACCATGTGCGCGACCGTGCAGAATACCAGCGAACGGCGCGGCGCCATGATGGCCACGCTGCGCTGCGATCACCCGGATATTGCAGAATACATCGACGCCAAGTCCGGCGGCGGGGCCTTGCACAGCTTCAACCTGTCCGTGCAGGTCAGCGACGAATTCATGGCCGCGGTGGCGGCGGATCGCGATTTCGCGCTGGTCTTTCCCTGCGATGGACTGGACCAGGACAAGGGCGATGCCCCGGTCGAGATGCGCGCGTGGACGGGTAGCGCAAAACCGGTGGCCTGCCGAGTGTGGCGCCGCGTGCCTGCCCGCGAGCTTTGGCAACGAATCGTGCGCGCGGCCCATCAGACCGGCGAGCCGGGCGTGATCTTCGTCGACCGGGTGAACCAGTGGAACAACCTCTGGTACCGTGAGCGCATCAGCGCGACCAATCCGTGCGGCGAGTTGCCCCTACCCCCTTACGGCGCCTGCAACCTGGGTTCGCTGGTCTTGCCCCGCTTCGTGCGCGAGCCGTTCACCGAGCAAGCCGCCGTCGACTACGACGGGTTGGCCGCCGCGGCCGCCGAAGCCGTGCGTTTTCTCGACGACGTGATCGACGTCTCGCACTTCCCCTTGCCCGAACAGACGGCCGAGGCGCGCGCCACGCGCCGCCTGGGATTGGGCGTGACCGGCCTGGCCGATGCCCTGCTGATGCTGGGACAACGCTACGACAGCCAGGAGGCCCGCGACACGGCGTCGGCCATCATGCGTGCGGTGGCCCACGCGGCCTACCGGGCGTCCATCGACCTGGCGCGCGAACGCGGCCCGTTTCCAGCGCTCGACGTCGATCGCTTCTTGCTGTCGCCCTTCGTGGCGGCCCTGCCCGAGAACCTGCGCCTGCTCATCCGCAGCGATGGGATTCGCAACGGCCACCTGCTCGCCGTGGCGCCCGCCGGCACCATCAGCCTGCTGGCCGGCAATGTGTCGAGCGGGATCGAGCCGATTTTCCGACCCCGCTACCAGCGCCTGGTCAATCGTCTCGACGGGCCAGCCGAGAAGCTGGAGTTGGTCGATTATGCCTTGGCGGTGTGGGAAGCGCGGGCTGCCGCCCAGGCCGGGCCGCCCCCCGCCTTGATCGATGCCGAGAGCCTGGCGCCCGAGGCCCACCTGGAGATGCAGGCCGCGCTGCAGCCCTTCGTCGATGCGGCCATCTCCAAGACGGTGAATCTTCCAGCGGGCTACAGCTTCGAGCGCGTGCTGGGACTCTTCGCGCGCGCGCACGCGGCAGGGCTGAAGGGCCTGACCGTGTTCCCGGCCAGCAGTCCCCTGGGTCGGGTCCTGGTGGCGGACAGTGGGGCCACCTGCGACGCCCTGGTTTGCCAGGGCTGGTAACCAAACAGCGCGGGTTGCACACGGCTGGCGCGGGGAAGCATACTCGGCGAGACTGACGAGGCCGGACGCGCCCAAGAACAACCTGACAACCCAACACCCCTGCCAAGGAGATTCCCGTGCCTGCAACCCTCGAGAACCTCAAGACCGCATTTGCCGGCGAAAGCCAGGCCAACCGCAAGTATCTTGCCTTTGCCCGCCGGGCGGAAAAGGACGGCTTTCCCCAGATCGCAAGGCTGTTCCGCGCGGCGGCCGAAGCTGAGACCATTCACGCCCTCTCACACCTGCAAAACTTCGGCGGGATAGGCTCGACCGTCGAGAACCTAAAGCAAGCCATCGCGGGCGAGACCTATGAGTACAGCGAGATGTACCCACCCATGGTGGAGCAGGCCAAGAGCGAGAATCACAAGAGCAAGACCATGCTGGAGTACGCGACGCGCGCGGAGCGCGTCCACGCCGATCTCTACCGCCAGGCGCTGGAGGCGCTCCAGGCGGGCAAGGATCTGAGCGAGATGGAGATCTACCTTTGCCCGGTGTGCGGCCACCTGGAGTTTGGCAAGCCGCCGGAGAAGTGTCCCATCTGCGGCCTGCCAGCCGCCCGGTATCAGAAGATAAGCTGAACCGTCTTGGCCGGTGCTGCCGGGCGTGCTCCCCTGCAGCGGGGCGCGCCCGGCCAGATCCTCGGGAAAACTCTACAGTGGGCAGGGATTGGCGGGATCGGTTCCGCAGTCAACCCAAGTGACGCTGTTCGGGCTGTAAAGGGCGTACTGGAGCAAGTCGGTGTAGACCCTCGCCGCATCCGCGGCAGAGGCCATCTGCCAGACTCGCACGTCCAGGGTGTAGGGACTCGTCCCGCTCGATTGCATGAAGATCTCCCAGGCAAAGGCCTGGGCTTGATAGAGCGCCGAGCAGTGCTTCTGGGGATCGGCTGTGTCCGTGCAGAAGAAGGGATCGGCCCCACCATCGATGAAGGCGGTGACCTGGTCCAGGGTGGTACCCGTCCTGGGACCGTTGGTGGCGGTGAAACCTTGGTCCTGGTCCGGGATCCAGCCGCCCGCGATGTCGCTCGCCTGCGGCACCAGGGAGGCGGCTGTCGAGCCAGAATTCAGCTTGGCGATCATCGCCTGCGTGATGCTGATCAACTGCGCTCGGCCGGCCGTGTCGTCCTGTTCGGAAGGTGATATCTGGTTGGAAAAAAAGAACTTGTCCTTGATGGCGTTGATCCACCAGCGCGTGCCGGTGTTGCCGACGCGCGCCTGGTCCCAGGAGCTTGACTTTGACGGACCGGGAGAAGTGCTGTTGTTGCTGCCGCACGCCAGAGCAGCCAGGGAAAGGACGAGGCAGAGGCATAAAGCACGGCAGCTTGAACGAGTCATCTTGTTTCTCCTGTGAATAGCGAGGACGGACAGCAGATCAGTGCAAGAGGGGGCTGGTCAGATTCTTAGCGCCCACGGAGCGTCATTCAAGCATGAAATGACCAGGCGACGTGACCGATGGACGCGGCGGGGCTTGATTGCCTGGGCCGCTTCGCCGTAGGCTCTGGGCCACCCGTGCGCATTGTTCTCTTCGTCTTGCTGGCCCTCATCCCGCCGACCTTCATCGGATGGAAGGTTTGGCAGGGTTACCGCCCCCCAGCGGTGGTTCCCGCGGCCAACCCTCGACCATCCGGGGCAGAGGCCGACAGGGCCCTGCAGGCGCTTTTCGCAGGCGATCTGGCCGGCGCCAAGGTCAAGGACAAGGTGGGCCTGTACGACGAAAAAGGCCTGTTCGACTACATCGACGGCGCGGCGCCCATATTCATCGAGCGCCATTTCCGCAAGCTCGCGGCCGCCGAGATGGTTTCGGCCGAAGGCAGCGATCTGGTGTGCGACGTCTATGACATGGCCGATCCGGCCAACTCCCAGTCCATCTTCGACAAGGAGAAGTCGGCCGCGGCCAAACCGGTGGCCGACTTTCCTGACGCAATTTCCGGTCCCATGTCCTTCGTGTTCCGCTCGAGCCGTTACTACGTCAAGCTGACCGCGTTCGATGGCAAGGCCGAAGCGGCCTTGCCCGGCCTGGCCAAGGCGCTAAAAGGGAAGATGAAATGACCCGCGACCCTGGCTCGGATGGCCTGGTACCCGAGGCGCGCTTGCGAGCAAGCGGCCAAGCTGCGCCGGTCGCGCCCTCGGGTTCCGCCGACATGGACCGGCGCGGGGCTCTGCGCGTGGGCCTGACCACGGCGATGGCGGTCGGCTCCGTCGCGCTCGGGTTCGGGCTGCGCGCTCGCGGGACTCACACGAAAGTCCGCACCCTGCCCAGCATCAAGGACCACCGGGCCGACAAGCCTTCCGGCGCGACGGACATGGCCATCGTGCGCGGGCCCGATCCCGCGGGCAACGTACGCCGGGCGCTGGAGGCGCTGGGCGGGATGGGGCGCTTTGTCCGGCGCGGCGAGCGCGTGGTCATCAAGCCCAACATCGGTTGGAACCGCCTGCCCGAGCAGGCCGCCAACAGCAATCCCGAGGTGGTGGCCGAGGTGGTGCGCCAGGTGGTGGCCGCCGGGGCCAGCAAGGTTTGGCTCACCGACTTCTCGGTCAACACGCCCGAGCAGTGCTTCGTGCGTTCGGGTATCGAAAAGGCCGCCAAGCAAGCCGGCGCGACCGTGATACGGCCCGACGCCGGCGCTTTCCGCGAGGTGAACGTCTCGGGCAAGCTCTTGCGCACGGGCGAGGTGCTCGTCCCCTTTGTCGACGCCGACCGCGTGATCAACGTTCCGGTGGTCAAGCAGCACGGCCTCTCTGGCGCCACGATGGCGCTCAAGAACTGGTACGGCGTGCTGGGCGGACAGCGGGTGAAGCTGCACCAGAATATCCACGTTTCCATCGTCGACCTGGCGGCCATGATGAAGCCCACCCTCACCATTCTGGATGCCACGCGCATCCTGCTGGCCAATGGCCCCACCGGCGGCAGCTTGGCTGACGTAAAACAGATGGACACGGTCGCGGCTGGCACCGACGAGGTTGCGCTCGATGCGTTTGGCGCCACCCTGCTGGGCCTGCAGCCCGCAGACCTCGGCTTCATCGTGGAGGGCATGAAGGCCGGTTTGGGCACGCTGCAGTGGCGCAATCTCAAGACCGTGGAGTTGGGCGGCTAACCATGTTTCTCTGGCTACGGCGCGCCTACCAGATCGTCTTCCTGGGGTTCTTCCTGTTCTGCGTGTTCGTCACCTCGGCCAGGCTGATTCGCAACTACGACGTGGAGTGGCTGCTGGCCTTCGACCCGCTGGTGGCGGTCAGCACCGCGCTCGCCTCGCGGGCGCTGCATCACGCCTTGCTGTGGTCGCTCGTGATCATCGTGCCCACGCTGTTCCTGGGCCGCTTTTTTTGCGCCTGGATCTGTCCCATGGGTGTCCTGCACCACGCGCTTGGCTTTCTGGCGCGCAAGCGGCGCCTGCCGGACCGGGTGAAGCAGAACGCCCCGCGGGCGTCGCACCGGATCAAGTACCTGGTGCTGGCCGCCATGCTGGGCCTGGCTGCGGCGGGCAGCGTGCAGATCGGTTTGCTCGATCCGATTGCCTCGACCTGGCGCGGCCTGGCCACTTCCGTGTTGCCCGCGCTGAGCAACACGGCCATGCGCGCGCACCTGACCGAGCGCCACTTCCAGTGGGGAACCCTGATCAGCCTGGTGTTTTTCGGCGCGCTCGCGCTCAACTTCGTGTATCCACGTTTCTACTGTCGCGTCCTGTGCCCGCTGGGCGCGCTGCTTGGCTTGCTGGCAAAGTTCTCTCTGTTCCGCATCGCCAAGCGGCCGGAGCTCTGCAAAGACTGCGACGTGTGCGGGGCCGATTGTCAGGGTGCGGCCGATCCGCAGGGCACCGTGCGCGCCACCGAATGCATGGTGTGCCTGAACTGCATCGAGCGCTGCCCGCGCGGCGGGCTTTCCTATCGGTTTCTGCCGCCGGTGCAACTGTCCACCAACAAGATCAATCTCGTCCGGCGCAAGTGGTTGGGCACGGCGGTTGCGGGGGCCGTGGCCGTTCCTTTCATGCGCGCCTCCGACGGGGTCGAGCCGCGACCCAACCCGAGTCGCATCCGCCCGCCCGGCGCGCTGGACGAGCCGGCCTTCCTGGAAAAGTGCCTCAAGTGCGGCGCCTGCATGAAGGTCTGCCCGACCGGCGGCCTGCAACCCGCCCTACACGAGGCCGGCGTCGAGGGCTTCTGGTCGCCCATCCTGATCCCGCGCATCGGCTACTGCGAAGCCAGCTGCACCTTGTGTGGCCAGGTCTGTCCCACCGGCGCCATCGCGGAGCTCACCCTGGCGCAAAAGGTGGGCGACATGCCGGCCCGGCCTCCCGTGCGCATCGGCTCGGCCTTCTTCGACAAGGGCCGCTGCCTGCCCTGGGGATACCAGACCGAATGCATCGTGTGCGAGGAGGTCTGCCCGACCGCGACCAAGGCCATCTACTTCAAGATGGAGACGGTCACGGCCCGCGATGGCACGCAGAAAACCCTGAAGATGCCCTACGTCGACCTCGATCAGTGCACGGGTTGCGGCATTTGCGAAGCGCGTTGCCCGGTGGTGGATCGCGCTGGCATTCGCGTCAGCGCGGCCAACGAGAGCCGGTCACCTCGCAGCAGCATGTCGCTCACCGGCGGGAAGGTTTGATCTTCCTCAGCAGCACGAGCAGCGCGCCCGTTCCACCGTGACAGGGCGGGGCGGAGGTGAAGGCCAGCACCTGATCGGCAACTGGTGGCCGGCCCAGGGCTTCTGCCAGGGCAAGCCGCAGGCTGGGCCCGCCGGAGCCCGAGTGCAGGCCGCGACCGCAAATGACGAGCACGCAGCGCCGGCCTCGCTCGACCGACTCCGCGATGAAGCGCTCGGTCTGGTGCACGGCGGAATGCGCTGGCGCGTGGTGCAGGTCGAGCTCGGCCTCCGGCGCGATCTCGCCCCTTGCCAGAGAGCGAATCAGGGCGCGGGCCACGCCAAAAGCAGCCCCGGTCATTCCTTCGCCATCCACATCCACGTGCAGCCCTTGCTTGGGCAGCCGCGGACGTGCGCCCGCCGACCGGCCTGACGGCGCCGCATTCCAGTCAGGCACGGCGCGCCGAGGTCCAACCGGCAAGGGCCGCACGTCCCGCATCTCCGCCTCGAAGAGCTTGCGCTCTTCTTCCTCGGCCGTCTTCGTGCGGCTGGGCGCCACCGGCACGGGAGCCGATGAATCAGGTTTGCGCGTAGGCACCATCGAGTCCTTCACATAGATCGTAACCCACACGGCTCCGCGAAACAGCCCTCGCAAGGGTGACTTGTCATGTGTATCCAGTCGAGGTAGTTGGAACGTTATGGCCACAGAGAACAACGGCGGCGCGCTCCAGGTCGACGTTCGCGGACTGTCCCTGGAGGACCGCCGCATGGCGGTAGCTCGGGCCCTGGAAGAGTTGCGCACTGGCCGGGTCGTGGTTCTGGTCACCGACCGAGATCCCAGACCCACCCTCGACGCGTTTCGCCTGATGCACCAGGGCGACGTAGATTGCACCATAAAGATCCTGGCGGCCGATTCGTTTCGAGCCGAGTTGAAAATGCGCCGGCCGGAACGGAAGCTCACCCTAGCCGAGCATCTGAGATCCGACCACGCACGTCTCGACGGCCTGCTGACCGAAATGCAGCACTATCTGCGCGCGGGCACGTCGGCTGAAGCGGCTCGGCAATGTGCCAGGCTCGGCGAGGCCCTGGCCCGCCACATGGCTGCCGAGGAGGAGCTGCTCTTTCCGGCGATGCAACGAATGACCGAAGCGGTAGCCCGCGCGGTGCCCCCGATGCTGGCCCAGCATGCCGAGATGCGAGACCTTCTCCCTGATTTGGCCGCGGCTTTGGCCAAGGGGGACGTCCTGGCAAGCGAAGCCCTCTTGCCACGGCTGCGGCGAAGCCTGGCCCGCCACCACGAAGACGAAGAGCGCCTGGTCTACCCGATCACCGATTGGGCTTTGTCACCCGCGGAGCAGGAGGAGCTGCTCAAGCGGTTGGGTGGCGAGTAGCTGGTCCGTTCGGCGAGCACATGTAGGGGGGGCGCAGCAAGCTGCGCCCCTACCGAACGCCCCAACCTGCGCCCCCACCGAACGCCCGTCCGCGGGGCATCCAGGTAGGGGCGCTGCTCGCTGCGCCCCTACGGTCAAGGGGCGGGAGGCAAGCTCGCGATCCAGGCGCGCACGGTCGCGTACTCTGGACCGTCGGCGGGAAGCACCTGGCCGCCCTCGTGGCTGTTGCCGCTTGCCCGCTGGAGCAGAAGACTGTCGTCAGGGTTGCCGGGCGAAACCAGCTTCACGACCATCGCGCGATCCGCCTTGGCATTGCCAGTCAGCACGTATTGGCTGGACCCGGCCGGCCCTGCCAGCGAATGGCAGAAAGCACAGTTGGTCTGCAGGATGGGGTAGACGTCGTTCTCGAATACGGTGTCGTCGACGAGTGGAGCCGATCCGTCGGGGGCCGAGCCACGGTGAAAATCCGCGCACGCCGTCTGCAACAGCATCGCAGACAAGAGGCCAACCCATATCTTCTCAAAACGCATACATCACCATGAGTCGGAGGAAGTCGTTGGCGTACTCGTCCACCTTCTCGAAGTTCCAATAGTAGCCCAGGCTGACCTGCGCGCCCGCGTACTCCGCTACCAACATCAGGTTGTGGTGCGAGCCATCGCTGGCGTCGGCGCGACCCGGATCGTAGGCCAGCCCGGCGTGGTTGTTGAAAGTGGCGAGCCCGCTGCGTGCCTGCAGGTATAGCCAATCGGTCAGGTAGACGCGCAACCAGACATAATCGGCAAAATGGTAGTAGGCGCCCGCATCGGATATCGCATCGGCCGTGCCGTAGCTGCTGTCGGCGGATACGTGGGCACGCAACAGCCCGACCCCGACGGCCAATCGGTTGACCACTGGCCAGGAAGGACGCCAGATCGCCAAGTCCACCGCCTGCATGAGCAGGCGCCGGCCAAAGCGCAAGGGATTCCAATAGAGCGAGTACCACACCGTCACCGGCCCGCGCGCCAAGGACAACCGATCGCCCACGGCCACGCGCGCCCCATCGTAGGCCTGCAGGTCGCGCTGCATGTCCAGCGTGCTATCGCGCGCAGCCAGGTCGAATCCTTGCACGGCGTAGAGATCGTCGGCCAAGGCGAACCCCGCCAGCGAGGCCGCCGCGCGCAGACCGACGCCGAATGATGACCACACCACGGGCAGGGTCTTCTGGTCAATGGCGGACAGGCCGCCGTAGCTCTTGTGAAACAGCGGATCGGGCCCGAAGGGGACCAGGATCTTGCCCACGTGCGCGGACAGCCGGAGACGCGAGCCCTTGCGCGACAAGCGCGCCGTCAGCTCGTAGAAGTACTGGCCGATCACCTCCGCGTTGAACCCGATAGGGATGTCGTCACCTTGGCGCGAGAGGAACAAGAAATGGTGGTAGTTGCGAAAGGCGTTCTGCCCGCTATCCAGGCTGCCGTTCATGCCCACGCGCTCGTAGCTTGCATCGAAGAGGCCGCCGATCCGGATACCGCCGGGCAACAGCAGGGGCGGTCCGCCCGTCTGTTCGTCGGCCGCCTCCCTGGGCCGCGCAGGCTCCCGCGTGGCCTCGCCGGGCGCAGGCGCCTTGTCGCCCCCAGCAGCCGCATCGTCCTGGGTCCGAGGAGCCTCGTCGCTCGCGGCCTGGGCGGCGGAAGCGAGCCCCAGCAGGACGGCCCCCGCCAAGCATCCACGTCTTGCGAGCCGGCGCCTCATCATTTTGCGTGGCATGACGAGCGACAGGCTGCACGCGCCCCGCTCGACGGGGGCGCGGTCTGGCCGTTGTGACAAGCGCCGCAGAACTTCCCCTCGTCCATCTCGTCGTGAATGAAGCCCTTGCGTGCCTTGGGAAAAATCGCCGGATGGCAGACCACGCACGGGTACTCGTCGTGCTGCCAGTGAGAGAATAGCCCAGGCTCAGCCGGATCGGCCGCTCCGTGGGGCTTGACGATGGGGATGCGTACGAACACGGGCATGGCGAGCACGGCAGCCGAGGTGAGCACGGCCGCCCCTGCAGCGACAAGCGACCACTTTCCGAACATACGGACGCAGTGTATCGCAGGTGTGGAGAGGGTCGCTAGTCAGTCATGGGTGCTTGACGCAGAACGGGCCTCCAAGGAATGCAGGAAGCCAGGAACCCAGGAAGTTTTGAGAGGGCCGTTCAGACGCAATGCTCATCTTCCTGCCTCTCCTGGCTTCCTTGGAGGTTTCCTGTCTGTCCCCGAGAAGAGGCTTCTTATTCGCCCAGCGATTCGGCGACCTTGGCGAAGCTCGACTCGACCGCGCGAAAGGCGTCGACCACCACGGGGTCGAGGTAGGTGCCGCTGCGCAGGTAAATGGCGGCACAGCATTCCGGGTGAGGCAAGGGGGGCTTGTAAAAGCGTCTGGATCGCGCGGCGTCGTAGGAATCCGCCACCGCCATGATTCGCGCCGAGAGCGGGATGGCGGTGCCGGCCAACCCGGCAGGATAGCCGGTGCCGTCCCAGCGCTCGTGATGGCAGCGCGCGATCTCGATGCCCATGCGCACGAACCCGTTCTT
>Ga0335069_10009971_pt1 | contig 13497 bp, 8 predicted proteins | sample Lox_Sample_11_FD_206714 | JGI IMG/M metagenome (GOLD analysis project Ga0335069, IMG submission 206714) | Soil microbial communities from Loxahatchee National Wildlife Refuge, Florida, United States - Lox_Sample_1.1 | ecosystem: Environmental > Terrestrial > Soil > Wetlands | place: USA: Florida... | reverse complement strand
GGCCTTGGCTGTTCCTGAATTGATGCGGATCCTGGTCGATGATGCGCATCTCGATTGGGATGTGGCGTGGAACCTCACGCAGCGGACCCTCGCTTACACCAATCACACCCTCCTGCCCGAGGCCCTCGAAAGATGGCCGCTAAACTGGATCGGGTCGATGTTGCCCCGCCATCTTGAGATCATCCTTGAGACGAATCGGCGTCATCTGAATGCTGTGCAAACGGCGTTTCCGAGCGATGAAGGGCGACTCGCGCGTATGAGTCTCGTGGAAGAGGGTTCTGATCCGCAGATCCGCATGGCAAGTCTTGCAATCGTCGGGTCCCACAGCACAAACGGCGTCGCGGCGCTTCACTCGGAGCTCTTGAAGACAACCACGCTGAAGGACTTCGCGGAGATGTTCCCCGAGCGGTTCAACAACAAGACCAATGGCGTTACGCCTCGCCGCTGGCTGCTCCTTGCCAATCCGGCGCTCGCACGCGTGATCACCGAAGCCATCGGCGACCGCTGGATTCGCGACCTCGAGGAGCTTGCCGGGCTGAAACGTTTTGCCGACGATAAGGCATTCCAAGACGCGATTCACAGATCGCAATACGAAGCCAAGCTCCGCCTCAGTTCCTGGATCCGCCAGACGGCGGGAATCGTATTGCCGCCCGATACAATCTTCGACAGCCAGGTCAAACGCATCCATGAATACAAGCGCCAACTGCTCAATGCACTCCGCATCGTGGTGCTCTACAACCGCCTGAAGAACGCTCCGAAACTTGAAATGACGCCACGGACATTCCTTTTCGCAGGAAAAGCCGCCCCGGCCTATCACATTGCGAAACTCATCATCAAGCTCATCAACAATATCGCGGGAACTATAGATGGCGATCCTGCGGTCCGCAATCGGATTCGCGTTGTGTTCCTGCCCGACTACTCGGTTTCGCTTGCTGAGCGGCTAATTCCCGCAACCGACGTGTCAAACCAGATTTCGACCGCGGGTTATGAAGCGAGCGGGACCAGCAACATGAAGTTCATGATGAACGGCGCGCTGACAATTGGCACGCGCGACGGCGCCACCATCGAAATGGCTGAGGCAGCCGGCGAGGAGAATTTCTTCCTCTTCGGTCTCAGCGCCGATGAGGTCGCGACCAACCGCAGCTGGTACAACCCGTGGTGGCACTACCAGAACGAGCCAGAGACAAAAGCTGCACTCGACCTGATATTCTCAGATCATTTCAGCCGCAACGAACCAGGCGTGTTTGCGCCCATTCGAAAGCTTCTTCTCGAAGATGGCGACTTTTACATGCACCTTGCGGATCTCGGTTCGTATCTCGAGGCGGACCAGGATCTCACAAAGTTGTATAAGGATCGCGCGGGCTGGGCACGCAAGGTGATCCTGAACATCTCCGGATCTGGCACGTTTTCGAGCGATCGAACCATTGCTCAATACGCCTCTGAGATTTGGAAAGCGAAGCCATGCCCAGTGCAATAGATTCTGCGCTGCGCGTCTCGTCAGCGGGAGGTTCCTCGCCCCTCGGTGCGACTCTCCTGCCCGGCGGCGTAAACTTCAGCATCTACTCGCGCTCAGCAACGGGAGTCGAATTGCTGCTGTTCGATCGCGAGGACGATGGGCAGCCTTCCCGCGCCATTGCTCTTGACGCAGTAAAGAGCCGCACCTATCACTACTGGCACACGTTTGTTCCTGATCTGCAGGAGGGGCAAATCTACGCCTACCGCATGCACGGGCCGTTTCAGCCTTCCGCCGGCCTTCGGTTTGATCCCTCGAGAATCCTCCTCGATCCATATGGCCGGGACGTCCTTGTTCCCGCCGGCTACGACCGTAATGCACTGGCGCAAGATGGCGCGGATGTGGCCAACTCGATGAAGAACGCTGTTGTCGGCGCGGAGGCGTTCGATTGGGAAGGCGATGCGCCTCTGCACCTGCCCTCGACCCGCACGATTATTTATGAAATGCACGTGCGAGGTTTCACTCGGCACAGCAGGTCTGGAGTGAAGGATAAACTTCGTGGCACCTATGCCGGCGTCATCGAGAAGATCCCGTATCTAAAAGAGCTTGGAATCACGGCAGCAGAACTCCTTCCCATCTTTCAGTTCGATTCGCAGGACTGTCCCGCCGGCCTTGTGAATTACTGGGGTTATGCGCCTGTCTCGTTTTTCGCACCGCACCGGGCATACAGTTCCGACCAAAGCTGTCTGGGTCCGGTGAACGAATTCCGCGCGATGGTGAAGGCCTTTCACCGAGCTGGCATCGAGGTTATTCTCGATGTGGTCTTCAACCACACCGCCGAGGGATCCGAGAGCGGGCCGACGCTCTGTTTTCGGGGAATAGATAATCCCACCTATTACATCCTCGAGAACGATCGAGCGCGTTATGCAAACTACAGCGGAACAGGAAACACCCTCAACGCAAATCATCCTGTTGTGCGGCGTATGATCATCGACAGCCTCTGCTACTGGGTCAATGAAATGCATGTTGACGGCTTTCGCTTCGATCTTGCATCGATCCTCGCCCGGGATTCTTCAGGCTCGCTTCTCTCAAGTCCTCCCGTGCTGTGGGACATCGAATCCGATCCGCGATTGGCCGGCACGAAGTTCATTGCCGAAGCATGGGATGCAGCCGGGCTTTATCAGGTCGGCACATTCATCGGCGACAGTTGGAAGGAATGGAACGGACGCTTCAGAGATGATGTCCGCGACTTTCTCCGATCCGAGAGCGGCACTGTAAGGCGCTTTGCCGACCGGATACTTGGCAGTCCCGACATCTATGGACACGAGGACCGCGAGGCGGAGCAGAGTGTGAACTTCGTGACCTGCCATGATGGATTTACGCTCAACGATCTCGTCTCTTACAACACAAAGCACAATGAAGCAAACCGCGAAGACAGCCGCGATGGCTGTAACGACAATCGCAGCTGGAACTGCGGCGTTGAAGGGCCGACCGATGATCCTGCGGTCGGGCAGTTGCGCAACCGCCAGGTGAAGAATTTTCTGGTGGTGACGCTCTTTTCCCTGGGAGTGCCGATGATCCTCATGGGGGACGAGATACGGCAGACCCAGCAAGGCAATAACAATGCCTATTGTCAGGACAACGAAATCAGCTGGCTCGACTGGTCACTTCTCAACAAGCATGCGGATGTTCACAGGTTTCTCAGACTGCTGATACAGCGGCGCATGCAGCGCGATATCGGTCCGGAGTTGAGACGGCAGTCCCTTAACGAGCTGTTGAAAGCCGCAAGGAAGGCATGGCATGGCACGAAGCTCAACCAGCCCGACTGGAGCGATCACTCCCATTCACTGGCTCTGAGCTTTGAGATCGAGGACGAGTGCATCGTCTTTCACTTCATTGTGAATTCGTATTGGGAGCCGCTGACATTCGAGCTTCCTCCACGCAGGGAAGGCTCCCACTGGCGCCGTTGGGTTGACACTTCGCTGGAATCGCCGAACGACGTTACCGAGTGGAACCACGCGCCCCTCCATCGCGATCACGTTTACCAGGCAGGTCCGTGGTCGGTTGTCGTCCTGATTTCGACGCCTCAGGAAAGCTGACCTTCGACCGCTGAACCCGTGATTGTCCTTTGGGGTTCTGTCCCGCGCAGAACGGCTCACCAGGTCCCCATGCGGATCACCAGGCCGCCGCTTACCTGCACAGCATTGCGATATTGGATCCCGTTCAGAGGGCCGATCCAGGTATGTTCGTAATTCACATTCGCCATGCGCAGCTCCAGAGCATTGTTCAGGCGGAAATTCAGTCCTCCGCCAACATGGATCGTAAAGCCGCTCCGATCCCAGTCGGTGGTGTAGAAATTGTGCTTTGCAATGTCCTGCTGCTCATTCTTGTCGGGCATGCTTGCAGCCTCGGCCTCAAGCATAGGGTCTCGATACTCCTGCGTAACCTTTGTGCCACCGGCGAGAAACTCTAGATGCGGAATCCACTTGCTGGGCGCTTGCGGAGTCCAGCGCGGACCCGCCATGTACGTCAGGGTGTCACCGCTCCAGTGAGCGCGCCACTCAAGCAATCTGCATCCGCCCACGTTGAGCATGGCTTGCCAGTCGCTCGCCAGCCTGAAACCCGATTCCCCTCCGCCGCCCAGGCAGGTTCCGGCATCGGTGTTTCCGAGATACTGGCGGGCGATCAAGTTAAAGGAGAAGTCAAAGGGAGCCACCCCCACGGGCGGATTGACCGTGCTGCTTTCCATTCCCCTCGCAAGGTACGCGGATCCAGCCACTCCCTCCGGGTCTTGCTTGAACAATCCGGGACGATCATCGCGATGCCACGGGACCTTGCCGTTCATGACGTTCGCAAGTGAGCGCGATGGGTTCAACCCGCCTCTTACCAGCATCTTGATCCAGGGATTTGCCACATGCAATTCCATCCGTTGGATCAGTTTCCGGTCAAGCGCGTCTTCTGTAACTGCCCACCCCATCCCAATGGTGGGGGTCACAACGTGGTCTACAAACCCAAACTGCGGCCATCGCGATTGAATATTCCCCAGAGACGCCTCGCTCACCGGGCCGATTTCGAACTGAACGCTGTACACATAAGCATAGGCCATTCCGCGCAATCGAGCTTTCCAGTATTGGCGATTACGGCCAAACTCCGCCGTGCGATAAACGCGATCGCTCTGTTGCCAAATGAAGCTGCTGACCGCCCCCTGCATCGGGTGGCCGACATAGTTCACCAGAAACGGGTCGCCGTCTCCCCACCCATGGAGGCTGGCGACAGAATCGGCGTAGCCTGAAGCCGAAAAGTCCCCGATCCAATACCGCGTCGCGTCCTCTGAAGCGATTCGAAACGTGTGCTCGAGCGTCAGAAAATTCGCGGAACTTTTGAAGACATCGCGCCAGTCAATTCCTGTCTCTTGCCTCGGCAGGGAGGCCGAGATGATGGCGTTTGTCCTGACAGGTGTTGCGGCGGTTGTGAGATTGGATTCTTCTGCATCCGTGAAGCCTGCAGGAACGCGCAACCTCGCCTCGTCATCCCTTTCCAGAACGCCGAGCGTCTGCTGGGGATGCGCGAAAGACGCGGCGAAAAAGAGTAGAAACAGGGAAGCCGCGATGACCCGACCGTGAGTTTGTCCTTGCTTCACTGGCTTGAACCGACGAGAATCCTCCCGCGCAAATCCAAGGGGGGATGCAGTGCAATCTTCATTTCATCTCAGAATCACCGGTGTCACAACTGATAGTTCTGTCAGTTGACGATCCTCTCTTCTTGAAGGACAAACCGCCAAGGTCTTTCAATTCAACCTGTTAAGGTTAGGCCTTTGAGACCTCAGAACTCCTCCCTTTTTTGGAATCAAGCCTCCGACGTTGCCCTGCCATTTCTTCCAGTTGAAACGTGTCCCTGGTTTCCCTACTCCGACAAGAGCTGGATCGTGCGCGCAGCTGCCCTTGACGCCACCGCCCAGCGAAACGATCCGCAACTGATCGTGCGGATGATGCGCTCTCTTGCAGATGACAAGCAGGAAGTGCAGTACATCGCCGCTGCGGCAATCTATCGCCTGTCAAAGACCCAGGTATCGAGCGGAATCTGAATCTCGCCGCGGCGCGGGCATCGAAAGCTCCGGAATCGTCCTACAACTCGATGCTGTCCCTGTAGCCCGGCAACTCAGGTTTGATCCTGAATCGCTGTTCGACGCATGCGGCCAACGGCTCGCGTGCGCGGTCCTCGCCATGGGTGAGAAAGACCCTCGGCCGGCAAGGCGCCATCGCTGCGAGCCAGTTCAACAGGTCAGCCTGGCCCGCGTGCGCGCTGAATCCGCCGAGGCTGTGAACAGATGCGCGCACGGCGATCTTTTCGCCAAATATGCGCACTTCTTTCGCGCCGTCCACAAGCGCGCGCCCGATCGTCGCACGCCCTTGATAGCCCACAATCACCACCGATGACTCCGGCTTCCACAGGTTGTTGCGCAGGTGGTGCACGATGCGGCCGGCGTTGCACATTCCGGCGCCCGCAAGGATCATGCATGTGCCCCGTTTCTCATTGAGCGCGCGAGACTCCGCCGGGGTAACGCAGACTTTCGACCTAGTTGCCAGCAGTTCCTCGCGCAACGGGCGCTCACGCACAATCTCTTTCAATCGATCGTGCCACAGCTCAGGAAACTTCAGGTAGATCTTTGAAGCCTCAATTGCCATGGGGCTGTCGAGGTACACCGGAAATGGCTCTATTTCTTTCCTGCGAAACAGATACGCCAGCAGCACAGCCAGGAATTGTGCCCTGCCGATCGCGAAGGTCGGCACAAGAATTTTCCCGCCCTGCTGGGAAGCAATTCGGACAACCTCGGCAAACTCTGCAGCCGTCTCCTTGAACGAGCGATGATCGCGATCTCCATAGGTGGATTCCAGAAAGACCGGATCCGCTCTCTCAATCGGATTCGAGGTTCTCGTAAAGGGAATCGCAGACTGCCCGAGGTCGCCGGAAAAGACGACCGTCTTCCTCTGTCCGCCTTCCTGAGCGGTGAGCTGTATGCTCGCCGATCCCAGCAGATGTCCGGCTTCGATCCAGCGTGCTTCAATTCCTGGAGCCACGCTGATCGGCTTACCAAATTCGACTTTGCGAAAGCGTCTGAGGACATTCTCGACATCTTCGGGGGAATACAGCGCCTTCGCAAGTGGCTTCGCTTCGCGCTGGCGCCGACGGTTAACGCGAAGCAGGTCATTCTCCTGGATCCGGGCGGCATCGCGAAGGATCAGGCCGGTCAACTCTGCAGTTGCATCGGTGCAGTAGATCGAGCCAGTGAACCTGCGCTGCGCAAGAATCGGGAGCCGGCCCGTATGGTCAAGGTGTGCATGTGTAACCAGTACCGAGTCAAGATTGCGAAACGTGAATCGCTCGGAGATTCGATTCTTCTGATCGACATTGGGAACCCCCTGGAACATACCGAAATCGATCAGAACCTTCGATTTGCCTGACTCAACAAGATAAGCAGACCCCGTCACCTCACCCGCGGCAGCTCCAAACAGAGTCACTTTCATGGCTTTCTCCTCCCCCATTCCCGATGGGACTAGTCAATCCCGGCCCCAGCAGTCGCCAGGCTCTCCACACCTTTGCTGAGATACGCGACGGCCTCTTCGGGAGAGTCGGTCACATGCAGCAAGTCCAGGTCCTCCGGGCTGATGGTTTTCTCCTCCACAAGTGCACCGCCAAACGTCCGCAACCGTCCCCAGAAGTCCGATCCCATCGCCACGATCGGGAACCGCTCAACCTTGTTGCACTGAATCAGCGTGAGCGTCTCGAATGCTTCATCGAGCGTGCCAAAGCCGCCGGGCATCACGACGAACCCACGCGAGTACTTGACAAGCATCACCTTCCGCACGAAAAAGTGATCCATTTCGATGAATCGATCAAGATAAGGATTGGCGAACTGTTCCTTCGGAAGAATGATGTTGCAGCCGAGGCTCGGCCCGCCGGTCTCCCGGGCGCCGCGATTGGCCGCTTCCATGATCCCGGGCCCGCCTCCCGTCATCACCGCGTAGCCGGCTGTTGCCAGTTGGCTGCCGAGCTGCCGCGCCATCTCGTAATAGCGATGTCCGGGCGCGAATCGCGCCGAGCCAAACACCGTCACGCACGGGCGATCGATATCGGCAAAGAACTCAAACCCGCGAAGGAACTCCAGAAAGATCCGAACGGCGCTTTCTAGATCTGCGCCGTGGTCACGCTTGCCCGAGAGGAAGCGCTTCTCCACTCCGGATAAGCTGCTCAACAAGTTTGGGATGGAGCCCGGTGTTGATGTCACGGGGGTATCCTTTTCGATAGTCATGTTCACCTTCCACGATTCCGCTCGAAGCTGGCGGGGGTATGGGCACTGGCAAGTATCGGCAGAGAATCATTGGATGCACCACTGGCTAAACTGCCAGTGCACTGACAGGTCTAGTCCGAGGCGCCAAAGCGTCCTCCCGTTGCCTTCGATCCGATCAAAGGTAGTCATCAATGCATCGATTTGAGCTGTGGGCCCCTTTTGCACGACAAATCGCAGTTGAAGCGGACGGCGCCACGTACGAGATGGAGGGACCGGACGAGCAGGGCTGGTGGGTCGCTGAGCTCGACAACGCCGGACCCGGAACCAACTACGGCTTTATCGTCGACGATGACGGCACATACTGCCCCGACCCGCGCTCACTCTGGCAGCCCGAAGGGGTTAGCGGGCTCTCACGCCTCTATGACCATGCCGCATTTCAATGGACCGACGCCGGGTTTCAGCCTGCTCCCTTGCCCGCCGCAATCGTCTACGAGTTGCACATCGGGACATTCACGCCCCCCGGCACGTTCGATGCAGCCATCGACAAGCTCGATCACCTCGTCGAACTCGGCGTAACGCATGTCGAGCTGATGCCTGTTGCATCATTCGACGGTGAGTTTGGCTGGGGCTACGATGGCGCCGAACTCTTCGCAGTTCATGAGCCATACGGCGGCCCGGATGCCCTCAAGCGTTTCGTAAACGCGGCCCACGGCAAAGGCCTCGCCGTCCTGCTCGATGTCGTCTACAACCATTTCGGACCGGTCGGAAACTACACCGGCAGGTTCGGCCCATACCTGACAAAATCGCACCGAACACCCTGGGGCGAAGCCGTCAATCTCGAGGGGGCCTGGTCGCACCAGGTACGGCGTTTCTTCTGCGACAACGCACTCATGTGGATGAGCGACTTTCACATCGACGGGTTGCGGATTGACGCGGTGCACGCCTTCGTCGACCGGTCGGCAATCCACTTCCTTGAGCAGCTCGCTCAAGAAACGGCCTCCCTCGCGAGCGTTCTGGGACGGCACCTCGTGCTGATCGCCGAAAGCAATCTGAACGATCCGCGAATCGTCACGCCGCGCGAATCGGGCGGCCTTGGCATTGACGCTCAATGGAGCGACGACTTCCAGCGCTCCCTTTTTGCAGTGCTGGATTCGGGTCCGCGAATGGGCTACTACGCGGACTTCGGCTCGCTCCGCCAACTCGCCAAGGCGATCGAGAAGACTTTTGTCTATGACGGCATCTATTCGCAATACCACAGGCGCTCCCACGGCCGTTCTGCCGCGCACCTTTCGCAACATCGCTTTCTCGGCTACATTCAGAACCACGACCAGGTGGGCAATCGTGCCATCGGAGACAGAATCTCCCAGATTGCCGGAATGGATCGCGCGAAGATCGCAGCCGCGCTGGTCCTGACAGCTCCCTTTGTGCCGATGCTCTTTCAGGGCGAAGAGTGGGCAGCCTCGACACCTTTTCAATACTTCGCCGACCACAAGAATTCCGAGTTGGCTCGATCAGTGGCAGAGGGGCGGCGCAGAGAGTTCGCAGCTTTCGGATGGGACCCCAGGATGATCTCCGATCCCGCAAGGCGCGAGACGTTTGAACGTTCGAAGCTCAGCTGGCTCGAGGTGACAGAATCCGACCACTTCGAGATGCTGGACTGGTACCGCCGGCTGATCCGACTGCGCCAGTCGACTCCAGCCTTGAAAGATGGCGAGCCGGGGAACACCTTGGTCTCCTTCGATGAATCGACCGGAGCCCTCTGCATGAGACGCGGAGACGTAAAAGTGATCTGCAACCTCGGAAAGTCAGGATTCTCGTTGCATTTGGGAACGGAAGATCAGTTGTTGCTCTGTTCGCGCGGAAACGCGGCAGAGCGTGTCGATGGGCTGGACCTTGCTCCTGACACAGTCGCAGTCGTTCGCGTGTCCCCGGTTGGCGCCGGAGATCACAGCGATTAAAAGTGGCGAATCGTCTCGTGTCGAATCGTCTCCGGCTCGCTCTGCGGAGGCATTCCCCGATCGACCGTGCGATCAACATGCGTTCCGAGAGAGCGGCTCACGAGATCGCGCGAACCCAGTCCAACCGCGAGAGCCAGGGTTAGGACGATTCCGCCAAAGAGAATGCCGAAGGCCAGCTCTACGATGTGGCCGCCAACCTGCAAGTGGTCCAGTACCATGGCCGCGGTCAACACCAGTACAAGCCATTTCACGCCAAGGGAAAGGAAGCGCGCGTACTGAAGCTGGGCGTTCACCGCTCCGATGAGGACCGAGCGTGCGAGAAAGCGCGCGATCACATTGCCCGCAATCAGCAGCAGGATCGCGCCGACAGCGTGCGTCAGGTAGGGCAGCATTGACACAGGAAGCGACGCGCCCGTTGCATACGAGGCATCGAAGGCCGAGACCCCGATAATCATTCCAAGCAGGAGGCAGCCCCAGAAGGAGATGCGCGCAATAAGGGCTGTTGGAGAACTCGTGGGCGCCCATTCGACGTTGCCGCGATCGCGATTGATGCGCTCATCGAATCTCAGGAAGGTCAGAGCCCGACGTAAAGCGGCTGAGAGCACTACGCCGATCACAGCAAAGAACGCGAGGGCGACAAAGAAAGCCAGAATCCCCGGAAGAACCGCAATCAGCAGCGAAAGCACTCGGTACAGCGACTGATGGAGAGCGTCTGACATGTGTTGCCAGGTGGTCCTTGTGTCGCTGTAGGCCGGATTCTCTTGAACCGTCTGGAGCATCGTTGCAAGCAGTATGTGCATCGGACTCACTCCTTGTATGGCCCTATTCCGGGATCCTGCGATCTTTACGCGCCCCGGCGAATAACTGCTACGGATTGAAACGATCGGGCCAGCGCCAGCGCGAGACAATATATGGCTTGTCCGCTTCAAAGGCTGCTGTCTGTGCCTCGATATGCGACTCTGCGCTGGTTCCTGCCGCCGTCACGTTCATGTGACCCGCGACCCAGGCGAGATACAGAGGAATCAGCGCACCCAGCAGGTGCCCGCGATTGATCGTGCGAAGCCGGTATGCAATCAAAAAGTCAAAAACGATGCGCGCCCAGAGTCCTTCTGGCATTCTGAATGCCGCTGGCTCGACAGCCGAAAGCCTCTTCAGGCCCAACATGGAATTCGGCGCAAGAACGAGCGACCAGATCTCCTGCAGATTCGTGAATGCCCTTCGAAAGCCTTCGACCATCGAGACAACATCTACAGCTCCGTCCACGGCTTGCGCTTCGGCGACCCGATGCTGCTCTGGAGCAAGCCTGCGGGGCCGTTGCCAATATGGCGCCTTTGCCTCGATATCGGAAAAGATCGATCCTGTCACCAGAGTCAGAATCGAATTGACGTTCGGTTCCGCTGGTTGCGGCAGCATCCGCGGGCCCACATTCACCTCTTCAATCGTGTATCCGGCTGCGCAGGCCTCGCTCACTGGCCACAGAATTGCGTCACTCTGGTTATGCGACGCGAAACGCTGCCCCGCGTTCGCGAGCCGCTCGGCCATACGAAGAGACAGGCCCAAATCAAGCGAGAGCGGGAACCGCACCCGCGATGCGAAAAGAGAGCGCGTGAGCGGATAAAGAATGGCGGAATTGACGAGGGCTGTGTGTGGAGGCAGAGTGTAGTACGGACTGGCGAGATCGCTTTGTGATTCCAGCACCTCATTTGCAAGCTCCCGCAAGGCAGTCGCACGGAGAGAGTCGGCGCCGGGACCCAGCATCAGGACACCCTGCGCATCATGCTCTCTCGCAATCCGGTAGACATTCACGAAGTCTGTGGCGGCCAGAGGCCACACTCCGTTGGTTAAAGACGTCTGGACCATGCGGAGATTCGAAACGGCGGTGCCGGAGGCGTCGTTCGGCGTAGCAATAAGAAGCTCGTCAGCCGGAAACAGCGCCGTCAGCCCCGTACAAATGCTCTCCATCTGATCGGAAGCCATCGAAGCGATGAAGACCAGCAGGCTGGTGCCCGACGGTGCGGATTGGGTTTGCGTCTCGGATACTGTATTCGCAGTCGCCATATCTGTCCGGGGAATACGAGCAGTGCGCTGGACGGCTTGCGGACGCTCGCCAACTTACACGTTTGATGCCGGTCACTTCAACAACGATAGGATACCCGCTATCGGAATCTGCAGCCACAAGGGACGATGGTTGAGCTCATAGAGCAGCTCATAGAGCGCCTTTTCCAGCAGAAATGCATCCAGCAGCGCCTGGGCCTGCGGTGCAGGGGGCAAAAGCGGCGTATTGGCGCCAACCGTCTTCCGATAAGCTGCAAGAAACTCCGCGCAGGCCAGATTCTGCCAGGTTCGCGCCCATACAATCGGGCGGTCACTATCTGCGGTCAGATCCACTCCAGATCCAACCTCGTGATATCGTCTCAGGCCCGCATGAGCGACATAGGAGAACGACCGGAGCATCCCCGCAACATCTTTCAGGGGCGACTGCTTGCGCCGGCGCTCCTCAAGAGACCGGGCCGGCTCCCCTTCGAAGTCCAGAAAGACAAAATCGCCGCCTTTCTCATCGTCTACCCGCAACGTCTGCCCAAGATGAAAATCCCCGTGAATGCGAATGCGCTGTCCCGCAGCAGTTGTGGGCATCAGGGACCGGCTGCGGGCAACAAGCTCACGCCGCTTTGAAAGCAGCAAGCCGGCAGCATCGGAAGTTGGCTCATCGAGCGCAGTGAAACGCTGCTTCAGCGCCTCGAGGCTCGCCGGCACTTGCGCCTGAATCCGCCGGGCATCGTGCTCCAGATCTTCAGGAAGGAAGGGTTCAGGTGCAAATGCAGGCTCCTTTGTGGAACTGGCGAGCGCAAGGTGCAACTCCGCAGTCCGACGGCCCAGCAATGCGGCGGCTTCCAGAGTCGGGCCTGCGGCTTCCGGCAATCCCCTGGCTGGCGGCGGCTCACCGGCAAAAAGCGGAGCGTGCGACTCCGGCGGTCTTGACTCCAGCTCGACTTTGCCCAGGAATTCGGCAACTCGCTCGAGAAACCACTCCCACCCGTCTCCGCTCGCGCTCACCAGCCCCTGCAACATCGCGACCGTGAACTTCTCCCGGTCCATGGAGTAGAGCGATGTCTCGCCAAAGAAAGGAGCAGTCCGCGGATACTGCGCCACCTCGGTCAAAAATCGTCCAATCTCCACGTCGGGGTTTTCACCCGCCTCGAGCCGCCTGAAGAACTTCAGAATAAGCTTGTCGCCGTAGAGAATCGACGTATTCGACTGTTCGGCCGAGCCAATGGCGGATGGCTCCCGTTTTTCGAGATGCGCATGAGCGAGGGCCTTTGTCGAGCGGCCCACGAGACGCCCGGCGAAGGATTCATCCTCACCGGCCAACCGCGACTGGGCGGCGGGCCCCTTGCGTTGACCGCCAGCCGTGGAAGCGTCGTCAGCATTGGATTGCGGAGGCGGTGCAGCCTCTCCGGGCTGAGCGCTCCTAGGCTGGGGAGCGACCCAAAAAACTCCCGAGTGCCTCTGGCTGGCGCGATCGAGTTTCTCCTTGTTCTCACGAGCGACGGTTGCTGTCACGGATTCGATTGGAGTCCGCCGTCCTTTTCCGGCATGTTCTCCTTCCTTTGCCGAATCGCCGTCGGCAATGACCCGGTCAGGTGCGAGGCCGCTGGATAGTTCAAGATTCAAGTTCCGCTCGATGATCGTCAGAAGGCTCTGTCTGAAATCTTCAAGCACCATCGCATCGTGCAGAACTGCCAGCCCTGAAGAGGAGGTAAACGTAGTGATGATACTTTCGGCATGGTTCGCACTGA
>Ga0335069_10009970_pt1 | contig 13497 bp, 8 predicted proteins | sample Lox_Sample_11_FD_206714 | JGI IMG/M metagenome (GOLD analysis project Ga0335069, IMG submission 206714) | Soil microbial communities from Loxahatchee National Wildlife Refuge, Florida, United States - Lox_Sample_1.1 | ecosystem: Environmental > Terrestrial > Soil > Wetlands | place: USA: Florida... | reverse complement strand
AAACGCTGACAGGCAGGGCAAAAGCTGGCGGGACTGGCAGACCTAAGCTCGTCATTGCGGCGAGATTGGCCGCTTTGATTCCCAATTCGGCAACCCGCCGCGATTGACCCGGATCCTCACCGACACGGACGATCTCGATCATCTGCATACTCCCTCAGGCAGAGATTTCTTCCATCGAATACGCACGCAAGAGATTTCCGGCCGCCGCCAAGCCGTCAGAGGCACGCTCCAGCGAGCGGGCCAGTTCCAGGGTGGAAATGGCCGTTCTCGAATCGAGTTCGGTTTTCAAGACGAGCGCTGTTACCGCCCGCTCGGCATCGTCGGCGGAATGTTCCAGTTGCGAAATCCGTGTTGTAGCAGCGAGGGCGTCTTCGAAGTCCACACGGTGTCCCGCCGGAATCTCTCCCGCTGCGTCAGCCCCTGAGGAAATCGCTTCGGTACAAGCGACCACTGCTCCGCAAAGTTCCGCCAACCGGTCAACGATGACCGGCCCTACTATTTCCGGAAGCAACGATGCTACAAACGCCGCCTGCTCGAGTTCGTCGATGGCTGCTTCCAGGACGTCAATAATCTGACCGATTGGCTGGCTGGCCTCAAAACGAGCCAGTGCGTTTCGTGCCTCGATCACCAACTGGTCGGCCTTCTCCTCAATCCGCCGCGCCGTTGCCGCAAGATTCGCTCCATCGCGAGCGTGGCCGGACTGGCGCGCGCGAATGTAATCCTCGATTCTGGACGCGATCTCGTGTGCCAGCCCCGCTTGCCGTATCACAAACGCGAGCAGCGCACTGTCGGTGCGTTCCAGATGCCGGACGAGATCCGCTTCAATTTCGTCCCGTACCAGCCGGACCGATCGCCCCTCGATCAACGCTTCGGCTGAGGTGCGGAGCACCGCTTTCAAGAAATCCAGCGCCGCTTCGCGTCCCAGCACTGCGCCCAGACACTCGCCGAATCCGATTCGCGCCGGCGCGGCATGACGGATCGCCGAGGCGATCAAATCGGCCCCACCCAGTTCGAGAAATGCACGATGGCCAATCTGGTGGCGAGCCGCCCAATCGAGCACACGGATGGCGTCCGCGTTGTCGATCATCGACCGCAGCGTCTTACGAGCTTTGTTCCAATCGATAAGAAACACCAGCGCCGCGCCGACTGCTTCTAGAAGCGCGTCCCGGCGTTCTGCGTCGTCAGCGTGATAGCGGCCGCTAATCAGATAGAAAGTGCCGTCGGCGACTTTTTCTGAAGTCCTTTGCTCCAGGCCGCTCCACTCCACCGCGAACCGGTCGAACAAACCGACGAAGAACTTGGCGCGACTCCGGTGCACGTCGGTATGAACGATGTTCACGGCGGCGCCATCAATCGTGACGATGAGCACGTGAGCGTCGGTAGTGCCAATGTCGTTTTCAATGACCACGGACCTTCCGCGCCGGGTGGCGGTTGTGTCGAGACCGGGATGCTCGAACTTCAACGCACGAGTGCGATTCACACCGCGCATGAACGCCGCGACCATGGGGCGATCACCGGGATCGAGACCATGCGTGTGCGCTCCCTCAATCATCTCTTCGGCGCACGCGGCAGCAAGCCGATTCAAGCTCCTGTGCAGATCCATGACCAGGCGGTGCAAACTATCGCGCTCGTGGGCCGAGATCGAAATGAGGTTCTCGATTTGGGCTTGGCCGATCCGGTCGTCGGCGGTTTCCTCTTGACCGCGAATCTTGGACAAGCGTTCGGTGGCCTTGTGACCTGCGGCCGCGTCGTCCGCCGCGACCGCTCGAATCATCACCTCGACGTCGTCACAAAGATCGCGAATCAGCTTGCCTATTCCTTGCGCGGCTATACTGCCGTTTCCACCCGGATGGGCATCCAGGATTACTGACCGCACTTCGGTTATGTCAACATCAGCGGCCCGGCACTCCGCGGTGAAGTCTGGAATTTCGGCCAGAGGCGCTTGCGCTCGCTGGACGACGCTTTGGAGCGCGCTCATTCGGACTTTGGCGCGATCATTCGCTGCCAACCCTGCGGCAACAAGCGATGGCAGAGTGATCTCGGCATGCCCCAGTTGGCCGGCAATGCTGGCTTTCATATGAAAGGCTCCCGATGTCCAGGTGCACTATTACGGCCACTGAACAGATTTCAAGCCGCCGATTACTCCGAAGTGGAACCGCCTGGAATTTCAGAGGCTTTCGAACAAGCGAAGGCAGAGTAATTCCCCAAGTGAGTGAAATGGCGCGGGTGGTAACGCCCGGTGAGCCGTTGCACTGACCGGCGTTTCAAAGGTCTTCCAACTTCGATGTTTCAGGACAGCGAGCACTACGCTCGACGGTTACTTATAGACAGGAGCAAAATATGACTAAGATCTGAGCATTTCCGAGTATGGCGAGAATTCAACTCGTTCTTTCAACCATCGAAGTGACGTTGGTGGATCAAATGGCCGACTTGACTGGTTCCAAACGAACCATGTGATCAAGAACGCGCTGGCTGTATACCCTTGGTTTATACGGCAGTCCGTCACCGGCAGCCGGGTTGTCGCGCGTAAGCCATCCGGCGAGGAGATTGCACTTGAAACAGCAGAGCTTGCCCTACTGGAAGGAAAGGGAATCGTCTTAGTCCTGAAGAGTTGGGCTTGCCGGCTAGCAGTTCGCCTTCGCGAAAAACTCGGTCGAAGCCGCGAAGATCGCTGAGAAACTTGCTCGCGGCTTCTATGGCATCTACTTAGGAGTGGACCTGCCGAAGGTCCTCCGTCAGAACTTGCCGCCCGCTCTGTTCCAGCATTTGCTCGATCGCATGCAGAGCCGAAAGATTCCCGCTTTTCAGTCTGGAATCACTCGGCGAGGGCTCTCGATGGTGAACCCGAAGTCCGAGTGGTCTTTGGAACAAACGCTTCCCGGGCATGACCATACGCGGCGAAGGAAGTGGTCAAAACCATTCTGCTGCCATACAGGCACCCAAGGGCGTCAGGTTCTAATCAGACATTACGGAATGAACTCTGGCCCGCTTTCCTGCTCTTTCGCCGCTACAGTGGGAGCGTCCGGCGTGAAAGCTACGGTCAGGGTCTCTGTCATCTCATCGCGATGCTCGGTTCCCACAGCCGTCTGGCCCAACGACAATGCCCCATTAGCGAGCACGCTGCGAAGGGCGCCCGCGAAGTCCTCTCCCGTTTGATAGCGTTCGTCGGGATTCTTGTCCATCGCCTTTTGCAGAACGAAATCCAGTTCCTCCGGCAGCCGCGGATCGACATCAGTGAGGCGCTCAGGAAAATCGTTCGCGATTCGCTTGGGAATGAACGGCGCTTGAAACGGATGCGAACCGCTGAGGAATTCGAACGACACCATGGCCACCGAAAACAGATCGGAGCGAGAATCGCATTTCTGGCCGATGATCTGCTCCGGCGCCATATAGTTTGGCGTGCCCAGGATCTTGCCCGTGCGGGTAAGATGCGAAGAGGCCAGGCGTGCGATGCCGAAGTCCAGGATTTTCGCCTGATGCTGCTGGTGAACGAAAAGGTTACTCGGCTTCACATCGCGGTGGACAATCCCATGCCGGTGTGCATGGCTGAGGCCCTCACAGACCTGCACGATCAGTGCAATCTTGGTCGCCAGCGGAGCCGGCGGCCGCTGCTTCAAAGCAGCACGCCAGTCGACGCCATCCAGCAATTCCATGGCAATATAAGTGCCGCTGCCCTCGGTCTCGCCCATGTCATAGACGGTTACGATGCTGGGATGCTTTAACTGCGCGCCTGCTCGCGCCTCGCGACGGAATCGCTCCAGCGTCTCGTTGTCCATCTGGGACTCCGGACGCATGACCTTTAGTGCCACTTCCCGGTCGAGTATTGTGTCGCGCGCCCGATAAACAATGCCCATTGCTCCGGCGCCTAATTGCTGGAGCAACTCGTATTTCCCAACCAGGGTCATGCCTGAAACCTCACGGCGTTAATTCCAAAAGGACCACAGAAATATTGTCCGGCCCCCCAGCAGCCCTGGCAAGCTGAACCAGACGGTCCCCGATGTCTCGAAGCGCCTGCCCGGAGGTGACCGTCCCGGCAATCTCCGCCTCCGGAACCACACCATGCAAGCCGTCGCTACAGATGAGAATTAGATCGCGGTCATTCAAATCGTGCTCGGTCGTGTGGACATCGACCAAGTCCTTCGATCCCGCCGCTTGCGTCAGAAAATTGCGCAGCGGATGCTTGGAGGAGTCCGTATTCGCTGTCCCCCGGCCGGATATCGCCCGAAGCCATGTGTCATCCGAAGTCAATTGCTGAAGTTGTCCATCACGGCACAAATAAACCCGGCTATCGCCAACGTTGCCGACAGTGATCTTACTGTCAGCAGCCAACACTGCCGCGATCGTTGTTCCCATCCCGCCGTACTCGGGCGCCTGTTCGGCTTGCCGCCAGACTTGCCGGTTCGCCAATTGGACTGCTGTGGCCATACGGTTCGCGTCCACGGAAATATCGAAGTTGTAACCAAATGGCCAAGTGACGTCCAGCCGGTCCCGCGAAGACTCGATATAATGCTGCATCGCCGCGATGCCAAGTTCCGCGGCCATCTCGCCATGCGAGTGACCGCCCATTCCGTCAGCAACGATGTACAGACCGAGCTCGGCGTCTACCAGGATCCGGTCTTCGTTCACTTCGCGAACGCAGCCAATATCGGTCACGCCGTGCGACCGAATCATAGATGGGTCCAGCTCCTCAAATCAGTACGCTTGAAACGAGCTTATCACGATTCTTCCGGCTCGCCGCCATTTCGCGTTGTAAAATAAAACCTACGGAGCGTGGGGAACCTTCAAACCGAAGCGATTCGGTGAGGAGTTCGTGTGTGGCACTACAATGATGCCGGATGATGCACCAAACCTTGTAGTTACTGATTCTGAGGGGCACGAGACGACCTATCCTCTCGGTCAAGCGCTGACGTGGAAGATTGGCCGCGGCCACGGCAACAATATTGTGCTCGACGATCACGGTGCATCGAGGCGTCACGCCATCATTCAGCGCGCCGAAATGGGCGAGTACTACCTCATGGATGTCGGCAGCCAGAATGGCACATTCCTTGGATGCCGCAGGGTCGCTACTCCGGTGGTATTGAACGATGGCGATGAAATCACCATTGGGTCGCACAAAATCGCTTTCCATAATCCCAACGCGATTGTTCTCCCAGCGGCTCTAGCGATGCCGTCGGATGAGCAGATGACTGGTACGAACGTGATGTTCGCGGAACGGCTGGTTACCGTGCTGGTGATCGATATCCGCGGATTCACTCAATTGACCCAACACATCGATCAAGATGTTTTGTGCAAATTCATCAGCCATTGGTTTGCCGATGCCTCAGGCATCTTTCGAGAGCGCGGTAGTTGGGCACTGAAGTACATTGGTGACGCGGTGATGGCGGCCTGGCTCCACGATCGCGGAAAGGATGCTGAAACCATCCTCGCCGTCCTGTCGGCAGTCGCGGAATTCTCCACGCAATGCTCCCCAATGCGATACTCGCTGTCGGTTCCGTTGCGGTTTGGCGCGGGCATCAACACCGGAATCGCATCGATCGGCAATGCAGGCTCCGGAGATCAAACGGAGTTCACCGCGTTCGGCGACGCCGTAAACGCAGCGTTTCGTATCGAAGCGGGCACTCGCGAGCTCGGGACCGATGTTGCCATCGGCCAGCGTAGTGCGGAGATCCTTGGGGGAGCTCCATTCATGCGCCGGCGTTTCCGCGATCACTTGCTCAAGATGAAGGGTTATGAAATACCCGCCACGGTTTGGGCCGGCTCGTTCGACGATGTGCGCATGTTTTTGGATGAACGCCAGGCCGCAACGGCTGGGTGAGGCGAGCGAGCAACAACACGCGGACTCAAACACCCGCAAATGCGGGAATCAGATTTCGCATTTGTGGCGGTCCAATACGGAAAAACAGATTCAATGTCAAAGAACAATTAACCGGCGAATTCGACCAGAGTGTTGGGTGATAATTCCGCACTGCAAACCCAACTTATGCAGAAACTACTCACCAATCCGATACTCTCGCTAATCCACTTATTCCTATTCATCATGCCTAATGGCGTATCTTCTTGCAATTAAACGACATGTTAATTACGCATAAGTTAGTACTAAATGAGCCAGTGTACTAACTGTTGATCGTTTCGTAACGGTCCGGAAATTGCGTTAGTTGCCAGCGATGAAAACGGCGCTATGTGGTTTGACTAATGGCGGGCTTACCCACAATCTGCATTTACCGGTCGGAATCAGCCTATCAGGTACCAGGCTCACCGGAGTGAACGGTTTTATCGAGAGCTTTGTACCGGGTGAGGTATCGCTGTTCGTGGATTGCAGTTTGCCTTCCGACGGTCCAATCACGGTAGAGTTCAACGGTGCGTGTCTTGAGGGCGAGATTCTTTCTTCGCTAACGTTCGCCGGCGGCTCCAGGACGAACATTCTGGTGTACGACTCTGAAGAGAGCGGCCGACGGCGGAACCCAAGGTTCCCGGTCGTTCTCCCAGCGCGAGTATATCCAGCCGGATCCGGGGAGGCTATCAAGGGAACGATCGTCGACATTTCTCAGGACGGCTTGGGATTGGAGTTGACCGCAGCTTTAGCGATCGATTCCATGGTCGCCATCGAATCCGAAACTTGCACAACATTTGGTCTGGTCCGGCACTGTCGGCGCACGGCGGGGATTCAATTCCGCATCGGCGTATCAATGGTTTATGTGATGCGCAAAAAGTCCAAGCGATTTTGGGATTCATGGCTGAACAAGGCAGCGATCTAATTATGCGTACTGTTTCACAATATCAAGGACATTCCGCTAGAATGGGCAACAGATCGGCCGCATGCCTTACTATACAGCCCGACTCAGGCGTGCAGGCAAACACAGCGGAGCCCGAACGGCCGGTTCGTCCCTTCGAGGATGTACTTGTTCCGTCGAAGACTTTCATACTAAGTGCGATCGCTGGTGTCGCCCTCCAATTCGGAAAACACCTCTTTTTTCCACACATCACTCTTTGGCAGTCGCATTTGACCACTGTATTGTTTTTGAGCCTGGCGGCTTCCGTCGCCGTTCAACGGTCTCTTCATAGCCGCATGGCGTTGATAAGAGAAACGCGAGTCAATGATTTGTCTCGTAAGCGCGCCGAAGCCGAGCGGGCCGGTTTGACTACCGCAATCGATCAAGCAGCCGAAGGCGTAATCATTACGGACGCTACGGGATTAATCGAGTACGTGAATCCGGCGTTTACTCGCATCACTGGCTACACGGCGGGCGAGATTATCGGCCGCTATCCCTCGGTCCTCAAGTCTGGCAACCAGGATCCCAAATTTTATAGGAATCTCTGGAACACCATTACCAGAGGACAGGTCTGGACAGGTCAGTTGACCAATCGGCGAAAGGACGGCACGCTTTACATCGAGGAAATGTCCATCGCCCCAGTGCGCGATGCGGGTGGTGCAATTACAAAATTTGTTGCATTCAAGCAGGACGTAACTGATCGGAAGGCCGCCGAGGACGCACGGAGGTTCCTGGCGTCCATCGTGGAGTCGTCTAACGATGCGATCGTCGGGCGCTCCCCGGACGGAGCCATTCGAAGCTGGAATCACGGAGCGGAGGTGCTGTACGGTTACCAGGCGCATGAGGTGATTGGCAAGCATGTATCACTGCTTTTGCCGCCGGAAGCGCTCGATCTCTGCCTACACAATATCGAAGCCTTGAAGCGTGGAGAACGCGTTACTTGCGAGACCGTCGCGCTCCGCAAGGACGGCCAGCGCGTTGAGACAGCTCTGAATATATCGCCAATCCGGAACGGTGCAGGCGAGATCACCGCAACAGCGGCAATTGTTCGAGACATTCGAGAGCGCAAGCTAGCAGAAGACGCTCTTCGGCGGAGCGAGGAAAAGTACCGCTCGCTCATTACCAATCTACCGGATATCGTTTGGTCGGCTGATATCCAAGGTAGGCCCATTTTTGTCAGCAATAACATCGAAGAGATTTATGGTTACAGTTCTACAGAGGTCTGCCAGGCGGGAACCTGGTTTGACCGGGTTCATCCCGATGATGCGGCAGGACTGCGCAATGCAACCGAGCGTTTGGTGCGAGATGGCGAGCCGCTGGCATACGAATATCGAATCCAACGCAAAGACGGGAGATGGATCTGGCTCCAGGCGAAAGCTGTAAAGCGTTATGAGCGTGACGGCGCTCAATATATTGACGGAATCGCCTCGGACATAACGGAACGAAAGCAGACCTTCGAAGAACTCATCAAAGCCAAAGAAGCGGCCGAAGCAGCTAGCCGAGCCAAGAGCGAGTTTCTAGCGAACATGAGCCACGAAATTCGTACGCCCATGAATGCGGTGATGGGCATGACGGAGTTGCTCCTCGATACCGAACTCACCCGCGAGCAGCGTGATTGCCTCAGCACTGTTAAGAGTTCAGCGGACTCATTGCTTACCGTCATTAACGATATCCTCGACTTCTCCAAGATTGAAGCTCGAAAACTCGATCTTGATCGTGTCCCTTTTGATCTCCGCGAGAGTGTTCATGCCACACTGAAAGCCCTCGGCATTCGAGCTGCGCAGAAGAACATCGAGCTTGCCTATCAGATCGCGCGCGATGTCCCAGCAACACTATATGGAGACGCTGGCCGTTTGCGGCAAGTCCTCATCAATTTGGTAGGAAACGCGATCAAGTTCACCGAGCGTGGCGAGGTGATAGTAGAGGTCGGAAAGATCGATCAAACGGACAGCGAAATCAATATCGAATTCGCCGTTCGCGATACCGGCATCGGAATCGCAAAGGATAAGCAGCGTTCCATTTTCGATGCCTTTGTCCAGGCTGATACATCGTTCACACGAAAGTTTGGCGGAACGGGTTTGGGACTGGCGATTGCTTCTCGCCTCGTGTGGATGATGGGTGGCAAGATCGGGGTCGAAAGCACGGTAGGCAAGGGCAGCACTTTCCGTTTCACGGCAAGACTGGGTCTTCCCTGCTCTCCGGAAGCACACTCGTTGCCGGGCTTGCGGAATACTCGGGTCCTGATTGTCGGCGACGATTTCGCGACACGGCGCTATCTGAACCGTGTACTAACGGGGCATGGGATGCATGTTTCGGTGGCCCGAACGGCCAACAGAGCCTTCGAAATATCCGCGAAGGCTGCCAGAAAAGGAAACCCTGTCCAGGTCATCATCATTGATGAGCCGCACCAGCCAGATGTCGAAGGATCGACACTCGCGAGCCGAATCCGCAGAAATCCGGAGTTCAAGCGTCCAGGCGTCATACTGCTCACGTCATTGGCTAGAAAGCCGCTTTCACACGGCAGCGGTGACCGTGATACACCGATCCGCATCACCAAACCAGTTGCTGACCTGGAACTATTCGATGCCATTAGGCTCGCCTTATCTCATTCGGACGAGCATCAAGAACCCAATAAGCCCTTCCGCGCACCTGCGCCCGAGGCTTCCGCGCGACCACTGCGAATCCTCGTAGTTGAGGACAACCCGGTAAACACTCACCTCGCGGTCCGACTGCTCGAAAAGCAGGGGCATTACACCCAATCGGCACCGAATGGCCGGGTGGCGTTGAATGTCCTGGAGGAGGAATCTTTCGATGTGATCCTTATGGATGTCCAGATGCCTGAAATGGATGGGCTGGCCGCGACCCGAGAGATCCGGCAGCGAGAAGATGGGACTGGGAGCCGCATTCCTATCATCGCCCTCACCGCGCATGCTATGCAGGGAGATCGAGAACTGTGTTTGGCAGCCGGCATGGACGGCTATATATCCAAACCCATTAATGCGAACGAACTTGTCGCCACGATCCGAAATACTGTGCCGGAAGAAAGCTACGCTGGCGCTCGGTTAAGCCCGACGCTCAAAATGTGGCCCAGAAAGTGCTTAGATACTGTTTCAGTACATGGAGAGCACCGTGAAACCCTCTGTTCGTAGTTCTTTCACCGACCCGCTGATCCGCGAATTGAACGCGTTACATAATGCAGAGCTAGACCTGGACCGCCGCTATGATCGTCTTCGGCGGACGAAGAATCCCTCGCGAGCCTTGCGGCTAGGATTCGTCGCCGAATTGGTCAAGCTCCAAATCCGTATGGAAGCACTGGATCGAGTTCTCCGGGCCAGTGAATTAAATTAGGCCTCCCCACGCGCCTTCACCCGGTATTTCCTCCACTCGAGTACTGCTAGCGATTCCCTATTCCCTACGCTGCATCGCCAGATCGCTCATTAGAAAGGCACGTGAGTTTACACTCTGTTCGGTTGCGTCGTGCCGATTATGGCGGCTGCATTGCCTGCATAATTGCACGACGTTTCAAACCGTGGCACTAGAAACAAACAATTTGGCCGAATACAAATTCCGGCATTCGGACTTTATTGATTATGGGATGGTCATTGCGTTCGTCGCCATCTCAGCCTTTGCGCTGATGCCCGATGTGGTTACCAACATGAGCCCTTTGTTGTCGCGCCTTGCAGACGCGATGATGAATAGTATTCGCTAACGGCGACCAACCGGACAATGCAAGAAACCGAAACTGTGTATCCCGTGCCGGTCCGCGCGACTGATATAAGAGTCCACGGGCATGGTCCAGACCGCAGCGTGCGCAACTAGGTTGGCGGCCGCATCCGGTGATATCACATAGCCCGACATTTCGTGTGTTGTGCCGATTCGATGCTCCACAACCTCGAAACCCTGAGACCAGCGCTGGTCGACGTCGCTCGATACACCAAGCCAAAGCAACCTTAGGCGTCCGATAAGTTCTCGGGCGGCCGTAAGTAGCCGTGGGAATTGGTCCGTAATGGCGGCGTCGTCCTGGAGAATTACGATTGGCTCTTTGAGAATCGAACAACGCTGCCAAAGTAAATAATGCGTGGCGAAATTGGCGATTTCGTCGTCCGTTAAAGGCTCGCCATGTTCGAGAATGCTGCCTCGTTCGTCGTATCGCGATAAAAAGAAGTGCTCGCCTTGAGATCCGTCAATAGCGCGGAAAAATTCGAATTCGACACCGGCGCGGCACAAGCTTTGCTGTATGATCGCGTGCCGATCGTGCGACCGCTCCAAATTGATGACTACGATCTTCACCAGGGCAGGCGCTCCCTACGCCAACCCCTTATACACGCAGGCTCGGGTCGACTAGAATGGATCAGTTCGATGATCGATACTAGAACCCGGCTCAAAAAAGTACCAGGGAGGTCCTCGTGCGCACAACCCGTATCTTTGTAGCACTGATTCTTTCAGCGAGCGCATTCGCGGCTACACCGGAAACCCTCCAGGTGTCCGGGTTGACGCAACCGGTCGAGATTCTAAAAGACCGCTGGGGCGTCTCTCACATTTACGCCAAGAACGAAACGGATCTCTTCTTCGCGCAGGGCTACAGCGTGGCACGCGATCGTCTGTTCCAACTGGAACTCTGGCGCCGCCAGGCTACGGGAACTGTCGCCGAGATTCTGGGCCGGCGCGAGCTGAAACGCGACATTGGCAATCGCTTGTTCCAATTCCGCGGCGATCTCACGCAAGAGCTGAACTGGTATCACCCGCATGGCCCCGCCATCGTCGACGCGTTCGTAAACGGCATCAACGCATACATCGCCGAGACTCAGCACAATCCCGATCTCCTATCTCCGGAATTCAAGATGCTCGGTATTAAACCGGCAAAGTGGACGCCAGCCGTGGTCATCACGCGCTTTAACGGGTTGCTCGGAAACATTACCCAGGAACTGAACTTCGCAATGGCCGTACGAACCATTGGCGTGGACCGGGTCAAGGACTTAACCTACTTCCAGCCCGCCAACCCGAAGCTGGATCTCGACCCGGCTATCGATGCGTCGCTGCTTTCAAAAGACATTCTCGATCTTTACCAAGCCTTCCGTGAACCGCTTCGCTTCACTTCCGATGAGTTGGTCGCCGAATATCGAACTGATACGCGCGCTTTAGCCCAGCTCGATCAAGGCGTCGAGCCGCCGACAGCGCTTGATCTCAGCGCCCGCCAACAAGACATCGGCAGCAACAACTGGGTGGTAAGTGGCAAGTTTACTTCGAGCGGCTTCCCGCTGTTAGCGAACGACCCGCATCGAGCGCAGGGCGTGCCGTCGTTGCGCTATTGGGTACATCTGGTCGCACCGGGCTGGAACGTGATCGGCGGCGGTGAGCCCTCGCTGCCGGGTGTTTCGATCGGCCACAACGAACACGGCGCGTGGGGTCTCACGATCTTCGGAACAGACAGCGAAGATCTATACGTCTACGACACGAATCCAGCGGACCCGTCGCAATACAAGTTTGGGTCCGGTTGGGAATCGATGACTGTGATCAAGGAAACGGTCGCGGTCAAAGGAGAGGCCCCCGCGAGCGTTGAGCTGAAGTATACGCGACACGGCCCAGTGGTGTTCGAAGACAGAGCGCATCACAAAGCTTACGCGGTACGAGCAGCTTGGCGCGAAGTCGGCGGCGCACCGTATCTCGCTAGCCTGCGCATGGATCAGTCGCAGACGTGGGACGAATTTCTGGACGCGTGCAGCTATAGCCGCATCCCGGCCGAGAGCATGGTTTGGGCCGACACCGACGGAAACATCGGTTACCAGGCGGTGGGTATAGCGCCGATGCGTTCGAACTGGAGCGGCCTCGTGCCCGTTCCTGGCGACGGCCGCTACGAGTGGGATGGCTATCTCCCGATCAAAGCGCTGCCGCATGTGTTGAATCCGGATAAAGGATTCTGGAATACATCGAATAATTATTTGATTCCCCCAGGATGGCCCTACAAGGACGCGCTGCACTACACCTGGGCGGATCCATTTCGCGCAGCGAGCGTTGCGCAGTTTCTGGGTTCCGGCCGTCTGTTCACCGTTTCCGACATGATTCAGTTACAGAACAACGAGCTGTCGATCCCGGCACGCTCCATCGTGCCGATGCTGCGCGATCTCGCAATCAGCAACGAAGTCTCGAGGCAAGCTCAAACGAAATTGTTGCATTGGAATTTCGTTCTCGAGAAAGATTCCGCGGCGGCGGGCATCTACGAAATGTGGCAGCGCCGGATCCTTGCGAACGTCCGTGCGATTGTGGTGCCGAAAGAAGTTCAGTCGTACGTCGGAATGACAGAGCTGACCAAAATCATCGGCTGGCTCGACGCCCCGGATGGCCGATTTGGAAAGGATCCGGTCGCCGGCCGCGACGATCTCCTCAAACGCAGCCTGGACGAAGCCGTGGCCGAACTGACCAAGAGGTTCGGTTCGGACATGGAAAAGTGGACGCTTGGCGCATACCATCACGCACTGATCACGCATCCGATGAGCCCGGCGCTGAAACCAGATCTGCGCACCAAATTCAATGTAGGCGATTTCCCCCGTGGTGGTGACAGTTACACGGTCACGGCCACCGGAGGTACCGACAACCAGACCTCCGGCGGTTCCTTCAAGATCATCATGGACACGGAAGACTGGGACCGATCTGTGGGTCTGAACACACCGGGTCAGTCAGGCGACGTGAACAGCCCGCACTATCGCGACCTATACGAGCTCTGGGCACA
>Ga0335069_10009969_pt1 | contig 13497 bp, 13 predicted proteins | sample Lox_Sample_11_FD_206714 | JGI IMG/M metagenome (GOLD analysis project Ga0335069, IMG submission 206714) | Soil microbial communities from Loxahatchee National Wildlife Refuge, Florida, United States - Lox_Sample_1.1 | ecosystem: Environmental > Terrestrial > Soil > Wetlands | place: USA... | reverse complement strand
GGGCACTCGCGAAGTCGGAGCTTTACGACCAGCCCGCTTTCTTCTTACTGCCCGGAGTCCTCCGCGATTTCGATCTTTCCGACGTTTTCGCCGCCGTCTCCCCACGGCCGCTGCTGGTCGTGAACCCGCAGGATCCCCTGACGCGAAAGATGGTCCAAGAGGAAGCGCAGAATGCCTTGGCATCTGTGCGGGCCGCGTACGAAGCCGCCGGCCGCGCGCCGGCACTCGAAATCAAAGTGGAACCGTTCGAAGCCAATATTCCTGACGCCCTCGCGGAGTGGTTTCAGACGCACTGATGGAGGCAGCTTAAACTGAGGTCGCTTGCATCTCCCTGGCTCACGTCAGCTCCGAGTCTAATTCATGAGAAAGAAAGGGGTAAATCCGAGGCACCCCCTTGGCGTTGACATCAAGCCGAAATAGACCGTTGTTTCCTTCGATGTCGGTCGCACGGAGTTCGCCAGCAACTGTAGTCCTGCTTTGGTCACTCCTGAATGGACCTTCAAGCCGTGGCTCCACATCATCCTCAATAACGACAAGCCAACGGGTCATTCTTCGCTCCTTTCGGTGTTCGACGTCCTCTCTGTCCTGAAATGGGAGCGCACACCCGAAATTCGTTGGTGCCACTCGAGCACGTTCGCATATTCAAGAAAGCTACACACCTCAGAAAGGCCACTCTTCCTGAACGTCGGTCGAAACAATTGCCGCGAGAACAAATCTCGCCTTGTGTCATTAGACACTATAGAAAACCGTGACAAGCTTGGATCTGTGAGAAGAATATCGTTGAATCGCAAAAGCCCTGAATACACAGGAGTCGAGTGCTCGATTTCATACAGCCCCTCCACTGTGTTTCTGCCGCTCGCGACCCATATTACGTCAATCTCAGCCAGGATGGCGCGGACCGGATCGAAACCGGTTGGGATGGTTGGGCGCAACGGGAAACGACAGGTCAACGACCAGTCAAGTCTGCCCACATCGCCATCGGGCACCCAAACGTCGTATCCTTTCAAGTGGCCGATGCCCGCCATTAGCGTTTGCACCTGCGAGTGTGAAAGACAGGGCAGTTGACGGAGACGACCAGCGCGATACTGTTTTCGAGCGTTCTTAATCCAACATAGCCTTCAACATTGAACCGCCCCTGGCGAGCCACGTATAGTTGCAGGGTATCCTCCCTAAAAAGTTGCACTTTGTACTGCCCATCCTTGGCAGGCTGCGCGCTGTGGAAAACCTCCTCGAAATCTGCAAATGGAATGAAAAGAGGAGGTGAACCGTCATCCAAGAGAAAACACAGGAATGAATTGCGCCCTTCAAGCTGCAAGAGGTCAACTTCGCGCAGCCCGAAGAACGACCGCCCGTTCGGGAATATTCTCGAGTAACGAAAGTAGATACGTGCAGCTTCCTCGCCGACGACGAAGAGAGACTCGCTACCCTTTAACTTCCGAACCTGTCCAAAGCGTACGCGAAGCGACTCAATTACCTGGGACCTAATCAGATTGGCCATTTTCGCACACCAGAATAGGCATCACTTTCGTTATAACTTACGGTCCCCGCGAAGGTCCTTTGCGGGCGCCTGTATTGTACATCCATGGTTTCACAGTTCTTGAATGAATGTGCGCTTGGCTCATCCTCTAATCCGTTGCCCCCCTCACCACCAACCCCATCGATACCAATCCACCTCTCGGATGGCATTGCGCGAGCTTTGCCGGGTCCGCTTCCACGCTACTGAGGGGGCGTTCAGCGTCTCTTCCTGTACGATTTTCATCAGGGGGACTTTCGGGAAGAGACTACCGGCGACGGAAGCCTAGACAGAAACTCAATGGGGTCTATTCCCAGAGCTGCGGCGACGTCTAGGAACTCGATAACATCCAGTCGCCTTTCTCCCCGCTCGAATTTTGAAACAAACGACTGTGGACGGGAAAGTCGCCTTGCAAGGTCAACCTGCGTAATGCCGGTGTCCTTGCGCGCCGTTGCCAAAAGGCAGCGGAACTGATCGTATCTGGTGGTAAAAACGGATTTCGTCATGTTCCACCGCGTTAGTCATCTTACGGCCGCATATATTTCTGAACCTGTTTCGGGATAAACCCAAAACGGGTTATTGCGGGCGTAAGTTGAATAGTCCCACCAGTGACAAACCAGCACCACTATCAAAGATGTTCCGGTAGAAACGACGACGAAAGCGCAAGGTTAGTGGCCATAGGACACCTCTGTCGGCTGACGCCATAGCGCGGCGCGCGGACCGCGGCGAGGATATTTCCCTTTTCTTCACGAACCGGGGGCGCATGATGGGGCCGATTCAGAGGGTGAACGTGGATTTCTCGTCACCGATGCTGGAAGAACTGGACTCGGCGGCGGAGGAATTGAATGTTAGCCGGCAAGCAGTCATCAAGACGCTGCTCCGCCAGGCGCTTGATCAGCACTATGTAGCAACGCGAGTCCGTGTGTCGCGCGGGCGGCCGTAAGCGAAAATCCGCATGCTCCTCCGTGTTTGGAAGGCCCGACCACAGACCACTCAGAAAACACATCTACTTCCGCCCCAGCAGGCGAATGCGGCCGCTGAAGGAGCGGCCTGCGTACCCTGAGAAAGTCAGGAAGTGGGGCGAATCAATATTGGAATCGACGTAGGTAGGATTGTGACGGCCGGTGACGTTATCGAGTCCGCCGCGCAGGGCCCACTGGAATCCGAAGAACGTGAAGCGGCGTTCCAGGCTCAGGTTGAGCGTGAAGTACTCGGGGAATCGCCGCGAGCCGGGCGCGCCCACGACTTCCTGTGTGTCATTCTGCAAGGTGAACGGGAAACCGTCGCGCCAGTCGACCGCATAGGCGAAATCGACCTTGTGGGTGAGTGGCAACCAGCCCCAGGACTGGAAGCGGTTGGGAGTGTCCCAAGCCAGGGGGCCTCCGGCCTGCGGTCCGAACAGGACGGCGTCGATACTGTAGTTAAAGACGGCATTCGAATGCGCCCGGGAACGCGTGTAGGAGGTGAACACCTCGTGGTTCCCGTGGAAGACATGCCGCAAGGTCAGTTCCGCGGCGTCGTAGCGGTCATGGCGGTTATTGGTCAGGAGGAATTGCCCGGAAGCGAGGCCGGTGGGCGAAGTGGAAGCTCCGGAATTGACGAAGGTCCAGATGTCGCGCCCGCGCTTATCGAGAAGTTGCAGGCGCAGGTAGGTGGTTCGCAGCAGCTTCTGTTCCAGGGCGACACTGCTGTTGATCAGCTGGGAAAACCTCAAGGCATCTTGGTTGACCGTGAAGTTGGTCACAATTGGAGCCCGGATGAGGTTCTGGCCCGCCGCGTCATAGAAGGAATCCGTGCGGATGCCGGTCAGCGAGCGCGTGAGGATGTCGAGGTTGCTGGGGTCGCGATACACGCCGGTGCCCCAGGAAAGCTTGGTGCCGCCGCGCCGGTTCAGGAGAACAGTGGAGGCCAGGCGCGGCGATGGCGCCACGGCGCGGACAATCTCATCCCAGTCGAAGCGCACGCCCGGTTCCACAAGCCAGCGCCCTGTGATGTTCCAGTGGTCCTGGACGTAAATGCCTCCCTCATCATTCACACGGGTGAAGGGCGGGCCGTTCCTGAAGTCCACGCGCCGGGAGAGCGTGCCGTCCTCCCGCTCGACCCGATAGGGCAACCGCGTGACCCGCTGCGTGTCGCTCACGCGGTCGGCATCGAAGCCCAACTTCACCTCATGCTTGCCCGCACCGCGCCACGGCTTGAGGAAGAGGTTGCCGACCACTTCGGTGCGGTCGGCGTGGCTGTGGCTCGTGGCGTAATAGTTCCCCGTGGCCTCGCCGGGCGTGAGGATATAAGTCTCCGTACCCATGGGGATGGCATGACTGTTGAAGCGGCTGGCCGCGACGCCCAGTTCCAGCAGCACGCCGCTCCCGAACAGGTGCTGGTCCTTGGCCGCCAGCATGAAAGCGCCCGTGGAATAGTTCTGCGTCGTGGAGATCGGGTCCAGCGGGTCCAACCCCGAGTGCGGAGAATGGAGGTAGTTCACCAGCAAGCTGACCGTCAGATTGTTGCGGGGAGCAAGGTTGAATTGCGCCTTCGCGAGGTTGCTGCCTCGCCACACGCTCGCGCGGTCGGCGCCCGCCGGCAGTTCCTGGAAGATGTTCAGGTCGTACTCACCCTCCCAGGCGTCCATGAACCAGGCCTTGCCCTTGCGGATAGGGCCCGAGAACAGCCCGCGCGGAGTCCAGTTATTAAGGTTGAAGCCTTTGCGGCTCTGAAAGCCCGGCAAGAAATCCGTGGCGGTCACTCGCCAGTGGTCATCGCCCATGCCCGTGCGCACGCTGATGATTCCGCCCGAGCCTTTGCCAAACTCGGTTGAATAGCGGCTGCCCGCCACCTCCACCGATCGCAGAGCATCGACGCTGAGGCGGGCGAGAAACGTGCCGGTGACAGGGTCCGAGAGATCGAAGCCGTCCATCAAGTCCGAGATCTGCCGGGTGCTCGAGCCATCGACATGCACCTGGCCTGTATAGTCCTGAAGGACGCCCGGCAGCAGCGGCAGCGCGTAGCGGATGTCGCGCGTCGTCGTGAAGGGGAGATCGATGATCTGCTCGTTGGTCAGGGTCTCACTGGATTGGATCTTCGCAGGGTCGATGGCGGGCGGCGAATAGACCACGTTCACCTGCTCGGAGAATTCCTGCACGTGGTTGAGCGTCACCTCAAGGCTGGTTTCCTCGCCCACGTGGACCTCCGTCTCCGTGACCGCGAAGAAGCCCTCCTTCTCGGCTTCAAGCGAGTAGAGTCCGGGCACGACGCCCGTGAAGCGCTTCCGGCCCTTGTAGTCGGTTTCGCCATGCAGGGCCGGCGACGGCGCCTTGGGAGAAATCGTAAGGCGCGCGGAAGGAACCGCTACACCGTTCTCATCGAGAACGGTGACCTCAAGTTCCACTCCAGCGGGCGCCCGGGCCGGCTGGTCGGCCGCAGGGGCACCCCACGCCACGCGGGCGGCCAACGTCAGGGCCATTAGGAATGTGGCCACACTGCTTGCTTGCCAGGCTTGCGTGGCTCCGTGCGTCATCGCTTTCAGAACCCTCAGCATCGTTTGCGGAATCCCAGAATCGTGCGGCCTGGGCCGGCGGGTGCGAGCCCTAGGTTCGCCAGCCTTTGCTGGCCAGCCTCAGATTCTGCCACGAAAACGACTGGGGTTCTCACCGATGTAGGGGTACACAGCCGGGCGCCCTATTTTCGGGGCAATCGATGGGGAGAAAAGCAGGGTGATCGCCAAACCGCGAGCCAGCCATCGACAGGAGGTAACACTGCCGCCTCCGAATGAACGTACAGCACGGAAGGTTCGCGGTGGGACGCAAGCCAGGCCAGGGCAGCGGCCCGGCTCACTAGGCAGTAGGCAATCCCCGAGCCTACCCTGCAAGCCGGTCAATCGGGCGAGGGCAGGCTCCGGGTCGCAAGTCTCTCCGACTAGGCCGTCGGGGCTTTCTGGAAGCTGCTGATGGCACGGGCTTCATCGTCGTGGATATCAAAGACGGTGTAAAGCTTCGTGATTTGCAGCAGATCGTGAACCTTCTTGGTAAGGTTCAGAAGTTTCAGCGACCCACCTTGCCGCGAAACACCGGTGAAGCCGCTCACCAGTTCACCAATTCCGGAACTATCGATGTAGGTCACATCCGCAAGGTTCAGCAGAATGTTCTTGTTGCCTTTGCTCAACTGGTCGCGGATCAATTCACGAAGTTGCGTGCAACCTTCCCCCAGGGTGATTCTGCCGCTGACGTCTACGACCGTCACCGAATCAACCTGTCGTATTGTGGCTTTCATGCTCACGGTCGGTTCCTCCTTGTATAGGCTGAATTCCAGGACTGAGGCGCTTGACCATAGTCACCTCGGTCCCCGCTCCGGCAATCTGCTCGACACGAAACTCGTCCATGAAACTTCGGATCAGGAAGATGCCCCGCCCCGACACATTCAACAGATTCTCGTCGGCGAGCGGATCGGGGATATGTTTCAGGTCAAATCCATTTCCCTGATCCCGAATACGGATTTCCAGCCGGTCGCGAAGGATCTGAAAGCGCAACCAGACGCTCTTGCTGGAATCGTTCTTGTTCCCGTGCCAGATGGCGTTGATCATGGACTCGTGCACCGCCATCTCAATGCGATGCTGGTCCTCTTCGGCAAACCCCGCCGTACTCGCCATCCTGAGAGAGATTTCCTCGGCCACCTCGACGTTCTTGAGGTCGCTCTCCAGGGTCACTTCCACTACGTTGCGCTCAGGATCCATAGGGTACAGGAAGGACCATTCGCCCCCAAGCTGAAATTAACCTAGCCGGCGCAGTAATGTCAACGACATAGAACGGCCGGTTGTGTCCCGGTTTCAGTGTAGCGCCGGGTTTTAGAAGCTGCGGAAAAAGGCCGCAATCTGTCATCCTGAGGAGGCGAAGCCGACGAAGGACCCCGGTAGTTGCTTGAAAACCCAAATGCTAGGGTCCTTCGCTGCGCTCAAGATGACATCGTCATCACACTTTTTTCGCAGCCTCTTTAGCCAGGCACGTGCCGCCCTGAAGGACGGCGCTACTTCTTCGGGGTCCAGGTGAATTCTCCCCAGCCCGTCTGCCGCACCTTGCAGGTGTTGACGTCGAAATCCGCTAGTTTTTCAGAGTGGCCCACGATCTTGTCCGGAGTGACTGAATCCACCTCGAAACGGACCGTCAGGTTGCAGAGCTTGGTGTCCTTGCCGGCTGCCGCCCCGGGAATCGCAAACAGCATATTGAGACGCGAGGAACCGATCCACTTCGCGCCCGACCGGCGGCACTCGGTGCGAATGTACGCGCCTTGCTTGGCGGCCTCGGCCGGCAAGTTCACCCACTCGGCGCGAAACACACCGTTCGCAATCGTCACGCGGAAGTCATGCTTGGAGCCCTCCGAATGCCAGAGCTTGGGGAGGTTGTCGAGCGCCGCCGGCGCGGGGTGGGATGCCGCCTTCGGCGCGGACGCCGCCTTCTGTGCGGACCTCGCGAATTGCGGAATGGCGATGAGTGCCACCAACAGCAGAACGAGCTTCCGGTCAATGCTAGCCAGTCTCACGGTCATCTCCTCGCCGCGCACTGCGGCTGCGCCGATCCCCTCGCCGCCAACGGCCCCGGGCGGAGAAGCCCGCTCATTCTACTCGCCCCGGCCGCGCCAAGCCATCTAAAACTGCCATGGGACAGTGGTACCGCCTGACGTAGCGGCGAGTTTACCTCGCCTTATGGCGGCGTCAAGCCGACGCTGCATCACACTGGCTAACTACCCGGAACGGGGTAGTGCCTCAGTTTGCTGTAGCGGCGCTCTATGAGTGCCGAACGGCGGTCGCAGACCGCCGCTACAATTACCAAACTGGGGCGCTACCCCCAGCGGCGGCGCCTTGACATTTCCAGGTGTGAAGGGGACACTTGCGCCGGGGGTGGACAGCCATGCGTGAAGCAGTCATCCTCGCAGCCTGCCGTACAGCCATTGGGAAGTTTCAGGGCTCGCTCGCATCCTTTTCTGCAACGGATCTCGGCGCCTTCGCCGTCCGCGAAGCCGTGCGGAGAGCCGGGATCAGTCCGGCCCAAGTCGATGAGATCATCATGGGCAACGTCGTCTCGGCGGGGCTCGGACAGAATCCCGCGCGGCAAGCGGGGCTGAAGGGTGGCCTCGCGAATCGTGTTGCCGCTTTGACGATTAACAAGGTTTGCGGCTCGGGGCTCAAGGCCGTGGCGCTGGCCGCACAGGCCATTCAGACCGACAACGCTGAAATCGTGGTTGCCGGCGGCATGGAGTCGATGTCCAACTGCCCCTACCTCATGCCGCAGGCCCGTACAGGATTACGCCTCGGGCACGGCAAAGTGCTCGACTCCATGATCACCGACGGCCTGTGGGACGCCTACGAGGACTTCCACATGGGCATGACCGGAGAGCTGGTGGCGGAGACCTACGGCATCACGCGCCAGCAACAGGATGAGTATGCGGTGGAAAGCCATCGCCGCGCCATCGACGCCATCAAAAGCCGCCGTTTCGTGGATGAAATCGTGCCCATCGCAGTGCCGCAAAAGAAAGGTGATCCTATCGAGTTTGCAACCGACGAATCGCCGCGCGCGGACACGTCCCTCGAAGCACTCGCGAAGCTGCGCCCTGCCTTCAAGCCGAATGGTACGGTGACCGCAGGCAACGCTCCCGGCACGAATGACGGTGCGGCGGCGGTGGTCGTGACCTCGCGAGAGAAGGCCCACGCGCTCGGCAAAACTCCCCTGGCACGCATCGCCGGGCAGGCCGTAAGCGGGGTCGAGCCCCGGTGGGTGATGATGGCCCCCGTCGAAGCCGTCCGCGCGCTGCTCAAGAAACTCGCCTGGAACGTCGAGGACGTGGACCTTTTCGAATTGAACGAGGCTTTCGCCGTGCAAGCCATCGCGGTCATCGAACAGTTGGGGCTCGACCCCGCCAGGACCAACGTGAACGGCGGAGCCGTCGCGCTCGGCCACCCCATCGGAGCCTCGGGCGCACGCGTGCTGGTAACCCTGCTCTACGAAATGGCGCGGCGCAAAGCCAGGCGCGGCGTGGCCGCCCTCTGCCTGGGCGGGGGTAATGCCGTGGCCCTGGCCGTCGAGAGAGCGTAGCGCCTATGACGCATGTCTAGTGGCGCATACATCAAGAGCAATGTATGCGCCACCCGCGTGGAGCGAGGGTAGCGCCTATGGCGCAAATTGTGGCGGCGGTTTATGACTAGGCCTGTCAAAATTAGGGCGATGCGGGAAGTTGTAATCGTGTCCTTCCCCTCGCCCCCTTGGGGGAGAGGGTGGCCGACGTAGGAGGCCGGGTGAGGGGGTAAAACGTGGAGCTCGCGGAAACACCGCATCTCCGTCGAAAAACGCGTTCACTCGGACGAAGTAGCGCACAAATTGCCAAAGCGCGCGAGCTGCGTCAGACCCCGACCGAAGCCGAACAAGTCGCGTGGCGCTTGCTGCGCGGCATCAAGTTCAAGGGTTTCAAATTCCGCCGGCAGCATGCGTTGGGTCCGTACGTTGTCGATTTCTATTGCGCGCAGCGGCGCTTGGTTGTGGAGTTGGACGGCAGCGTACACGGGCAGCCGCGCCAGGCGCGCAGGGACATCCAGCGGGATGCGCATATCGAGAGCCTGGGGTACACGGTGCTGCGCTTTCCGAACGGCATTGTTCAGCAAGCGCCGGAACTGTTTGTGCAAAAGGTATGGGACGCGGTGTGGTTGCTGCCGGAAGCGTTTGGTTGAGACGTCCAGTCGGTGACCCCCTCACCCGGTCCCGCCCTGCGGGACCACCCTCTCCCCCAAGGGGGCGAGGGGTGGTGGCATCGGAGGTCAATGCCAGCGGGTAGGCACAGTCAGCGCCGTTCTGACTGTGGGTGCTTCCTTTGATGAAGGATGCATCGACTTCGGGAGAGTTCGTGGGTAGCGGCGACATTGCCTTTTATGTCGGCGACCCTAAGAAGCTACGACAAGACATGGTTAAGACCTACGGGCCGAGAGGTTGCGCGTCGTGGCGAAACACATATAGGAGAGGTTGAGCCACGGCTGAAGTCAGCAGTCGAGTGGCTTTATAATAAGCTTTATTATAATTGACATACTCAAAAAACTGTTCTATGTTGAAGCGGATTGGAGGAATCGCCGGTGTGCCGCTTGCGCCCGGCGGATCATCTGCCCTACGATGTTTATGAAAACAAAGTCAGTTACAAGAATATCTGACAAATACACCGGGCGCCAAATTATTGAATTCAAAGGGAAATTTACTTCGGCGAGTGGTCCGGCGGCGAAAAAAACATTCGGCAACTCCTACGATGTTGATGAAAACAATAAACTTAAAAAGCGACATGTTGGCAATACCTACGATGTTGATGAAAAATAAGGAACTTACGCGCCGCACCCTACGATGTTGCTGAAAAAAATACTACTTGCTCTCATTCCGACCATCGCGTGTGCTTTCGTCCCTGCGCATCGAATGCGCCGGTCCTTAGCATCGCGAAGCCCTGAAGCGAAGGGATGACACCTATGCCTCAAGTCCAAGCGGTGAGCGAAACAGCTCTTTATGTAGCGGACGTCGCGCGCTCCGCTCGTTTCTATGAAGACGTCCTGGGATTCCGCCGGCTTTCCGGCGACGACCGCTTCTGCGGCCTGCGTGTCGCAAGTGGGCAAGTCCTGATCGTGTTCAGAAAGGGAGGATCGAGCAACCCCGTGACGACGCCCGGCGGAGTTATTCCGCCGCACGACGGCGAGGGCCAATTGCACCTGGCCTTCTCAATCCCCGCCGCCGACTTTGCGAATTGGGAAACGCACTTGCACGACAAGGGAATCACGATTGAGTCGGTCGTGGAGTGGCAAGGCGGCCTGCGCAGCCTCTATTTCCGCGACCCCGACGGCCACCTGATTGAACTCGCCACACCGGGATTGTGGAAGACCGAGTGAGGCATCTCGCGATAGGGTGTTTTGACGGTGGCAGGCGCTCTTGTTGCCCGTCGCAGCAAATAGTGGGGGAGCCCGGTATGACCAAGCCGTTCGTCATGGCTTCGATCTTGGCGCGCAGGGGGCCGGCCGTCGTGCTGGCTCTTGTGGTATTCGTGCAGGGTGTCCCTCTATTCGGAAACGACTCGGCAGCGGAGGCAGCCGCGGGCGGAATCCAGCTTCGAAAAGAATCCCGAATTTCCATGGAAAAAGAACGGCTGACCATCAGCCTGAAAAAAGTCTCCGTGAAATACGAGTTCCTAAATACGACCGACCAGGACATTGTTACGGAAGTGGCCTTTCCGATGCCGCCCTACGAATATGTGGTTACGGGGACCTGGTATGGAGCTTGGAATTTCACAAACTTCCGGGTTTGGGTCGACGGCCGCGAGATCAAATACGAAACAGAGGCTAGGGCAAAACTCCACAACTCGGATTATACCGACCTCCTTCAACGGGTGGGCGTCGACATTCAAACCTTTGGCCACCTCGACGCTCTGGAGTTGCCGATTCGAGACGACAAGGACAACTGGCGAAACTCACAGATCGCCAAGCTCACCCAGCCCGTCAAAGCGGACCTGACTCGACTCGGCTTGCTTGACCCAAAGTACGCCCTCCCAACCTGGACAGTCTTCAGAACCTATTTTTGGAGTCAACGATTTCCGGCCCGCAAAACGGTCAGGGTTCGGCATGACTACGAACCCGTCATCGGCTTTCGGCCAGTGAGTTTCGGCTCCATTCAAAGTGACCTTAAGGACGCCTGCATTGACGGTTCCCTGCAGAAGAAGTTGCGAAGCATGGCAACGCAAGAGGTGAAGCAGGAAGGCGGAGAACTCACTTCCAACTCCATCGACTCCATCAACTTCGAGTCAAAATGGGTGAGGTATGTCCTGACCACCGCCAACTCCTGGAAGACCCCCATCAAGGATTTTGAGCTCATTCTTGAGAGGCCGCAGGGGAGCGACCAACTCATTAGTCTCTGCTGGGACGGCAAAGTGCAACGCCTGGATGAGAATCACTTCGTCTCAAGACGGGTCAATTTCATTCCTTCTCATGATCTGACCGTGTACTTCCTTGAGAAGTATTACTGAGACAAAGCGAAACGCAAGAAATGGCGAGCGACGCCGACGTTGCCTTAAAGGAGGAATGTGGAAATCGATAAGGCGGCAAATGAGACACCAACGGAAAGCCCAGACGAGACAGGCGAGGGGCGACTCTCACGCCGGATACCATGGCGGGCGGCGCTCCTGGGGGTGCTGACGACGGGCCTCGGCCAAGTATACAGCGGTCGGCCGATCCGCGCGATCTGCCTCCATGTACTCTCGGTGTGCATTGGGTTCGTGAGCATTAGAACGATCTTTGTTATTCCGATCAAGCTGTGGAATGTCGTCCTACCCCTTGCCGCTGTCCTGATTTGGTGGCTTTTCGCCTTGGCCGATGCCGTGTGGTGCGCGAGAAGGGCTGCACCCGATTACCGGCTGAGGCGTTACAATCGATGGTATTTCTATCTTCTTTTGGCAATCCTTGCTTTCGGAGAGCAGAGCGCCGTGAAGGGCTTGTTCAAGGCGCGACTTGCAGAGGCTTTCAGGGCTGTCTCCTGGTCGATGCTTCCGACCATACAGAGTGGAGACGATGTCTTCGTTGACAAACGAGCGTATGCCGGGGGCGGGCCGCAGCGGGGCGACATTGTCTCTCTGCATTATCCGCTCGATCCCTCCGTCCTTTACTTTAAGCGGGTGATAGGTGTGGGCGGTGACGTGTTGAAGATGGTGAACAATAAGGTCTATGTCAACGGGCAATACGTGTCCGAGCCGTATACCCAGTTCGAATTTGCCAATTCACTACCAATTCGGGATAACTTCCCTCCCGACCCGAGGATCTTGGAGAAACTGCCCACGGCCTGGGGACTTGATCCTGGATGGACGCAGGAAATGCCCAATTTCATTCGCGACGATGGCCTGCATGTCCCCGCCGGTTACGTATTTGTGCTAGGCGACAACCGCCACGGCTCCCTGGACAGCCGATACTGGGGCTTTGTGCCAACCAGTGGCATTCTGGGTAAAGCTGCCGTTATCTACTTCTCGTGGGACGCGAAGGCACACCGCATCCGGTGGGAACGAATTGGGAAGATTCTGAAGTGAGGGATACATCCCCATGAATGATCGGATGGCTAGCGCCGAGCAAAGCTCTGCGCCAGCCCACCGTGGGTTCGCAGTTCGATCACGAGCGCGTTATGCTCACGAAGGTTTGTACCCTATGCGCGGGAGGCCAAGGAAACAGGCCCACAGTCAGAACGGCACTGACTGTGGCTACCCAAGAATCGCAGAATCGCATCATTGCAGGTTCCCACATGACGGAATCGGAAAATCGCCAGATCGCTAAATCACCAAATCACTCAATCGGCGTAGTCGGTGCTGGCCAAATGGGGCACGGCATTGCCCAGGTGATGCTGCGGGCGGGACACCGGGTATGGCTGCTCGATGTGACGCAGAACTTCGTGGATGCCGGGGCGGCGAGAATCGCGAAGGGGTTGGCTCGCGACGTCGAGAAGGCTCGCATGACCGCCCAAGAACGCGAGCAGGCTTTGGCGCGGCTCGTGCCCACAACCGAGGTGAGCAGGCTTGCCGAAGCCGACTTCATCATCGAGGCGGTGACGGAAAAGTTTGACGCGAAAGCCGCAGTGTTCCGCTCGCTCGAGCCCCACGCGCGCCCGGAGACGATCTTTGCCTCGAACACTTCTTCGATTTCCATCACGCGGCTCGCCGCCGCGACCGGGCGGCCGGACCGTTTCGTCGGCTTGCACTTTTTTAACCCCGTGCCGGTGATGAAGCTGGTAGAAGTGGTGCCGGGCTTGCAGACTTCTCCCGCGACCGTCGAGAAGGCCGTCGCGCTTGCGACCTCGGCGGGCAAGACTCCGGTGCGCGTGAACGACTTCCCGGGATTCGTTTCAAACCGCGTGCTGATGCCCATGATCAACGAGGCGGTCTTCTGCCTGATGGAAGGTGTCGCGGACGCCCAGGGTATCGACAGCGTGATGAAGCTCGGCATGAAC
>Ga0335069_10009967_pt1 | contig 13499 bp, 21 predicted proteins | sample Lox_Sample_11_FD_206714 | JGI IMG/M metagenome (GOLD analysis project Ga0335069, IMG submission 206714) | Soil microbial communities from Loxahatchee National Wildlife Refuge, Florida, United States - Lox_Sample_1.1 | ecosystem: Environmental > Terrestrial > Soil > Wetlands | place: USA... | reverse complement strand
CTCGCTTTCCTGGGTCGCCCTGAAGCGCATCTCCGGCCTAGAGAAGCTGTATCGGCGGATTGGGTCCTGATCGCAATGAACCGGCTCCCATTCAATCCCGAACCGCTGTTGGCGTGCTTCATGACGAAGGAGAGCGTCGGAAGTCTCGCCGGGGATCTGGAAGAGCGATTCCAAGGGATGTGGCAGCGCAAGGGCTGGATCAGTGCCGCACTTTGGTTTTGGTTTCAGTTGCTACTCTCGCTGTTTTCCATCGCTACCGATGCTCTCAGATGGGCGCCACGAACACCATTGCGTCCCGCCGTACAACGAAGGAAGGATTGGGGCTGGTCCGGGCTGGATTTTCTGATTGTGCTCTTCGAGATTGTGGGCCAAGGCCCTGGATTCTAAAACCCACTTGCGAGATCGCAACCTCCAACAAGTACTTCACTGATTGACACTGGCCTTCATTTGTTCCACAATGGTGACCAAATGGCAAATGGCGAACACCTCGGTGAATTCGAGCAAATGATTCTGACGGCTCTCATGCTGCTTGGCTCTGGAGAGAACGCCTATGGAATGACCGTCCACGCCAAGGTCGAAGAATTGGCTGCTGGCCTTCGGGCGGTATCTCTTGGAGCCTGCTATACGACTCTGGACCGGCTCGAACAGAAGGGCTACGTTCGGTCGTGGTTCGGCGGCGCTACAGAAGAACGTGGCGGACGGTCGAAGCGATTCTTTGAGATTACGGGTTCCGGCGAATTGGCGGTCAGGAATGCGCTCCGGGTGGCGGACAACATGGTGACTGGACTGCGAGAGATCGGGGGGGTGGTGTGAGAATCCTCAGACTGCTGTTCGTCGGTGTCGCAAGTGCCTCTGTTCTGCAGACCCCCATAGGTTCCTGGATTGCAAGTCTGGGTTCACCCTGCACGTACCTGCAACGTCCTCTTCATGGAGAGGATGTTACGTGTGACGTTCGCACCGAGGAGGCGGTCGAAGATGCGTTAAACGTACTTCACTGCAGCAGGAACGGATCCGTGTTCAAACGTTTCACCATTATCAATACAACTGGCCAAAGCACACCTCCTAAGAAATGGTTTGGTCGTGGGTTCACCGTAGAGGACGCTATTGACCCTCATCTCGTACTGGACCCGAAACTGGCGTTTGCTCTGTTTCTATGCGGCATGCTGGCTCTGAACATCAGCAAGAGGGTGTTATTTGAGCGCCACAGAAGCGGTGTACCTCGTAACGCTGAATTCCTCTTCTACCTGTTCCTCGACCCGAAGAACTGCGATGCCCTGGTCGGCGACCTTGTAGAGCGATACAAACTTATCCACAAGAAATTCGGTCGCCGCCGTGCGAACTTCTGGTATTGGTGGCAGACGGCGATCTCTTTGGGGCCCATTGTGTCGGCGTGGTTGAAGAGGGTCGTGATCAAGCCGGCCCTGGCTCTAATTGGGTGGGCTGTTGCGAAGGGGCTGGTCGGGCATGATGGTTGGCTGGCGGCGCTGGTGGAGGTGGTGAAGAAGGTGCGATCTTAGACTGGAGACTTAGATGGGCAGCAAACGCTGGCAGACAATAGAGTGGATTCCAACGGACTCAAAACGGGTTCTTACCTGGTTCCAGTGTCGTTTCCCATCGCCGGATGTTAACGCCCGTGAGCATAGCGACATTCTTGCGAAGAACCACATTATTGTCGTCGCAGACCCCAAACAGCCAGTCCCACCCTTCTATGGCGGAGGTTACCCGGAATCTGCTCCTGCTTCTGTCGTGTTTCGAAAGCCGAAGCGATTGGTGAGGCAGTCAGCCGACCAGGGAAATCGGCTCCCGTCGATAACATTCGTCGGCCTCGCTGCACAGCTATTATCGAGGCAGAATCGTGACAGTTTTCTTGGCGACCTGGAAGAACGCTACGGCCTGCTCCTCAAAGACCGAGGTCGTCGAGCGGCAAATCACTGGTTCTACCGTGGAGTGTTCCATTCCTTCCTCTCGCTGGAATTCGACGCCCTAAAGAGGGTTTCCGGCCTGGAGAAGTGGTATCGCCGGATCGGTTCCTGAGAGGAATATGCGACGGCTCTCTTTCAACTCGGAAACCATGTTGGCGCTCTTCATGACCAAGGAAAGCTCCGGGGAGCCTCGCCGGGGATTTACAAGAGCGGTTTCAGCGGATCTGCTAGGAGAAGGGGCGGTTGTTCGCTACGATCTGGTTCTCGTGGGCGCTGCTTATGGCGATCCGGCCGATCTTGACAGAGGCAATCAAGGTGAGACCGATGCGGACGACTATTGCCGCTGGCGGATTTGCTGGCGTCGAGGCAATCCGCCTGCGCCCGGTTGCCTGGGTGGGAGGAGGTTCGGTTCATTCGACCGAGCGTGTGACAACGCAATACGAGGTTGAAGGGCTACCTGGCCGGGAACGTGCGTGGCTTGCGAATTTTGGTGCTTCCTAACGCCAAGAATGGAAAATTCTATGTTGCGGCAGATGAAGTCTAGACCGATTGGAACGGCAACCATGAGAGCGTCGACGAAGCGATTGCAGCACTATTGGAGAGATTTCAGGGCTGATTCGCTTTGGCTAGTGTCCAGGCGAACTACCCACGTTTACGCCGCCGCTTGAAGACGCACGGTTCGCCCACCCCGGCAACTCCCTGACCTGCGGTTTCAAAAATCAAGGCGAGGGGCCTGCGCCAACCATCGAGTCTGGGGTGCTATTTGCGAATTACTAAACCCTTGGGCGGCTTACCATCCAGCGAGTACATCAGCGGCCTCTGACCGTCCCTATTCGCCGGGAAAAGCGCATCGTAGGGACGAATGGGAGCATTTGGCTCTGATGGCGGGGCTGGCGTTGGCTGCACGATAGATTTACCTACGTGGGGTTGGTCGTCAGTCGGAGCCGCAGGTTTCTGCTCCACAACGGCACCTTCGACTCAAAAATGAGCAGGGCAATAGGCCGAGGTGGCGAGTTTTGGCGACAATGGTTCTATGTGGATCTGCTTCAATGACGGATTCGTGAGCGTCGTCGCCGACAGGAACAACCCCGCCCGCTTGCTGGTCCGGGCACGGCGCAAGCAGGACTTGTTAAACGTCTGCGGCAAGGACGTGGAAGTCCTCAAAGACGCCGGAACGGACTACCGCTGGAGGACGTTCGTTGATCGTAAGGCGTTTTCAGCCCTCGTCGCCGCCCGGATCGACAATATCGGCTACACCAATTTTAAAAACTCGGTAAAGGACCACGATCTCCACGACATGTACATGGATTTCTGGTCCCGGCACTATCGCTACCAGGATCAATACAAGGAGCAAGGGAACCGGAGTTAGCAGGTATGGTATCCAAAAAGAAGACGCATAAACGTCCGCTGCTTGTTGATGGTACACAGCCAGGGCAACAGTGGTATGCACATCCGTTGAAGCCCACCAAGTTGAAGGGCATGCCGGATGTGATCGAGATGGAGATGGCAGATGAACCAGCTAACCCGGTAAGGCCGCTAGCACAATTCATTGGCAAAACAGAATCCTTCAAAGCGAAGGCTGGTTTGACCCTTCAGTGGCTCGTCAAGTACGCTGAGGCTCGGCAGACTGTTACATATGGAGAACTCGGCAAGCGGATAGGCGTAAATCCGCACACGGTCTTGCCTGGAGTACTGGGCGTTATCGGCGGTTCTCTCAAGAAGTTGCGGTCTGATATTCCAATGATCCAATTGCTAGTCGTAAACCAAAAGACGAAGTTGCCTGGAGAGTTGGGGTTGGCCGACTTTCTGATTGAGGATCGCCAACTGCTTCAAAGGCTGTCGCTAAAGAAGAGGTGGAAGCTATGGCAGGTGGCACGTGAGGATATTTTTGCTTGGGACTGGCGGAAGGTGTTAGCAGAGTTCGGTTTACCGCCGCTTTTGATATGTCCTATGCCACTTCAGCAACTTCTGGAGGAACTTGAAGAAAACCTGTTTGGGTACGCCAGCGGCGAACAGGAAGACCATCGGCGGCTCAAAAAGTATGTCGCCGACCATCCGGCAGTGGTCGATTTGAAGTACGACGGCAGCGGAAACATTGAATATACAGTCTTATCAGGAGACCGCTTGGATATATTCTTCGACTTGCCGGATCAATGGGTTTGCGTGGAAGTCAAGGCGAAGCACTCGCCGGATTGGGATATCCTACGTGGAATATTTCAGTGCGTGAAGTACAAGGCCGTCCTTGAGGCGCAAGGGTGTTATGTGAACAACTGTGGTCCGTACCGGAAGGTGAGGGTTGTGTTGGTCCTCGGTAGCGAACTACCTCATCATCTTGAACCGTTGAGGCGGCTGCTGGATGTCGAAGTTAAACCCAACATAACGGTGCCCGATGAGCAGTGACGGGCCAGGACGACGGCGGCGAGAAGGGCGGCAATGGTGCATGATTCTACTCGTCCAAGTACCTGACACTGACAGTGTGCAGGCAATCTCCGGTCATTCGCCGTGTCCGGTGTCAGATGGCGTTCGCCCGAGCCACTCCCCGAGTCTAAAGCACAGTTTGTACTGGATAACGACGAATATCGGAAAGCGGGAATACTCTGCGGCCTTCGCCTACTGGGAATTGGGTGATTCGGTCAGTATTTCTCGAACTTTAGCGGCCAATTCCTTTGGAGCAAACGGCTTATGTAACAACGCTTCGCCAGGACCACCTCCACCTCGATCAGCAAACGCCTCTGCCGGGTAGCCGGAAATTAACAGCACCTTGAGATCCGGGTACATTTTCTTCAGTTGTTCAGACAAGAGGTTGGTGTTGGAACTACATTCAGCGTATATCTTCCCCACACAGATGTTCATCCGGTGCCAGATCATCACGAACTCCGTGTCACAGCCGAAAGCGACAACGAGACGATTCTTGTTGTTGAAGATGAAATGTCTGTTCGCATCATCAATCAGATTGTCCGGTCTCTGCGAACACCAGTCTGGTTGATGAAATCGTATTCGAAGTGCCTGAACCCGACCTCAGATCGCCAGCCCCAATCACATCGCCTTCCGGACTTCCAGTCGTCCCGAGGCTCTGTAACCACGCCGTCGGTACTCCGGCCTTGCTCCTCGAATGGCAGATCCTCGACCCGGCTGATACCGAGGCCGGCGAAATACTGCCTGACATGTTCCCTGGCCGTTGAGCGACATCACGCAATCGAGTGCCGCACGCTCTTGATCGGTCAAGCCAGCGAGAAGCTGGCGGATGTCGCCAAGGTGCCGGGTCAATTCGCCACTTCAGGCCCAACGTATGAAGAGTCGTGGCGATCTTCGGCACGATACCAGTCCGAAGCTCTCCAGAACATCAGGCCGTCCTCATCGTAGCTTTCTTCATCCACTATTGGCTTTTCAGTGGCAACCGTCAGTACCCCACGCTCCGACTTCAGCCAACCCCACAGGCAGCATCCCGACTCCTCATAGTGCATTTCGAGCACCAAATCGGGATGCTGTTTCGCTGCGGCTTCGAACCACGGCGCAGGTGGACCCCACGCCGTTACGAAATGGACTTTCCCATGCTCATAATCGAAATCGGCAGCGCAATCGTGAACGTCGTACTTGTCTCCCCAATTGTCCTTCAGCCAGCGCACATCCTCTTCCATGCCAACCGGAACGGGCACAAACGCACCGAACCCGCCCTTGTCCAGCTTCTCCAGAAATGGTCTAGCAGCTTCAGGCGTAGGTCCAACTCTCAAATAGCAATCACAGTAATTCGGCATAATCTATATCTAACCAGCACAAATAAGTGCGGTGATCTAACTTAATTGTCTCACCGATTCGACGGGCGTCAAGTGTCATCAGTGTAATCGCCTTCGGAAATGTGCATCCCCGGCGAAGGAGCGGCAACTGTGGGCTTGCTTGGTGGGTCCATACGGTTCTGGCAATCGAACCGAATCCGCCGCTCCACATTCCCCGGAGAAATACGTTAACGTGATTTTGTGCTGCACCCGTCTGACGAATCGCTCGAACAGGACGCCGGGCATCTGGACGAGCATCTGTTGATCTGCGGGGAGTGCCGGGAACGACTGGATTCAGAGAGATCGAATTCGTGACGGCGATGCGTATCCGATACCAAGAACCTTCATGAGGGCCTTTTACTCCACGCAGAAGCACTACCGTGCCTTCATTCTCGGCACGCCGGAAGGTTGGCAGGTTTCCATTTACGATTTGCAGAAACACGAGTGGGTTGAGAAGGATGGACGGATTGAAGCCAGCCTCAAAACGGCCAAGGCTGCGGCCCACGAGAAGGTTTCGTCTTTGCTCGGCAGATCAGCCCCGGAGATGAAGTGGCACTAGCGGCAACGAATCGGACGGCGGTGAGGTAGCCGGGAATGCCGATACAATGGAAAGCATTGGGCGGCAACGCACCGATGTGCTCGGTAGCGGCGAAGGTCCAGCTTGCCATCGAACGGCAGGGAAGTTCACAGCCGACTGAACGTGGGCAGGAGTGGCAATGAAAGCGAAGAAGATTCTCAAACGCCTCGCCAAGATTGAGGCGTTGATATCGGATATGACCGAGCGATCTTCGCACAGTTTGCCCCACGTCCGAGAACTACTTCAGGATGCGAAGGCCGCTGTCGTTCGGGCTAAGAAGGCTGTTCAGGCATCCTTCGGGGCGTCGAAGAATCCGCCGGCGAAGGGTACGAAGCCTTTAGCGAAGGCCACGCCGGAACCGTCGAAACCGAAGCGTAGGTTGAGTGCCGCTGGCCGGAAGGCAATCTCAGAAGCCACGAAGAAGAGATGGGCAGCGAAACGGGTGGCGGCGAAGAAGGCGACATCAGCCGTAACGAAGAAAGCGGCGGTGAAGAAGGTGGCTGCAAAGAAAGCGGCTCCGGTAAAGGCGGCAAAGGCTCCTGCCCGTAGGGTGGCGAAGAAAACTCCAGCGAAGAAGGCTCCGGTGAAGGCGGTGAGGGCTCCCGCCGAAGAGATACTGAAGGACCCGGTGAAGAAGGTGACGGTGAAAGCCCCGGTTAAGAAAGCTGTGAGAGCGATTCAGGCGGCGGAAACTCCAGCCCCTCCGACCACAGAGGCCACTACGGTTACGACGCCCGAGCAGGTTGCGCCCGAAACACCTGTTCAATGACCCTTGCGACGGCGAGAGCCATTGCCTTGGATCACAAGGATGCGATGGCCCCTGATGTGGTAGGGTGTATACTCCCGGCATGACGCTCAAGAATGCGGCGTTCTTCGCATTTATCGGCATGGCTTTGCTGACCATCGTGTGTGCGGTGGGCTTCGTCGTTGACATATCGGCTCTCCTTGCTGGTGCCATTGCTCCGATGATCGTATTGGGTTCACTAATCCATTTGCTGTCAAGCCTAAGTGTTGCAGTCTTCCTGTACGTGTTCCAGAAAGCGCAGTCTTGAATGACCGGAACGACGACGGCAAGCACCGCTACGAACAGCCGGAAATGCGCTACCGTAGCTGTTTACGAAAGGAACAAATGCCTACACCAAAGCTCACACCCGAAATAATCACCGCCGCCATTCTTGGATTCGCTGCGATTGCCGTTGCGTTCGCCGTGATTCGTTCTTGCCTCGCTCGTGCGTCGAGTGCGTTATCCGCCCCGGAAAGCGTGGCGGAACTGAACCGCCTGAACAAAACGTTCGTAACACACACCCGCTTACTGGCGGCTGTGTGGCGAAACTCCACACAGCCGGAAGCGACCTTTGCAACGGAGTAACGACGTGGGATTCATACTGATAGCGATTTGCATTGGCACGATTCCTGGATTCATCGCCCAATCGAAAGGCCGAAGTTTTGTCGCATGGTGGATGTATGGGGCGGCGCTATTTATTGTCGCCTTGCCCCATTCGTTGCTCATCAAGCCGGATGTGGAACAGATTGAACGTGAACAACTTCAGTCGGGCACGTCGAAGAAATGTCCGTTCTGTGCCGAACTCATCAAGGCCGAGGCTCGTGCGTGCCGGTATTGCGGTCGGGATCTACCCCAGATTCAGCAAGTCCAACCCGTGCCGTCCACTCCGAAAAGCGATGCCGGATGGATCTTTCTTGGAGGTTACCTTGCGGCTGGCATTCTTCTCATGCTCATCATCAACTTCATTGCATCGCACTGGCGGTGAACAGCAGCGTTGAACGAGCAAGTGCAGCATGACGAAGAAACGCTCCGATTGCGCCGAGACTGTCGAATGTGAGGCAAGAAGCGCCAGTTTTGCGGGCATCCATTTGCAGGAGTTTCGGACAACGAAATGACATCCTAACTCCTGACCGCCCTAAACTGCGCTACCGTGAAAGATTACGAAAGGCTGACATGCCAGCACCCAGACTCACACCGGAGATCATCCACGCCGCCATCGATGGCTTTGAAGCCCAAAGCCTCCACTCTTTTCACGACTGCTCCAACAGTGTCTCAATCGGCAAACCGGGGCGCAGGATGTTCTGTGCGCCTGGACAGTGTGTTCCGGTCTCAGATCAGATCGGTCAGCGATCCGGGCAGGACATATTCGATTCCATGCTCCGCAACTCGTTCCCGCAAGGATGCGATGACGGCCTCTCGAATTTCGGTTGGTAACGACTGCAACTCCGCCCGAAAGCGTTCGATGCCGAGTTCGCAAAACGAAGCCGGGAACAGCTTTGTCGTAATGAAGCCGTGCGGAAACGACTGCTCGATTTTGACGTCGAGGCTGAAAAAGTGCGCCAGAGTAGCCGTGTCCAATTGAATCCAGTAAGGAAACCGGACAACCTGCCAGCCTTGAGACCGGGCGACTTCATCTTTCGCCCGATCAGCCTTGATCTTCATCGAATGGCGGTAGTGCTCGTCACCGTCGTACTCCACCACGGTGATCTTGCCTTCCGCCTTGAACGCCATGTCCCAACGCTGGCGTGTATTTGCGAGTGGAACCTGCTCTCCCAACCAGTGATCCGGCAAAAGGTCTTGAAGCGCCTTCGACAGCTTCGACTCCGTGAGGTAGCCGTCGATTCTGATGATCCTGCGTTCACTCAGCGTCGATTCATCCATCGCAAGAGCCTCCTCACTCCTTCAGTTGAGCTTCCGCCAAATAGTTAGGCGACAGATCGGCTCACGGCAGATTGATCTTCGTGAATTCACTAAAGACCGCTTGGAGCCGATCTCCCATCCCGCATTTCCCGATTTCATCCCACGCTGTCAGCGCCATTGCGTAGGTGGTGATCGCCATTTGCAGCGCCAGAGTCAGGTTCGCTTCGCTTGGTGCCAATTCCACATCTTCATTCTTTCCCGTTGCGAAGACCAATCCGAGCATGTCCATATGGGTGAGTGAGGAAAGTATGGGGTACATGCCGCCATACATGCCTTCGGCGGCAATCTTCCGAGCCATGTCACGCCTGTCGCCTTTGTGCCATGAAGCCCGTACCTTTTGCCTAACATCGATGAACCGGGGCTTCACACGGTCGTACTCTGCAATCATCTCGGCTACGAAAGCCGGGTCCAGGCGTTCGGCTTCCTTCGGCACAAAGTTCCGCAGGTAATCGTGGTGCTTCTTTCGCTTCACCCAAAGAAAATCCACGAAATCCTGAACGAATTCCGGGTGGCTGTGGAGATAGTGAACTGTCACGGCTGTCTCGAACATTGTCCGGGCGATCTTGAGCGCATCGGTCCCGCAGCCATTCTCGACCAGCACCTTCACTGAACGCATGGAATTGGCAACGGTGCGGGTCAGCAGCCTGAGCAATTCCTGCAACTGATCGGGTCTCATGGCTTCCGTCATCTCCCGGCCCATTGCCAGAAACTTCTCGGCCACCACCAGCATGGGGCCATGTGAACGGGCTACAGCCGCTCGAAAATTTGAGCAATTGGTTTCATCGCCTTCCGGTGTCACTCCTCCAGGTTAACGCCGGAAGATTTCGGCAGGAGATTCACCGCCCAACGCCCTTACAGAGATGCTGGCGGTTGCGAAGCATTCAGCTTTTAGGGTGGATTGGAGAGGCGGCTGCAATGTGTTGATCGACCTTCCGGTCATCGAAGTGGATCTTCGGAGAAGATGGCTGTTGGAGCCGCTGTCGTCGCCGGGAATGCTCTGCGTTGAGTGGGCGTGCTAGAAGGAGTAATCGTGAGCCATCCCATGCGCCGTGGCGGGGCATCCTGGGCGGGTTGGGTGATTTGGACAGTGTTTTTCGGAAATGGGTTCCCGGTCAAAAAAACGTATTACGCCCGACCGCCCATTTCCCCGGAAGGAGACAGTGGTCATTAATTCCCCCGGAAAAATTCGGGAAGGGAGCCGGAATCCCAGGATGGGACTCCGAGCGTGAAAGCTACCAGGAAGGAATTTTCGGGGCTTCGGCGGAAGTGATGACAACGATAACGCTGATATCGTTGACCTGAAATCCGGGTCCCTCAACGCCACCGCCCGGTCGTTTCACTAGCCTTTCAAAGAAACGGTGGGTGGCAAGGAAGGCTGAAGGCGGCGAAGTCGCAATCCGCAGTCACAAAGAAGTCTGCACCTACCCGCAAGGAGGCTACCAAGGCGACGAGGAAGGCAGCGGCGGTCAAGAAAGCGCTAGTAAAGAAAACCGTCAAGGCTCCCGCACCACCCACAACGAAAGCTGCCGGATAGCGACTGCATGGCCGAAGATCGCTACGCTGAATTTCTGCCAGCCATTCTCCGGTCGTAAGGGTGAGCTTTTAGTCGCCCGACCTACTTCACAGGTGGTATCCTTGACTGGGCAGTGCATTGCTGTCTAACGTGCGCACGTGCCGTGTCATGTCCAGTTCCGAGATCGCCGCCAAACTAGCCGAGATTAAGCGTCTGTCGAATGTGGTAACGGGGATCGCCCCGGCCAAAAAATCGCAGACCGTTTTCTTGAGTGAAAAAGATCGGGAGTTAATCAAGGAATTGACAGGCAGAATTGCGACCCTAGCCAATGAGGTTTTGCGTCAGGTCTCATTGGTGCCGGAACCTATTGACAGCAAGATGGAAGAGGATATCGTGACGGCTTTGCTAAATCTCGGATGCAAACGCCAAGAAGCAGAGACAGCCGTTGGTCGAGCCAAGGCCGATCTCGGCGCATCCCATAATTTTTCGGACCTCTTTAGGAAAGCCCTGGATATGTTGAGGTAGATCCAAGCATTCTATGCTTGCTGCTACTCGCTAATCCGGGCCAGATGAGTCGAAACCGGCAGAATGTTGGACGTGTTCTCTTCAGTAAACGATGACGGCTAGGCTAGAGAGCGTGAGGACCGGTTGTAGTCGTCGTGCCAGCGAATCACCGTGGAGGATTCTGTCAAATGCATCAGACCACGGAAGAAGCGGATAGAAAGGCTCCGGCCATCCCGGAGATCCGACCCGGCGCTGGCGACCGATTTGGAGCCGGTTTACGTGCGAATGCCGCCACGTCTTGAGGCGATTCGAGCGACGGTCAAGCATCACCGGACTCCTCGCTGTAGCCTCCAAAATCGGGTATCGTGGAAGCCGTGGCACACCTGTCAATCGTGACGATGGAGAGATTCGGCTTGAAAGAGCTTACCGAGGTTGAAATGCGCCGAGTCGAAAGGCATGTCGCCCTTTGCCCCAAATGCCAGGATCATTTCGACGGAGGCCTCGCATTGCGGCGGCGCTGCGATCTCAGCATTCAGGGCAACATCAAAGCAATGCGGTCCCTGGCCGAGCCATTGCAGGTTGCAATGGACAACGGTGCACGCAAGGCACTGATCCCGTTGGAAAACAAACGGAATTTCCTCGAAGTCTCCGGTGACACAGTGGAACGGGTGGACCCCGTGTTCTTCTCCGATCCGATGACGGCGGCGATGAAAGCGTTGGGGATGACTTGATCGGGGAACGTGGGTTCCAAGAGAGCGATGGCATTACGGGCACGACTGGAAGGACCGACGCAGCGACCGAGAAACAGTCGGTTCTCTTCACAGCGTAGGAAGGATTATGACACGGTTTCTTTTTGGCGATTTCCTGTGGAAAGAGATTGCGAAACGAGCAAGAAGGGCACGCCGAACGAAGGCGGCAATAGCCTATGTAACGGAACCATCGCCGTTGGCGTTCAAGAACGGCGACATTTTAGTGGTTGATGCAAGCGACGGAGCCATCACATCTGGCCAAACCTCGGCAGTGGTTCTCTCCTCCCTTCTGAAGAAGGGCGTCTCGCTCCACAGCCACAACGGTCTCCATGCCAAGGTGGTAATCGCTGATTCCGTGTTGTTCTCGTCTTCTGCGAACCTGTCGGATTCATCCATTTCCAAATTGCTCGAAGCGGGTATCGAGACAGACAATCCCAACACCGTTTCCGGCGCTGTTGGGATGATCGAGAAACTGATCGAAACTTCAGCCGCAATCGACCCGGCGTTCATCGCACGGATCAAGAAGATTGAGGTCAAGAAGCACTTCGGCGGCGGCAAAAGCAAGGCTAAGGCGACATCGAAGAGCCATCGTGATCCTGTGACTTGGCTCCTTGGCGTTCATGCAATAGACGACCCCACGAATCCCGAGGAGCAGCGCCGCATCGAACGTGGCTTGACGAAAGCTGAAGAGTTCGTATCGAACCCGAAGAGTTCTACCTCGTGGATTCGATACGGACGCAAGGATCGTGTGAAAGATGCACGGCGGGGCGACAACATCGTGGTCATCCACCGAAAGTCGGACAGTGCCAATCCGCAGCGTGTCTACCACCATGCTCCCGTATTGTTGGTCCAGGAAGAGCCAAAGTGCACGAGGGTGTTCTACGAATCGCTGCCAAACGCCGAGAAGAAGTCGCTGGCGTGGTCGCAGTTCAAAAGGCTGATGAAGATCGTCGGCCTTCCCGGTGGCCTATCGAAGAATACGACCCGGCAACTGACGGACAAGACATCCGACGACCTCAACCACTATTGGGAGCAAGTTCGTGGAAAATAGTCTTCGCAACCGAGTTAGAGATGCCCACGGCCAAGGAAAGCGCCGGGTGAAGCCACTACCGCCATGCGGATCCAGCCTACAACATGGACGGGAGCATGGTGTCGGTTGGGAGGGAAAACAGCAATGACATCCGATGAAGCACGACGCTTTGTAGTAAACAACGTCGACGTTCGGCGGCAACATCTAGTGCTGATGAAAGGACTGTTGCTGGAGCACTACAACGATAACTCAAACGTTATGCTTCAAGCTGCTATCCAGCGGTTGGGAGCATCGAAGCCGACTGAAGTGGTGTTGCACCCTACCGTCGATGCCGCTCCAGTCCTGCGGCAGTTGGCTGAATGGATTTCGTGGTGGCTTGCCGGGTGCGAGGCATTGTGGGGGCTGGTTCACTCCAATGTCCTGTTGACTGTGGCTGCGGATGTGAACACATTCCATCCGGGTATTCAGTGGACAACTGTCGTGCCAGGGAGTGGGGGCGAACGTGCCGGATGGGATTTCGCAGAGTTCACACTTTCCTATCCGACTCGCCTGACCCGCTCTCGTGCATCGACCTTTCCGCAAGTGCTTTGTGACCCCGATCTCTTCCTCCACGAACTCAGTCTTCCCGGCCTACACTCCGAAGTCGAAGAGGCCTTGAGAGAAGCTGTTTCCTGTTTCCGGGCAGAACTCTACACCGCCGCCGTCGTCATGCTAGGCAAGGCTTCTG
>Ga0335069_10009966_pt1 | contig 13499 bp, 12 predicted proteins | sample Lox_Sample_11_FD_206714 | JGI IMG/M metagenome (GOLD analysis project Ga0335069, IMG submission 206714) | Soil microbial communities from Loxahatchee National Wildlife Refuge, Florida, United States - Lox_Sample_1.1 | ecosystem: Environmental > Terrestrial > Soil > Wetlands | place: USA... | reverse complement strand
CGACTGGTGGAGGAACGAACCCATCTCCGGGAGTATCCAGCATTCCGCCGGTCGACGGAAAAACGCTTTACGCCAACGCCGATCGCGACCATCTGGGCGGCAAGGACGACTTAGCGCTCCAGGAGTACCAGCAATACGTGAAGTACTTCGGTGATGGACCGTTCGCGCCGAATGCCCAGTTCTGGATCGGCTACATTTACTACACGCAAGGCGACTATGAAGACGCTCTGAAGGCGTTCGATCAGGTGCTGGTGCAGTTTTCCCCTAATTCAAAGACTCCTGACGCCTATTTGTGGAAAGGAACGACCCTGGTGAAGCTGGGCCATCGCACCGAAGGCGCCAAGGAATTTCGACAGCTAATTAAGTTGTATCCGAGTAGTGAAGCCTCCACGAAAGCGAGGGCTCAGCTCAAGCAGTTGGGCCTTCCCGTTTCAGCAACTCGCAAGCGGTAGTTCCCTTCCCCGCAGTTTCCGTCCTCTGGTCTGCTCTGCATAACCCTCTCTGCAATTGAGACAATAGGCTGTCTATGGACCAGAATTCCGTGATCGCCCGCGCCCCGCTCACCAATTATGAAGGCCTTGCCAAGATGATCGACCATTCTCTGTTGCGGCCCGAGCTGACCGATGAGCAGGTGGTGGCGGGCTGTGAGCTCGCCAAGCGCTACCAAGTGGCAAGCGTCACAGTGCGGCCGTGCGATGTGGATCTGGCCGTCCGTCTCATGGCTGGATCGGGGGTGACCGCGGCCAGCGTTGCCGGATTTCCGCACGGTTCTTCGACCACCGCCGTTAAGCTCTACGAGATACGCGATGTGTTGCGGCGCGGCGCCAAGGAAGTGGACATGGTGCTCAATATCTCCAGGCTGCTCTCACGCCAGTTCCAGTACGTGGAGACGGAACTACTGCAGTGCGCCGAGGAATGCCACAAACAGGGCGCACTCCTGAAAGTGATTTTCGAGAACTCCTACCTTACCGACGAGCTCAAAATTATCGCCTGCCGTATTTCCGCACGCGCGGAAGCGGATTTCGTGAAGACGTCCACGCCGTTCGCTCCGGCCGGCTACACCATCGAGGATCTGAAACTCATGCGCAAGCACTCGCCGGAACGCGTTGCCGTAACGGCAGCCGGTGGTGTGCGAACCCTGGAGAACGCCCTGGAGGTCTACCAGGCGGGATGCTCGCGCTTGGGAACCACAGCGACAGCAGCGATCCTGGACGCTTGGAGGGCGCACCTCAGCCAGACCGCAGAACGGGTGGCTTCCTAGGCTTTTTGCCGTGTTATTCTAAGAACCTCTCGAACGGCCATGCCGCAGAAACGGCCCTTCCCACGTATTTGCATCGCCCTCGGCTTACCAGATGCCGTCAAACTGCTGGAACACGCCCGGCAGGAGGCCGAAGCCGGCGAGACGTTCTTCGAATTCCGCCTGGACCATCTGGAAAACCCGGAGCACGGCATCAAAGTCATTCGGGAACTGTTAAAGCAGCACCCGGGATCTATCATTCTGGCAACGTGCCGCCGGCACCAGAACCACGGCAAGTTCAATGGCAGCGTAGATGAGCAACTGCGGGTGCTTGACTTGGCCGTCGATGCGGGTGCCCAAGCGATCGACGTGGAGATCGAGACCGCGGAAGTCGCTGCCGAGCGCCTCAGCGCTTTTCGCGGCCGATGCCAGATCGTCGTTTCTTATCACAATTTCGAGACCACCCCGCAACTCGACGCTCTGGTTAAACGCATGACGCACCTGACGGCCGATGCGTACAAGATCGTAACGACAGCACGCAAGCCGTCGGACAACGCCCGCGTGCTGGCTCTCGCCCGCTCTTGCCCGCGAACGCCGCTGGTCGTGCTTGCTCTGGGTGAGTTGGGTTTTCCCACGCGCGTGCTTTCTCCAGCCTTCGGTGGAATGTACACTTACGCCGCGCCGCTCACCGCACAGGGAACCGCTCCCGGGCAGGTGAGCGCGCGCCTGCTGCGCCATCTCTACCGCATCGACAAGATCTCCAAGGCCGCGAAAGTTTACGGAGTGATCGCCGATCCCATCCGCCATTCGATTTCGCCCGCCGTCCACAACCGCGGCTTCCAGGCCCGGCGATTCGATGGAGTTTATCTCCCGTTTCTCGTGTCACCGCTCCAACTCCGAGATTTTTTCATCCTAGCCGAGAAAGTTCCAATCGCCGGATTCAGCGTCACCATTCCGCATAAGCAAAAGGTGCTTCGGTATCTGGACGCCGTCGATCCGCTGGCCCGCCGCATCGGCGCTGTTAACACGGTTTGGCGCAAAGCCGGAAAATGGCGCGGCACCAACACCGATGCGGAAGCCGTGCTGAAGCCTTTGAGCCGGCACGTGCGGCCATCCAAAGCTTCGGTCTTGATCGTGGGGAACGGCGGCGCCGCACGCGGAGCGGCTTGCGCCCTGATCGATGCCGGCGCGAAAGTATCCATTGTCGGACGCAATCCCGACCGCGTACGTGCGCTCTCGCGCCTTTGCGGCGCTGAACCGTTGCTTCGTGAACAGGCCGACCAGCGGCACTTCGATGCGCTGGTTCACGCCACGCCCATCGGCATGTTTCCGCACGTTGACGAGTGCTTTTTCAACGGGACGATTCCCGCCGACATTGTGTTTGACATGGTCTACAACCCTCTCGAAACAGTGCTGATCCGCCGCGCGCGCGAAGAGAAGAAGATCGTAGTGCCGGGTATTGAGATGTTCATTGAACAGGCGGTGCACCAGTTCGAGATCTGGACGGGGGAATCGGCGCCCCGCGCGGTCATGGAGAAAGCTGCCTTGGAGGCGCTGGAGCAGAAGTCATGAGCCGGAAGATGACGCGTAGAGATTTGGCCGCTGTGCTGGGATCGGCCGCGACGGCGGCGATGGTGCAAGCACAAAGTGCGCCCACGGCTCCGCCTGAAGACCTGAATACCGCCGCCAAAGACCAACTCCGCCAGAACGCAGAGGCCATGGCGAAAGTTGAACTATCCATGTCCACCGAACCCGCGTTCGAGTTCAAAGCCTGATGGCCGCCGAATTCACCGACGACATATTTTTCGCCACGGTGAGCGAGCTAAGCACGCGCCTCAAGGCGAAGGAATTCTCGGCAGTCGAACTCGTGCGCGCCTTTGCACAACGCCTGGAACAACTTGGCCCACGCTACAATGCTCTCGCGCTGCCGCTCACCGAGGTCGCCATCCGCCACGCGAAAGAGGTGGATAAGGATCTCAAGGCCGAGCGTCACCATGGCACGTTACAGGGCATTCCCTTCGGCGCTAAGGATCTGCTGAGTTATGCCGGCCACCCGACCACCTGGGGCGCGAGCCCGTACGCCTCGCAGGTGTTCGACCACACGGCCATGGTTCTGCAGAAGCTCGAAAAGATCGGCGCCGTACTCGTGGGCAAGCTGGCCATGGTGGAACTCGCCGGCGGCGGTGGCTACCGTTTCCCGGCTGCGTCGATGTTCGGTCCAGGATTGAATCCATGGGACCGCACGCGCTGGTCCGGAGGTTCTTCCAGCGGTTCCGGAAGCGCTGTGGCCGCCGGCTTAGTGCCGTTCGCGCTCGGCTCGGAGACGTCCGGATCCATCCTGACACCCTCGGCCTTCTGCGGTGTTACCGGCTTGCGGCCCACGTACGGGCTGGTCAGCCGTCACGGCGCCATGGCGCTTTCCTGGACCATGGACAAAGTTGGACCCATGTGCCGCTCCGCTGAAGATTGCGGCCTCGTGCTGGCCGCCATTGCCGGCGGTGACTCCGCCGATCCGGGTTCGGCCCACAAAAGTTTCTACTACACGCCCCAATACGCTCGGCCGGCGAAGAATCTACGTATCGGGTATGCGCCTGTGGATTTCGCGGAATGGGCCGACCCCGCCGCGCGTCCGGCATTCGACCAGGCGCTTGCAACGGTCCGCGAAAGTGGCGCACAACTCTCGGAGGCCAAACTTCCCGATTTGCCGTACGGTGCGCTCACCAGCACCGTCATCCTGGCAGAAGCTGCGTCCGTCTTCGAACCGTTGATCGTCAGCGGTAAAGTGGACCAACTGGCGGACGCCAAGCAGATTGCAGGATTGAAAGCGGCGCTTGAAATTTCAGCCACTGATTACTTGAGGGCCATGCGTATTCGCACCCTGGTGCGAAAGCAGATTCGCCAGCTCTTCGCGGATGTTGACGTGCTCCTCGCGCCCACCCGCCCAGGCCCGGCACCGAAAATCGATGAACCCCTGGGCAAACATACGCCGGATCCAAAACCCAAGGATCCCGGGCTGGGAAGCTCACTGATTCCGGCGGGAAACCTCGCCGGGCTTCCCGCGCTTTCGCTGCCCTGTGGCTTTGCGGATGGCCTGCCCGTCGCCATTCAGTTAGTGGGCACGGCGTTTTCTGAAAATCTGCTACTCGCCTTAGGCAAAGATTTTCAAACCCGTACCGACTGGCATCGGAAACGCCCCAAACTGTAGTGGTCCTCCAGGGGGGAACGCTACAATGGAGGCATGCCGCGCGCCGGCAGTAATCCCCAACTTTCGGTCGAGCGCTTCTTTCAGCTTTCCGTTCTCGGTCTGGTTACGAGCGGTTATCTCGCCGTGGCCGGCTCCGGGTATCTGGACAGTCCGACCATCGTTCTGACCGGGCTTGGCCTTCTTCTGCGCGGGCTTCTCGTGATGGGAATCGTGCGGTACGAATTCCCGTCGAGTCTCATCACGCTCGCGACGTTAGGCTACATTGTCTTTTATCCGATCGATTACTTTTTCCTTTCGCACACGTTTCTCGAAGCCACCATTCATCTCGTATTCTTCCTCGCCGTCGTTAAAATCGTCACGGCACGCACCAACCGCGATTATCTTTACGCCGGCGCCATCGCGTTTCTCGAAATTCTTGCCGCAGCCATTGTCTCCGCCAGCTTGAATTTTCTTTTGCTTCTGGGTGTCTATCTGCTTTGCGCGATCGCGGCCTTCACCAGCGCCGAAATCCGCCGTGCCATGCAGAAGCCGCACCAGATTGCGCGTTTCGGCCCGCGCCGTTTTCATACGCGCTTGGTGCTCCTCGCCACATCCGTAACTCTCGGCATTCTTGTACTGACCGGCGGTTTGTTCTTCCTGCTGCCGCGCAGCGCGAACGCCACGCTCAGCCGTCTGGTCTCACATCGCATCCATGTGCCGGGCTTTTCGAATGAAGTGACGCTGGGGCAAATCGGCGAGATCAAGAACGATTCCACCGCGGTGATGCACGTTCGTCCCGAATCCCACCGTTTTCCGGACAACCTGAAGTGGCGTGGCGTAGCGCTCAGCGATTTTGACGGCAAACACTGGTCAAATCCACGTATTGAAGGACGGACCGTACGACTGGCTGGCGATTGGACGCTGGTCACTAACCAGCCTCAGATCGGGGAGCCGCTCTATTACCACGTCACGCTCAACGCCGACGTTTCCGATGTTCTGTTCGTTGCGGGTGTGCCTACCCACCTGTATCCGGAGCAGTCCAACACCTTTGGCTTTCCGCGGGACGCTTCCATCCGAATCGAAAGTGATGACAGCCTGCATCTGCGCTCCTTGCCGCCCGACAATTTCCGTTACGCAGTCTCAGGTGTGGTTGAGAACACGTCGCCGATCAATGACCGCGCCCGCTTGTCCCTGCAAGCGCGTGAGCAATATCTGCAATTGCCGCCGATCGACCCACGCGTTCGCGAACTGGCTCAACAAGTAACCGCCGGCTTGTTCACCCAAATGGACCGCGCCAGCGCCATCGAGAGCCACCTTCGGAGCTCTTACCGCTACGCGCTGGAGTTTCCTGACCGCGAGCCCGCCGACCCCATCGCGTCTTTCCTGTTCGAACGCAAAAAAGGTCACTGTGAATACTTCGCCTCCGCGATGACCGTGATGCTGCGCGCCGTCGGCATTCCCGCACGGCTCATCAATGGATTTCAGAGCGGCACGTTCAATCCGATTTCCAATCAATATGTGATTCGCGAGTCCGATGCGCACAGTTGGGTGGAAGCTTATCTGGAGGCGCGCGGCTGGACAACATTTGATCCGACGCCGCCCGACCCTTCGGTGCATCGTAACGGCCTGCTTGCAAAAGTAGCTCTGTGGATGGACGCAGCCGACACGTTCTGGCAGGAGTGGGTGCTGCGCTACGATCGCGGCCGGCAGTTCATTCTCGCCGCTCAGTTGGATCGCGCCAGCCGGCAATTGCGTCTTGGCTGGATCGGAACCTGGAGCGATACCGCCCGGCAATGGCAATCGAAACTCGCAGCCTGGTCAAAATCCTTTGGTCCGGAACTCGCCCTGCTGATTGCGTTCTTATTGACGCTTATTTTCGCAGGTCCGCGTGCCTTGCGCTCTTTACGCATGTTGCGTCGCGTGCGGCGCGTTCGTGAGGGTCAAGCCTCTGCCGGTGACGCCACGGTTCTTTACGAACGTATGCTCGACGTTCTGCGCAGCCGGGGCTTCCAGAAGCCGGCGTGGTTTACGCCGCGCGAGTTCGCCGCATCGCTGCCGGCCGAAACGGGCATGCTGGTGGATCAGTTCACCGCCGTTTACAACGATCTGCGCTTCGGCGGCAGGCTCGATGCCGCGCCCCGATTGACGCTGCTGCTCGAAGAGTTGGAAACCGGACGAACGGGAATCCCGGCCATATAGTCCAGGCTTCGCAGAAAAGCGAGATAAAATCTTCGAATGGCGACGCGTGCGGCACAGACGTTACGCTGGGTCGTGATACCGGCGACGCTCTTCCTGTTCGCTGGAGTGTGGGCTGCCCAGGACGTTGCCGGCTCTTTAAACAAGAGCGAGGTTCGTTTGGTCCGAAGTCAGGGCGGATTGGATGCCATCGTCACGCTCCATCTTGCCTCTCACACCCTGAGCCTTCGGGTGGAGCCCAAGCCCGAAACCGGCGCGCGTCCGCTCCCCATGACCAGACGGCTCGAGCTCTGGCGGCCACTGGTCGACCAACTGCTCCGGGAACACCCCGGCGCGGAAATCCACCTGCTGACCGTCGGTGAATATCCGGAACTCGGCGCTCGTATCGCCGGGGCCGCCGCTTGCTCGGGAAACTGGAATCCACGGACTGGTAAGCCCAGCAGCGGGAACGCGGCTAAGGCAATCAAGGCCTTGCTCGACGATCACAGTCTCTACCAGGAACTCGACTCCTTTTTCGATGCTCTGGGCTATCGCACGTCGGTCGAGTCCGCGGAGAGCGTTGTTGTTTGCCCCGGGAAGCAGTTCGCGGGCGACGAAATCCATTTACCGTGCCAGGCTAAGTTGCAGTCCGAGGCGTTGGTTCCCTGTGGAGCTTCTCTCGTATTCCGCTTAGTGAACAAGACTGTACCGTAAGGAAGAACTCGTATATGGCAACTCTTCACAGCTACTCCGCACTCTGGAACGCATATCCGGATTACGGCAATTATCCAACGCCGGATTCCGTCAAGGTGCTCGTCGGCGGCGGGGCCAATGACGATTGGATCGTCAATACTTGTGCCATTCGAATGAGCCGAACCTTGAACTACAATGGCCTGCCCATTCCCGGAAACTTTGCCGGCCTGCATACCGTGAAGGGCGGCGATGGCAAGCGATATGCGTTTCGCGTGCGTGAGCTCCACGCCTGGTTGGATCACGTATTGGGCGCGCCCGATTTCGACACCTCGAAGAAGCAAGGTGATGCTTTTGACAAGGGCCAACTGGCCTCGATGAAGGGGGTCATTGGTTTCGATATCCATTTCGCCGACGCCACCGGCCACTTCGATCTCTGGGACGGAAGCAGCTTCACCCACGAAGCGCAGGCGAGCCAGGACTATTGGACAATGGCCACGCGAATCTGGCTGTGGGCGGCCGACTAAACTTCGACCCACCTGCAAACGCGATAAAATCGTGCGGAGACAACGGACCATGAATGAGCGTTCTTGATCTGATCCAACCCGCGGCTTCCCTCGGCGATCTGAGAGAAGTTCTCCGGCTCACCATGGCCCATTTCCACGCCGACACCGGCACCATTCACTTGCTGGAAGCCGATGGCGTACTGCATCTCAAAGCTGCCAGCAGCGGGATTCCCGAACCAGTCTTGAAGGCAGTGGAGCGTGTGCCCATCGGCAAAGGCATGGCCGGTCTAGCGGTCGAGCGAAAAGAGCCGGTGAGCGTATGCAATCTGCAAACCGACGCGAGCGGCAACGCGCGGCCCGGCGCTAAAGCAACTGGCATGGAAGGTGCTCTGGTTGTGCCAATCTTAAGGGAAGACAAAGCCGTCGGCGCCTTTGGCATCGCCAATCGCGCGGCGCGAACCTTTACTGAAGAAGAAACCGCTGAGCTGCTGGAAATCGGGCGTGCCATCGCCGCGCATAATTCTTAACTTATGACTAATAACGATCTCACTCGTCGCACATTCGTAAAAACATCTGTGGCTGCATCGAGCGCGGCCTTGCTGCCGGCGCAGTCGCCCAACGATACCGTTCGCGTCGCCTTCATCGGCGTCGGTAACCGTGGCGCTTATCTTCTCCAGCACATGCTCAAGGTGCCCGGCGTCAACGTCGTCGCCATCTGCGACATTGATCCTGATCGTCTGAAAAAAGCTGTCGATGCCGCAGCAGCCGCGGGTCACACACCCGAGGCTTACACTGAGTTCCGCAAAATGCTCGACCGTAAAGATATCGACGCCGTGGTCATCGCGACGCCGGTCGACCTCCACAAGGAGATGGCCATCGCGGCGCTCGAAGTCGGCAAGCATGTGTATTGCGAAAAGCCGATGGCGCTGAATCCCGAGCAGGTCCGCATGGTCGCCAACGCGGCCAAGAGCGCGAAGGGCATCTTCCAGGCCGGCTTTCAGTTGCGCCACGATCCCAACCGCGCCGCTTCCATGAAACTGGTGCACGAAGGCGGCATCGGCAAGGTGCTGTTCCTCCAGGCGTATCGTCATACCGATGATCTGCCACGGCAAACGGCATGGTATTTCGACCGCTCGCGCTCCGGCGACAATATCGTTGAGCAAGCCTGTCACATTATCGACCTGATGGTGTGGGCAGCCGGCAGCCATCCGCTACGCGCCTACGGCACGGGCGGCATCAATCTCTACAAGGACGAACCGCCAGGACGCACCACCATGGACAACTACGCCGTCATTTACGATTTCCCCAACGATGTCCGCTTCACGTTCAGCCACATTTATTTCGACCCGCCGCATTTCTCGGGAATCAAGGAGCGCGTCTACGGCTCGCAGGCTTCGATCGATATCGCGACGGCCACGCTGATCGAGCGCAGTAAGCAGGCGCAGCCCCGGACCATCGAAGTGCAAGATGCCGGCCAGGACTCCACATATCTCTCGGTCGCTGCCTTCATCGACAACGCGCGCGGCAAGAAGACGCCGTTGAACAATGCCGAATCCGCGCGCATCTCCACACTCACTGCCATGATGGGCCGGAAGTCCATTTACGAAAAGCGCGTGATCGACTGGGCGGAGGTGGACGTCTAATGAAGCGCACTCTAATGATCTTTTGCGCGGCTGGCGTACTCGCTGCCGCGTCCGTCGAATCCGGTTTTACATCGCTGTTCGACGGTAAGGACTTCACGGGCTGGAAACTCGTCGGGAAAGAAGGCCGCGGCTACATTGTCGAAAAAGGCCTGATCGAGTGTCCTTCCGACGGCGGTGGAAATCTGTTCACCGAGAAGGAATATTCCAATTTCACGTTCCGCTTTGAATTCAAGTTGTCGGAGGGAGCCAACAACGGCGTTGGGATTCGAGCTCCGTTCGACGGTGACGCCGCTTATCAGGGCATGGAGATCCAGATTCTCGATCACGACGCACCCATGTATCGTGGCAAGCTGCGTCCCGCGCAGTATCACGGCTCCATCTATGACGTGGTGCCGGCGAAGACCGGATTCCTCAAACCCACCGGCGAATGGAACGCGGAAGAGATCGTCGCCAACGGTCGCCAGATTACGGTTACATTGAACGGCCACGTCATCGTGGATTCCAATCTCGATTCCATCACCGATCCCGCCGTACTGAAGAAGCACCCCGGACTCGCGCGCACCAGCGGCCACGTGGGCTTCCTCGGCCACGGGCCGGCAGTGGTGTGGTTCCGTAACGTACGCATCAAAGAACTGCCCTAAGCCCTTTAGCGTTCATCCGGTTTCATTTTTTCAAACTGAATCGTCGAATCCGCGCCGAACCGCTTGTAGTTGGTGTAGCGAATCTGCAGGCGGATCCGCTGTAGCCCCGTTCGAAAGGCCAGTGTATCGTCTGCATGCGTGTAGATCGGGAACCAGTGCTTTCCGTCGACGGGCTCTCTCACGGTGGTGAAGCGTGGGAACAGGTTTTCCTCTTTCATGCCGTGCACCTGCGGCACAGCTTGTCCCTCCGAACGAATGATGGCGAAGTCGTCTTTCTTGATCCAGAGCAGGCCGTCGAACAATCGTTGGCCCGATAAGATCTGTCGGGGGCGCACCTGCAGCACATAGCAATCCACGTCGTCGATCTTCTCGTCTCCGCGAAACTTGGTCTCGTAGAGCGGGAGCAACTCATCCACCAGCACGAAAGGCTGGATGTTGCGGATGTCGGCGAAATCCTCATCGGTGAGCTTCAGATTCTTTAGCGTGAGCAGAGGCTGGCCTACCATCACTTCGGTCCGCTCGGCGGTCGGCGAGAAAATCACGTCGCGCACTTCGTGATACTGCCCCACCATCCCGCCGCGCTCGCTCATCTCTTGCACGGTCACGGACTGCCGGTAGGTGTATTGATCGCGCGCGTGCTGCGTTTCTGTTTCCGCGTGAGCAACCCGGCGCGCCAGATCGGCGGGCGCTTCCTGCGCCGAGGCCTGTATCAGCCCCGATGCTAGAATGATGCCGATGCATCCGAGGCTTGGCGCCTTCCGGGCGGCCCTGTTGACCGGCTGGATCGGGTTGAGCGCTGCTGGTTTGCTGTATGCCCGCCAGAAAAACATTCCGCTGTCGGCGGCCATCCCTATCATCGCCGCGTTTCTCGTCGAGTACTCATTCTATCTGGTCCCGGGTTTCAAACCCGCCCGCGACTGGCTGGCCGAGCACTTTTCGCGCCCGTGGTTTGCCACCTTCCTCGCCGTCGGCGCCGTTCTTCCTTACCTCATTTACAGCATCCCCACCGGCGAATTCCACTGGATAGCCCTCCTCGTACTCTGCGCCATCATTGCGACCGTATCGTTCTGGTACGTAGCATTAGGACCTTCGATCGTCGTCGACTCCCTGTTTCTGATGCTGCTCGGGGCCATCGTGCTGAGCCGCCCATTCGATCACATCTACACTTCCGGCGCCATAAAGGGAATCAGCATACTCGGCCACCTGATGCTAATCCACGTCGGGGCTTTGGCGACGCTGACAGTGCGCGGCGACACCGGCCTGACATTCGGCTTTCTTCCCAGCCAGAGGGAATTGATTATCGGCGTTCAACATTTTTTCTATTTTCTGCCCATTGGTTTTCCGCTGGCGATGTGGCTCGGCGTCGCGCATTTGAATTTCAGCGCCGGTGTCCTGCTCTGGAAAGCGCTGGCCTACTTCTTCGGCGCACTATGGGTGATCGCGCTCTCCGAGGAGTTCTTTTTTCGCGGCATGTTGCAGCAGTGGCTGACCGAGTGGACCGGCCGGCCCTGGCTATCGCTCGGCGCCGCCTCAATCCTCTATGGCGCCTCGCATCTTGGATTTCAACACATTTTTCCGAATTGGAAGATGGCTGTTATCGATTCGTTCCTCGGTTGTTTCTGCGGGCTTGCGTTCCGGAAGGCCGGTAGTATCCGCGCCAGCATGGTCACCCATGCCCTGGTGGTCACACTTTGGCGGACACTGTTCGTTTCTTAACACCCATGCACACCAGTCGCGTACGAAATGTAACCAAAATAGACCGCTTCGCGTCCGAGCCACTAATGCGACGCTATTCCGCTGCTTTTGTCTTGATATTGGCAAGCCTCGGCCCACTGCTCGCCTCGGAACCATCCAACCTTTCCGGCCGCTACGCGCTGATTCTCGCCGATCCTTCAGCCTCGGAATTCGCGCAGGCTCATCGTGCCACGGCGCTATCGATCGAAAGCCATCGCCAGCAGGTGCGCGTCTCTCAGGAAGCTCTACGCAGTGAGCTCGGGCGCCGCAAGTACATCGTCACCGGTTCGGTGCAGACGTTGCTGAATGCGGTCTTCGTCATTGCGACGCCCCAACAGTTGGCGGAACTGCGCGCCCTGCCCGGCGTGAAGGCAGTTCGGCCGTTGCGGCGCTTTCATCGCAACCTCGCCCGAGCAGTCGTCGTCATCGATGCGAATCCCAACGGTTGGAACCTCGCCGGTGGAAAAGACAACGCCGGCAAAGGATTAAAAATCGGAATGATCGACACCGGCATCGACCAAGCACATCCTGCATTTCAGGATGCTTCCCTTCCGATCCCCTCTGGTTTCCCGAAATGCAATGTGCAGTCCGACTGCGCCAACTTCACCAACAACAAAGTGATCGTGGCCCGCAGCTATGTCCGCGAGCTTGCGGCGGGCACCGCTCCCAATCCCGCGGCCACATCCCGGCCCGATGACTATTCCGCTCGCGACCGCGATGGCCACGGAACCGCCACTGCCATGTGCGCCGCTGGTGAATCCAACACCGGCCCCGTCGCCACCATCGCCGGTGTCGCTCCCAAAGCTTACCTGGGCAACTACAAAGTATTCGGCGATCCCGAAGTGAACGGTTTCACCACCGGAGACATCATCATTCAGGCTCTCGAAGACGCTCTCAGTGATGGAATGGACATCGTCTCGTTGTCTCTCGGCAGCACGGCGCTCTCGGGGCCTCTCGATACAGGCGCCACCTGCGGCGAAACCACCGGCACTCCGTGCGACCCCGAAGCCTTCGCCGTGGAAAGCGCCATCAAATCCGGAATGCTGGTCGTGGCTGCCGCCGGAAACGAGGGCGAGGACGGTTCCCAGACGAACTTCCCAACGCAGAACACCATCGATAGTCCGGGCGATGCGCCCTCGGCCATTTCCGCCGCCGGTAATTGGAACGGCCACACATGGGGTTCGGCTGTCCTGGTCAGCGGAGACGGTGTCCCCTCGACCATCCAGAACATCTCGGCGCAAGCCAGTGACGATGGCCCGCAGCCCGGCAAAACCAGCGCCCCTTTGCGCGACGTGGCTCCCATATCGGGCGATCCTTTGGGCTGCGGCGAAATCGCCGAAGGCACGCTCGCCGGCTCGCTCGCGCTGATCGAGCGCGGAACCTGCGACTTCTCCACCAAAGTTTTCAACGCGCAGGCCGCCGGCGCGGTCGGAGTCATCCTATATGATCCAACCACCGACAGCTTAATCGTCCCGGATGGATTGTTCGGCACCTCCATCCCCATGGCGATTATCGGCAAGACGGCAGGCGCGGCGCTCAAGAGCTTCATCGACGCAAGTCCCGGCTACCAGGCCACTCTGGAACTGGTGGCGGAAGCGCAGCAGTACAACATCATGGCGGCATTTTCGTCACGTGGGCCAACCCTCAATGGCATGCTGAAACCGGATGTGACAGCGGTCGCCACCGATC
>Ga0335069_10009965_pt1 | contig 13500 bp, 9 predicted proteins | sample Lox_Sample_11_FD_206714 | JGI IMG/M metagenome (GOLD analysis project Ga0335069, IMG submission 206714) | Soil microbial communities from Loxahatchee National Wildlife Refuge, Florida, United States - Lox_Sample_1.1 | ecosystem: Environmental > Terrestrial > Soil > Wetlands | place: USA: Florida... | reverse complement strand
GAGCTTTGCCTGCACGAATTGCGGGTCGATGCCGGGATACCAGTTGAACTGCTTGACGATTCCGTCGGCCTGCACTTCGGGACTCTCGGCGAGGTCGATGAACTTCTTCGCGAGCGCCGCGTTGGCCGCCTTCACCGGGATCACGTAATACATCGGCTGTCCGGGGAGCCCCGGCTGCGGCAGCGCGAGCTTGATCTTCGGGCTCAATTTGCCGTCCGCCTGCCACGTGTAGAACATGTCGACCCACACCGGCCCAATGGCGATCTCGCCGCGGTTCAGCATATCGAGAGTGCCGGCGTTGCCCGGCGTCATCACGACGTTCTTGTTGAATTCCTTGAGGCTGACGAGCGACTTGTCGATCACCGCCTTGTCGCTCGCGGCGTACGGACCTTTCTCGAGCTTGTCGCCCAGACCCGAGTTCGCCGACACCCAGCCCATCACGAAGCCGACGCCCGACATGCCGCCTTTAACGCCATTGTAGCCGAACTGCTTCGGGTTCTTCTTCACCCATTCGGCGAGCTCCGCATAGGACTTCGGCGGCGTCCTCACGAGGTCGGGGTTGTACGCGAATGCGATCTGGCTGTGGAACATCGGCAACACGTAGCCGTCGACGTTCGCGCCGAGCGCGTTCTTCGCCGTGTCGCGCGAGACGAGCTTGCCAGCCGCGACGTCGCCCCGATACGGCAGCAGCAGCTTCTCGTTGACCATCGTCGCCGCCCCACGCTGGTGGACAACCGCGACGTCGACGTCCCACGTAGCGGTGCCCGCCTTCTGCTGCGCGGAGAGCTTCTCGTAGATCTTCTGCGAGCCCGAATCGCCGGGGCCCGTCCCGACGGCGCGCACTTTGACGCCGGGATTCATCGCCTCGAACTTCGGGCCGAGATAGTTGGTGATGTAATCGACCATGTTCTGGTCGCCCGCGGAGATCACGTTCAGCGTGACCTGCGCAGACGCCGTTGCCGCGGCAACGAGCGCGGCGCCGAGAGCAGCGGCGACAATCGAACGAAAGCGCATGGAACCCCCTAGTTACGCATGGCGGAATCGCGGGCAAAGATCATCAACGCGTCGCGCGGTACCGCGACCCGCGCCGACGTGCCTTCGTCCATCCGTTCGGGCGCGTGCACCCAGACGTCGGCGCCGCCCGCCCGAACGCGATAGCGATAGCCCTGGCCGATGTAGAACGCCTGTGCGACGACGCCCGCCAACAGAAGCGCATCGGCGGGGGCTGGTGCAGCGGCGGGCACCAGCCGCGCCGCGTCGCCGCGGAAATGCGCGCGCACCGGGCGCCCCTCGCCGTCGACGACGAGCGTGCCGTCGGTGCGCTCGATGAGATCGAGGCCGTTGTCCGCGCCCATGAATCCCGCGACGAACGCCGAGCTCGGACGATGAAAGACGACTTCGGGCGTGCCGAACTGGACGACGCGGCCCGCGTCGATGACAGCAATTCGATCGGCGAGCGTCAACGCCTCCTCGCGATCGTGCGTCACGTAGACGGCGGTGATGCCGATCCGCTGTTGCAGCGCGCGGAGCTCGTGCCGGAGCTCGAGCCGAACCTTGTAGTCGAGATTCGACATCGGCTCGTCGAGCAGCAGCAGCGACGGACTGACGGCAAGCGCGCGACCCAGCGCCACGCGCTGCCGCTGGCCGCCAGAGAGCTGGGTGACAGCCCGCAGCCCGAAGCCCTCGAGCTGCAGCAGCGCGAGCATCTCGTCGACACGCGCGGCGATCGCGTCCTTCTTCCACCCTCGCATCCGGAGCCCGTAGCCGATGTTCGCCGCAACGCTCATGTGCGGCCACAGCGCGTAGCTCTGGAACATCATCGCGGCGCCGCGCCGCTCGGGCGGAAGCCAAAGGATGTCGCGGCCTTCGACTCGGATCGCGCCCGAGTCCGGAACGACGAAGCCCGCGATCGCTCGCAAGAGCGTCGTCTTGCCGCAGCCTGAGCTGCCGAGGAGCGCGATCATCTCGCCGCGCGCAACCTCGAGGCTCACGCGATCGAGGACGCGCGTGCCGCCGTACGAAACCATCAACGAATCGATCGCGAGGTAGGGCGTGGTCACGGCATCCCGCCGAGCGTGTCTCTCGTGTGGGCTTAGTATGCCGCGAATTGCGGTGCGGCGGCGCTACCCGCCATGATGCACCGCCTGCCCGGCGGCGATCAACGCAATCCGGCGAAGATCTTCTCGGCGAGTGCGCGGGAGACTCCAGGCACGCGGGCCAGATCGTCGACGCTTGCCGCCTGAACGCCCTTCAGGCCGCCGAAATGGGCGAGCAGCGCCTGCCTCTTCTTGACGCCGATGCCGGCGATATCCTCGAGCGACGAGCGCATCCGCGCCTTCCCCCGCCGCGCGCGATGCCCTTGTATCGCGAAGCGATGCGCCTCGTCGCGGATCTGCTGCAGCAGGTGCAGTCCGGGATGGTCCGGCGGCAGGTTGAGCACGTTGTCGCGATCGGGGAAGACGATGTCTTCCTCGCCGGGCTTGCGCTCCGGCCCTTTCGCGATCCCGATGAGCCGCGTGCCGTGCAGACCCTGCTCGGCGAGAACCTCGGCGGCGACGGCGACCTGCCCTTTGCCCCCGTCGACGACGAGGAGGTCGGGAACCGGAAATTCTCCGGCGACGATGCGCGCGCTGCGCCGCGTCAGTGCCTCGCGCATCGCCGCGTAGTCGTCGCCCGCTTCGGGCGGCGTCACGTTGAAGCGGCGGTACTCGGAGGGCTGCATCGCGTGCCGGTCGAAGACCACACAGGAGGCGACGGCACGCTCCCCCATCGTGTGCGAGACGTCGAAGCACTCGATCCGCTGCGCTTCCGCCGGAAGACCGAGCGCCGCCTGCAGCGCTGCGAGCCGATCCTCCTGCGTCGCCTTCTGCGCGAGCTTCTGCCGGATCGCGAAGAGCGCGTTCTGCGTCGCCATCGTCAGCCACACGCGCCGCTCTCCGCCCGGATTGCCGACGATCTCGACGCGCTGGCCCGTTTGCGCGGACAGCACTTCGGCGAGCGCGTGCTCCTCGTCGGCGCCCGTCGCGATGATCGTCGGCGGCGCGTGCCGCTCGACATAGTGCTGCGCGAGAAATGCGGGCACGACCTCGTCCAGCGCGTCGGGATCGACGTGCCGGGGGAAGAATGTGCGGTCGCCGACGTGCCGGCCGCCGCGGATCATCACGAGGTTGACGGCGACGAGTCCCTGTTCGGCCGCTGCAACAACGACGTCGAGGTCGCCCGCCGTCGCGCTTTCGACGAATTGCCGTGACTGCAGCGTGTTGAGGCGCGTGATCTTGTCGCGGACCCGCGCCGCGCGTTCGAATTCGAGGTTGGCGCTCGCCTCGTCCATCTGCACCTTGAGCTGCGCCAGCACCTCGGTCGTCTTGCCCTGCAGGAAGAGGACCGCGCTCTTCACGTCCTCCGCGTAGTCGGCCTCCGCGACGAGCCCGACGCAGGGCGCACTGCAGCGCTCGATCTGATGCAGCATGCACGGGCGCGAGCGATTCGCGAAGACCGTGGGCTCGCAGGTGCGGAGCTGAAAGACCTTCTGCAGCAGCGCCATGCCCTCGCGCACCGCGCCCGCGCTCGGGAAAGGCCCGAAGTACCTGTTCTGCCGGTCGAGCTTCCCGCGGTGGAAGCGAAGTTGCGGGAACGGCTCGCCGGTGAGGCACACGTACGGATAGCTCTTGTCGTCGCGGAAGAGGATGTTGTAGCGCGGCTCGTGGGACTTGATCAGGTTGTTCTCGAGCAGCAGCGCTTCGCCCTCGGAGCGCGTGACCGTCGTCTCGACCCGTGCGACGTGCGAGATCATCACGGCGATTCGCGTCTCGTGCGCGCCCTTCTGGAAATAGCTCGCGACTCGCTTCTTCAGATCGCGCGCCTTGCCGACATAGAGCGTGCCGCCCGCCGCGTCGAACATCCGGTACACGCCGGGGCGGTGCGGCAGCGAAGCGATTAGCTCGCGCGCGTCGAACGGCGCGTTCGGGGCCGGGGCGTCCGCTTGTTCGCTCATCGTGCTACGCGGCCCGGCCGGCGGCGCCGCGGCCGAGGTGCGCGGCGATCGAATCGAACACCCCACGGAACATCGCCGGCGTCAGGCGTCCCGTGTTCGTGTTGTAGCGGCTGCAGTGATAGCTGTCGAAGAGTGCCCTGCCTCGTCCCAGATCGTAGTGCGCGCCATGCGCGAAGCGCAGCGTCGACGGCTTCAAAGCGAGCGCCGAAAGCGCGGCGTCGTGCGCGATGCGGCCGAGTGCGAGGATTGCGCCGCCGGGCGGTAGCGAAGCGAGATCGGCGACCAGGAAACTATTGCACATGCGGACCTCGGCCGGCAGGGGCTTGTTGCCGGGTGGCAGGCACTTGACCGCATTCGTGATCCGGCAGTCGACGAGCTCGAGCCCGTCGTCGCGCGCGGTGGATGCGCAGCGTGTCGCGAAGCCGTACCCGTGCAGGGTCTCGTAGAGAATGATGCCGGCGTGATCTCCCGTGAAGGGCCGGCCGCTCGCGTTCGCGCCGTGCATTCCGGGCGCGAGCCCCACGATGACGAGCGCGGCGCCGCGCGCACCGAAAGGCGGCACCGGACGGCAGAAGTACCCGGGATTCTCGGCGCGGACTTCGTCGAGGAAGGCGGCAAGGCGCGTGCATCGCCGGCAGTCGGCGTCGTACGTCTCGCCCGCGGTCGATTCTGGCAGAATGGCGCGTGCGTTCATGCGCGTGACGGAGCGGGGCGCGCATCCTAGCACGATCCGGTGGCCGTCGCTTTCCGCGCCTGCGGTAGGCTCCCGGCTGCAGACGCTCCTCCGCGCCAAGACTCAATCGTCCGATGCTTCCCGTCGAATCCGATCTCGAGATCCGCAGCCACTTGCCCGCGCAATCGGCAGGCGAGAGCCCCAAGCCGCCGTTGCTGTTCGTCCACGGAGGCTACAGCGACGCCTGGTTCTGGGAGCCTTACTTCCTGCCCTATTTCGCGAAGAAGGGCTATGCCTCGCACGCGCTATCGCTGCGCGGGCACGGCGCCTCGGGCGGCATCGAGACGCTGTTCGTTGCGGGCCTCGACGATTTCGCCGCCGACGTCGCCTATGTCGCGGCGACCCTTTCGGAGCCGCCGGTGTTGATCGGCCACTCCATGGGCGCGGCGATCGTGGAGCGGCTGCTCGCGACGCAACCGGTGCGCGCGGCGGCGCTCGTTGCTCCAGTGCCACCCTCGGGGCTTCTCGCGATGGCTGCGCGACTCGCGACCGGGCAGCCCGAGTATCCGCTGCAATTCACCCAATTCGACCCGGCCGGGATATCGAGCCACGTGCTCGAAGCACTGCGGCCGTTCTATTTCAGCGATGACGTGGCGCCGGAAATTTTCGCGCAGGCGAGTACACACCTCTGCGCCGAGTCGCCGCGGGTGTTGCTCGATCTCTCCGTGCGGCTGCAGTGGCAGCTCCCCGAGCGCGGCGGCGTTCCGCTGTTCGTTCTCGGCGCCGAAGCCGACCGGATCTCGTCCCCCGACGACGTGCGCGCGACCGCGGAGCATCACGGCGTCGAGGCGACGCTCGTGCCGGGGCTCGCGCACATGCTGATGCTCGAGCGCCAGTGGGAGAAGGCCGCGCGCGAGTTGCTGCGCTGGCTAGGGACGCTGTAGCGCGGCCTCGATGCGCGCGAAGAGTCGGGCGCGGCACACGAGAGCGCGCCCGGCCCTCGTGAGGCTCGGAGGCTTGTGTTCCGTCCGACCGGACGCAAGCACCTCAGGCGACGAGCGCCAGACGATTGCGCGCGAAGCGCTCGAATTCCCTTGCCGGTAGCGGCTTGCTGACCCAGTAGCCCTGGAAGCAGTGGCAGCCGCGCGCGGCCAGGAATTCGTGCTGCATCTGCGTGCCTACGCCTTCGGCGACCACGCGCAGGCCGAGACCACGCGCGAGCCCGATGATCGCCTCGGTGATCGCCGCGTCGCCCGGATCGGTCTCGAGGTCGGCGATGAACGAGATGTCGATCTTCAGCGTGTCGATCGGGAATTGCTTCAGGTGCGTGAGCGACGAGTATCCGGTGCCGAAGTCGTCAATCGCGACGGTGAAGCCTTCGTTGCGCAGTAGGTGCAGCGCCTTGCGGATCGCGTCGAGGTCGTGCAGCAGGCTCGTTTCCGTGACCTCGAGCTCGATCCACGACGGCTCACAGCCCGCCGCGCGCACGATCTCCGAAATACGCTGCGCGATGTCGTCGCGGTAGAACTGCCGACCCGACAGGTTGATCGAAACGTTCAGCTCGAGCCCGGCGCGCCGCCACGCGACGCACTGCTCGGCGGCCGAACGGAGCACCCACTCGCCGAGCGAGTGGATCAGCCCCGATTCTTCCGCAAGCGCGACGAAGACCCTCGGCGAGACGCTTCCGTGCACGGGGTCGTCCCAGCGCAGCAGCGCTTCGGCGCCGCAGATCGTGCGGTCGTTGGTGTTCACGATCGGCTGATAGTGGAGCTTCAGCAGGTTCGACTTGAGCGCAGCGCGCAGGCTCGTCTCGAGCGCGTGCTGGCGCACGCGGTGCTGCGCGAGGTCCGCGTCGAGGAACTGATACGTGTTACGCCCTAGCTCCTTCGACCGATACATCGCGACGTCGGCGTGCTTCAGCAGTTGCTCGGGATCGTCGGCATCGTCGGGATAGACGCTGATTCCGATCGACGAAGTCACGTAGATGTCGTGCTCCTCGATGCGGAACGGATGCGCGACCGCGTCGAGCAGCTTCTGCGCGATACGCCCGAGCGTCGCCGGCTCTTCGAAATCCTCGACGACGACCATGAACTCGTCGCCGCCCAGCCGCGCGAGCAGATCGACCTCGCGCAGCGCATGCGAGAGCGCTCTGCTCACTTCCTTCAGCAGCTCGTCGCCGATTCGATGGCCGAGCGTGTCGTTGACGTTCTTGAACCGGTCGAGGTCGATGAAGAGCACGCCCACCCGACGCCCGTTGCGCTTCGCCTGCGCGATTGCCTGCACGAGGCGCTCCTGCAGCAGGACGCGGTTCGGCAGGCCCGTGAGCGCATCCCGCGTCGCCATGTGCTGCAGGCGCTCCTCGGCACGGATGCGCAGCGACACATCCTGCACGAACGAGAGGATCGACACGATGTTGCCGGCATCGTCGAGCAGGCACGAGTGATACCACTCGCACCAGATCGTTTCGCCATCCATCCGCATGTTGCGCGTGAGGCCCGTCGCGCGCGGCTCGGCGCCGCTCATCAGGCGCGCGAGCAGCTCGGCGACTGCATCACGATCGGCTGCGTGGAGCAGCGGGTTGCCGTCGATCGGCATGCCGAGCACTTCGTCGGCGCGCCATCCGAACAGGCGCTCAGCCTGCGGCGACCAGCGGACGAGCCGGAAATCGCGATCCCACTCGAGCACCGCGAGCGGCGTGTTGTCGATGTGCGACGAGAGCATCCAGTTCGCACGGCGCAGCGCATCTTCGTTGCGCTTCTGGTCGTGGATGTCGGTGTGCACCGCGTAGATGCCGATCACCTCCCCGGCCGCGTCGCGGTTCGGCGCGTAGTGGACGGCTTCCCAGCGCTCCTCCCCGGAGGGCTGCGCGAACATCTGCTCGACCGATAGCACGGCACCGGCGAGCACCCGGTCGAGCATCGGCTTCATCTGCCGGTAGCGCGCCTCGCCGACCACGTCCGCCACCGTGCGTCCGTCGACCTCGCTGCGCCTCATGCCCAACCATTCCTCGTTGTGGCGGTTCAGGAAGCGGTAGCGGTAGTCGCGGTCGATGTACGCGACGCGCGCCGGCACGTTGTCCATGATCAGCCGCAGCTCGGACTCGGAGGCGCGCAGCGCTTCCTGCGCCTTCTTGAGCCCGTGGATGTCGTTCATCAGCACGAACGCGCCAGAGACTTCGCCGGACGGCGTCACGTCGGGGACGACGCGGATCGTCATCCAGCGCGTAACGCCGTTCGCACCGGGCACCAGCCGATCGAACGCGGCGGCCTCGCCTTCGGAAGCGCGCGACATGATCGCCTGCGCGCCCTCGTAAATGTCGGGCCCGACGACATCGTGCAGCTTGAGCGAGGCGACCTGCTCCGCGGTGAGGCCGAAGTACTGGAGGAACGCGCGGTTGACGTACTGGCAGCGCTCGTCGCGGTCGATGTAGGCAACCGGTGCCGGCACGCCGTCCATGATCGACCGGAGCTGGCTCTCGCGTGCCGCAAGGGCGTTTTGCGCAACCTTGAGGTCTGTGATGTCGTGACCGACGACGTAGACGCCCTGGATCGCCCCGTCGATCCGGTGGTCGGGTACCATGCGGCCGCGGATCCAGCGCGCGCGGCCCGCCGCGTCGACGAACTCGCGCTCGAATCCCACCGTCTCACCGGCGAATGCGCGATCGTAGTCGGGAGCGATCGTGTTCATTGCCGCCACGCCGTTGACCTCGGTGAGCGCCTTGCCGATCACGGTCCCGCGGTTGAGGCCGTTCAGGTTGAGGAACGCCTCGTTGACGAACGTGTAGCGGCGCTCGGTGTCGAGGTAGACGACCGGATCCGGGATGTTGTCGGTGAACAGGCGCAGCTGCTCCTCGCGTGCGGCGAGCGCCTGCTCGGTCATCTTGAGATCGTGAATATCGTACTCGGTGCAGTAGAGGCCGCGGAGCTCCCCGTTCGCGTCGAAGTCGGGCGCGACGTGACCGTGCACCCAGCGCTTCGCGTCGTCGGGCGGGCTGTCGATGCGCTCGTACTCGATGTTCTCGCCGCTCTGCGCCCGCTCGAGAACCGGCCGCATGAAAGACGCGACGTCCGGAGCGAGCACCTCGAACGGCGTGCGGCCGTAGATCTGGTCCTGCGGGCGGCGCACCCAGTTCGCGAACGCCTGGTTGACGAACGTGTACGTCGACGCCCGGTCGAGGTACGCGATCGGACCGGGAATGTTGTCGGCGATGAGGCGCAGCTGCACCTCCTGTGCCCTCAGCGCATCGCGTATCGCGATGTCGTCTTCGATGTCCGTCATCACGGCGAAGACGCCGCCGACGTGGCCACCAACCGCGCGATCGGGGAACAGCGTGATGCGCACCCAGCGCAGTTCGCCCGTCGCCTTGCGCTCGCGGCGCTCTAACGAGACCTTCTCGCCGTCGAACGCACGCTCGATGTACTCGTCCATCTCGGCGAATGCCCCCGGAATCAGGGCGTTCACCTCCCGGCCGAGCAGGTCGTCCGGGTTGGCGCCGATCCAGTTCCCGAACGGCTTGTTCGCGAACCTGACTTTCAGCTGTCGATCGAAGTGGACCACCGGCGAGCCGACGCTGTCGGTGATCAAACGTAGCCGGTGCTCCCGCCAGCCTGCCTCGAGCTCGAGGCGCTTCAGCTGGTCGACGTCGGCGTACGTGACGAGGAAGCCGCGAACGTCCCCGTCGGTGCCGCGATCGGGGTAGTAGTCGACCCGGATCCAGATCGAGGGACGCCCGGGAACGGCAAGTTGCCGCTCGAACCCCGTCCGCTCGCCCGCGAGTGCCGCCTCGACATACGCTTCGTAGAGCGGATACTCGTCGCGGCCCGCGACCTCCTCGACCTTGTGGCCGATGAGCTTCGCAAACGGCAGGCCCGACCATTCGACGAATGCCTTGTTGACGAAGCGATAGCGCCGGCCGCCGTCGACGTACGCGACCGGCAGGCCTAGGGCATTGAGCTTGCGCTGCGAAAGCGACGCGAGACTATCCGGGCCGAGGCCATCGGACGTCTTGCGGGTCCGGGTCGGCGCCCCGAACCGGGATAGCTGGAGGGTCAGAGACATTCCGCCGGTCGCTCTCGTCGAGTCGGCCCGAGGGAGTGGTCGCCGGCGGTTGGGGGGTGGGGCATGTTTTTCCCGACAGTCCGTCGCCTCCTCGCGGGCTGGACTCTGATTCAGGGGGTGCGAAGCAAGGATCACGCCCGCCTTTGCCCGGGTCGTCGCCGGGATGTCCGGCGCACCGGAGCGCGGCTCGGTGCACAACACCATGGAAGGGAGCCGGTGTCCGCCGCGCCACCACATCTGGTATGAGGACGTCTTAGACGGCAGCGCAGGAGACATGCCCGCCTGAGCGCTTCCAGGTTCCCCGCCGGGTAGCACAACGTCATAAGTCGTCGCCAGCGGGGACGCCCGCACATTCCCATCGGCTAAACTCGCGCTCCAGGGTGCGGCGAGGCTCGAAGGAGCCGCGTTCCTCGAAGCCAGCGAAAAGCATGCCGATCGTCGACGACATCGCAGGACTGCGCCGAATCCTGGCGCGCGCGCATGTCGTTGCCGTCGCCGGTCTCTCCGAGCACTGGTACCGGCCGAGTTACTTCGCCGCGAAATACCTGCTCGATCACGGTTATCGGATAATCCCGGTCAACCCGAACCACACCGAAATCCTCGGCGAGAGGTGCTATCCCGATGTCGCATCCATCCCCGGCTCTGTCGACATCGTCGACTGCTTCCGGCGTGCGAACGACATCCCGCCCATCGCACACGAGGCAGTGGCCAAGGGCGCGAAAGTCCTGTGGATGCAGATCGGGATTCGTAGCGAGGAAGGCGCGCGGATTGCGCTCGCGGGCGGGCTCGACGTCGTAATGAACCGCTGCGTGAAGATCGAGCATGCCCGCGTGATGGGCGGGCTCCATTGGGCGGGCGTCAACACTGGGGTGATTTCCGCCCGGCGTCACGCGTGAGCGCGAGAACGTCGAATCCGCAGGCTGTCGATGGCTGATCGCGAGTTCGGGTTCGACACCCTGTGCCTGCACGCCGGTCACGTTCCGGACGCGGAGACCGGAGCGCGCGCGCTGCCGATCTACCAGACGACGTCGTTCGTGTTCGACAGCGCCGATCACGCGGCGAGCCTCTTCAACCTGCAGACGTTCGGCAACGTCTACTCGCGCATCTCGAATCCCACCGTCTCCGCGCTCGAGGAGCGTGTCGCGGCGCTCGAAGGCGGCCGCGCCGCGCTCGCCGCCGCGACCGGAATGGCGGCGCAGATGCTCGCGCTGCTCACGCTCTGCCGCAACGGCGATCACATCGTCGCTGCACGCACCCTCTACGGCGGCACGTACTCGCAGCTCGCCACCACCTTCGCGCAGTTCGCCATCGATGTGACGTTCGTGGATGCCGACGATCCGGCGGCGTTTCGCCGTGCGCTGAAGCCGAACACCAAGGCAGTCTATGCGGAGACGCTCGGCAACCCGCAGCTCAACGTCTGCGACATCGCAGCGATCGCCGACGTCGCGCACGGAATCGGCGTCCCCCTCGTCGTCGACAACACGCTCGCTTCACCGTATCTGTGCCGGCCGTTCGAGCATGGCGCTGACATCGTCGTCCATTCGGTCACGAAGTATCTCGGCGGACATGGCACGACGATGGGGGGAATCCTCGTCGAGTCCGGCAAGTTTCCGTGGGACAACGGCAACTTTCCGCAGATGACCGAAGCCTCGCGCGGCTACCACGGCGTGCGCTTCTACGAGACGTTCGGCGACTTCGGCTTCACGATGAAGGCGCGGATGGAGACGATGCGCACGCTGGGGCCCACGCTCGCGCCGCTTTCCGCGTTCCTGCTGCTGCAGGGAATCGAAACGCTGCATCTGCGCATGCCCCGGCACTGCGAATCCGCGCTCGCCGTGGCCCGGCACCTTACCGCGCACCGCGCCGTCGAGTGGGTGAACTATCCGTTGCTCGAGGGCAACCGCTACGCGAAGCTCGCGCAGCGCTACCTCCCTCGCGGCGCCGGCGGCATCCTGACCTTCGGAGTCCGCGGCAGCGCAGCGGCCGGCGAGCGCTTCATCGAGTCCGTGCAGTTCCTGTCGCACCTCGCGAACGTCGGGGACGCCAAGTCGCTGGTCATCCATCCCGCGTCCACGACGCATCGGCAGCTCTCCGAGGACGAGCAGCGCGCCGCAGGCGTCACCCCCGAGATGATCCGCCTCTCGATCGGTCTCGAAACGCTGGACGATATACTCTGGGACATCGATCAGGCGTTGGAGAATTCGCAGCGATGATGCGTTACGCCGAAGTGCCGTGGCCGTGGGCCGGGCTCACGATCGCGCTCGTGCTGCTCGCGCAGGAGGGGCTCGTGAGGCTCGTCGGCGATTCGCAGTCGCTCGCGCTGACGTCGTGGCGGATCCTCGTGATGACGATCGGCGTTACGTCGTTCGCGCTGATCATCCTGCCGCCGCGACGGACCGCGTACCTCCTCGGTTTCGCGGTCTGCGCGGGGCTGATGGTTTGGGCGCTGTGGCTGCAGTACGGCCTCGGTCTCGACCCCTGCCCGCTCTGCTCGCTGCAGCGGATGGCGGTGATTGCGATCGGGCTCGTGTTCCTCGTCGCTGGAATTCACAACCCGGGCCGCCTCGGGGCGAGCGTCTACGCGGGATTGACGGCGATCATCGGCCTCTTCGGCGCCGTAACCGCGATGCGCCACGTCTGGATCCAGTCGCTGCCGAAGGACGAAGTCCCGGCCTGCGGGATGGGGCTCAACTACATGCTGGAGACGATGCCGCTCGCCGACGTCCTCGCGAAGGTGTTCAAGGGCAGCGGCGAATGCGCCGAATCGGGCTGGCTGTTCCTGGGTCTCGCGATACCGTCGTGGACGCTCGTGTTCTTCATCGCGATGATCGCCGCGGCGATCGTGCTGACCCGGCGGGATTGACGCGCGATCGTTCCCATCGGATCGATGCGACACCGCGGCGAAGGCCGGGGGCGTTTGCGCGGCGAGCGCATGCCTCACCCTGGGCGAGCGCGCAAATGCACCCAGTCTTCGCCGCAAGCTACTTCGGCGCCATCCGGATCGCGCCGTCGAGGCGAATCACCTCGCCGTTGAGCATCACGTTGCCGATGATCTCGCGCACGAGCGACGCGAACTCTGCCGGACGCCCGAGCCGCGGCGGAAACGGCACGGCCTTGCCGAGCGCTTCGGCAACTTCAGGGGGAACCTGACCCACCATCGGCGTCTCGAAGACGCCCGGCGCGATCGTGACCACGCGGATCCCGTAGCGCGCCAACTCGCGCGCCATCGGCAGCGTCATTCCGACGAGCCCCGCCTTCGACGCGCTGTACGCCGCCTGTCCGATCTGCCCGTCGAACGCGGCGATCGACGAGCAGAACACGACGACGCCGCGCTCGCCCTCCGCGTTGGGAGCGCTCTTCGCCATCGCGTCGGCAGCGATGCGCGTCACGTTGAACGACCCGACGAGGTTGACGTTGATCGCGCGCGCGAAGCTCGCCAGCGCGTGCGGGCCGTCCCTGCCGACCACCTTCTCGCCGACGACGATGCCGGCGCAATTGACGACGCCTTGCAACCCGCCGAAGATCGCCACGGCCGCGGAGACGACGGCTTTCGCGCTTGCCTCGTCGGCAACGTCGGTGCGGACGAAGCGCGCGCTCGAGCCGAGCTCGGCGGCGAGCTCGGCCCCTGGGCGCTCGCTCAGATCGGCGACGACGACATTGCCTTTGCCGGCGACGATCATGCGCGCGGTTGCCGCCCCCAGGCCCGATGCCCCGCCGGTCACGATGAAACTGCTTCCTTCGAGCTGCATTTCGTTCGTCCTCTCTGCTGATTGAG